>Ga0210386_10004562_pt1 | contig 11434 bp, 9 predicted proteins | sample IncBWH32OmetaG_FD_160091 | JGI IMG/M metagenome (GOLD analysis project Ga0210386, IMG submission 160091) | Forest soil microbial communities from Barre Woods Harvard Forest LTER site, Petersham, Massachusetts, United States - Inc-BW-H-32-O ... | reverse complement strand
TGATCGTCAACGTCAAACCCGACGACGCGCGGCACTACGCGGCCAAGCGGTGCGATTGCCGGTGGCGACCAGCGACAGCGCCAAGTTGATAGCCATGGCTCTCGGGCCTTGCGCGATGGGGGCCGGCGTCGTGCTGCTCGATCTCCATCCGGCCGCAGCGGTACAGGAAGGGCGGTTCGACAATGCAGACGACGCGCGCCGCGTCACGCTGATGGGACGGTCGATCAGGTCAACCTCCACTTCGGCCGCGACACGGTGTCCTTCGCCGCCGCCGGCCGGCGTCGCCCGTGGACGCTGCGCCGGGAGTTTCTGTCACCGAGCTACACGACTGCGTGGGATGGGCTGCTGCGGGTTTGAGGTGGTTGACGCTGATAGAAGGCCACCATAGCCGGACCCGTCGTGCGGGTTCCAAGAACCACGTCTCCGCCATGCGCGCGTCAAACAAGGTCAGGGTGGGCTATGACAAGCGCTCACACTCCCTGTGCGGTGATGCAGGGGGCGCCCCCAGCCGACTTCTGCAGGTCAAGAGCAACGGACCGGAGCACCCGCCTATGCGGGGTTGTCTTCGACCTTCGTCACGGGCTCTAATAACTGTGTAGGGGAACCGTCGCCTTGCTTGGAGCATCGTGTGCGACTCAAGGCTCTGACTTGGAACCGATATCGCGCTTTCAAGGAACGACAGCGGGTAGAGCTCGCCCCCGTCACGATCATCATAGGGAAGAATGGCAGCGGGAAGAGCGTTATCTCGCGACTGCCTCTGCTCTTATCGAGCGCAATATCCGACAACCCAGAAGGCCCACTCAATTTAATGGCGGGTGGTGTCGAGCATTCGGCGTCGTTTCAGGATTTGGCCAACCTGAGGGGAAGTTTACCCTTCTCTTTGGGTTTTGAGATCTGCGGGGAGGAAGGTTCCTTTGGGTTTGAGACAACGCTGCGTTATGTCAACGAGACGAGATCGCTCGCCATCGAGCACTTTGTGCTTTCGGAGATGGACCGAACTATTTTCGACGCTGAGATCTCAAGCGAGGATCAACTTACGGAGGCGGCTCCAACCTACGTACTCCGGGTGGAAAGTGCCGCTCATCACACAGCAGAGTTGAAGTTCGCGGGGCTATTTCCCCGCTCTGACGGACTCGATGGGCAAATAGGGGAACGATTAGATACCATCCTGGGCCTCTTCCGAACCGCTCTTCCTACCCCGTCGTATCTGGGTCCGTTCCGCGCTGAGCCGGAACGATCGATGCGCATGCCTAATCAAACCATCAGAGAGCTAGGTCCCCGAGGCGAACGTGCTCTCGAGATCCTCGCCGATGATCGGCTTCGGCACGGGGGTGACTTGGTTCGACAGGTAAGCGAGTGGTTCGCAGAGGCGATGGGACAGGAGATATACGTCGATACCGCAGGCGACCAGCCCAAGGTGCTTATCGCTGACGCTGGAAGCGGATTTCAGGTAAGCCTTGCCGATACGGGCGCTGGTTTCGCCCAATCCCTTCCTGTGGTCGTGCAACATTTTGCCTACCGCGTTGGGCGGATTAAAACGCCCGTATTGATCGTCGAACAGCCAGAGCTGCACCTCCATCCCGCTGCACACGGCGCGCTCGCGGATTTGATGATTCAGTCCAGTCGCGTAGGTCAGAACTGGGCACCTGCGACCTGTATTGTAGAGACACATTCGGAGCAGTTTATAATGCGCTTGCGACGGCGAATCGGAGAAGGGCTCTCTCCCGACGCCGCTACTATATGGTCACTTAGACACCGCGCTTCAGAGGACGCCGCCGCTCCCGGCGAGGCGCTGCGGGTGATTGTCTTCGACAAAACCGGTAATCCTGACGCATGGCCGACCGGCGTGTTCGAGGAAACGTTGAGCGATCTTACAGCCCTGCGTCGCAGTGTACGAGCGCGCGGCTTGTGAAGATCTTCTTTGAGTCCTCTATCTTATTGGAACGAAGATGGTATCCCATTATTGATGTGATCATGCTCTTCGTCGAGGATTCCCGACACGCACTTGCCCCAGAAACGTCAGATAGCATTCTAACAAGTGAGTGGTTGAAAGAGCGGCCGCTTGACACGCGCGAGCTCGTAAGGCTCAGCATCACGGGCCGCTCGTATGACGATCTCGTAGATAAAACGTCCGTCACGCTTGACGCGGATTGTCGACGGGGGGGCCGTGTCGACATCAGCTCTTTTAACACGTATGTGCATCCACTCGATGCTATCTTGTTTCTGTCAACACCATTCCAAGTCATAGTGGAGAACGAATGGTTCGACGGAGGCTTCGTCCTGTGGATGGCAAAAGCTCTGGGCTTTGACCGCCTCGTCACCGCCTATCGCCAGGGTAGATTCGTTTTCAGACATGCGGGTGGAAAGGACATGCTCACGCGATCAGCGGCGGTGCTATCAGGCGGGGTGTGGCCCCGGCGAGATGCCGCCTATGAACGTGCCCTGAGACTCTGGGCCTGCGTATTGATTGACAATGACGCGCGCTACCCCGGCGATGACCCAAACCAGGCGATCGTAACCGAGGTTACCCCATACGTGACCTTTGTACACCAGCTGCGGAGGCGCTCTATCGAGAGCTATATACCAGCTGAGAAGCTACGCCGGTTCAACTCGGCTCCGGAGTTCGCACGGAAGGTCAATGCCCTGTTCCGATTGGAAGAAAACCAGCGCATCCACTATGACATGAAACGAGGCTTCAGGCACGACCGCGACGATCCTCCTAGCAAGGCGAGCTATGTCGCTAATCCGGCCGTGACTTCACAGGAAAGAGAATTGTTTAATTCTGTAAGCGAGATCGATTGGCAAACACTAACGAACGGTTTTGGGCGAGGGATCTCCCGAATTTATGTCGATGAGCAATATCGTCCGAATTCAAATGACAATGCTGTGGTAGACGCTGCTGATAAACAGGAGATATTGTATCTAATTAAATCTATTTATGAAAGGATATAAAACCATGTCGAGCCTTCCCACGACAAGCACCACTAGGCCTGACATAGTTCCTGTAATCGATCTTTTAGACAATGTTACTTCAGGCGAATTCCGTGTACCGAGATTCCAGCGGCCATATGTGTGGTCACCCGACGACATGATTCAGCTGTTTGACAGCGTCCTTAAGGGCTATCCAATCGGCTCTCTTCTGATCTGGCAAACAGACAGACAAGACATCACAAGTCTCGATTCAATTGGCCCTATTACGCTTTCGGAGATTGGGCCCGTAGTGAAGTCGTACGTTGTTGATGGTCACCAGCGGCTCGCGACGCTCCTCGGCGTGCTTCGGCTTCCCGAGAATTATCCTCGTCAGAAAATGGACGATTGGCGCTGGTGGATAGCCTACGACCTCAAGACCCAACAGTTTGTGCACCTTAAGGACGCCAGCCTTTCTATCCCCTTGCACCTGCTTCCCTTGCGAAGCGTGCTAAGAACGGTTGACTTCGCTCGTCGAACTCGCGAAATCGCGGGTTCAGGCGAGTTCTCGGAGGCAGAAGCCAACGAACTGCTTGATCGAGCTGACACAGTTCAGCGTGCGATCCGCGATTATCGGATCCCGATGACGGTGATGAGGTCCGGCTCTCTGGATGACGCGGTGACGATCTTCGCACGTGTCAATCAACGTGGCCGCGATATGACGCCGGATCAAATGGTTTCCGCCCTTACATTTCGAGATCGTGGCGAGGGCGACTTTGATTTGGCCGGCTCGATCGACAGCATTTTGGGTGAACTTCGAACCAGCGGCTTTGGAGACCTACAGCGTCGAATTGTTCTCCAGGTTATCCTAGCCCTCGCAGGGCTGGATTTCACGCGGCCGTCTTACGAGCGGATCGTAAATCGCGACTCTCATGAACGAATGCGGCCTGCTGTCGAGCGCGCCGGGATTGCCATGAAAGGAAGCGTCGATTTCCTGCGTGACACAGTGGGACTTAAGACAAGTAGGTTGCTCCCATACGCATCCATAGTCGTAATGTTGGCTATCTATCTCGACGAAGCCACTCGCGTTGGGACGTTATTGTCCGGAGGACCTCCCAAGATCATAGAAAAGTGGTTTTGGGCAACGTCATTCAACGGCTGGTTTGCAGGCGCGAATACAACCGATCTCCGTCAGGCAGGAGACATCATGCGTGGCCTAGCAAAAGCGACACATGAGACGGAACGAATAGCGGAGCGAAATTTTGAAAATTTCTTCTTCAACCGGCCAATCCGCGCGTTTCCGGAATCATTTGATCGCCGATCCGCGCGTGTTCGCGCCTCGCTTTTGGTGCAGATTATAGCGGGGCGTCCGCGCGCGCCCTTCAATGGTATTGAATTTGATGGGTCGGCAGTTTTTGCTGATGCCGCCGCGCGAGACATTCCATACTTTTTCCCGAACCAGCGCAGGCCGAGTGTCTCAAACCCCGCGAATAGGGTCATTCTACCTGAAGGATATCCTCGCAATGCACGTGGCGTATTCACCGCCCTCCCCGCATGTGAGAGCACTCAACTCACTTTACAATCACACTTCATCTCCGAGAAGGCCTTCGTCAATCTGCAAGCAGATCAGTTCGATGAATTTCTCAGTAACCGGGAAGAGGCTATCCTTGGGGCCGAGCGCATTTTTCTGTCCAGGTTCGATTTGGATCTCGATAGTAAGGCCGAACGAAATCAGGAGGAAATTGACACTGACGAATAAACGCAATGTCTCAAATCAATAGCTCACTTTGAAGGTCGGGCTATGCTCGGGCCGCGTCTTGCGGTGATCATAGATGCGGGTGGTCGAGATATTGGCATGGCCGAGCCACTCCTGGACCTTGGCGATATCGGCCTGGTGGTCGAGTGCGTTGGTAGCGGCGGTTGCTCGCAGCGCATGGGCGCCGATCTCGAAACCCAGAGCCGCCGAATACCCTCGCACGAGCTTGTAGGATCAGAAGGCGCGAGCGTGCGAAATCGCACGGTAAGAAACGTGAACATCGGACCGATCAAGGGCCGATTCGCGCCGGCGGCAGCGATTTTGCCGCGACAGACGCCGTTTATTGCGTGCAATCATGGCGTGCAAATGAGATTGGCTGGCATGTCGCGCCGGCGCGCGGCATATTGCACGCAATAAACCGGGGGTCTAACGGCGGGGGTCTCTTTGCGTGCAATACACGCATCCTCGGCGACCGCGCCTGGCGTCGAGGAGCCGCGCTGGCTGGTGCAGTTTCTCGCCGAGTTGGCGCGCGCGGATTTGTCGCCGGCGACAGTACGCGGCTATCGCTACGACCTGCGCCATTTCCTGCGCTGGCACCACGGCGTCACCGAGGCGCCGTTTGCGCCGCAAGGCCTCGCTGAATACGACCTGATCGCCTACCGGCAAGAGATGATTGCCGCCGGCCGGCGCCCGGCGACGATCAACCGCCGGCTGGAGGCGCTCCGCCGCCTCGGGCGATGGGCCTATGGCACGGGCGCGCTCGCCGCCGATGTGGTTCGGAACATTCGGCCGGTGCGCATGGTGCGCAACCGTCGGCCGGCGGGCCTTACCGATCGCGAGGTCCACGCCTTGCTGGGCGCCGCCGGCGCCTCCCGCCACGGTCTTGCGCCGCGCAACTACGCTCTCGCTCAGCTGATGCTGCAAACCGGCGTCCGGGTGGGCGAAGTCGCCGGGCTGCAGGTGGCCGACGTCACGATCAACGAGCGCTCCGGCAGCGTGTGCATCCGGCAGGGCAAGGGGATCAAGGCGCGCGAGGTGCCGCTGAATGCGACCGCGCGCCGCGCGCTCAGGACCTATCTCGACACCCGGGCATCGACAGGCAAGACCGAACCGCTCTTTCGGAGCACCCGTGCGGAGGCGATGCCGGTGCGTTCGATCCAGGCGGTGATCGCCGGCCTTGCGCGCCGGGCACGGCTCAAGCGGATCGCGGTTTCGGCCCACACGCTGCGCCACACCTTTGCCCTCGGCTATCTGCGCGACAATCCCGGCAAGCTGGTCGAATTGGCGGGGCTACTCGGTCATGAGTCGCTCGATACCACAGCCGTCTACACGCGGCCGTCGAGCGACGACCTGGCCGCCGATCTCGAGCGCTCGCACCTCAATGTCGACCCCTGACCGACCCGTCGGGATGCCCGTCCGCCGCGGCGCCGCCATCCCCGGCGACCCGAGCGAGGATGAACTCGCGCAGCATTGGAGCCTGTCGCCGGTCGATCTGCGGGAGGTGAGCCGTTGCCGCAGCGCCGATCACAAACGCCGTTTCGCCCTGCAGCTTTGCATGCTGCGCGCCCATGGCCGGTTTCTCGACGATTACCGGCAGGCGCCGCTGCGCATCGTCAACCACCTGTCGCGCCAGCTCGATCTGCCGCCGGTGCTTTTCCTTGGCCCGCCGGGACGCGAACAGACCGAGCGCGAGCAGGCCCAACGCATTCGCCGCTACCTGGGCCTCGCAGTCTTCGACCAGGACGCGGCCGAGAGGCTGCGAGAGTGGCTTCGGCAGGGGGCTGCCGAAGGCCGCAGCGCCGCCGAACTTCTTGCTCGAGCAGAAGACGCGCTGCGCCGCTGGCAGATTGCACTACCGGCCCTGAGCACGCTCGAACGCGTCGTCAATTCCGTTGTGGCACAGGCCACGGACGACTTGTTCGAGACGATCGCCGCCCGACTGCCGGACAAACTGAGGGAAGCGATCGACCTGCTGCTCGAAGTGCCTTCCGGCGATGCCCGCTCCAGCCTGTTCCGGCTCAAGGATTATCCGCGGGCACCAAACGCCGGTGTCATCAAGGCCGACATCAATCGCTGGCGGCTGATCCGCGATCTGCTCGGTACCGAGACCGGGCTCGACGATCTCGATCCCCGGCTCGTGCGCCACGCCGGGGAGCTCGGCCGCCGCTACAACGCCCGCGATCTGCGGCGCTTTGCGCCGGCCAAGCGCTATACCCTCGTTGCTTGCTATCTGTTCGAGGCGCGCAAGACGCTGCTCGACCATATCGTCGAGATGAACGACCTGTTTCTGACCGCCTTGGCGAGGCGCTCGCGCAATGCTGTCGAGAAGCAGCGAAAGCTGTTGCGCCGGCAGGCTCGCGACGGCCTGCGCCGCGTGCTTGGTGCGGTCGATGCGTTGATCGAAGCCGATGGCGGCCAGACCATCGCCGCGTTCCGCGAGGCGATCGAAGCGCCCCGCTTGGGGCAGGCGGCTGCGGCTTGTCGCGCCTACGAACGGCTCGAACAGCGCGGCGAACTCGATGCCATCCTGTCCCGGTACGGCACGCTCCGCCAATACCTGCCGAGCTTTTTCGAGCTGCCGTTCCAAGCCGCGCCGGGCAGCGAGCCGCTGCTCCGGGCGATCGAGATCGCGCGCGCCCTCGACGCCGGCAGCCGCGCACCGCTGACGCCGGAAGACCCGAGCGATTTCGTACCGACCGGCTGGCGGCCCTATCTCGCCGAGAACGGCGCGGTCGATCGCCGCATTTGGGAGACGGCGTTGGCTTTGGCCACGCGGAGCGCGTTGCGCGCCGGCGGCCTGTTCCTCAGCGAAAGCCGTGAGCATGTTTCCTTCTGGAACCTGATCTACGACAGCCGCAACTGGCAGGAACACCGGTCCCACGCGTATCGACAGCTCGACCTCCCCGCCTCCCCGCACGACTTTCTCAACCGGCTGGTCGCCGATTTCGAGCAGGCGGCGCGAGCCGCGGCCGCAGGCCTGCCACGCAACCCGTTTGCCAGCGTGCGCGACGGCCGGCTCAAGCTCAAGCGCCGGGATGCGCTGCATATCTCACGCGAGCTGCGCCGCCTGCGCGACACCTTCCGCGCCAGCTTTCCCCGCGTGCGCATCGAGGACGTGCTGCAGGACGTTGACGAGTGGTGCGGCTTCACCCGCGCTTTTCAGGCACTCGGCGGCTATGCGGCCTCGCACCCGCACGATCCCTATCGCGCGCTGCTCGCCACGCTGATTGCCCACGGCACCAATCTCGGCCTCGCCGCCATGAGCCAGAGCGTCGACGACCTCGCGGCGGAAATGCTGCAGGACACCAGCCGATGGTTTCTGCGCGATGAAACCCTCAAGGCAGCCAACGCCATCCTCGTCGATTACCACCATCATTTGCCGCTCAGCCGCATCTGGGGAGACGGCAGCCGCTCGTCTTCCGACGGGCAGCGCTTTGCGGTCCAACGCGACGGCCTGCTCGGCGGCTTCTATCCCCGCTATTTCGGCTATTACGACCGCGCGCTCGCCTTCTATACCCACACTGCCGACCAGCACAGCGTCTACGCCACGCGGGTGATCGCCTGCACACCGCGCGAAGCGGGTTACGTGCTCGCCGGCATCCTCGAAAACGACACTGTCCTGCCGATCCGCGAGCATACTTCCGACACCCATGGCTTCACCGAGCACCTCTTCGGGCTGTGCGCCCTGCTCGGCATCCAATTCATGCCGCGACTGAAGGATCTTCCCGACCAGGTGCTGAGCGCGATCGATCGCGCCGCCGATTACGGCGCCTTGCAGCCGCTGTTCCGCAACATTGTCAACCTCGAGCTGATCGCCGAGCAATGGGACGAGCTCGTCCGCCTCGCCGCCTCGCTCAAGGACCGGCTGACCCCGGCCCATGTCGTCATGCAGCGCCTCGTCAATGCGCCCGCCGCCGACCGCCTCGCCAGCGCCCTCAGCCATCTCGGCCGGCTGGTCAAAACCATTCACATCCTGCGCTACATTCACGAGGAGCCGCTCCGCCAAGCCATCCAGTTGCAGCTCAACCGTGGCGAGTTCCGCCACCTCCTCGCAAAGCGGATCTTCTTTGCGAACCAGGGCGATCTCCGCTCGGGCGACTACGAGGAGGTCATGAACAAGGCGAGCTGCCTCAGCCTGCTCTCCAACGCCGTGCTGGTCTGGAATACGGTGCAAATGACCGACATCCTCGCCCGGCTTCGCGCCGGCGGGCAGCAGGTCGCCGACGAAGATCTCGCGCGCGTCTCGCCGCTTGCCCATGCGCACGTCATCGCCAGCGGCAGCTACTTTCAGTCGCCCCGGCGCCGCGCGGGTGTCGTGCCCGAGCTCGTGCCGGCATGACCGCCCATCCCCTTGCCGCAAAAGGTGAGCCATGTCCCCTTCCGAGCAGCCCAACTGGCAGCCCATCAGCCAGCTCCCCCTCGTCGCCAGCCTGATCGATGGTGGCGTCGAGGAGGCGGCGGCGCAGCGAGAAATCCTGACCCAGGCGCGCATACGGCCGCATGTGTTCGACGATGCCACCCTCGACCGCGTCGACCAGGTCTATCGCGAACAACAGGAATGGCTTGCCGTCTGCGAGGAGCAGCTGCGCCGATGGCGGCAAGACCGTCCCACCCCCGCTGAGGAGCGCGAAATCGGTCGGCTCGCCGAGGAGATCGAGCGCCTTAAGCCGATCGTCGCAGAGATCCTCGCCCTGTCGGCCGAAATCCGCACCGGCACCATCGACCGCATCATGGAAATGAGCGACGCCGAGATCGGCCTCAAGGCGCTGCTTGGTCAGCTGCCGCGCCCGTTCTGAACCCGAACCCAACATTGCGTGCAATACGCTAGCGTGCGATTTCGCACGCTCGCGCCTTCTGACCCAACGAGCTATTGGGACATCATCGGTCGTGACAACCCCCGCAAGGGCATGACCACCGTCCGACGCCGACCACGCCGGCGCAAAACGGAGACCGGAATTCGACAGGATGGCGTCTCACAGCCTATATCTTGATGCACCTGGGACAACAGGATAAGCCTCCGGTATCGGGTCACGAACCGGCCGGAGTACGAGGCAGCATTGCGGCGGCGCGGCAGCCTGACCGTCTGGTTCACTGACGCGGCCATCGCGGCGTGGCGGGCCGAACCGCGAACCACGCCCGGCGGGCAGCCCCATTATTCGGCGCTGGCGATCACCACGGCGCTGACGATGCGCACGGTCTTCGGTCTGGCATTGCGGCAGACTGAAGGGCTCATCGGTTCCGTCATCGCTCTGCTCGGCCTCGCTCTCGCGGTGCCGGATCACTCGACATTGAGCCGCCGGAGCAAGACGCTGGAAGTGCCGCCACATCGGCGGCTTGGAGCCGGTCCGCTGCATTTGCTGGTGGACAGCACGGGCCTGAAGCTCGGCGGGGCCGGCGAATGGCTGGTTGAAAAGCACGACACGTCCCGCCGCCGATCTTGGCGCAAACTGCATATCGGCATCGATGGCGAGAGCGGCGAAATTGTCGCGATCGAGCTGACCAAGAAAGAAAGCGACGACGCTGCGCGGATTGACGCGCTGCTCGACCAGCTCACCGATCCCCTGGCGTCCTTCACGGCTGACGGCGCGTACGATCAGGCCCGCGTTTACGAGACTGTTGCCGAGCGTCATCCGGATGCCGCCGTCATCGTGCCGCCGCGAGCAACCGCAATTCCGGGTCCGTCCGCCACGACTGCTCCGACACAGCGGGACCGACATATCCAGGAGATCGTCGCGCACGGTCGGATGGGCTGGCAAAAGTCGAGTGGCTACAATCTGCGGGCCAAGGTCGAGGCAGCAATCGGTCGATACAAACGCGTGATCGGCGATGCCCTGCGATCGCGTACTGATCAGACCGAGGCCACGGAAGTCGCCATCGCTGCTGCTGCCTTGAACCGGATGCTTGAACTCGGACGCCCGAACTGTGTCCGACTCTCATAACCCCAGACGGGGTTGGCGTCACCGCGTCTGTGCGCACCATCCGTGCAACACGGTCGCGCGGGCCTGTTCCGGTGCCCAGAACGAATAGGCGTGCAACCGCTCCCCGACACTCTCGTGCCGGGCAATCGCCGCGTCAACCAGGTCCCGCGCGGTCGCCCGCCTGTCGCGCGATTCCCGCGCGATCTCGATCAGCGGACGGGAGAGCGGGTCGCCCGCCGGGCTCTGGTGATGACCGTATTCCGGGCGAAGATCGAGGCAGGGCACCGGGGCAGGGATGACCCCGCGCACGCAACCTCCCGAAGATGGCCGCGAAGTGAACCTACTGCCGCGCGCTCTGCCGATAAAACGGCGCGTGCTCATCGGGGTCGAAGTAATTGGCGTAGAATGCCCGGACATGCGGCAGCAATGACTTGGAAAGGCGGCGTCGTTCGACCTCGTCGTCGGAGAGCGCCCGTTGCAGGTCCTCGTGCAAGGCTCGCAACGCGCCGTCGCGATCAACCTTCGTGAACCTGCCGTCCTGATAGATGACGTCGCCGTCGCAGATGACGGTGCGCACGCCGCCGATCTTGGCGCGCTGCAGGACCGCGTCGAGCAGCGGTGTCTCGGGGTCGAGATAGGGGTAGCTGATCGCGCGCCAATTAATCAGCACGATGTCGGCAGCTCGGCCCACTTCAAGCGCCCCGATCGTTTCGGCAAAGGGCGTGGTTGCGGCGCCGCCCGAAGTCGCCATGCGGAACACCTGCGCCGGTGTCGGTACTTCGTCGTCCATGCCGGGCACGCGATGCGCGCGCAGTACCATCCGCATCTCCTGCAGCATGTCGCGGTCGTCGTC
>Ga0210386_10004559_pt1 | contig 11439 bp, 10 predicted proteins | sample IncBWH32OmetaG_FD_160091 | JGI IMG/M metagenome (GOLD analysis project Ga0210386, IMG submission 160091) | Forest soil microbial communities from Barre Woods Harvard Forest LTER site, Petersham, Massachusetts, United States - Inc-BW-H-32-O ... | reverse complement strand
CACCAGCGCGGTGGAAATCTGAATCTCGCGAAAGAGTGCGTCCTGCATGGCTTCAGCCGCGTTGTCCAACAGATTGGCCAGTGCTCGTTTGATGGCTTCGGCGTCGGCCATCACGTTCGGTAACTCCGGTGCCAGAGAGGTACGCACTCGGATGTTGTCCAAGCGGCCGTTGAACATCGCCAGAGTGCTCTCCACGATGGAGTTGATATTGGCCGATTGTGGCCGCGCGGTGGGGAACCGCGCCAGCGTCGAAAACTCATCGACCAGGGTGCGAACCGTCTCCACGGCTCCGGCTATGGTTTCAGCACAGCTATGGAGCACTTGCAGCGAAGCTGGATCGCGAGGTGTGCCGCGCTCAAGGTGCCGGCGGATGCGCTCCGCGGAGAGCGCAATCGGGGTCAGCGGATTCTTGATTTCATGGGCAACGCGCCTGGCCACTTCGCGCCAGGCCGCCTGCTTCTGCGCCTTGAGCAGTTCAGAGAGGTCTTCGAACACGAGAACATATCCCAACCCCTGCCCGTCGTGCTTCAGGGTAGCCACGGTCACTGCGACGTTCAGGGTGGCCCTCTGTACAACCATTTCCATCTGCGTAGTGGTCGTACCCATGCGGTCGGCACGGCGCAGCAGGGGTTCAAGATCTTCCAGGACCTCGGGAGCAAATACTTCGCGCAAGGGGGCGCCGATCAGCACGCTCGGCAGCCCAGATTCCGCGCCTGAGGGATGGAATAAGCGAAGCAAACCATGATTCGCGTGAGTGACGAGGCGGTCTGCGTTTAGCGAAAGCACGCCGTTCGGAATGCTTTCCAGGATGGTTTCAATATGGCGGCGCCTTTGCTCCAGGGCAACGTTCGCAGCGCCAAGATCGCGGCTCGAAGCCTCAATCTGTTGACGGCTGGATTCCAATTCTTCAGCCATGCGGTTAAACGAGTGCACCAGATCGCCGATTTCGTCGGCAGCGCGGACTTCGACGCGGTAATCGAGCCGTCCACGAGAAATCTCCTGCGTCGCTTCGGCCAGCGCGACCACGGGGCGCGTAACCAGTTTGGAGAGAAATAATGCGAACCAGGTCGTAGCGAAAAGCACCATCACGGTAAGGAGAAGCAATACTTCCATGTAGGTTCTTCGAACCAGCCTGCGTTCGCGGGCCAGGTCGAGGTAACGCTGCTGGCTGCTTTCTACCTGTTTGACGGTTTCAGAAAACTGTTTGGGCAGGGGTATGCCCACCAGAATCAAACCATGATCACCGACCGGCGCGGCGCCCAGAATGTACTCGGTCTGTTCCCAGGTAAAGGGAGTCGGAGTCTTCGATCTGACATGCTCCAGAGGAAGCTTGGCTTTCAGTTGGGGCCAGGGAGCGGGCGCGCCAAAGCTGGTCTCCGCCTCGTCGTCGGCAATCGCCAGAGCGAACCCACCTTGCAGTGTGGGCGCGTGACGCTGAAACGATCTGGTCACCGCGGAAAAGTTTCCACTCGCAAAAGCAGATTGCGTTTCTGGCGTCGCTGCTATGGTTTCGGCTTCAGCCCGCGTGTTTTGTGCCGCGTAGTTGGAAAGCAGCGATGCCATCGTCGCCGTATCCCGCCGCACTTCCTCCACCGGGCTGGAGAACCATTTATCAATCGAGCGGTTCATCAGCACGTAGGCGAAGAAGAACATGCCGATTACGGGCAGAAAGGAAAGCAGAAGACTCCCCACTACCAGACGGGTGCGGAATTTCGATCCAAGAACACCCAGCCTTCTCTCCGCAAAGAGCTTCAAGAGATTTCGGGCCAGGACGAACGTCAGGGCCATGAAGAGGAGAAAGATCAGTGCAGAAAGGGAAGCAAAAAACAGCAATTGCTGGTTGGTATTTGGATTTAGAGGCAGGTCAAACGAGGTCAGCGAAAGCAGCACTCCAAAGAGCAGCACGATCCCCACTGCCAGCGGGATAATGACCTTTTTCCGGCTGGAAGGTTTCTGGTCCGGTCGAATTGGATTGGAAGCAGCCACGTCCGCTAACAGCCGGCAACTCTGATGGATGAAGCCTGCAGGCCTGTCTGGCTCATTATAAGCGGAGGCGTCCCCCGCACGCGCAGTCGCCGGCAACCATCCATCCTGCAGAGCTGGACAGCATGCGGTGGATGGGAAGTCCAAGCGCGAGTCCGCCAATACCCGCAGCTTCGCCGGAGTCAAACTGGCTGCCGAATTGAAGACCAAAGAGCTGCACCGCGAAGCGCCTTCCGGTGAGACGACCGTGCCAGCGATAAGCGTCGATGCAGCTATTCAGGATTGGCTACGCTTCCGCGAAACCAACGGGCTCGGCAACGACAAGCCGAAGCTCATGGGCGGCAAGCTGCTGACATGGGGCAAGGCGAACAGCGTCACGTTCCTGCATCAGCTTACCAGCGACAAGGTCATACACTTCCGCAACTCGCTGCCATATAAAACAAAGACTAGCAGCAGCCTTAAAATCCATTGCGCCGTCATCTGCAACTTCTTCGGCCGGGCGCACGGAATAGGACTCGTACCTAAAAATCCAGTACCCAACACGCGCGTTCACCCGCAGTTCAAGATTCGATTTAAGAAGCCGGAAGTCGTGCCGCCAACAACGGACGAAAACGATCGCATTCTTGCTGAGCTGGACAAGACCAGATGGACCGCTGAGCGTAAATATCGGGTCCAGAAGTTCATCGAAACGATGATTAACGCCGGTATGGCTATCAGGGACACTGCGACGCTGGGGCGGGATAAGCTCGACGGCGACAATCGCATACCTGGCAATCGCTGCAAAACCAAGGAGAGATTTAAGGTAAGAATTCCGGCCAGGTTGGCAGACGACCTGCGCTCACTACCGTGTAACGATCCTGACTACTTCTGCTGGTATCGCGGCCAAGGTGGCCAGAAGCTAAAAGTCACCACCATCGTTCATAACTACACTGCCGAGCTCCGAGAACTATTCGCGCTCGCCAAGGTAGACATGACTCCGCACGGTTTCCGGCACTACTTCATCACGCAGCGACTGGCTCAGGGCTGGAGCGTGGACGAAGTCAGCACGATGGTCGGCACCAGCCCGCAGGAAATCCGCAAGACGTATGCCGCAAGCTCCGCGCTGACTTGATAATACGCACCGGAACGGGCTTCGAAGTACTTACTGTGCCTAAAGTCAAGAGTTCGTTCCAGATCCCCACAAATTAAGCAAGCCTGAGCTATTCCTCTAGCCTTTCCTCAGACCCAAGGATCGCTGTGGATATGCACCTTTTATCACCCCTGTTGGAGAACTTCCTTCTCGGCGCGGAGCCAGTCTTGCTCGTCCTGGCCGGGTTCACGACCACGGCTTTCATACAGCTCGTACGCCCGCTCCCTGATCTTGCTGTCTGACGGGACGGCGTCTGGCATCGTTGCCAACTTGCCAGGAGAGCTTTTCGAGGGAACGACAACAGGTGCCTTCGGCTGCTTGTTAGCTTTGGGATCGAACATGGGAGTCCTCCGAATGCCGCACTAAGAGGAGAATACTTCAGATGGACTGACTTAGTTCAGAGGACCTGAAAAGAGGAGAGGAACTACTCACTCACCTTTAACACTACTCTGAACCAGAGCGTGTGTCCAATCTCGAAGTGACCGCTCTCGAAGTGACCGCTTGCGGCACCTTCTGATCCTATTCGGTTGTTGATAAATCTCGTGGGGGTTGAAAAAGTCACTGTCATTAGCGATCGGGATGGGGGCGGAAGCATGGAAATAAGTAAAAGGAGGAATGCAGGACCGTGCTGCGAATCGCCATTCTCGGAAGGCTACGTATTTTTTCAACACCCACGCCAGTTCACGTAAAGCGATCCTGGAGATAGTTTCACTGGCGCACGCAAGCCCTGTGGTAGCTATTCCTGGCGACTCGCTTGCGGATACAAAAAGTGAAAACAGAACATTGCGACGCATAGCACCAGCATCGAGAACACGCTGGCTTCCGGACCTACTTTTCCGCCGGTCAACCACCCTGGCCCATGGAATGACGAATTAAGAAAGGTCCATGATGCCGCATATCCGCTGTCGCGAACTGAGAATAGAAAAGTCTCGGCGTAATCGCCGGCCGCATGAAAACCGATGGCGAACCATAGAGCGCCCGTTCGACGCAGAGTCAGACAGGCAAAAATCGCGAACAGAAAAACCTCCAAAGCTCCGGCCAGATTCTCGTCGGGGTTTGCCAAGTGCATGGCAGCAAAGACGAGGGACCAGACAATCGCAGACGGCCAAAATCCAATGGCTTCCGCCAGTGTGAACTGCACATAGCCGCGATAAAGGAATTCTTCGACAAATCCCACCAGCAGAAAGCCAATCGCCCACAAGCTTGCGTACTTCAAAAGAGCTAGTCCGTGAAGTGCCAGACCTCCAAACGAAAAGCCGTGCAGAGCCGCGATGAGCGCAATCACGCCGGAGAACACGCAGAGTCCCCAGAACAGTCCCCACAAGAAATGCTTGCTAGCTCCCCGACGGAGGGACAGCCCGTAGTCGCCCAAGCCTCGCTTCTCGATTCGCGCCATGACCAGGCCACACATCAGCAGGCAGATCGCGGCTGGAATCTCGGTCAGATATTCGAGGCCGGGTGAAAGAAAACCCTGATGGAAGATGCGAGCGGCGGCGGGTATGCGCAGGATTCCAATCGTAAACAAGCCGAAAATGCTTCCCGCGAGAATTAAGAGGAAAATCGTCAGACGCCAGCCAGAGCGAATGCCTCGACTGCCTAAGAAAATCTTGCGCCAAAACGATGGAGAGTCAGCACTTTCGTCAACAGTGCCTTTCACAATGATTGCATCCGACATTCCAATTCGTCTCCTCCGTAGGACTGTCTCATGGAAATGACGACGGAATATAGAACGCGGTTTACCCTTTGGAACGGGATTAACTGGGGCGCTGGTGCGCCAGCCTGAACTCACGGGGGGTCATGCCGGTAGCTGCTCTAAAGACACGCCCCAGATGGCTCTGGTCGGAGAACCCGGCGTGCGCGGCGATATCTGACAGAGAATCCTCACCCGCCAGCGCATTCATTGCGTAGTTTACCCGCAGCCTTCTCACATATTGTCCCACCGTCATGCGGTGGCAACGCTGGAAGGCGCGAGCCAAATGAACGGGATGTGCTCCGACGCGCTGGGCGATGGTAGTCAAGCTGAACGGCCGGCAGAATTCGGCGTGCAAGATTTCGAGGACGTCCTTCAACCAACGCGGAGTGCCAGACTCGGCCTGTGCCGAATGCTTCCAGGGAAGCTGATAGAGCAGCTCGATGGCTGTGGCTTCCAGCAGCAAAGTGGATCGGTGGTCCGAGTCGGTGAAGGCCTGGTACGCCCGCCACGCCAACCAGGAGACCAGGCGGCGGGGGAGAATTAGCGATTCCTCTGCCTGCAGTTCGTATTCCCGCAGCCTGGACGTCCACTTGGGTTCGAGTTCGATGCTGAATATTGCGCCGCCACGATTACCAAACGCGTCGCTGTGGGCTTCCCCCGCGGGATGGTACAGGACGTTTTCAGAGTCACAGTGACGCCCTTGCTTTTGGGAACAGTGCTCCACATAAGAACCGCTTAGAACTAGCGAGAAATAGGCCAGCTCGTGACAGTGGCGACGAAGAACGGCGCGTTCACAATAAAGGTATTCGGTAAAGACAAACCCGCTAACTAAGCGGGTCTTGACCGGAACACCCAAGAACCTTCCAGGGCTTAGCTTCAAAGCTCGCTCTCCCGGATTTGGGATTGGATCGAGTAATTATCGCAGAAAAGGGGTCCGCGCGGTGACGGCTCCCTCATGCGAGAAGCTGGAAGGAACATGCGCCTGAATAGACGTCCGAGCGCCCGGCTCAATTCCAAACAAGATCCAAAATCTGCAAATGGAAAGAGGGAGTTCCTCCGGCATCTTTTTCCGTAGTTGGGTCACGGGGACCTCCTTTTTCCGTGACCCAACCTTATCTCAACCCCTCCACAACTGCCCATCCTCGAACACGAGGTAGCGTCCGCCGCGCCAGCGGCTTCGTACAAATCTCGGTTACACTCAGTGACCGGGATCGTGAGTGTAAATGGCCTATGGCTATTACGAAACTCACTTGGGGTGCGCACCCACTCTCAACCATCACGGAACAGGAAGAACCCGACACCAAAGGCGATAATTGCGAGCGCCCAGAAGCCAGGTAAATGCAGTACATAAGCCTGGCTGTCTGCTATTGCAATCAAGCCAGTTGTGCCTTGTTCTTCTGCGCGTGATGCGGCCGTCGAGTGTACCCAAGTGAGGAAGCACAGATAGGTGAGTGCGGAAGCGCAGAGTCCAGCTGAAATCGGTTTGTGGAAAGCTCGCATGGCGGCTCCGTCATTGGCGGTCAGGGCCCCCGTTACTCCCGTGGTCGAGTTCCCTGCAATCAGCATCCACTGTGCAATACGAAAAAGACCGGAGAAGACCGTCATGTGATCCAAAGACAATCGACAAGTGTCGGAGCTGATCGGGCGAACTCAGCGGCACCTCCGAAAACAGTTTCGATTGCTTGGGTTTGCCTATCTCGTTTGCCAAATCTGGTGCGGTGTTGACGAGTTCGTTGCCGGCAACGACTAATCCGGTGTCACGCCCAGGTATTCCGCATGACCTTCGAAGATGTCGCGCAACAGTACTTTGATCCGCTGACGCAGGTTCAAAGACTCATGCTCAGACACCGCTGCAAGATCTTGTGCCGCGGAACGTACACAATGTTCCCCGGCAGCGGTGACGATCGATCCGATCTGAACGCTAACGCTAGTCATAGACCCCTCCTTCTACGCCGAAAAAGAACTGCAACATCCTACTAACTAGCCAAGGGCTTCGCCCTTGATATCCCAGCGAATCCCGAGGATGCAACAACTGGAGGTTACAACGTTACAACCAGAACAAAATTCTCGTTTCGTCACGCATAACGGACTAAACCGAAAAACGCCGGCAGAACAGGTCCACCGCCCGCAAGAACTTCTACGCATATATAACGCGTACAATGCGGGCAAAAAGGTTCATCTCCCAAGAAAAATCTTTCAACAGGTACCCAGTGGAAAATCAGGAGTCCGGCGAAGAACCTGTTTTCGGTTCCTCACAATGGATGGGATAATGAGCCAAGTCGGTGAACATGTCCATGGAGCAGGGCTGAATTGCTATGAATTGATCTGTAGAATTCCACGCTGGCCACTTTGTACCGGGCGACTGCGGTTTCAGCGCCTGTACCGAAGCCAAAATTCCGTAGCAGACGTCTCCAAGCACTGAAGGATGAAGAGCTACGCCTAACTGTGAGACATGGGCACTGAGGGGTTTTGAGCGTTATGGCCTGCTAAGTTAAGTTAGGAAATGGGCGGATCGGGGCGCGGTCAACTGGGGATCGCCTGCTACTGCAACTTCGCGTACTCCGTCTTGGCTTGCTTGAGGATGGGGATGTCGGGGTCGGCGTCTTTCCAGAGCGCGAGGAAATCCTTGTAGGCCAAGAGTGCCCGGGCGCGGGCAGCATCGGCGTCCACGCCCCGCGAGGTCTTCGCTTGCAGAGCGTTGGCACGAGCCACCCCGAGATGCGCCAGCGCTCCCGTCCGGCAGTTCCAGACGATGCCGCTGTGATCGATGATCTTCTGAAACTCGGCGGCGGCGGAAGCGGCAGTGCCCTGTCCGGGTGCCAAGTATGCCTCGCCGCGCACATATGTTGGGTAGAGGCAGGAAAGATTGGCAACGGATCCGATTTGTCCATACTCAATGGGTGGCAGGGTGTGCTGTAAGTGGTCCGCGGCCAGAGCCGGACTCTTGCGGTTCAGCGCTAATTGTGCCTGAATCGCAGGCAGCCAAAGCGACTGCATCTGCGTGTCCAGCGGGAACCGTTTCCCTAAATCTTGTACCAGGAGCTCGGCTCGTGCCGTATCACCGGCCATGGCAAACGCAAGCGCGGTTTCGCTCTCTACGCCCTGACTCGTCGGAGCAAGCTTCAAAGCCTCTGCCGCTGACTGACGCGCATCCGCAGCGTTGCCGTAAGCGGCCTGTTGCAGAGCAGCATTCGCCTGCCAGATTGCCCCAGTTTCTTTGCTGTCAGCCCGGATGGCGGAGTCCACAGCGCGTTGGGTCAAATCCCGCGCCTTGGCAAGATGGCCTCCATATGCCTCGGTGTCGGATGCGAGCGCAAGTCCAAAGTTCTCTTAATCGGGCCTACCCGCAAACCACGTTTGCTGTTCCGCCGTCGCGGCGGCGTCCGCACCGAGGAAGGCAAGAGCATAGAGAGCATCGTGAAGTGTGAAATTATCCAGTTTTCGTGCCTGTGCCTCGCGGATGATCTACCGCGCCTCGTCAAAGCGGTGCAAGGCAAGGGCGTAGTTGGCGAGATTCGCAAACCGACCTACGTTATCCGGTCCAAGCCGCACGGCCTGCCTCGTGATCTCCGTGGCCTTCTCATACTGCCCCTGTGAGGCGAACGCTATGCCCAAATTGTTGTACGCTCGCGCTTCTCGTGGGTAGTTCTCAATCTCCTCCTGATACGTCTGGGCCGCTTTGTCCATTTCGCCGGTTACATATGCATAGTAGCTGGCGGCGAAGGTCAGCTTTTCCCGCTCGCTGGCATGTTCCCGCAACTGGAATGCCTTGGTGAAGTACTCGCTGGCCCGCCCTAGCTCGCCGAGACTGAGGTAGTCGCCCCCCGCCGCCCTGTAGCCCATGGCAAAATTCGGATCAAGCTCGATGGCTCGTTGATCGTAAGGCAAGGCTGCGGCGACGCCTTTCTCGTAAGCGGTTTTATGCCAAGGCTATACGCTTTCAGAGCCTCGAGCGAGGACGTGGTGGCCTGTTCGGGCGGTACATCGAACCTCTGCACCGGAGCCAGCGATTCTCCCAGTTCGCCGCGCAGCTTGGATGCCGCCTTGCCCAGCGCATCCAGCACTTTATCTTTGGACGCCGCCGTCACCTGCTCCTCGGCCAGCGTATCTCCGGTCTGGCAGTTCACCGCCTTCAACCCCAGCACATATTCGCTGCCCAGACTGCCAATCGCCCCGACAAGATAGGCTTTGCTACCTGCCCGCTGGCAAACCTTGCGGCCTACCCCGGGCGTAAGTTTGGTGCTGGCCGGACGAGCCATCAATTTCAAGTTCTTCACCACTTGGCTGTCGGAGAGCACATTTAGGAAAGGCGATTGCCGCAGGGAAACGGTGAGCGCCGTCTTCAGCGTGTCGTCAAATATCGCGTCTCCGGTGCTGTTGGCAAAATCGGCGAGAATGATCGTGTCCTTCTCGGTGAGGCGCTGCTTTCGTTGCTGCCGATAGTAAAATCCGCCCGCGATCAGCAAGGCGACTAGAAGGACGGCACTCGCAATTTTCCAGAGCTTCGCGGCCCGAGCCGCGGGAAGCTTTGGCACCGCCAGCGCGCCTGAGCTTGCCGCAGAACGGTATCCGCTCTCGGAGTCTCGCTTCAGCCGTTGCAAATCCATGCGCATGTCAGCTGCATGCTGGTAGCGCAACTCCCGGTTCTTTTCCAGCGCCTTTTGGATGATCTCTTCCATCTGTTGGGGCAATTGAGGATTGCAGCGCGTCGGCGCCTCTGCTGTCTCATGCAGGATCGCTCCAAAGGTTGATCCTGCAGTCGGCCGCTCAAAAGGCGCACGACCGGTTGCCATCTCGTAGAGAACCACACCAAACGAGATCAGATCCGTGCGTCCATCCACGGGCTTTCCCGCAATCTGCTCCGGAGACATGTGGGTCACGGTTCCGAGCATGCTGCCCGAGGTGCTCAGATCCCTCCCGGTGAGGGTCGGATCATCCGAGCCCGACCCCGTCTGCTTATGTCGCGGGTCCATTTTCGCCAGCCCGAAATCCAAAATCTTGGCGCGCCCGCGCTCGGTGACAAAGATGTTGGCCGGCTTGATGTCGCGGTGAACGATCCCTTTGGAATGGGCGGCATCCAGCGCGTCGGCAATCTCAATCGCCAAACCGAGCAGAACGTCGGTCTCGACTGGCTTTCCCGAGATGCGGCTCTTCAGAGTCACCCCTTCCAAAAACTCCATGGCAATGAACGCCTGCCCGTGCTGATCGTCAATCTCGTAGATCGTGCAGATATTCGGATGATCTAACGCAGACGCAGCTTGCGCTTCGCGTTGGAAGCGGGCGAGCGCTTGCTCATCTTTAGCAATTTCGTCAGGAAGGAACTTCAAGGCCACAAAGCGATGCAGCTTCACGTCCTCGGCTTTGTAGACGACACCCATCCCCCCCGCCGAGTTTTTCGACGACGTGATAGTGGGAGATGGTCTGCTCAATCATGAGTGGCGCGGGAACTCAGCGTGCCAATCTTAGGGTCGAGCAATCACGAAGTCAATCACGGACAACGAGTTGGCTTATGCAACAAAGCCAGTTGGCGTAACATCTCTATCACGCTCACTGGGGGTTTTGAGCGCTTGACCGGCCAATCTGAGGGACCGAGAGGCAAAGAGAGCTGAGTTGCTCCCCCTTCAGTTGAGCTTTTTGCGAGGAGGGGGAAGACGCTCTTCTGGGCACAAGTCTCGGCAAAATCGGCTGGTTCCAGACATGCCGCCACTCCAGATGAAAGTGGGGTTGCTCTATTTCACGGATGGTGCGATAAGAGAATTAGTCCGAACGAAAAATGAGCGCACATTAGCCGGTCGATGAGTGCGCTATGGCCTGGTATGACAGTTAAGAACTTGTGCTCTGCCAGCGAGCACATTCCAGAAAATCAGGTCATCAATTTCCGATGTGGCGAATCATCTCCAAACCGCACTTCGGGCAAGACTGACAGTTTTTCCTTCGGCGAGCCACGGCGCCGGTCGGCACTGTCAGGTGACTGCCCGGCTAACTGCTAGGGGGTGGAGGGCTTGTGACCTACGCGCTTGAGGTCAATGAATTCCTTGCTAGCCTTGCCACCCCCTTCAAACAGGAAAGCTAGGGTAATGTGATCGGCATTGAGCAATCGCATCTCAAGTCCGTATACGTGAGGGGAGTCCGGAGAACGGAGATTGGTCGCATCCAGGAACTCAAAATCCAAGATACCCTTCGCGATGTCGATCTGGCGAGCTTTTAACCGCGGTTGATTCTGTGCAGCGCAATAATGAGTCATCCGCAGGTCCCCGCTATCCAGGTGATACACACTCGTCATCGACGGCACTCCATCCACCGCTAGATTCTCGACGACGGCTGAGCCATTACCAGTCTCGGAATAGGTGGCGCTTATTCTTCCAGTAGCAGTGCGTGCCCCAGTCCATTCGAACGATCCTTCCCATTCACCGGCCAGCCCACGAAGCTGTGTGAGTGCTGCAGCGCTACCGCCTTCCTGGGCATCCGACGTGCCCACGGCGCTTATACCCTCTTCATTCGTATTTACCGCCTGCCCGAGCTGCGCCAAGACGAACGCCAGGATGAGGAGACCTGCGCGTTTCATGATATGGACCCTCCACATCCGAAGAGACTGCAGAATCTTAGTTTAGTTAGCACACTGCGAAAAGGCTCT
>Ga0210386_10004558_pt1 | contig 11441 bp, 8 predicted proteins | sample IncBWH32OmetaG_FD_160091 | JGI IMG/M metagenome (GOLD analysis project Ga0210386, IMG submission 160091) | Forest soil microbial communities from Barre Woods Harvard Forest LTER site, Petersham, Massachusetts, United States - Inc-BW-H-32-O ... | reverse complement strand
TCAGGGTGTGGTCTGGTATACTGGCCAATTCTACGCACTTTTCTTCCTGCAATCGATTTTGAAGGTTGATGGCTACACGGCGAACCTCTTGATCGCCTGGTCGCTGCTGCTAGGCACCGGCTTCTTCCTCGTGTTCGGCGCATTGTCGGACAAGATTGGACGCAAGCCGATCATCCTCGCCGGCTGTCTGATAGCGGCGCTGACCTTCTTCCAGATCTTCCGGATGATCACCACCAATGCCAATCCGGCGCTGGAGAAGGCGATCGAATCCGTCAAGGTCGAAGTGGTGGCTGATCCCGCGGGCTGCGGCGATCTGTTCAACCCGGTCGGCACCCGCGTTTTCTCCTCACCGTGCGACACCGCCCGCGACTTCCTCGCCAAATCTTCGGTCAAGTACGCGACCACGTCAGGCCCGGCCGGTTCGGGTGTCAAGGTGATGGTCAATGGCAAGGACGTGGCCTATGCCGATGCGAAAGTCGGCAACCCGGCCGTCGCCGCGGCGGTGGCCGCGGCCGGCTATCCCAAGGCGGGAGATGCGGGCATCGTGAAGATGAGCAACCCGTTTGACATCTTCCGTCCGCAGGTCGCCGCAGTGATCGGATTGCTGTTCATCCTGGTCATCTTCGTGACCATGGTATACGGGCCGATCGCAGCAATGCTGGTCGAACTGTTCCCGACCAAGATCCGTTACACCTCGATGTCGCTGCCCTATCACATCGGCAACGGCTGGTTTGGCGGGTTGTTGCCGGCGACCGCGTTCGCGATCGTCGCCTCGACCGGCGACATCTATGCAGGCCTTTGGTATCCGATCGTCTTCGCGGCCATCACCGCGGTGATCGGCTTCCTGTTCCTGCCCGAAACCAAGGACGTCGACATCAGAAACAGCTGATCGTTCGAACGAAGCGATCAAAGCCGGCCGCGGAACGATCCGCGGCCGGCTTGTTTTGGCGGCCTGCTATTCTGCGCCGTCGCGCCGGAAAATTGCACGACGACCTCGCGGACACTCGGCCGCCGCCGATGTTCGATCAGACAGATCGCCTGCCACGTTCCGAGCAAAGGCCCTTCAAGACCGAGATTTGCAGGGAGGTCGCGGTCAGCATGGTTTTGACATTGGCCGGCATGTCATCGGGCCCTTCGCTGTCGTGGGTCTATCCGGCGCTTTCCGGCGCCAGGCGGTCGAGCGCGGTGGTCAAATCCGTCAATACCGAGGGATCGGCATTTTTCTGGATGGTCAGCGAGGCAGAGGTATGACTAATGAAGATTGTCACCTGGCCCTCGACGGCGCCGGCCTCGCGCAGGAGCAGCGTCGCGTCTGGCGCGGGCGGCCCTGCTTAAGCGCAAGTTTACGATCTGCAACAATGCGGAGTCCAATAGGGCCGCTGGGTACGGGCTCTGCATTGTAGGCCGGCCGCATTCTGACGGGCTGGTCGCAGGCCACTGCGCTGTTGGACCCGATCTCTTGACCAATTTAGGAAGTAGGCTTCGTGCAACAGCTGCCCATTTCCGGATGCCGCGCATTTTCGTTTAGTTATGAGAGGCTTTCCTGAGCGAACCTAGGGTAAAGTCCACAAAGGGCTTTTCCACGCCCTCAAAGCCTGAAGAAAAACATGTAGCCTTGAGGGCAGGAAGTTTCTTGTGGGGTAGACAACGTGCACTTCGAGTTGCCTGGAAGTCCAGTCGGGCAGCAACTTTACGAGTTCGCCTCTCCCGATCTTGTCGTCGCAATAGGTCGAAGGCAAAAAGCCGACGCCGTGCCCTCGGTAAACGAACGTACTCACGGATTGGAAATCCCGGCTCGAAATAGGGCCTGACACACGAACGTCGACGCGTTTGCGTCCATTCAGCAATTCCCAATCTGCCTCGTTGTTCTTGCCATTGAGCAGGACGCACTGATGCAGCCTGAGGTCCTTGGGTTCGGTTGGAGGTTTGCGATCTTTCAAATAATCGGGAGAGGCGACGACATAACGGACCTGGCTGCCAATCTTCCTGGCAATCAGCGTCGAGTCTCTCAATGCACCAAAGCGAATGGCGATATCGACATTTTCAGCGATCAAATCCAGAAACACGTTGGTGATGAAAAGGTCGATCTTGATGCCCGGATAGCGTTTCAGGAAATCAGAAATGAATCCGAGAAATGGGTCCTGGCCCAAAACCACGGGTACAGAGATCTTGAGTAAACCTTCCGGCTTCCTTTGAGTCTGTGTCAAAACCCGTTCCGCATCGAACAGAAGGTTCAGCGGTTCACTGCATTGATGAAAATAATCCCGGCCTTGTGAAGTGAGCGCGAGCTTGCGCGTCGTCCTTTGAAGCAGCGTGACGCCCAGCTCCGATTCGAGCGCCGAAACCTTTCGGCTGACTGTGGAAACCGGCATGCCAAGGGCGTGTGCAGCGCGGCTGAAGCTTCCGAGCTGCGCGACTTTCACGAATACAGCAATGTCGTTCAAATCGGCCATTCTAGCGATATTTCCATAAATGGGAATGTGATTCCAGATATTTCCACCTAATCAATCAAATCCAATACGCTCATTCTACCGCCAGACGTAAACGACAACCCTGACGCGGAGAGAGTCATGACAACCAGCGTTTTATATAGAACCAGCGCCACAGCGACCGGAGGCCGTTCCGGCACTGCAGTGACCCCGGACGGAAACCTGAAGGTCAGCCTTACCAGGCCGAAGGAACTGGGTGGCGACGGTGCCGCGGGCACTAATCCAGAGCAATTATTTGCGGCCGGCTATGCTGCCTGTTTCCTCAGCTCGATGCAGTTCGTTGCTACGCAAGGCGGGCCGAAGGTGCCCGGCGATACCAGCGTCAAGGCAAGTGTGGGGATTGGCCCGCGCGCCGAAGGCGGTTTTGGCCTTGAGGTTAGCCTAGCGATTCATCTGCCCGGGTTGGCAAGGGCTGACGCTGAAGCCCTGGTGCAGAAAGCCCATCAGGTCTGCCCCTACTCGAACGCAACGCGCAACAGCCTCAACGTGCACCTGGACGTCGTTTAAGCCAGATAAAGCGTCGCGCGGAAGCTTGGGAAATCCATCAACAATCAACCTGAACAACGGAGAATATCATGAGTAAAACAGTTATCGTAACGGGCGCTTCCCAGGGTATCGGTGCAGGCGCCGTGAAGGCCTTCCTGGACAAGGGCTATAACGTGGTCGCCACCTCGCGTAGCGTGACCAAGTCGAAGGAATTGCCATCGTCCGCGAAGCTCGCGCTGGTTGACGGCGATATCGGCGATGCATCTGTGGCGGCGAAAATCGCGGAAGTTGCGATCAGCAAGTTCGGTTCGATCGATGCGCTGGTCAACAACGCGGGCATCTTCTTCCCTAAGGCATTCACTGATTACACGGGTGAAGATCTGAAGAAGCTGTCGTCGACCAATCTGGAAGGTTATCTTTACATCACGCAGCTTGCGGTGAAGCAGATGCTGGCGCAAAAATCGGGCGGCAGCGTTGTCGGCGTCACGTCGTCGCTGGTTGAGAATCCGATCGCGGGCCTGAATGTCTCGGTGCCGATGATTACCAAAGGCGGCCTCGACGCCATGACCCGCAACCTGGCGGTCGAATACGCGAAGCAAGGCATCCGTTTCAATACGGTTGCGCCGGGCATGGTGGATACGCCGCTGCACAAGGACGATCCGCACGAGTTTCTGAAAACTCTGGCACCGTTGGGCACAGTTTCTAGCGTCAAGGACATCGTCGATGCTATCGTCTATCTGACCGAAGCCCAGAATGTCACCGGAGAATCGCTGCACGTTGATGGCGGCGCGCATTCCGGCAGATGGTGAGCGCGGAAGCCAGCCTGTGGGAGTTAGGTATCCAACTGCCACAGGCGCCGACGCCCTTGGGCGCCTATGTCGAGGTGCTCCAGATCAGCGATCTATTGTTCCTCGCGACATGCCCCCTACGGAAAACCACAAGCCGAAATTTGTTGGGCGTATTGGCAAGGAACTGGCCCTAGATGCCTCCGGTGTTGGCGCATCAATATATAGGCTGATCGGTTTTGAAAGGAAAAGATGCCATGTCTGCCATCCAGATCCTCTGCGCGGTGGCCGTTCCCTTGCTTTGGGGTTATCAGTTCGTGGCCATCGAAGTGGGCGTTACGGAGTTTCCGCCGCTCTTCTTCCTCGCACTGCGCTTCCTGGCCATCGCGCTGCTGCTTATTCCCTTCGTCAAAGGGCCCACACGTCAACAGTTCGGCCCTGTCGCAGCTATTTCGGCTTTCCTTGGTGGACAAAGCTTCGGGCTCTTCTATGTCGGCCTCGAGCTTGGTTCGGGAAGCATGTCGGCCGTCGCATATCAACTCGTCGCGCCCTTTACCGTCCTGCTGGCTTGGCCGCTGCTCGCGGAGAGGCCGTCTCTCACCACGTCCGCTGGAGTGGTACTTGCATTCGTAGGCGTCGTTGTGTTGGCTGCGGGGCCTGGCCTGTCGGCAAAGGCGTTTTCGCTGCTGCTTGTTGTTGGGGCAGCCTTCGCATTCGCGGTGTCCAACGTCTTGACCAAACGCTACGGCCCTTTTGATCCCCTCATGTTGATGGGCTGGTCGTCGCTGCTCACGGTGCAGCAGGTCTTGTTGATGTCGCTGCTCCTTGAATATGGACAACTGGCGAGCCTTGTCACGGCGGATGAGGTGTTCGCCGTGATTTCGAGCGTATTGTTCCTTGGCGACCGCATGACCCCAAAGTTGATTGTCGGTGGGCTGCTGGCGATCTCCGGCGTCGCCATGACACAATTGAGGCCGAGCCCTCGACCAGTTTGAAGCCGGAAGTCGCGTCATGGCGACTTCTGGGTTTGTCCCTTCGGCCGCTTTTGCACAAGTGTGGCCGTTTGTTGGTAGTGGGTCAGTTTGCTCGTCGCGCGCGGCGTTTGATCCGCTTCATCTGCGCATCCTGCTTGGCTTCATCATCATGGTGTAGGTAGTGTGCCATCGCCGCCGTCGAGGACCACTGCCCATGCTTCATCAACTGCGTCTCCGTCAGCCCCGATGCACTCGTGCCGCCGTCGCGGCCGAATGATGTAAAACGTCAGCTCGCATCGCAGACCCGCTGACAGAACGATCTTCTTCGAAATTTGCAGTGGAGAGGATGAAAGACCCATCTCTTTCGCCGATAAGAGTATCAGGTTTATTCGTTTGACCCTCACGATCGCGGATGATCATTCTAACTAGAAAGTACATGTCACTTCGACGTCAGCTAAGCAGCAACGTACGCTGATCTCCGAGCATGACACGATATTGGCGCAACGCTAATCGCCGCCAGCGGTAGTGGCGAACAGGTGCCTTTGCGACTGAGCGCGATCGACCGCATCCGATATCAAGCGAGCGATCGGCTGCAAACGAGGCCCCAAATGATTTTGCTCCGCTCCGTCTGGTCCCGCATCGACACGTTCCTCGCGGCCATTCTGTTGACGGTTGCCTTCGCGGCCGTGATGCCGGCCCGCGGCGATGCGGGGGAGGCCGTTAGCTGGCTGGCGGATGGCGCTATTGTGCTGCTGTTTTTCATGCACGGGGCGAAGCTTTCGCCCGAAGAGGCTCTTGTTGGGGCGCGGCACTGGCGGCTACACGTGATGGTGTTCCTGAGCACATTCGCGCTGTTTCCGTTGCTTGGAATGTCCGCGCGCTTCCTCGCCCCAGGTTTCCTCCCCGGGCCATTGTGGGCCGGGTTGATCCTGCTCACCGCGTTGCCTTCGACCGTGCAGGCGTCGATCGTTTTCACGTCGGTGGCCGGCGGCAACGTACCGGCGGCGATGTGCAGCGCGACCGCCTCGAGCCTGGCCGGCGTTTTCCTGACTCCCCTGATTGCCGGTTTCCTGCTCACCCAACACGGCCTCGACATTTCCGCGCGCGCGGTTCTTGGCATCGTGGTGCAACTGCTGCTGCCCTTCGTCGCCGGTCAGCTGTTGCGGCCGTGGATCGGCGCCTATCTCACGCGCTATCCGTTTGCGCTCAAGAGCGTGGATTACGGCTCGATCCTGATCCTGGTCTATTCGGCTTTCAGTCACGGCGTTGTGGATGGTATCTGGCATCAGATCGATGCGGGAGATCTGATCAAGGTCGCGCTCGTCGATATCGCGCTACTCGCTTCCGTGATGACCATTCTGATCTTTGCGAGCCGGCAGCTCCGCTTTTCGCGCGCCGATGAAATCACCATCGTTTTCTGCGGATCAAAGAAAAGCCTCGTCAACGGCATCCCGATCACCAGCTTGCTGTTCGCGGGGCATGCCGGGCTCGTCGTCATCCCGTTGATGCTGTTCCACCAGATCCAACTCATGGTCTGCGCGTCGCTCGCGCGGCACTACGCAACGCGCGGGGTCACGGCGGGTGATCCGCTCCTAGCTCGCGCCGCTCCCTCCGAAGCCTGTTCAGAAGCTGCTCGCCCGCAGGCGTAGGCATCACGCTGCGGATGATGCGTGTGAGTAGACGCAGCTTCAGGCGCTCTTCGAGCCGGCGAACCGACTAACTTAAGGCTGACTGCGACTTCCCAAGCGTGGCCGCCGCTCACGTGAAGCTGCGGCATCAGCGACAGCGGCGAACATCGCGAGTTCGCTCAGTTCGTCGTTCAGTGTTCATAAGCCTGACTAATAACTTCGTGCGCGATTACCACTCTAATTGACTGCTTGCTGCCAATCCATCTCGCACCACATCATCGACGGCCAGCGCCGCTGACGGCGCTAGGCCCATCCGGTTCGACAAGAGTTGCAAGATGCACGTGAGAAAGTGGGGCGCCCTGGAGGTGTCCGGACTCGGCTCGTACTCCTGCTACAAAGCAAGAGGGATTGGGGAGAGCGGTATCTAATTTTTCCCGCCGCTGTGGCGATGTGCGCTCAGCGTCCGAGTCAGGTCATTCTTGACTAAAATAGGCCGTTTGCATCATGTCCGATCTACGTTGATGGCGACCGTAGAGCGGACGTCCCGTTCTTTAGCTTCGTGCGAAAAGCAAAAGTCAGCCGCCTCACTCGATTCTGCCTAGCGGTGAAGTGACCGGCACATTGCAGCAATCTGCTGCGGCTCAGGCCGGTTGCGATAGTCTGCATCGACATGCGCGTAGACAATATGGCCTGAGCGATCGATCACGAATGTCCCAGGTATGGGAAGTATCCATCTCCCATCGGCATTTCGTTTCTCGAGATCGAGACCGGAGCTCTTCAGCAGGTTCTTCGCAGCATCATCCATCTCAAAGGTAAGACCGAACTGCTCGGCAACCTTGCCACCATGATCGATTAGGACTGGAAATCTTGGGCCTTCGGCGTTGGCGCCGTCAGCGGAAGCTGGTGCGGCCTCCGGTGACACCGCAATCAAGGCAGCGTTGGCATCGGACAGCTGCGATTGAATTTGGAGCAATCCGCGGAGATAGATATTACAGTATGCACACCAGGTGCCGCGATAGAAGACTACAACCAGAGAAGAGAATTTGCCGTGGGCCAGATGCTCGGCCAGTCTCCATATCCCCGCCTCTGCGGTTGGCAACGAAAAGGTAGGTGCCAGGTCGCCGACCCCAATGGTGTTGGTTCTCGCGCTCAACGCCTCAATAGCGGGACCTATCTGGCCTCCAAACAGGAGGTTAGATTGCTCAACGCCTCGTCGGGCGATCAGTTTATCGGTGAATTCAGCAAGGGAAGGAGCAATGAGGACGGCAGACCCGGGGTGTTCGCTCATGTTTCCTGCTCCGTGGCTATTTCTCGCTCAAGGTTGGAACATCAACCAAATTAGTATGGACTTCAACCCCACATAGTGTGTTGCATGTGCACGGCTTAAACTCCGTTGTCTCAGTCTGAGCATTTGTCCTCCGAGCTACCTTGGAAGCCGACATGGCACAGGCAGTCGTCTTGTAGCAACGGTGCAACACTCGGAAGTCGTCGCTTCATTCGATTATCTCGTCAGCGAGCGCCAGCAGATTGGGTGATACTGTGATGCCAAGCTGTTTCGCGGTCTTGAGATTGACAACGAGTTCGTAAGTTTCCGGCTGCAAAACAGGTAGATCGGCGGGCTTGGCGCCTTTTAGGATTTTTCCTACATAATTTCCGCACTGGCGAAACGCATCTGGAAGCTTCGCGCCATAGCTCATTAATCCACCTGCCTCTGCGTACTGCCGCAGGGGATAGATCGTAGGTACCGCAAAGCGGTTCGCTAGGTTCACAAGCCGGTCCTGCCGACTGATAAGGTAGCCATCGGCGGTAACGATCAATGCTTCGATCTGGCGCTGAGAAAGCGTCGGGAAAACACTGTCAAGCTCTGCGTCGTTACTGGCGCCAAGAGTGACAAGTTGCAGGCCAAAAGGTCTTGCTGCCACTTGCAGGTCATTGAGCTGAGGCTCAGCATTAGGATTGTTAGGGTTGGCAAGTGCCGCGATTACCGCGGCTTGTGGTACCAGCTCGCGCAACAACTCTAAATTCTTTGCTCCCAATCTAGTGAACATGACTGCAATGCCGGTGACGTTACTCGTGGGCTGGGTAATGCTTGACACCAGACCTGACTTGATCGGATCACTGCCGCTGAGGAAAACGATCGGGATCGAATGAGTAGCGGCCTTTGCGGCCAACGCGGCAGGCAGAAGCTCTGCCGCTATGACCGCTACCTGACGGTCGACCAAGTCTGTCGCCAACGCAGGAAGTTGATCGTATTCGCCGTTTGCAGCGCGATCTTCGATGCGAATATCAGGGCCATCACTGATGCCGACTTCGACCAGTCCTTCCCTGAAGGCAGCCGTCAATGAAGGCGGAGGAAGCGCCCCTTGGTGCAGGAAACCGATAACCGGTCGCCGCTGCTGTGCGTTTGCTTTAGCCAGAAGGGCGGTACCGCCAAGCGCGGTCAGGAAGTCGCGTCGCCTCATGTCCCCCTCCCAACCGAAGAGGCAAGCCGTTGCAGACTACAGGCTAGCACATTGAGATCAGCTGGCTACGTACTTAAACGCCGGAATTGATCACCTCACGGCGCTTTTACGCGACTTGGAAGTCGACGATGTGTGGAGAGGACGAAAAGACCCATCTCTTTCGGCGATAAGAGTATCATGTTTATTCGTTTGACCCTCGCGAACGCGGATGATTATTTTGCGCCGAAACGACTGTCACTTCGACGTCAGCTAGGCAGCAACGTAAGTTGAGTCTTTGAGTTTGACGCGATATTGGCGCAACGCTATTCGCCGCAATTGCTGGTGGTGAACGGGTGCGCCTTCGCGGCTGAGCGCGCTTGATCAGATTTCGAGTTCGATAATGTTTGAGTCTGGATGTCCTTGCGCCCGTGACTTTCTCTGCGGCCTGACAAGCGAAGCACATGAATTTTCCTTTGAACAAATAACAAATAAGCCGATCTAAGCACACGTCCAAAAGCACACGTCCAAAACAACGTTTTGTACCGAGGGAAGAACATGAAGCTCAAGGCGCCCCGCTACGGTTCCGCACAGTTTGTTACCCGTTTCATGTACAAGTCGGATGTAGCGGGGTTCGCGATCGCGATCCTTGTCGCGATTTGTTGCGGAACAAACACGTCGGCGGAGGAGGCGGGCGGCCAGGCGTTGTCGCCTGAACGCATCCGATCCATTACGTCGGCAATCGACGGTGAGGCGATCATAGCCAACGCGAAAACAACCAAAGACTGGTTGAGCTATGGTCTCGATTATTCCGAAACTCGCTTCAGCAAGCTAAACGAGATCAATGCGGGAAACGTAAAAAATCTCGGTCTTAAGTGGACTTACAATCTCGAGTCTGTGCGTGGTGTCGAGGCGACGCCGCTCGTTGTTAACGGAATTATGTATGTATCGGCGTCATGGAGCGTGGTTCATGCCATCGATGTGCGTACTGGAAAGCGGATTTGGACCTACGATCCCGAGGTGCCGCGGACGGGTGGTTACAAGGGTTGCTGCGACGTTGTGAACCGGGGAGTCGCGCTCTACAAAGGCAAGGTCTTTGTCGGATCGTACGATGGCCGGTTAGTCGCGATCGATGCGGTCACCGGAAAGAAGGTCTGGGAAAAAGATACCATCATCGATCACAGTCATTCCTACACTGTTACGGGCGCACCGCGCGTCGTGAAAGGAAAGGTGCTGATCGGCAATGGCGGAGCTGAGTTCGGCGTGCGTGGCTACATTACCGCCTACGATGCGGAGACAGGCGAGCAAGCCTGGCGATGGTTTTGCGTACCCGGTGATCCGAGCAAGCCCTACGAAGATGCGTCGATGGAAGCGGCGGCGAAGACTTGGGATCCTGCCGGAAAATACTGGATCAATGGCGGAGGCGGTACGCCGTGGGACACGATGGCGTACGATCCGGACCTGAACCTTCTTTACGTCGGAACCGGCAACGGAGCTCCCTGGAACCGCAAGCTGCGAAGCCCCAGCGGCGGTGACAATCTATATCTGGCGTCGATCGTCGCGTTGAACCCCGACACGGGCCAGTATGTCTGGCACTATCAGGAAACGCCAGGTGACAATTGGGACTATACGTCGACACAGCCGATGATCCTCGCCACCATCCCGGTCGGCGGCCAGCCGCGCAAGGTCATCCTCCACGCACCGAAAAATGGTTTCTTCTTTGTCATCGATCGGACCACCGGCAAATTTATCTCGGCAAAGAACTACGTGGATGTGAACTGGGCAACCGGTTACGACGCGAATGGAAGACCGATCGAAGTGCCGGAAGCCCGGGGCGACAAGTCGTTCGATGCGATCCCTGATCCACACGGGGCCTCTAACTGGCATCCCATGTCGTACAATCCGATAACCGGCTATGCCTATCTTCCAGCGCAGAATATTCCGATGAATCTGACGGCGCAGAAGGAGTGGAAGCACAACGCCAGCGTTCCCGGCAATCCAATGAGTGGATTGGGCTGGAACCTCGGCTATGATATAAATGTGACGCCGCCCAAGAGCCAGCCTTTCGGCCGCTTGATTGCATGGGATCCGGTGAAGCGGGAGCAGGTGTGGAAGCAGGATTACGCGTCTCCGTGGAATGGAGGCACGTTGACAACGGCAGGCAATCTTGTGTTCCAGGGCACGGCTGACGGTCGCTTCGTCGCCTACAATGCGAAAACGGGTGAGAAGCTCTGGGAGTCTTCGACGGGCACCGGCGTCGTCGCCGGGCCGGCGACCTATGAAGTCGATGGTACTCAATATGTCTCAGTGGCGGTCGGATGGGGCGGCGTCTATGGCGAGAGCGCGCGCGCAACCGACAAGGAAGCTCCGGGCACGGTCTTCACCTTCGCCATCGGCGGCAAAGCGCCGCTCCCTGAGTTCAAGAAGTATCAGAGCGCAGGTCTTTTGCAGGGCGTAAAGTACGATCCAGCGAATGTCGGTCCTGGTACGCTATTGTATGTCAGCCACTGCGGATTCTGTCATGGTGTCCCAGGCGTCGACAAAGGTGGGAATATCAAGAATCTTGGCTACGTCCCGGCCGAGGAAATCGCCAATCTCAAGGACATCGTGTTCAAGGGGCCGTTCTTGGATCACGGCATGC
>Ga0210386_10004557_pt1 | contig 11441 bp, 7 predicted proteins | sample IncBWH32OmetaG_FD_160091 | JGI IMG/M metagenome (GOLD analysis project Ga0210386, IMG submission 160091) | Forest soil microbial communities from Barre Woods Harvard Forest LTER site, Petersham, Massachusetts, United States - Inc-BW-H-32-O ... | reverse complement strand
GAGTCTGTGCGCGCGCTGCGTGACGGCGGGGCGGCGCGGGTGGTCGTCGCGACTTACCTGCTCGCCCCCGGCTACTTCGCCGACAAGATCCGCGACGCGGCACTCGGCGCCGGGGCGGACGCCGTCTGCGCGGCGCTCGGCGCCGCGCCCGAGGTGGCCGACGTCGTCCTCGACCGCTACCTCGCGGCGGCGGCGGACCTGGCCGGGCGCCGAACGTCAGAAACCGCCGTCCACGCTACGCCTGCCGCCTATGCTGCGCCTGCGCCCGCGCGTGAGCGGGCCGCCTCGGGCTGACGCAGGGGTACGCCCTTGCGCCCGATGACCGCTCTCTGGTTGGCGGGAAGTGGCCCCACCAGCTTGCGGCACAAGGTGAGTCGGTCACCCGGATGTGCCGTCCGCTATATGTCCGTGGACGCCGAATTTCTGGGTCCATGCGTCCACGGACGGGCACGGACCAGCCCACGGACGGGGCGGAAAGGCCACGGACCGGGCTGGTAGGAGCGGTTAGGCCGACCGCCAACCCCCGTTTCTCGCCTTTGACCTGCCATTTCATGAGGCCTGTCCAGTGTCCTCGTAATCCGGGTCCGCGTCGGTGTCCTATGCCACCGATGGCGAGGCGGGATGGGAATGGCCCGTGTCTCGCGGTCAGCGGAACGGTGCTTTCGGGGTTCTCAGCCTGAGCTGGCCTGATCTGCCGTGCCTTGCGCCGGTAGCGTGTTCCTCGTGGCTGAGGATCCGGTGGCGGTTGAGGCTGAGCTAGCCCGGTTGCGGGCAGAGAACGCCCGGCTGCTCAAGCTGCTGAAGCTGTCCCCGCAGCAGGCCGCCCCGCCGGTGCCGGGGCAGGCCGCCTTCTTCGAGGCATCGCCGGGAGTCGTGCATCACCGTTCGCCGCAGGAAGCGAAGGTCGCGTTCTTCGGCGCGCTGTTCGCTGCGCGGACTGACGTGTACGCGATCCGGTATGACAACCAGCGGACCGGGAAATCAGGGTGGGTCCCGGCGGTGCGCGGCGGCTGGCAGAAAGGAGTCCGGCACGAGGACCGGAACTACCTGCCGCTGACGGCGGCCGTGCTGGCCGCGCACCTGAAGGGCGAGGTCCACATCGGCCTGTACCCGCTGCTTGACGGTGACAAGTGCTGGTGGCTGGCGGCTGACTTCGACGGGCCGGAGGCGATGTTCGACGCCCTGATGTACGTCAAGGCCGGTCGTGCCCTGCAGGTCCCGGTGGCCCTGGAGGTCTCCCGGTCGGGAGTCGGTGCGCATGCCTGGGTGTTCTTCACCTCTCCGGTCCCGGCCGAGACGGCCCGCCGCCTGGGTACCGGGCTGCTGCGCGAGGCGATGGCGCTGCGCGGCCGGATGACCCTGGCCAGCTACGACCGGCTGTTTCCGTCCCAGGACCTGCTGCCCGTCGGCGGGGTCGGGAACCTGATCGCGGCGCCGCTGTTCAAGCCCGCGCGAGACAACGGCACGACGGTTTTCCTGGACCTGGAGACCCTGGAACGGCACGACGACCAGTGGGCCTACCTGTCCACGCTGGGCCGGATGACCCCGCGGGAACTCAGGCGCGCCGCTGACCGCGCAGGGAAGGTCACGGTCGCCACCGAGGTCACCCGGATCTCGGCTCCCTCATCGACCGCGACCCGGCCTCCGTTGGCGCCGGTCCTCAGCGTGCGGCTCGACGCCGGGATCCGGCTAGAGCAAGCGCAGCTGACGCCGGGGCTTGCGGCAACGCTGCGGCACGCGGCGTCGATGCACAACCCGGAGTTCTACGAGCGGCAGCGGATGCGCGCCTCCACCTACAACATCCCGCGGTTCCTGCACTGCTACCAGGAAACCATCGACGGCGGCCTGATCATGCCACGCGGCATGCTCGACACCGTCACCTCCCTGGCCGCGCAGGCCGGAAGCCGCCTGGACATCACCGACCGCCGCTCCCCCGGCACCACCCAGGACATCACCTGCTCCGCTGCCTTGACACCGGCCCAGCTGGACGCGGTCACGGAACTCACCCGGCACGACCTCGGGGTGCTGGTCGCGCCGCCCGGAGCCGGGAAGACCGTGATGGCCTGCGCGGTCATCGCCGCCCACCAGGTCTCCACGCTCGTCCTGGTCGACCGCAAAGCCCTAGCCGACCAGTGGCGGGCCCGGATCGCTGAGTTCCTCGGCATCAAGGCCGGCCAGCTTGGCGGCGGCCGTGCGAAGCTGCGCGGCACCGTCGACGTCATCACCTTGCAGACTCTGGCCCGCCGCGACGACATCCCCGAACTGACGGCCGGGTACGGGCTGATCGTCGCCGATGAGTGCCACCACATCCCGGCCGCCGCGTTCGAGGACGCGGTCCGCCAGATGACTGCCCGGAGATGGCTCGGCCTGACCGCCACCCCTTATCGCCGCGACAAGCTCGACGACCTGATCGGCATGCAGGTCGGCCCGGTCCGCCACGCCATTACCGTCCCCCGGCAGGCCGCCGGCACCGTGGACATGCTGCCCGGCAGCGCACCCGGCGGACGACCCACACCGGTGCTGCACGTCCACCAGACCGCCTACCGCTACACCGGACACGCCAGCCCGTCCGCTCCAGGCGGGATGGCCATCATCTACAAGGACCTCATCGCCAGCGACGAGCGCAACCAGCAAGTCACCGCCGACGTAGCAGCTGCTGTAAGCCAGGGCCGGAACTGTCTTGTCCTCACCAACTGGACCGGCCATCTGGAGACGATCACCAGCGAACTGCGCGCGCTAGGCCACGACCCGGTCATCCTCAAGGGCAGCATGGGCGCCAAAGACCGGGCTGCTGCCCTAGCCCGGCTTGTCCCTCAGCCGGGCGGGCCGCCGTTGCTCGCCGTAGCGACCGGGCCCTACGCCGGAGAAGGGTTCGACTGCCCGCCGCTGGACACCCTGTTCCTCGCCGTCCCCGTGGCCAGCAAGGGACGCCTCCTGCAGTACGCCGGGCGGATCCTGCGCCCCTTCGAAGGCAAGGCCACGGCCGAAGTCCACGACTACCACGACGAGCAGGTCGGCGTGCTCGCCTCATCGCTGGCCAAGCGCGCCCCCGGGTACACCAGCCTCGGCTTCCCCGACCCCCGCAAGCTCCCCTACACCCCCAGCGCCACCGCGACGGACCCCGTCGTCCAGGCGTCACGCGGTTAGCCAGGCTATCGGCGGAATATTAACTTGACGTTGTATTAACTAGAGCTCATACTTATAGTGTGATCGTCGACTGGACAGACGAGTTCGACCGCTGGCTCACCAACGCCGAAGAGCAGGGCGGCAAGCTCCTGGAGGTCGCGGTCGCGCTTCTGCAAGCACTCAACGACCTCCCGGCTAAGCCGGATGAGGAATCCCCTACCTTCAAGCGAGTCAGACAGGCCCGCCGCCATGAGCTGTGGCGGGTCGCCCATCCCTACGACCCCGACGTCGCCGTCCGGATCATCTGCTGGTTCCCCGCCAACGACCAGACAGTGCTCGCACTGGTCGGGTTCGACAAGAAGTCCATCGGGGACGTGTTCTACGCCAGCGCGGCAGCACGCGGAGAGGCCATCGTCGATGCCTGGCTGCGCCAGAAGGGAAGTTCTCATGACTGAGGAAGTCAAGTTCATTCGCGGCAACGACCGCATCAACCAGCTCGCCCAGCGGCCCGACATCGCCGACGGCGTCACCCGGGTCCGCGCCGAGATGGCCGAAGCCGACCGAACCTACGCCATGGGACTAGCCGCCCTCCGGCAGGCGGCCGAGCTCACCCAGGCCGAACTCGCCCGCCGCCTCGGAGTCACCCAGGCCGCCGTCAGCCGCATCGAACAACCCCACGACCTGCTCCTGTCCACCCTCAACTCCTACCTCGGAGCCATCGGCGGCCGCGTCAGCGTCATCGTCACCTTCGCCGACGGCCACGAGACAACCCTCGACCTCTCACAACTCAGATAACGCCCTCGTCACCGTGTACGTGAGCGCCTTGCGGACCCTCCACGTGGCAGGATTGCCTCTTGACACGATTGCGCTTCCTCGGTTGGTTTTGACGGTTTCATTTGGGATCTGGGAGCGCCCTAATCACTCAGTAGCCGACAGCGGCGGCCCCGGCATCAACGCCGTCATCGTCGCCTTTGTTGATGCGTTCTATGAGGCAGCGGTGCCGTTCGCCGACCACCCGGTCGTGGTCCAGGGCACCGACAAGGACGACCGTGTCCGCTCCCGCTTCGACGGCGCACACGAACTCGGACACCTCGTGGTCACGGAGAGCAGATCTGGGGCGCCAAGGAAGTCGAGACACAAGCGCACCAATTCGCGGCAGAATTCCTACCTGTCAGCCATAAGGGCCGCGTCCGCCAGAGGCTGGCGACGGATCGAACCCGTCCCCCTCGGGCCGCCAGAACAACCGACCAAGCTCCTTGACTGTCTCGCCTCTCCAGACAGTGCCACCGCGCGGATCGTCCTGCCCCCGGATCCTTGAGGGCATACAAAGCGCGTCAACCACCCGACGGGGCACGAAAATCGTCGCCGACGGCGTCGGCGGAACAACAGGACGCCAGGTTCGAGCGTGATGATCGTCACGACATGAAGGTACTTAGCGCCAAGCTACGCAAATGCCACAATTATCGCAGCGATTGTCTCAATGATCACCCCGCCTTACCTGCTAAGATCATTAATGTTCTGGTTGCTATTGCTTCCCGGCAAGGGCATTTTAGTGCATACTTCGCTTGAGGGCGGAGGAGCGAATGCGACATTGACAGGCAGCGCGTGTAACAGGATGCTCTCGCTCAACGGGTTCCTGCTGAGATCCGACGCGACGCCGGCCAATGCCTGGACGGACAGCGCATCAGAGGACGTTGAGATCTTCTCGTGGGAAAAGGGGCAGCTAGCGGCCCTTAGCCCGGACGACAACGAGATACTCCAGGCGGCTGAGGTCGGGGACATCATTGTCACCATAATCAGGCGGTTCTCCGCTGCTCCGCCCTGGCAGAACTTCATCAGGAACGCATTCGATCTCGCGGAGTTCGGTTCCGGGCACGAGTCGCTCGGGGCGGCTGTTTTCTGCGCGGTGCCCGCGCCCGTAGACGACGGCGCGGTTAGGTGGGTGGCCTGGACCTTCGGGAGCGCCGGACGCGCGCTGAGACGTTCTGCCCAGGATCCGAGGTTCGGCTTGCTCGCCGTGCTGAACCTGCTGGTCGTACCGCTCCTGAAGTCCGGGGAAGCCGACCCGGTCCAGACCCAGCGCCGCCGCGGCCCTCAGTTGCGGGAGATGCGCTACAGGACCACCGCACCATACGTCCAGCAGACCGGCCACCGGGCCGCCCGGGACATACCCGTCGATGGCTTCCGGGTCGACCAGACCAGCGATCTGGTCGCAGCGGTAGGCGGCACCGGGGCCGATCCGGCCCTGACCACATCTACCCTGCTGGGAGGCCGGTCTCTGCGGTTCAGGGCTTGGGTGAACAAGCCGGAGGAGCTGACCGAGCTGGCATCGATCGCCCTGGAACGATCCGGCGCCAACGAGTACAAGGAAATGTTCAGCTGGATCGACAACATTCGCCCGGTCGATGAACCGGGACTGACTCGGGATCTCCGCGCGCAGCTGACCTGTGAGATCCTGGCGAACCCCGACAGCGCCATGATCGACGCCATCTTGCCGGATGACCTGATCGAGACCGGGGAGGACCGCTCCATCAGGTATATCTTGTTCCCGCGGGAGCGCGGCATCGGCCAGGGGAACGTGACGCTGACGATGACGGCCATTGCCAGGCTCCTGGACCAGACCAGGGATGGCGACGCCGGGGACGTGGGCCTGGATGCCGACCTGCGCTTCCTGGACGAGTCCGGGGAACTGATCGGGACGGCGACAGTCCTGGAATGCATCAGCGCCACCCTGAAACGGGGCGATGCCGAGTTCGTCGCGTACGACGGCGATTTCTACGCGGTGAACCACTCATTCGTGTCCCGCATCGACGCGGAGCTCAGCAAGATCTCCCTTTCCGGGCTCCGTTACCCGCGGTACGGGGGCGAGACCGAGCCCGTTTACAACATGGCGGTCGCCCGAGATCATCCGGATGACTTCGTCCTGCTGGACCGGGCGCTGATCGAGTTGCCGGACGAGCATGGCGTCGAGGCGGCCGACCTCGTCTGCTCATCTGGTGCGCTCATCCACGTGAAGCGCAAGGGAAAATCATCGGTCCTGAGCCACCTGTTCCTGCAGGTCGCCAATAGCTGCGAGCTTCTGCGCCGGTCGACGCCGGCGTGGCAGCAGCTATCCCAACTGATCCGGGAGCGCGCAGCCAGCGATCCGGTTATCGCGTCCATCGAAGCTGCTCACGCAGCGGCCCGGAACCGCGAGTCCGAGCTCGAGGTGGCCTTCGCCTTCCTGGGCGACTGGAGCGGGAAAACCATCACGAGCCTGCCCCTCTTCTCCAGGATCAGCATGGTGAACGAGGCCCGCAGGGTTTCGAACCTCGGCTTCAGGCCGACAGTCGCTCTCATCTCGATGAGGTAAATCGCGAGATGGCCGAGTCCCAATGAGCATGCTGATCAGTGACAAGGTCCTCAATGTCCTTGATCGCGAACGCCAGCCAATCGCGTCGTAAGGGTCCGCACTGCCTTCATCTTACTCCCGTACCTTTGCCGGTCACAGATCTTGCAGTCATGCCCGTCGCTAGCCCAATGAGGCCGCCAGATATTGCCTTTGAATTAATGACAGGCGCACACGCAACAAGAGAGATTATTTTCAACAATTTTTCAAAGTCTCGGCTATGAACAGCATGGAATGTCAGTGGCGTTGTCTACGGTGGTCCTGAACACGGGGACCAACCGGAGGCCGCCATGGCTCGCTGGCGTTACGACGCGCAACCGCTGCTGCGCTACGCCGCTGTGCAGGAAGCACCGATTTATCGAGAGATCATGGAGGTCTTCGCCGAGGCAGCAGCCGGCTACCACAGCCGACTGTCACCCGAGGATATCTATGCGGCGCTGCTCGACCGTCTGGATCCCGGCGGCGAGGACGATGACAACGATTCGCTCAGCCTCGGCGAGGTTAAAAAGCGGCTCGTACAGCTCCATGAATGGGGCAACTTGACCCAGGATTTCGACAGTGGGCGCGCCACCAGTCTGGAGAGCTACGAACAGACCGCATACGTGTACGACCTGACTCCCGGTGGAGAGGCGGCAGCCGAGGCGCTCAGGGCACTTGATGACGCACTACGGCGCGTCGGCGGACTGCAGGCGGTCGCGCTGCGCCAGATCGAGGAGATGCTCGGCCAGCTTGCCATCCTGCTGCGGGCACAGCGACCGGACGGCGACCGGATATTCGGTCTGTGCGAGGACCTGCATACTCGGTTCAAGAGCCTGACGACGAACGCTGCACTGTTCATGCAGAAGGTGAACCGGCTGCTGGCGTCCTCGACCATTGACGCGCGGGACTTCACCCTGTTCAAGGCCGATACCATCACCTACCTCAACGATTTCATCGCCGATTTGGACGTCTTCGCGACCCGTATCCGCCGCCGTCTCGATGATCTGGATCAGGTCGATCCCTCGGCTCTGACAGCTGCCTTCGCCGCGGGCGAGGCAGCATCCGGCACTCTGGCCCTGGACGCTCCCCCTGATTCTTTGACCTGGGCTGGCCAGGCTAGGCGGCACCTAGCCGGGCTCGCCGAGTGGTTCCGCGCGGACGGCGAAACGCGCGCGGGGGCTGGTGCCCTGTACGAGAAAACCCGAGCCGCCGTTCTCGGTATCGCCCGCTCCGCGGAGCGGATCCGCGAGGCGTCGTCCAGCCCCTCAAGCCGCTCCGCCGACCTGCTGGACCTCGCTGTCCGGTTCGAGGCCGCCTGCAGCGACGCTAAGGCCCATCAGCTTTGGCACGCGGCCTTCGGATTGTCGTCCGCCCGGCATCTCGGGATCGCGCTTGACGACGCCACCGCCGTGCCCAGCTCGGCCAGCTGGTGGGAGCCGCAGGCAGCCGTGACCATCTCGCGGCAGCTCAGGTCAGGCACCCGCTCCGACTATGTCCGCCGGGCTAAGAACGTGACGGACCGGTCTGTGGCGAAGAACGATCTGGCGGCCAAAGCGCGTGCTGCTCAGCAACGAGCCGATCAGGCAGCGAGAACGCTAACAGGACTCGGGACCTGCGACATCGGCGAAATCAATAACCGGGCCGACTGCCCGCTCGATCCTGCCGCGCTCAGGCTGCTAGCGTCGCTGCTATACCGGGCTATTCGGAGCCGACGGCAGCGAAATGGCACCCGATTGGCCGTCAGCACCGATGGCATCCTGCAGATCACCATAGCCGACCCGCTGCCGCCCCGGGCAGCGCTGCTGGAAGCGGAGACCGGCACCTGGACGCTGCCCGACTACCGGATCAGCGTGGAGTGGCGAGCCAATGTGGTCGCCGCTGAGCGCGCGGCGGCCGATATAGCGCCTGCCGCCGTTGCTGCCGTGCCCGCCGAGGATCACGGAGAGCCCTCATGGCGAGCGTTATCGCGCAGGAAACGGCGACGACGCGAGCTACGGCGATCCGAACGCTCCTAGCCCGGCCCCTGATCGACCGGCGCTCCGGGTCCGACTTCTCGGCCGTTGTGGCGCACGCGCAGTGGTTGCAGCGCTGGTTCGATGACAAATGCGGCTGGGTACTCGTGGTGGATGCGAGGCACGGATTCGCGCGGCTGCGGAAAGTCCCCGCCCGGTTCGACGGGACCCGCGGCCTGCGCACGGAGCGTTCCACCCGGCGCGCGTTCACGCCACGCCGCTACAGCCTGGTGGCCGTGGCCGCGGCGGCGCTGTCCGACACGACCCGACCGCAGATCAGCCTCCGCGACCTAGCCGATCGGGTCCAGGCCATCACCGCCGACACTCCGGGACTCGCTAACTTCGCTCCGCGCAGAGACGAACGGATCGCGCTGTCCGACGCTGTGACGTATCTGATAAAGGTCGGCATCCTGCATGTTGTCGAAGCCCGGGGTGACTACGTCGCCGACGAGAACGCAAACGCGCTCTACGACATCGACGACCGGCGTCTCGGCCATCTGATCTCGGCGCCCTTCCCGCCGAGCCTCGCGACCACGACGGAGCACCTGCTCTACGAGAGCCGCTACGGGCCCTGGCTTCCACCGCAGGTCCCGCCCTTCCCTGATGTTCCCGCAGCCAGCGATGACCAGGTCCGCCTCCGGGCGCGGCACCGCATCATGCGAATCCTGCTTGACGACCCGGTTCTCTACCTCGATCAGCTAAGCGCTGCCGAGCGAAGTTACCTGCAGCAGACCATCGGCGGAATCACCAACTGGGTCACCGAGGCAGGAATGGTCCTCGAACGCAGGGCCGAGGGATGGGCTGCGATCGACCCCGACAGCATCGCGACCGCTCCCCGGTTTCCGGAAGGAAACGACATTGTCAGCTTCGCGGGCCTGCTGCTGCTCAGCGCATTCCAACCGGAAACGGTTCCCGACGGCCCGGTTCGTCACCCGCTGCACAGCGCGGAACGCGTCATCGCCGGCCGCCTGCGCACCAACCCGACATGGGCGCGCGCCTACCAGACACCGGACGGCCCAGGCCACCTCGCGACAGCCGCGCTGGCCCTGCTCTCCAGCTTCAGCCTGGCCGCGGTTGACGCAGCCGGATTTACGCTGCTTCCCGCAGCCGGCCGTTACCGTCCGGACGTCAAGGACACCACGTCCACTGCGAGCGGACAGTCTTCGGAAGGACAGGAGGAAAGCGCATGACTGTCACATCGGCCCTGCCAATGGATGTGCTGGCTGGCATTCCCGAGCCGACCCGGGAACGCTGGCAGCCGCTGCGGGCGGGCATCCTCAACCTTTACCTCTACGACGAGCAGGTGTTCACGTTCCACAACGGCCGACTCCTGCTGCGGGGCAATAACGGCACGGGCAAGTCGATGGCGCTCGAAGTGCTGCTCCCGTACCTTCTCGACGCCGAGCTCACGCCTTCTCGGTTGTCAACCTTCGGCGGTAACCACCGCAACATGTACCTGTGGCTGATCGGGTTCGACCAGTCCGGAACCCGCAACAGTGAGCGCGCCTATACGTGGGTCGAGTTCGGGCGGCGCCTTCCCGGCGGGGACTGTGAGTACTTCACCGCAGGGGCGATGCTCGAAGGCACGCGCGACTCGTCCGTCACCGCTCGCTACTTCAGCACTGCGGCCCGAATCGGCGTGCATATGTCCGTGGGCCGTCCCGGCTCCGAGCCGCTGACCACGCAGCAGCTCACGACGGAGCTGGCGGCTCAGAGCGCCGCCGGACGCCCAGGCAGCGTGCATCCGACCGGAGACGCCCACCGCACGGCCGTCAACCAGACCCTCTACGGGCTGAGCCCTCAACGGTATGCCGTCCTCCGCCAGACGTTGCTACAGCTCCGGCGGCCGAAACTGTCGGACAAGCTCGACGAGAACGGCCTCAACAATATCTTGCGGGACAGTCTCCCGACGGTGTCGGAGGCCATCGTCGAAGATCTCGCCGAGGGCTTCGAGCGGCTCGACCGGCACTCCGCCGCCGTGGAAGAGCTCGAGAAGACCCTGGGCGATCTCCGCAGACTGCGCAACGTCTACCAGGATTACGCGCGGGCCGCGAGTGCTGCCCGGGCCGACGCGGTGGCTGCCGCCGAGTCCGCGATCAGCACTCTTGGGGAGAAGACCACGGCGGCCGAATCCGTCCGCGAGGCGGCTAAGGCGGTATTGGAGTCCATCAGGGTTCGCAACGTGGAGATCGATTCAAGCCTGGCTGAGATCACCGGCCGGATTAGTGCTTTGACAACGCTGGACGCTTACACCAAGGGACAGGAGGTCGAGCCTCTTCGCCAGTACGTCGAAGGATTGCGCAAGACCGTCGCAACCGCAGCCACGACAGCCGACAATGCTGAGACGGCTGCCGCCGCCGATGCTGCCATAGCCGACCGTGCCACCGACGAGGCGATCAGCGCACGGGAGAACTGTTCACTCGACCGAGAGCAGGCCGCGAACCGGGCGGGGGCCGCGAGGGCCAGTGAACTGGACGCTGAGCTCAACGTTGCGCTCGGGACCCTGTCCGACGCTGACACACCGGATGCCGAAACGCTTAAGACGGTCCTCGATCGCGCGAGAGATCTGATCGGCAAGCTGGAGACGGATATCAGCACTTGGACCCACGAGGTTAAGTCGCTGTGCAAGTTGAGTACGACCGCGAGCCGGTATACGGACGCGCTGGAGACCGCGCAAGGTGAAACCCGACGGGCTCAGGCGGAGTTCGATGACGCCGAGGCGACGCTCAATGAGCGGCTCGAAAAGGACACCAACATCACCTTGGACTGGATCAGTGAACTGCAGCAGTGGGCGGAGGCTAGTGTCCAGCTCCGGACCGGGCAGACACCGCCGCTGCCCTGGGATCCGGCCACAGTGCTGGAACGCGCACCGCGCTGGGCCGCGGAGGCGGCCATGGTCCGCTCTAGCGCGCTCCGCGCCGAAGAGCAGGAACATC
>Ga0210386_10004554_pt1 | contig 11442 bp, 10 predicted proteins | sample IncBWH32OmetaG_FD_160091 | JGI IMG/M metagenome (GOLD analysis project Ga0210386, IMG submission 160091) | Forest soil microbial communities from Barre Woods Harvard Forest LTER site, Petersham, Massachusetts, United States - Inc-BW-H-32-O ... | reverse complement strand
CGCTCTTCCGATCTCGGGGTCGCAGATTTCGCGCTCGTTGCGGAAGGGACCGATTTCGGCATTGTTGGGGTCGAAGCCGGCAAGGCGTTTTTCAAGGTTACGATTTTCGGAAATGATAGCCCCATCTACACGCCCTATATTTCGCGACCGACTACCGTTGAGCAAAATCCCAGTGCCATCGTGCGCATGACCAAACTTGTTCAACGCGTCGAAGAATGGGCGGGAGAATATGAGACGAAACACCGTTATGAGTGCGTTGGGGGTGTGGTGGTCCCCAAAGTCAACATCGGAGCGATCCGCGGTGGTGTGCCTTGGAAAATCACCAAGACTGTTCAGCAATGCGCAATCTATGTCGATGTTCGCATTACGCCGGTGCAGGAACCCCTCGATATTCGCCAGGAATTGCTGCGGCTTATCAACGACGCAGGGCTCACGGGCGAAGTTGAACTCTTCGCCTATCGGCCAGGTTTTGAAGCCGACACGAAGAAAGCAGAGCCGCTGAGGAACGCGATCACCGGTGCGCATAAATTACTTCTCGGCACTGGTCCCAGTCCTGCGCCGATCCCGGCATCGAGCATGTGGCGCGATATCAATTGCTTTAACGAGATGCGTATTCCTGCGCTAACGTATGGACCAGGTGTCAGTTCGGGCGGCGGCAAATACGCGATGAAGATCGAGAATATGGTCCTCGGGAGCAAGCTCTACGCGCAAGTTGCTGTTGATCTTTGCAATCAGGAGCGCGGTTAATACTTCAGTTCGAGGGTAGGCCGCACTGAAGCTTTTCTCGATCGAGGTTTCCTGCCGGGAGGAAGCTATGGGATCCGACACCCTCGATTTGTCACGATCAGTTGAATCATCAATCGTACATGACGTCGCTATCGAGGGCCGATGGAAGCGGCGCTAGCGACGCCCGTGACGATCAACCATCTCGGAGCGACAGGTGCCAGCGGCGGCGGCTCGGTTTACGATATCGGGAATCACCGGATCTTCGGTGTCGCCCAAGCCGAAAGCAGCGACCGGACCCTTTCGTTCACGAGCCAGGATGGCCTGGCGTGCAAAGGTTGCAGTCTGATCTGGTCCGGACGCCGCCGCGAGCTCCGGTTTCAAATTTTTGCCGTTGAGTTCGTCCGGCTACTTATTTCACTCTGGTGTGTCCGGAGGGCCTTTCGGCGCCGTCTGAGGGACAGAACCTGGACGAGCGCGCGCCAGGTAAAGTCGACGACGACCTCATGATGCTTCAGTCCCTTGCCGCCCTTGACTGGTCCCAAGTCCCTGATGATGCAGTAATGGTCATCGCTCATTCGAGCGAAATGGAAGTCTTTAAAGTGCCTCATGCCGTGAGCATGCATTGGCCGGCAATTCCGTCAATCCTTGACCCAAAGAATCAATCCGATGCCACAGGCATGTAAGCTGTTGGCTCCGCTCGCCGCTTTCGGTGGCGCCAGATCTTTTTCCCATCCGAATGCGGACCGGCCATCCAGCATCGGCGACGCTGTGCTTGGTTGCGGCGAAGGTTTCCATTGCAAGGTCTCCGGGCTGTCGGTTCGAGCCGGCGCGGCTGGTCGTCAAGGCGCTTCAGTGCCTGAATCTCCTCGTCGTGTCCGAGCTTCGCATTCTGGACGGTCAACTTCATAACGCAGATGGTCTAATGAAATCCTTTCAGGACTCTCGATCAAGGTTGAACCATAGGGTTCGTACTTTGCGCCGTCCATAATTCCAGATCTTGTGTGGACGGCGGGAGTTATAGGAAATCAAATCGCCGCTCTTGAGAATGTAGGGCGTCTTGTCGACTTCGACAGTAAGTACGCCCTCGAGAACGAAGCCGTACTCGAAACCTGCGTGCGACAGGGCGGCATCGGAATTGCCTGTATTCGGCTCATATTCGTTGATGGCGATCGAAAGGCCGCGGGTGCGGTCTTCGCGGATCAACCTGCGAACAACATGCCTGGGCGTCTCGACGACATGATGCTGTGAGGCCCGCACCACAAGTTCCTCGTCCGAGTCAGGCTCGTTCGCGATAAGATCCGACATGGTAATTCCCAGCGCGCTGGCAATCGCGATCAGAGATCCGATGGACGGCGAGGCTCTGCCCCGTTCGACAAGACTGAGCATGGATACGCTTAATTTCGTACTCTCGGCGAGTACCTGAAGCGTCATATTCCTGGCTTGCCTCACTTCGCGGATGCGTTCACCGATCGCGGCAAGCGTGCTGGCGGTCGTTTCCGCCACGTCGTCCGGCAGCTCGGGAGAAAATTCGATGGTCACCAAAGTTACCCTTCTGTTTCTCTGACCACTGCAGTCGAACCAAACTTAATAGCCGGCAACCGTCATTACCACCAACCGGTCAGAAAGCTATTGCCCCATCCCAGAATTTTGATACAGTTAAAAAAATTCGAGTGTAGATAAAAGAGCAATTCGATGGCTACCCGCCTTGCAAACTCCGTGCGCGTTGTCGACAGCGCCGTGGGATGCCCAGAAATACCGATCATCGTTGGTCCTGGCAACGCCAGGGTTGTGATGTGGCCCGGCAACAGTGCTCAATTCCGCACCTTTCAAATAATCACGCTGGAGCGAGGTGCCCGTACGATACGCCTCAATCACGGCAGTGATGCCGTCTATTACGTGATGAGCGGTGCCGGTTCGATCGTCGATTTAGCCTCAAGCGAAGTGTTCCCGCTGGTTGAAGGTGCGATGGCGCACATCGATGCGGGCGATGCCTATCAGTTCATCTCGAGCGATGATCAGGACATGAAAATTCTTGGCGGGCCGTGCCCTGCCGACGAGAGCCTTTACGCCGGTTTGGCTTGCTCGGAAGGAACATAGCAAATGGCGATCCGAATATTTCATCGCGATCATCCCACTTTGAGGTTGCCGCTGATTTCCAAGGATGCGCGTTTCGTGGTTTGGCCGGGTATCGGCGCCTGGCACGCCAACATGAACTATGTCGTGCTCGAGCCGGGCGAAGCCAATGTTCCTCATATCCACTCCATTTCCGAAGACACGATCTTCATTCTGGAAGGAAAGGGAACGATACGAGACTATACCAACAACATTGAACTGCCCTTCCATGCTGGCTGTGCCGTGCACGTGCCAGTCGGCGTAAAGCATGCAGTCGCGGCAGATCAGGGCGTGACGGTGGTCAGCGTCGGCGGCCCCAGCCCGGCCGATGTGCCGCTGCTCAAGGCCGTCGGGGCGCTTCCTGCAGACGCTGCGGCTCCGAAATGATCCAGCTAAGTAGAAATGCGGATGCGAGATCTCGACAGGCAATAAAATTTCAGATCTCGCCACTAACCGGCCGGACAAGCGGCTAAGAACGTCAACTAGGAGCAGTTATGAAGATTGTGGACCTGTCTCATTTGATGAATGTACATACGCCGGGCTGGGTCGGATATGCCGGCAATAAAATGTACTATGCGCAGAATCTGCAGACCAAGATGATCGTCGCACAGCGCATCGACACGGCTCTCCATGTCGGCACCCACATCGATGGCGCGATGCATGGCACCGACGGCATGGGCGATATGGCGTCCTATCCGCTCGATTTCCTTGTTGGGCCAGGCGCTGTTGTCGACGTCTCCAAGCATATGGACGATTGGGCCGTGATCACGCCGGAGATGATCGAGCAGGCGCCGGTTGAGGTTCGCGACGGAGATATTCTGATCATTCACACCGGCTGGCATCGGTATTGGGAAGGTCAGCCCGAACAGGATCTGGTTCGATATTTTTGTATGCATCCCGGTGGAAAAATCGAACTGCTCGAATGGATGCTCAAGAAGAAAATCAAGTGGTTCGGCATCGATTGCGGTTCCGGCGATCATTCGATGAATACCTCCATTCGTCTGATGAGGCCCGATCTTGCAAAGCGGTTCGAGGCGCGTGTCGGCAAGACCTGCGAAGAGTTTTTCGGCGAGTACAATTACATCCACAAGAAGTCGGGTCGTCACATCGCTGAAGACATGTTCCCCTTCCATTCATATGCATTTCAGGAGGGGCTGATTCACGCCGAGAATATCGGAGGCGATATCGAGAAGATGCTGAATCAGCGCGCGGTGATAGGAGCGTTTCCCTGGCGCTATGAAGGTCTCGAGGCGTGTCCTTGCCGGATCGTCTGCTTCCAGGGGATGGACGAGGCGGTTGAGGCCGTTGGGGACGTTGCAAAGGCAGTGCTGGGCTCGCGCCGCATCGCTGCGGGGCAAAGCATGGGGGGCCCGGACGGCCGCTAAATCTTCTGCCCCCGACCGCGCGGCTGCGTTGGCGTGTCAGTCTGGTTTAGAGCTTATGAAGCCGGCATCGTTCAAATATTTCAGGTCAGCCAGTGTTTCCTGGGCGCTTGTTCTGCTGTCTGAAACTCAGGACGACTGCAAGATTCTGCCCGGTGGGCAGAGTCTAGTTCCCGCGATGAAGCGCGGCGACGTGGTCGATCGCGGATGCCTATCGATTGGAGTCTGCGGATAAAGACCTCGCCATAGGTGCCGTCCCGGTCACGAACGAGATAGTCCCAGCCGCAGGCTTCCGTGATCTGATTTGCGATCCAATCTGCGGTCGGATGCGCTGTGACGCCAAACCACGGAATAAGGAGTTTTCCCTGGATCCGAGGCTGTCCCTGTCGGAAACCTCATCAGGCTGGCGGCTGACCGAGAATCGGGCGATGCTGTTGTTCAATGAGGGATCTTTTCAGGCTCATTGGTTGGACGGTTGTCGATCTATTTCGGTCGCGGGCAGCGCTCGAGGCAGAGATTTGGACATTACCGCAGCAAATTAACGTTCTGCGGCGGACTGCTCCTAAGAGACTCTCGTTCAGCGTCTTCGAGCACTTGGTATTCGTTGGTCTCTATCGGTTGTTTCCAAAGATTTGCGATGCGTGAATGATAAGGAGAAGATCGCGCACCCGAACGCGGAGCGCCTGCTCGGTCTCGGTCAAGACGCCCATCTGCGTCGAGCAGCCGAATAGCTGCCGCCTCCCTGTAACCAAAACTGCGAAGCCCCGCCTATGGCGGGGCGAAAACCGGAAGTTTACAGCTGCGGGGAACCAACGGCAGCCGGGCGCATTGAAGCGACTACCCGGGCTTCAGCGCAGCGACAACCCCCGTTTTTTGTCGAGCGTGGCCTTACCTGGCTCCTCGGTTCGCGCCCGATTGAAACATGACCAGGAGATTGACCCGTGCAAATGGGAATGATCGGTCTCGGGCGAATGGGTGCGAACATGGTGCGCCGCCTTTTGCGGGGAGGACATCAATGCGTCGTGTTCGATAGGTCCTCAAAAGCGGTAGAAGAGTTGGCAAAGGAGAAGGCCGTCGGCGCCGCTTCGTTGACGGCGTTCATCGAGAGTTTGGCGAAGCCTCGCGCGGTCTGGCCGATGGTGCCCGTCGGCGTTGTAGGCGAAACGATCGCCGATCTGCTGTCCCACCTTGAGCATGGCGATATCGTCATCGACGGCGGTAATTCCTACTATGTCGACGACATTCGCCGAGCGAACGTGCTGATCCCCAAGGGGATTCACTATGTCGACGTCGGTACCAGCGGCGGTGTCTGGGGTGTAGACCCCGGCTACTGCATGATGATCGGCGGCGAGGCTGACGCGGTGCGGTATCTTGATCCGATCTTCGCCACCCTCGGACCAGGTCGCGGCAACATCTTGCGCACTCCTGGACGCGACAAAGCAGGCGGAACGTCCGAGCTGGGCTATCTCCATTGTGGCCCTAGTGGTGCCGGCCACTTTGTCAAAATGGTGCACAACGGCATCGAATACGGGGTGATGGCGGCCTATGCGGAGGGGTTTGCGGTGCTGAAGGCGGCCAATGCCGGGAAAAAGCCGGGGATCGTCGACGCCGAAACTACGCCGCTACGGGATCCCCAACACTTTCAGTACGATTTCGATCTGACGGAGATCGAGCTCTTGTCGGCGATGCGTTACGAGTTCGTCGGTCATCTCGAGAAACAGGTTTGATCACAGCCGATCGAAACGGGGGCACAGCAACGGAGCCTAGTCGAATGACCAACGAAGAACTCGACCAACTGGCGGTCACAACGATCCGCACCCTCTCAATCGACGCAGTGCAGCAGGCAAAGTCAGGCCATCCAGGCACGCCGATGGCATTAGCACCGCTCGTCTATGTGCTCTGGAACCGGGTGATGCGCTTTGATCCGAAGAATCCAATCTGGCCCAATCGGGATCGCTTCATTCTGTCAAACGGCCATGCCTCGATGCTCCTATGGTCGCTGCTGTATCTGACGGGTACCCGTGCCGTGAATGCCGAGTACGAATGTCTGGGCAATCCGTCAGTCACCATCGACGACATCCGCCGCTTCCGGCAACTCAACAGCAAGGCGCCGGGACACCCGGAATATCACTGGGTCTCTGGCGTCGAGGCGACGACGGGTCCGCTGGGTCAGGGGATTGCCACCAGTGTAGGCATGGCGATCGCACGCAAATGGCTGGCCGATCGTTACAATCGGGCTGGCTTCGATATCTTTGATTATGACATCTATGCCGTCTGCGGCGACGGCTGCATGATGGAAGGCGTCGGCGCGGAGGCCGCCTCACTGGCCGGCCATCTCGGCCTCGATGACCTTTGCTGGATCTACGATAACAACCACATCACCATCGAAGGGAATACGCGCATCGCCTTTACCGAGGATGTCGCGGCGCGCTTCCTCGGCTATCGATGGAATGTGTTGCGGGTGGGTGATGCGAACGATCTCGAGCGGATCGACGACGCACTCGCCATCTTCCGCAAGACCAAGGGTCGACCGACCCTGATCATTCTGGATAGCCACATCGGCTACGGGTCTCCACACAAGATCGATACTGCGGCGGCCCATGGCGAGCCCTTGGGCGAGGAGGAGGTTCGGCTCACCAAGCGCGCCTACGGCTGGCCTGAGGACGCCCAGTTTCTCGTGCCTGACGAAGTTCCTCGGCGGTTCGATGCCGGCATCGGCGCGCGCGGCGCCGAAGCGCGGCGCCGCTGGCAGACACTGTTTGCCACCTACCGTGAACAATTCCCGGAGCTCGGCACTGAGATCGACGAGATGCAGCGGCGCGCGCTGCCGACCGGATGGGACCGCAACTTGCCGAGCTTCCCCGCCGACCCGAAGGGCCTTGCGGGGCGCGACGCTTCCGGCAGGGTGCTAAACGTCCTCGCCCAGAACGTTCCCTGGTTGCTAGGCGGATCGGCGGACCTCGGACCGTCGAACAAGACGCTCCTGACATTTCCCGGGGCCGGAGATTTCGAAGCTGCAAATCCGGGAGGCCGGAATCTCCATTTCGGCATCCGAGAGCACGCCATGGCGGCGATCGTGAATGGTCTCGCATTGTCGAAGCTGCGCGCATTCGGCGCGACGTTCTTTATCTTCAGCGACTATGCACGGCCAGCGATCCGCCTCTCCGCGCTCATGGAGCTTCCTGCTGTCTTTGTCTTCACCCATGACGCGATGGGCGACGGCGAGGATGGACCGACGCACCAACCGGTCGAGCAGCTGGTCTCGATGCGGGCTATCCCGGGCTTGGTGGTGCTCAGGCCGGCGGATGCCAATGAGGTCGTCGAGGCTTACCGCTACGTGCTTGGGCTGCGTCATCAGCCGGCGGTAATCACACTATCGCGCCAGCCCTTGCCGACGTTCGACCGCCGCAAGTACGCTTCGGCTGCCGGTGTCGCGCGCGGTGCTTATGTCATGGCAGATGCGCCGGGCAACGCGCCCGAGATCATCCTCATTGCATCGGGCAGCGAGGTTTCGCTCGTCGTGGAGGCTCATGAAAAGATGACGTCCCAGGGGATTCGCTGCCGTGTCGTCTCTATGCCCTCGTGGGACATTTTTGAGCGCCAACCGCAGTCTTATCGCGAGGAGGTGCTGCCGCCGCGCGTCAAAGCACGCATCGCCGTCGAGCAGGGATCGGCGCTCGGATGGGACAAATATGTCGGCGCGGCCGGCCGTATTGTCGGCATGAATACCTTCGGCGCGTCGGCGCCACTCAAGGAACTGCAGCGCAAGTTCGGCTTTGAACCGGCGCGGATCGTCACGACCGCCATGGAGCTGATCGGCCGAAAGTAACGAAAGGAAGCTTCCGATGATGACAAGCGGCCTGAATCAGTTGCCCGAGGTTGATAGCTCTCCCGAGAGTGCTGTGGTCGCCCCCCCATGCGCCATGGTGATATTCGGCGCTGCCGGCGACCTGACGAAGCGCCTGGTCGTGCCGGCGCTCTACAACCTGGTTGCTGCCCGGCGGCTATCGGAGGGATTTCGGCTCGTCGGTGTCGACCTCGCCGCCCAGACGACGGAGAAGTGGTGCAAGGACCTCACCGATGCGATGGAGCAATTTGTCGGGAAGGACGGCCAGTTCCAAATCGGCCGGCTTGATCAGGATGCCTGGCGACGGTTGGCCGAGCGCATGAGCTATTTGCAGGGCGATCTCAACGATCCCGAGATTTACGACCGGCTGGGCAAGCATTTGGCCAAGCTCGACGAGACCGCGGGCACGGCAGGCAATCACCTTTTCTATCTCGCCGTCGCGGACCGTTTCTTCGGCGTGGCGGTCGCAAGGCTCGCGGCTGCGGGCCTCGTGACCGAAAGAGATGGGCAGTGGCGGCGCGTGGTGATCGAGAAACCGTTTGGCCACGACCTGTCCTCGGCCAAGGCACTCAATGCTCAGATCCTGAATGCGCTGCAGGAGCATCAGATTTATCGGATTGACCATTTCCTTGGCAAGGAAACGGTGCAGAACATCATGGCGCTGCGCTTTGCCAATGGCCTGTTCGAGCCGCTGTGGAATCGGCAGCACATCGACCATGTGCAGATCACCGCGGCGGAGACCGTCGGTGTCGAGCACCGGGGCAGGTTTTACGAGAAAACCGGAGCGCTGCGCGACATGGTGCCGAACCACGTATTCCAGCTGCTCGCGATGACCACCATGGAACCGCCAATATCCTTCGATGCCGATGCGGTTCGGGCCAAGAAGGCGCAGGTGATCCAAGCGATCCATCCGTTCGAGCCCGCGTCGGCGCTCAATGATGTCGTGCGCGGCCAGTACGACGCCGGGACTGTCCTTGATCGAGCCGTGCAGGCATATCGCCAGGAACCTGATGTCGCCCCGAACTCGAATTCCGAGACATTCATCGCCTGCAAGCTACAGATCGACAATTGGCGTTGGGCCGGCGTTCCATTCTACCTGCGCACAGGCAAATATCTGAAGCGCCGAGTGACGGAGATCGCGATCCGATTTCATCAGGCGCCATACACCCTGTTCCGTGGCACCGACGTGGAGCGAATGAATCCCAATTGGATGATCCTTCGTATCCAGCCCGACGAGGGCATCGCGCTCGAATTCGCGGCCAAACGTCCTGGTCTAAGCGTGAAGTTGAGCTCCGTCAGCATGGACTTTGCCTACAAGACTTACTTCAGGATCGAACCCAGCACCGGGTACGAGACGCTGATTTTCGACTGCATGATCGGCGATGCAACTCTGTTTCAGCGCGCCGACAATATCGAGGCCGGCTGGCGAGCCGTCCAACCCATCCTCGACGTCTGGGCAAACAACCTTCCTCGGGACTTTCCGAACTATGCTGCGGGCGGAAGCGGCCCGGCCGCGGCCGACGAGTTGTTGTCACGGGATGGGCGCGCGTGGAGGCCGCTGGACTGAGCGAGTGTCACGGAGGTCAGATGGCGGCGAAGCGGAAGAGTTCCCTTGTGTTGGCAGACGTGGACGGCACGCTGGTCAACAAGGAGATGGAGCGCTTCATTCTGGATCCGTCTGATTGAGGGTACATCATGAGCGAGACAAGTGGTCGCTTCGAAATACTTCCCGATACGATGGCAGTGGGCCGCCATGTGGCCTCCGAAAATTCGGTGCCCTTGCACGCAGCTGGGGTGCTCTATCGACTGCTTGGCAATATTCGTGGCGGGGTGGGGCTCGACTTCAACAGTAGCGGGCTCGCTTGTTTCATGCTAGTCGATCTGGATTGTCCGAATGCGCATGCGGGCCTCGGCCAGAGCATCAAGCGCGTGTCGCGGCAAACCGTACGCGCATTCGACGAGATAACGGATGTGGGCGGGGCTTGCGGGGGCAAGGCTGCCCTACTGCGTCCGGCCCCCGACTGTGCGATAGACGTACAATGACGCTTCGAATCGAAGACTATGCGTTGATAGGCGACTGTCATACGGCTGCTTTGGTCGGGCGCGACGGCTCGATCGATTGGCTATGCTGGCCGCGCTTTGATTCGGCTGCCTGCTTTGCCGCCCTGCTCGGGCAAGTTGAGAATGGTCGGTGGCTGATTGCCCCAAAGGATGCACCTCTCGGCACGCGACGACGCTATCGTCCCGGCACCCTCATCCTTGAGACCGAATTCCAGACTGAATCCGGCCGTGCGGCGATTGTCGATTTCATGACGCCGGCGGACGGTGCGCTTATCCGGATTGTGAAGGGTCTGTCGGGGCGGGTGGCTTTTCAGACAGAGCTTGTGGTGCGCTTCAACTACGGGGCCACGGTCCCATGGGTCACCCGGCTCGATGACGGGTCGATCAACGCAATTGCCGGCCCGGAGCGTGTTGTGCTGCGAACTCCCGTCGAGCTTTATGGCGAAGATCTTAGAACGGTCGGTGAATTCTTCGTCGAGGCCGAGCAGTCGATTCCCTTTGTCCTCTCCTACGGCTCTTCCTTTCAAAGTCCGCCGCCAACGATCGATTGGTTCGATGCGCTGGTGCGCGCGGAAATATTTTGGCGCCAATGGAGCGATCGCTGTCCGGAGGTTGGTCCTTGGACCGAAGCGGTCAAACGCTCGCTGATCACGTTGAAGGCTTTGACCTACGCGCCGACCGGCGGGATTGTCGCCGCCGCCACAACATCGCTTCCCGAGTGCCTCGGTGGCGTGAGGAACTGGGACTACCGATATTGCTGGCTCCGAGATGCCACCTTCACGCTCATGGCGCTGATGGAACTCGGATATTACGAGGAGGCGCAGGCATGGCGAGATTGGCTCATGCGCGCAGTCGCCGGCAGTCCGGACCAGATCCAGATCATGTATGGAGTGGGTGGCGAGCGATGGTTGCCAGAGCAGATCGTCGACTGGCTGCCCGGATACGAGAAGTCGGCGCCGGTGCGGATCGGAAATGATGCATCTCGGCAGCTGCAGCTCGACGTTTTCGGCGAGATCGTTGACGCGATGCTGCAGGCGTCGAAAGCAGGTATGGCGCCATCGGAACGCGGCCGGGCGCTGCGGTCAATTGTCCTGGAACACCTGGCAACGGCATGGCGGCAACCCGACGAAGGAATTTGGGAGGTCCGCGGCGGCCCCCAGCATTTCGTTCATTCGAAAGTCATGGCCTGGGTCGCATTCGATCGTGCTGCGGCTGACCTAGAAGCGCAAGCTCCCAACGAGCCGGAGGGGCGATGGCGCGAGATCGCCAACGAAATTCATGCCGAAATTTGTGAACGCGGTTTCGACCGCGACC
>Ga0210386_10004551_pt1 | contig 11444 bp, 6 predicted proteins | sample IncBWH32OmetaG_FD_160091 | JGI IMG/M metagenome (GOLD analysis project Ga0210386, IMG submission 160091) | Forest soil microbial communities from Barre Woods Harvard Forest LTER site, Petersham, Massachusetts, United States - Inc-BW-H-32-O ... | reverse complement strand
GCCTGGGTCTGAAGCGACGCCATGCGGCTATTTCGAAATTAGCACAATCGGGAGGCGCAGTCATGTTGCACATCAATCCGAGTATTAACGCAATAGGGACGGGAACTGGTTAAGTGGTCGCCCTAGTTGGTACAACGTTATTGTCAGTCGAAATTGAATGACGGTCATCATGAAGGTCTCTCACTTGAGGTTTTCGCCGCTCCGCGACCACCCAACTTGCATTCTGGACACCCTTCGGTGACCGCAAGCCTTCGCCGGCGCTCGTTCGTTGCTCCCTTAAGGGCTTCTGCGTATAGAATTCGTACGAGTAACATCTTCTCCGATCTACACATAGCGCCATGTCCGTTGCTTTTGGTAACGGTGTGTCTGCGCCAGAGGAATCCGGAAACATGATTGCAATGAAACTTGTGAAGACGATTGCGGGCCCATTTGCTGTCTTTACCTTGGTTTGCGTCGCCGCGTTGGCTCAGCAACCGCGCCAGTACACCGACCAGGACTACGCGAATGCCGAGAAGTTTATGGCCTACAACGCCAATCCTCTGGCATACAAAGGCCAGGTCACCGCGCAGTGGCTTGACGACGATCGCTTCTGGTATCGCGAAGTGGACGACAGCGGAACAACCTATGTAAGTGTCGATCCCGGGAAGGGATCGCGTGGACCTCTGTTCGACCAGGAGAAACTGGCAGCGGCGTTAAAGGCGGCAACAAAGGGCGGCCAGGGACTCGACGCAAAGCATCTGCAGCTTTCCGATATTTCGATGAGCGACGGCGATCATACGCTAACGTTCACCATGCGTGGCGCGATCTACCAGTGCAGTTTGGGTGCGTCAGACGCCTGCAAGGTAATTTCCGGTGGAATCCCGGCGCCGGGCCAGTCGCCGCGGCCGCCTATGACCCTCTCGCCGAATCGACAACTTGGCGCCTTCATCCGCGACTGGAATCTGTGGGTACGCGATCTGGCCACGGGTACCGAAACCCAATTGACGACAGACGGCGTGAAGGACTTCGGCTACGCCACGGACAACGCCGGATGGAAGCATTCAGACTCCGCAATCCTGCTGTGGTCACCCGACTCGAAAAAAATCGCCACGTTCCAGCAAGATCAGCGCAAGACCGGAGAGATGTACCTTGTGCCCGTGACGAATACACATCCGGAACTGAAGGCATGGAAGTACCCGCTCGTGGGTGACAAGGATGTAACCATGATCGAGCGCGTCATTATCGATGTCGACGCACGCAAAGTCATTCGCCTCAAAATGCCGCCGGATCAGCATCGCTCAACGTTGTGCGATGACATCGCCTGCGACGGAGATACATTTGCCGATGTGGAGTGGAGTCCCGATGAGAAACATCTGGGCTTTGTGTCGACCTCACGCGACCATAAGCAGGAATGGATGCGCGAAGCTGATGCCGAGACTGGCGATGTGCGCGAGGTGATGACCGAGACGACGCCGAAGTTTTATGAAAGCGGCAACGGCAAAATCAACTGGCACTACTTGCCGCAATCGAACGAGATTCTGTGGTTCAGCGAGCGAGACAACTGGGGGAACCTTTACCTCTACGATTTGACCACCGGCAAACTGAAGAACCAGATCACGCGGGGGCCCGGCAACGTGACGCAGGTGTTGTATGTGGACGATAAAGCGCGCGTGATTTATTTCGTCGGCGTCGGCAAAGAAAAAGACCGCGATCCGTACTACGAACACTTCTACAGCGTGAAGTTCGACGGCACCGGGCTGAAGCTGCTGACACCGGAAAATGCGGATCACCGCATCAAGGTGTCGCATGATGGACGCTACTTCACTGACACCTACTCAACACCTACGCAACCGCAGGTCACCGTGGTGCGCGATGACGAGGGCAAGACGGTGATGGAAGTAGCGCGGCAAGATATTTCAAAGCTCACCGCCGCGGGATGGCAGCCGTTGACGCCGATCACCGTGAAGGGCCGCGACGGTACAACGGACTTGTACGGGTTCATGTTCAAGCCGACGCACTTCGACGCGTCGAAGAAGTACCCCGTCATCAACTACGTCTACCCGGGACCGCAGATCGGGTCGTGCGGCCCGCGCGACTTTCGCGCCGCGCACGGAGACATGCAGGCGCTGGCTGAACTGGGCTTCGTCGTGGTGTGCATTGACGGCATGGGAACACCCTTCCGCTCGAAGTCGTTTCACGAGGCGTACTACGGAAATCTCGGTGACAACACGATTCCCGACCAGGTGGCGGGCATGAAGGATCTGGCGAAGCAGTATCCGTTCATCGACCTCGATCGTGTCGGCATCTGGGGACACTCTGGCGGCGGAAACGCGACCGGCGCGGCCATGCTGCACTATCCTGACTTCTTCAAGGTGGGAATTGCGGAGAGCGGCAATCACGATGAGCGCGACTACGAAGACGACTGGGCTGAAAAGTGGGCCGGCATCGAGGTGAAGAATCCTGATGGCACCAGCAACTACGATTCGCAAGCCAACCAGAACTTCGCCAAGAATCTAAAGGGACACCTGCTGCTTGCCCACGGCACGATGGATGACAATGTGCCACCCAACAACACTCTGCTGATGGTGGATGCGCTGATCAAGGCGAACAAGGATTTCGACCTGATCCTGATTCCCAACGTGCCTCACGGTTACGGGCCGGCTTCGCAATACATGATGCGGCGCCGCTGGGATTACTTTGTGCGCTATCTTGCCGGCGACGTCCCGCCGAACGAGTACCAGATGAAGCCGTACGCAGCCGCTATCGCGGTCATGCGCGGCGGCCCTGATCCAGAGGATGACGACGAGTAACAATCCAGGCAGAGATGAGTGTCAGGCTGGCTGGACAATTGAAAGGGGCTGTCATGCGGGTTAATTTCCTTGCCGTGATTGTTTTGGCTGCGAGTGCGTTTGCCGCACAAAGTGCGAACGCAGCCCAGCAGGCAAACGAGAACTTTGCAAAGCTTAGCGAAGAGTTCATTCACGAAACGCTTGCGCTTTCCCCTTCCAGCGCATCGCAGGCCGGCTATCACAAGCATCTCGATCCGAAGACCGGCAAGACGATTGCGCTCGATTCCCTGCTCGATGACGTAAGCGCGGAGGGCGTAGCAACCCAGCGCAGCGTGTACACGAAGTGGCGCGAGCGCTTTCACACCGAGACGCCGGTGGCAACGCTGGGAGCCGAAGATGCCGCAGACTGGCGCCTGATCGACGACCAGATCGGACTGAGCCTGCTCGAATTCGACCGCATCCAGAATTACAAGCACAATCCGACCGCATACATTGAGTTGCTGGGGAGCGCCTACTTTCAGCCGCTGACAGATGAGTACGCTGCTGAGGACGTGCGGCTCGGCGACGTGCTTTCGCGGGTTGCGGCGACGCCGAAGTTTCTCGATCAGGCACGTAGCGTGCTGGTGGATGCCGACCCGATCTTCATCCGTGTTGCGGTCGAAGAAAATGCCGGCAACGTCGACCTGATTCAGCAGACGATTGCCGCCGCGGTTCAAAAGCATCCGGAGTTGAAGGCGCGCTTCGACCGGGTTGCACCGCCTGCGGTGAAAGTTCTGCAGGACTTCTCGCTTTGGCTGCAGAATGATCTCGCCAAGCGGAAGACAGATCGCACCTGGCGTCTGGGCAAGGAATTCTATGCCGAGAAGTTCCGCCTTGTGATGGAGACAGATGTCACGCCCGACCAGGTGCTCGCCGAAGCGGAGGCTGCCTTCAAAAAGACCCGTGCAGAGATGCTCGAGCTGGCGCTGCCGCTGCACAAGCAGTACTACCCCGATCATGACGACCACGCAAACCTAAGTCAGCAGGAACGCGAGAACTCGATCATCGGCGAGGTGCTTAAAAAGATAGCCGATGACCACCCCAAGCGCGACGAACTCATGCAGACCGCGAAGGATGATCTCGTCGGAATCCGCCAGTTCATCATCGACAAAAAGATTGTTTCGCTGAAGTCGCGCGACAACCTGAAGGTGATTGCCACGCCGGAGTTCGAGCGCGGCATCTATTCCGTTGCCGGATTTCACTCCGCTCCGCCGCTTGATCCAAATGCGGAGGCGGAGTTCTGGGTCACGCCCATCAGTCCCAGCACGTCTGAGGCCAGCGCCGAGTCCCGGCTGCGCGAATACAACAACTGGGTGCTGAAATGGCTTTGCATCCACGAGGCGCTTCCGGGGCACTACGTGCAGGCCGAACACGCCAATGACATACAGCCTGAAACGCGTCGACTGGTGCGGTCTTTGTACGGCAATGGCGCATACGTGGAGGGATGGGCCGAATACGGCGCACAGGTAATGATGCGGCAGGGATTCGCCAACAGCGATCCACGCTATCGCCTGAGCTATTTGAAAGTCTGGCTGCGCGCGGTGGGCAACAGCATCCTCGACATTCGCATGCAGACCATGGGCATGACGGATGAAGAGGCGATGCACTTCATGATGGACGACGCCTTCCAGACGCGCGCGGAGGCCGAGGGAAAGCTACAACGAGCCAAGCTGAGTTCGACGCAACTGCCAACCTACTTTGTGGGTACCACGGAGTGGTGGCGGCTTCGCAAGGCCTATGAAGCTGCGAAGGGCAAGGACTTCAACCTCGCCGAATTTCACGATCGCGCGCTGGATGAGGGAGCCCTGCCGGTGCCATGGCTAAAGGACATTCTGCTGCCGAAATAGCCCTGCGGATAGGTGAAAAGAACTGCGGCACTGGTGTCTGGCGAGATCAGCGCAATGCCTTCCATTGCCTCGCAAGACCTGCAATCGGACGGTACCCCTATTATCCGGTCTCTTTTGGGAAATATCCTGTTTTCATCATTGGCTTATAGACCAATGTCCCAGTAAATTCCTCCACAATTCTTGCAACGTGCCTAGTTTAGCCCTTTTACTGGTGGCCGTTCTTCGCTGGTAACGCGATGCAGAACGGTGATTGGAATGGAACCGTCGGGACGGGGTGCAACCTTCCAGGAAAGTTCGTTGCCAATTATCTCGTAAGGTCGAACTTGCGTGGTGTCATCCTGATTGGGAAACGAAGATCGATCGATGTGAAACGTGATCGTGGCTTTGGCGGCATCGAGAGCGTAGCGCCCGAAGTGGACACTGGTGCTGAGAGATGCCTCCTTGTACTCTTCCGGAGTTCCCTTCAGTTTGTCTCCAGCAGAGAACTTGAGACGCTCAGCGCGGTAAATCTGGACAGAGTAGTAACCATCGCTGGTGAAGATGACAAGCCCATGCGGACTGTCTCCGTAATCCGACACTCGGGTGCCGTCCGGAAGAAGCTTTTCGGCCTTGGTGAGGACCCAAGTGCCGGCGATGGAAGGCGTTTGAGCAGCGGCTATTATTGAGCCAAACAGCAGGACAGCGAGAAGCGGGAGACACTTGATCGACATGAGGCCAATGTAGCAATCGAATAGCTGGCGCACAATTTGATTGTTCTCACCGCACGCGTGAGCGCGGCTTATGCATTGCTACACCGGCGGCGGCCACTACGGCGAGACCGTTGTGGCGTTTGCGGGGAATCTCCAATTTTGATCGCGGGGCGAGGAGGAATTTCAGAGCCTCAACGAGAAGCGTCGCCATGCGATCAGCGGCATCTCCGATCAAGTGCGCATTGCGGTGCAGCGAGACAGGCAGACTTCCCAGCAAAGGCAAACCATAGAGCGACGCGGCGAACATCAGGCCTTCGGAAAGATTGAGGGAGGTACGCGCCGTGATGCCGAGGCCACCGAGCAAGGCCGCCTGCAGACCATCGAGGCTGGGGCTGCTGGCAGCAATGCGATACGGCATGCCTATCGCCTCGAGATGTTGAATTGCGCATTTCCGGAAGGCACACTGCGGCCCCAATACGGCGAGGGGCAGAGGTTGTCCCTGCGGCGGCACGAACGTGGAAGAGGCGATCCAAACGATGTCCAGTTGTCCCACCGTCTGCGCAGCGGAGCGGTGTTCGTGACCAATGACCAAAGCGAGGTCGATCCGCGATTTCTCAATCGCCTCCGCGAGGGCAGCATTGCCTTCAATGAGGAGTTCGACTTGCATGCGCGGATACAGCGTAGCGAATTGCGACAGGACCGAAGGCAGAAATGAGGCAAAGTCTTGCGGGCAACCGATTCGGATGTTGCCGGCGAGGCTACCTCCCTGGATGGTGTCCAGCAACTCGTCATGCATGGCAAGAATGCGGCGTGCATGGGCGAGTGCAACTTCTCCAGCTTCGGTGAGTACGAGACCGCGGCCGCGTTTGCGAAAGAGCACAGTTCCGAGATCATCCTGCAGCCGTTTCATCTGAAGGCTGATGGCGGAAGGAGTACGGCCGAGACGGTCTGCCGCTTGTGCCAGGCCGCCCAGGTCGTGCGCCACAACGAGAGTGCGCAGGGTATCCAAATCGAGGTTGGTGCGCGTTGCCATGAGTGTGCGTAGTGTAAACGATTGGATTTGCTCGACGCGAAGCTACAACTGCATAACGTCGGCCAATGACCGCTCGTGGGTTCTCATCCTTTATCAATTGTCGCTGTCAGGGCAAAGCACGCGTTGAGCGCGTCTGAGGGACGATCAAAGGTTAGTCCTCGAGAACGCGCATGGCGACACAAAACCTGAGGTTAAACAATTGAGTCGGTTTCCTGTCGACTGGCCGGCTTTTCGGGAGTAATTCGCTTCGATGAGTCCATCGGCGATCATGCGCTCTGATGCACAGATGTAGAAAGGCCGCGAGCGGGAACGGAGAGCCAAGCCAAGAGAAGTTCTCCCTTCGCGATTTCTCGCGAAGGGAGAATGCGTACTGAAGCAGGTCACGCCTAACGTGGCGAGGACGATCCGGGTCGCTACCTGTTGACTGGACCGTGGCAGGTGCCGACGCCTTTATCGCTGTAAGAAGGCGGTCCGGTTGGCTGTGCAGGGTCCTTCAGGGCCGATTCGAAATCCCACGCGTAGCCGTGCTCATTGAGCGTCAGGCCCATCACGCCCCAGAATTGCCCCGTTCCCGCCTCGAGATTCTCCGCGTTGAAGTTCGGGTTGCCGCTAGGATCGGCGGTTGTTGTGTTGGTTGTGACGACCGGATCGAGTGTCTCGCCACCGGTGCCCACGACGAATTCGCGTATGCCCTTCTTTGGATCGTAATTCCCGGAGGGATCAAGCGGGCGGTAGCGGCCATAGAGGTGGTCGTGTCCATTCAGCACCAGGTCGGCTCCGTGCTCGTAGAGCAGTTGCCAAAATTGCTGAGCGGTCGGGCCCTCCGGTACGGCGAGGCCGTTGGTAGGGCTGAACGTGGGCTGGTGCCAGTAAGCGAGCGTGCACGCGGAGTGATTCGCAGCGAGATCGTTTTTCAGCCATTCGAGTTCGGAAGCAAACCAGGAGCCCGTGCAGCCGCCCGGCTGTGTCTCGCACTCTATATTGAGCGAGATAAGATGCCAGGAGCCCAGATTATAGGAGTACCAACCATCTCCGAGTCCGACTGGGCCGCCGTTCGCTGCGGTTCCGAGTCCGCCCGACTGCGCGAAGTGCCCCGCCTGTCCATCCGAATAGGGCACGGGCTGGGTGAAGGTACCGCCGGTGTCAGGGTTGCCGGCGATCGTAGCCGTCATCATGGTTCCATCGGTATTGTGCTGGACGCCGTTGAAGTAGGAGAAGTAGCCGTAGCCGGCAACGCCGACTGCGCCGTGCTCGGTATAAAACTCGTGGTTGCCGGGGGCAGGCCGCGTAATCAGTTTGAAAGCGCCATACGTCGTCTCGTACGAATTCTCAAAGTCGGAATATTGGCCTACCTGGTATTGTTCATCTCCGACGAGCGCAACGATGTCAGGTTTCATATTCTCAATCTGCTGCGCAGTGGCCGCCTGGGATGCGAGCAGATTCTGAGCGGTGTCTCCGCTGCAGTTTTCACCCGCCTTCTCACCACTCTCTTCCTCGCCTGGCTGACAGGCGACATCACCAACCACCGCGAGCACGGGCGGGCCTTGCAGCTTGTTGTACGGCCACGGATTGTCGTTCGGCACCCAATTGCCGCTTGACCAGCCCTTGCTGTTCGACCATTTATTGTTATTGGAGTTTTGATTCTGTGCCATTGCCCCAGCCGCGAATACCAGTACCGAAGTGGCTGCTCCCATGAACAGTGCCGCTCGGAACCGACCTCCGATTATCGTCATGCGATTCCTCCTGTTTGAGTTTTATGAGTTTGGGGAAAGTTGCCAGAAGCGTTTTATCGCATCAACATATTTCGCGTCCATCTCTAATGTATGAAAATCCCGTGAATGCAAGACTTTGCATGCAGGTGGTAAAGGCTTTCCGCCAAGCTTGCAGTTCTGGGTGGTCGCAACGCCTGGTTCGCACGCGATGCGGTGATCAGGGTGCATCGACATATACAGGCGCGCAGCGACGGGAGCCATTTTTTCTCAGTTCGAGAAAAGAGGAGTGACGCAGACCGGGTGTCTGCTAGCGACGATTGACGAAGAAATGAGGAAAATGGCCCGTCCCGAAGGGTTGCGGCGAAAATCCGGCCATACTTCATTCTCGCCTTTGACGGTGGACCCGCCGCAGCCTTCGGGCTCGGCTTCGTCTGCCCGGATTTTCGCCCGCAACGCTGCGTGTCTGTATATGTCGATGCACCCTAAACGTAGCGAAACAGCGCCATGAAACCAAAGTCCATGTGCTGCTGCATATGGCAGTGGAATAGCGTCAGGCCCGGCTGGTCGGCGACCAGATCCACCGTGGCGCGTCCAAATGCGGGAACGATCACCGTGTCTTTCTTGATGCCGGCAGTTGGCTTGCCGTTAAGTTCGACGAGCTCGAACAAATGCCGGTGGATATGCAGAGGGTGGGAATCGTCACTGCGATTGTGAAACACCAGCCGGTAGCGGCGTCCTTGCCGGAACACGAATTCCCGGTCATGCGGATATTCTTTGCCGTTCACGAGCCAGTGATTGATTCCGTTAGGCCCGCCGGGCACTTTTTCAAAGACCATGTCGATGGTCTCGTCCGGCGTGGGATGCGGCGCGGTCGTGCCAGAGCCGGTTGTGCCAAAGATGGTGTAGTCCCACCGCGACTTCGGAGGCGGAGTCCATTGCGCGCGCTGCTGTTGATTGGCGTACTCCACCACGATGCCCATGCCGGATTGTCGCGCGACATTGCGGAGCTCCCCCAAAATCCATACGCCCGGATTATTCATCTCCACGATCGCATCCACGCGCTCGCCCGGGGCGATCTCAATCACATCGACCGGCTGAGGCGTCGGCACGGGATTGCCGTCGAGAGCAATCACCTGAAACTTGTGGCCAGACAAAGCCACGCGGTGAATCTGGGCTGCGCTCGCGTTGAGCAGGTGCATCAGGACGCGCTGACCCGGCTGCACGCGGATAGGATCCCCCGCGCCGAGCATCTTGTCGTTAATCGAATAAAGAGGTGCGCTGACTTCGAGTCCGTTTTGGCGCGGGTCTGGCTTGGCGGGTTTTTCGGGCATCGGGTCGTTGCGATCCACCGCCATCTCGTCCTGATCCATCGCAGACAGAAAATATTGCCATTCACGCAGCGCGAGAAAGACTTCCTGGTCGTAGTGTCCAGGGTCATTCGCTGGATCGATCATGAAAAAACCGAACTGGCCGGTGTAGGAGCCGCGATGCAGATCCAGCATGGCCATGGTGTGCGAGTGGTACCATCGCGAACCCGCCGGCCTGGCCACGAATTGATAGCGCCGCCTGCCGTGGGGTGGGACCGGGGGCGTGCCTTCTTCCTCCACGCCGTCTACTTCCGACGGCACGAACAGGCCATGCCAATGCACGTACTCCGGAACATCTGTGTCGTTCACAACGTCGATGGTGACGCGCTGGCCCTCGCGCATCCGCAGGAGGGGACCGGGGACTTTGTTGTTATAGCCGATAGTGCTGATGACAACCTGCGGGGCCAGCTCGACCATCATCGGTGCGATTTGCAGAGTGAAATCCGCCGCATGCCCGGTGGTCTTCGGTTCAGACGCCTTCGGTTCCATCGGCGCCATCGCATGCTGGGTCGGCCCCTGAACCTGCTGGCCTGGCGACATCCCAAATGCGGGCCGCAGCTTGCCTGCCCCGGTCGCGATCATGGTGGCCCATCCAAGCCGTACAAAATCCCTTCGCTTCACGCGATCCTCATCCCGGCTGCGAATGGCACCATACAGACGGGACAAAGGGCCAAAAAGCCGATAGGTTTGCCGTCGTGGACTTCGTTCTACAGACAGTTTCTCAGAATGCTACCAGACTGACGAGAAGGGCATGTCGGGTTACCAATCGTGTAGCGTATCCGCGGATTGGCAAGAACTGATGCGTGAGAACGGCACGTCGCTGTTGAGATTCACAAGGGCCCGCAGCGCACAAAGTTGACGTGGATTACGACGCGTTTAATCTTCGCCTATTCTTCGCTCCTCGGCTATAATCCCTGAATGGACTTTCAATTGGTGACCAGCTATAAGCCTCGCGGCGACCAGCCTCGCGCCATCGAGGAACTGGTGCAAGGTCTCGGCGCGGGCGAAAAGCACCAGGTGCTGCTGGGCGTCACCGGCTCAGGCAAGACCTTCACCATGGCCAAGGTCATCGAGCAGTCGAACCGGCCTGCGCTGATCCTCGCGCACAATAAAACGCTCGCCGCCCAGCTTTATCACGAGTTCAAGCAGTTCTTCCCCGGCAATGCCGTCGAGTACTTCGTCAGCTACTACGACTACTACCAGCCTGAGGCATACATTCCAGCGGGCGACCTCTATATAGAAAAGGAAGCGACGATCAACGAGGAACTGGACAAGCTGCGGCTCTCCGCGACGCGGTCGCTGTTTGAGCGGCGCGATGCAATCATCGTCAGCTCGGTGAGCTGCATCTACGGCCTCGGTTCGCCCGAAGCCTACTACGGCATGTTGCTACTGCTGGAAAAGGGACAACGCATCAGCCGGAAGGACATTACGCGGCGGCTGGTTGAAATCCTTTACGAACGCAACGATGTGGATTTCCGGCGCGGAACCTTTCGGGTGCGCGGCGACATCATCGAGGTGTATCCGACGTACGACGAATCGGCATTTCGCATCGAACTTTTCGGCGATGAGATCGAGTCCCTGGCGCAGATCGATCCTCTGTTCGGCACGGTGAAGCAGAAATACGCGCGGCTACCGATTTATCCGAAGAGTCACTACGTGGTGCAGCCCGAGCGCAAGACCCAGGCCATCGACTCGATCGTCGCGGAACTCAACGAGTGGGTTGCGCATCTTGAGGCCGAAGGCCGCATGGTTGAGGCGCAACGCGTACATCAGCGCACCCGATTCGATCTCGAAATGATCAAGTCGATGGGCTACTGCCACGGGATCGAAAACTACTCGCGGCACTTCTCGGGACGCCTTCCGGGCGAAGCTCCGCCGACGCTGCTCGATTATTTTCCGCGCGATTTCCTGCTCTTTGTTGACGAGAGCCACGCGACCATTCCGCAGGTGCACGGGATGTGGCACGGGGACCGCAGCCGCAAACAGAAT
>Ga0210386_10004550_pt1 | contig 11445 bp, 9 predicted proteins | sample IncBWH32OmetaG_FD_160091 | JGI IMG/M metagenome (GOLD analysis project Ga0210386, IMG submission 160091) | Forest soil microbial communities from Barre Woods Harvard Forest LTER site, Petersham, Massachusetts, United States - Inc-BW-H-32-O ... | reverse complement strand
GTGCTGGCCGACCCGGAAGGCAACCGGTTCTGCATCGTCGATCTCGGCCACGAGTACGCCTAGCCGCGACCCTCAGGCGGGCTGGCAGGAGGGGCACCAGTAGGTGATCCGGTCTTGCGGTCCGTCGCCTTGGTCCTGGGCGCGGATGGGCGTGCCGCAGCGGCGGCAGGGGCGGCCCCGCCGGCCGTACACCCAGTGCTCCTGGCCGCGGTGGGTGTTGCCGGTGGTGATGTGGCCCGGGCGGTCCTTATTCGCGTCAAGCAGCCGCCGGGCCAGGCCGGCCATCGCATTCAGGTCGTTTACCTCACCGGCTGGCCGCCAGGGATTGACGCCGCGCAGGAACAGCAGCTCGGCTTTGTAGACATTGCCGATGCCGGCCAGGTTGCGCTGGTCGAGGAGGGCTTCGCCGATCGGGCGGCCGGGATCGGCGGCCAGCCGCCGGGCGGCCTCGGCGCGGTCCCAGTCAGGACCCAGCAGATCCGGGCCCAGGTGCCCGGTGACTTGTGGCTCCTCGCTGGTGCGGATCAGCTCGACCACGCCGAGCTGGGTGCCGATAGCCCGCCATTCCTCGTTCGCGAGCACCAGCCTGATCCGGTGGTCCTCCCGGAGGGGCTCGGCGGCCGGGCGGATCCGCCAGTTGCCGTCCATCCGCAGGTGCGTGTGGACGGTGAGGCCGTTCGTGGTCCGGGTGAGCAGGTGCTTGCCGCGGGAGATGGTCTCCAGGACCTCCTCGCCGGACAGGTCGGCGGTCGCGAGCCGGGGAACCCGGAAGTCACTGCGGGTCAGTTTCCGTCCGGCGAGCGCCTGGTGCAGGCGCCTGGCCGTCTGCCAGACCACGTCTCCCTCGGGCATAACGCCAGTTTGCCCGCGATAACGGGGTGCTCGCGATGTTCTGCCGGCGTGTTAACCGCCGGTATTCTTCCCGCGGATCATAGGGCGCGCCCTGGTTGACGCCGCCCGGCTGGTATCCGTTGCCGCTGCGGGGCGGGTAAGCCGGGCGCGCAGGCCGGTCTCCGGCCGCCGGAGCGCCGCCATGACGGGCGTGGCTCCGGGCGCCGTTCGGGTGCCGCGGGTCATCAGCCGGAGCGGCCGCACTCGCCGGGTAGCCGTAGCCCTGCCCGGCGGGCGGGGTGGTCGCCGGTGCCTCCCGCGGCAGGTCGCTGTACGGCCGGGCCGCGTACGGGGACGGGGGTGTACCGCCGTAGCCGGGGCTCGCCGGGTAAGGATCGACCACCGGCGACGGGCCCGAATGACCCGCACCGGACCGGTACCCGTCCGTCCGGAAAGCGCGGGTTTCCTGTGAAAGGACCGCATCGTGCTGTTCCCGGCTGAAGTCCTGCGACCTGCGGGGACCCTGCTGCGAATTGCCGTCCACCGGTCCGCTGGAGCGCAGCGAGAAAGCCGAGCTGGTCAGCGGGTCGTCATCGGCGCCAGCACCGGGACCGGAAGCGCCGGCGGCGTGACGCCGTCCGCGCGTCTGGCTGGGCTGGGTGCCGTTGCGTGACGGCGGGCCCGCATGGCGAGACGGCGGGCTGCCAGGGCCGGGCAGCGGGCCGCCAGGGCCAGGCAGCGGGCCGGCGCCGCGCGGCGCCGGCCCGGCCGGGCGGGACGGCGCGGTGCGCGGCGGCACGCTGGCGGCGGGGGACATCTCCCCAGCCCACATCGACGCGGCGTGCGCCGGGGGCGTGTGGAACGGGCTGGCCTGCGCGGACTGGCCGCGGGCCGGGGATGGCATGCTCGGGACCGGCTGGGTGGCCGACTGAGGTGCCCCCTGGGCCGGCTGAGTCACAGGCGCGACGGGCTGGGTGGCGGACTGGGCCGGCATCACCGCGGTGCCGTCGGTAGCGGCTGATTCCGGGTACGCATCCGGGTCCTGCTCGGCGCTGGAATTCCAGGCGCGCCGCCCGCGAGCCCTGCCGTCACCACGGCCTCTGGATTCGTGCTGTGCGCTGCGCGCGGTCGTGGTGAGCGGCTTGTCCGACGCCAGGTCATCCCAGAACTGGTCGTCGCTGACCCCGCCGAAGGCTTCCGCAGGCCACATTTCCTCGTCCATGTCAGCCCCCTTGCGGAAGCCGACGCGGCGGCGTGACTTAGCCGCCTTCGGGCCCGCGGACCCGTTAACCGCGCGGCTGGCACGCGCCGCCACACGGCCGCCGGACCGGCCGCCGGCAGGCAGGCCGTCGCTAACGTCGTCGTCAGCTCGGCCGTCGTCATAGGGGTCGCCCGCATGGGCGCCGGCGCCGTTGCGGGCCGGCCAGGCCTCGCCGGGCGTGGCGTCGGAGTTCGCGGCGCCGAATACCGGAGCCGCGAGGGTCGGAGCCGAGGCTGAATCGGTCCGCGCCCGCCGCCCGGCAGGCGCGGGAGGCCGGCCGCTCAGCAGCCCGTGATCGTCGGCGCCGCCGAAATCCAGCGCCGCGTTCGGCCCGGTGCGGTCGTCGGCCCGGTAATTACGGGACGCGGCATTCGCCGCCCGGCCGGAATTAGCCAGCCGGTCATCATTTGCCGCCCAGCCGGGATTTGCGGCCGGGCCGTTATCTGCGGGCCGACGGCCATTGGACGCCCGGCCGGCGTTCGCGACGCCGCTTCTCCTGCTGCCCGGGCGCCTATCCGCTCCGGTCCGGTCCGGCGCAGCCGCCCGGCCGCCGCGCACGTTACGTTTAGAGCCGCCGCGGCTTGCGCGGATGCTGAAATAGAAGGCTGCCGCAATGCCGACGAGCCCGGCAACGGCGAGTCCCGCGACCAGAATCATGGTCTCCATCCAGAACGCCGGGCCTGGTGGGGGGCGCTAGCCAGGCGCACGCGGCCAATGACGCGAGCCTTCCCTCGTAGTCGCGAGCGCCGTGAAACCCGCTTGATCAACGATTGTTGCTCACCACTGGGGAGCGTGTCACACGATTCAAAAAGTTCTTTTTAACCCGATCACGACAGGTATCGGCCTGATCACGGGTTTCCGGTGACCACTATTCGCCCGCGCCCGATTGTGGCCGCCGCGATCGCGGTCCAGACCGACTCCAAGGAGGCGCCGCTGGGCTGCTTTAGGACGGTGCGCAGGGCATAAATGGTAAATCGGTACATGTGCGGATGACCCTGCGGGCACGGCGCGTCATAGCCTGCGGTGCCCGCGCTGTTCAGCGCCTGGCGTGCGCCGGTCGGCAGCGAGCCTTCCTGGATGTCCGTGGTCCCGGGACCGATATCGAACACCAGCCAGTAAATCGAGGGGGTGATGGGCGCCGAGGAGTCGTCCACGATCAGCGCCAGGCTCTTGGTGCCCGCAGGCACACTCGACCAGTTGAGCGGCGGATGCATCTTGGCGCCGTGGCACGTGTAGCGCTGGTCGAGCGTGCCCCCGGTAAAGGCCAGGCTGCTGATCGGCATCTGTTTCGGCGGCACCGCTGAGCCCGCGCCGCCCGTCCCGCAGCCGGCCACGGTCAGCAGCGCCGCAGCGATCGCGACCGCGGCGCGCACGTCAAGCAGGCGCCACCTGCGGCGGCGGATCCGGTCCCGGCCTGAAGTCACCCTCGCCTCTCTCCTGCCAACGGTTGATATTAGAACCTGCCAGGAAGCGTAAGGTGATCCGACGCGTTGAATGGTCCAGAGAATGTCCGGGCAAGGCCGAGGATGACCGGAGAGGGCAGATGCCGAACGCGCTGCGTATCGAGCTCCTCGGCCCGCTTCAGGTCCGTGAGGAGTCCGGGCGCTCGGTCGGCGTCGGCGGCCGTCAGCTGCGCGTTCTCTTCTGCCTGCTCGCCCTGAACGCCGGGCGCGTCGTGCCGTCCGGCTCGATTGCCGGGCAGATCTGGCCGGACGACCCGCCGGGAAATCCCGGCAACGCGCTGCAGACGCTGATTTCCCGGCTGCGGGCCGAACTGCGGCTGGCCGGCTTCGGCCGCGTGATCGAGTCACATCCGGGCGGATACCGCCTCGCGGTGCGGCCGGACGCGGTGGACGCGTTCGCCTTCGAGGCTATGGCGGCCCAGGGCCGCCGCGCGCTGGCTGCCGGCGACGCGCCCACGGCCGCGCGGATCCTGCGGGAGGCGCTGCTCAGCTGGCGCGGCGAGGCCCTGGCCGACGCGGCCGGCTACGACTTCGCCGACGTGGCGGCGGCCAGGCTGACCGAGCTGCGCGCCAGTGCCCAGGCCGACCGGATCGAGGCTGACCTGGCGCTCGGCGAGGGGGCGAGCCTGGTCGGCGAGTCGCGCGGGCTGGTCTCGGCCGATCCGCTGGCCGAACGCCCGCGCTCGCTGCTGATGCGGGCGCTGGCCGCGGCCGGCCGCCAGGCCGAGGCGCTCACCGTGTACTCCGACGGCCGCGAGCTGCTCGCGGACCAGCTGGGCCTGGACCCGTCGGGCCAGCTCGAAGAGGTGTACCTGCGCATCCTTCGAGGCCAGGAGGGGCCGGGCGCCGTAGCCAAGGCACCGGGCCGTTCTCCCGTTATTGACGCCGAACGAGCTGTGGTCGCACCGGCCGGCCCCGGTTCACCGCCGCCTGCGCAGCGCCCGCTGACCAGTTTCGTCGGCCGGGAGGAAGACGTCGCGCGGCTGCTGAAGACCCTGGCGGCCGCTCGCCTGGTGACTCTCACCGGCCCCGGGGGAGTAGGCAAGACCCGGCTGGCCACCGAAACGTCCGGACGGACGGATACTGCGGCCTGGTTCGTGCCGCTGGCGCCGGTGACCGATCCGGCCGAGGTGGCATACGCCGTCCTGGAGGCGTTCGGCATCCGCGAGCCGGTGATCGCGCGGCGGGCCGCCGAGCCGGGCACGGGCCCGCTGGACCGGCTGGTGGCGGCGCTGGCGGACCGGGACGAGGTGATGGTCCTGGATAACTGCGAGCACGTCATCGAGGCCGCCGCCGAGCTCGCGGGCCGGGTACTGGCCGGCTGCCCGCGGATGAAGATCGTGGCGACCAGCAGGCAGCCGCTCCGGATCGACGGCGAGATCTTGTACCCGGTGCTCCCGCTGCCGGTACCCCCCGTCCCGCCTGCCTCGTCCGCCGCGTCCGTGCTGCCTCTCGTAGCGGCCGCTGCGCCGGTGACCGGGGCCAGGTCAGCCTCCGGCGAGGCTGCGGTCGCGGTGGCGTCCTACGGGGCGGTGCGGCTGCTGCGGGACCGGGCGGCGGCGGTCCGGCCGGACTTCGAGCTTGACGCGGCCAACGCCGAGGCGGTGACGCGGATCTGCCGGTCGCTGGACGGGATGCCGCTGGCGATAGAGCTCGCCGCGGTGTGGCTGCGAATGCTGACACCCGGCCAGCTCGCCGAGCGGCTCGACGACAGGTTCGCGCTGCTCACCGGGGGCAGCCGGACGGCACTGCCCAGGCACCGGACGCTGCGGGCGGTCGTCGACTGGAGCTGGGACCTGCTCTCGGTGCCAGAGCAGGTGCTGGCCCGCAGGCTGGCCGTCTTTCCTGGCGGCGCCACGCTGGCCGCGGCGGAGCAGGTCTGCGCCGATGATGTGCTGCCCGCGGCGCAGGTCCTGCCTGCCCTGTCCGGCCTGGTCGATAAGTCCATCATCGCGGCCGCGGCCGGCCAGGACGGCTCGCAGCCGCGCTACCGGATGCTCGAGACGGTACGGACCTACGGGCTCGAGAGGCTGGCCGCGGCGGGCGAGGAGCCGGCCGTGCGGGCCGCGTTCACCGCGTACTTCCTGAACCTGGCCGAGGCCGCCGACCCGGAATTGCGGGCTGCCCGTCAGCGTCACTGGTCCCGCGAGCTGATCGCGGAGCAGGACAACATGCACGCGGCCCTGCGCCGGGCGATCGCGAGCCAGGACGCCGATACCGCCCTGCGGTTCGTGCGGGCGCTCGGCTGGTACTGGATGCTCCGCGGCCAGCCGGGCGAGCCGGAGGCGCTGGCCCGCGAGGTTCTCGTGCTCGAACCTCGCGAGCAATCGCCGCGCATCGCCGAGGCTCGCGCGGTCTGCGCGCTGACCGCGGCCGGCGCCGGGTGGGACATGGAAGCGGTCATCCCGGTGCTGGCGGCGGCGCTGGCCGACTTTGCCGCATGGTCACCGGACGCCGCGCCCGCGAACCCCATCGCCGCGATGGGCGAGCCGATGCTCGCGCTGTACGAACGCAACCCGGAGCGCGCCTTTGCCCTGTTCGACCGCTACGCGACATCCGCGGACCCGTGGGTCCGGGCGGCCCAGCCGCTGATGCGCGCCACGTTCGGCACCATGCTGGGCCAGCTGGACCGGGCCGAGGCCGACTGCCGCGAGTCCCTGGCCGCGTTCCGTGCCATGAACGAGGCATGGGGAGCAGCCGTCGTGCTCGTCCAGCTGGCCGAGTTCGCTGAGCTGCGCGCCGATTTCCCTGCCGCGATCGCCGCCCTCGATGAGGCCGCCAGGCAGGCTCAGCAGCTCGGCGCCTGGGGTGATTTGTCGCACGTGAACGGCAAGCGGGCGGCGATCCGGCTGCGGATGGGCGACCTGGACGGTGCCCGCGCGGACCTGGACCGCGCCGAGGCCGAAGCCGCGCAGCGCGGCGGGGTCGGCAGCGACGCGGTGGTGTGGCTCGGCCTGGTCGGGATCGAGCTGTACTGCCGCGAGGGCGATATGGCCGCGGCGAGGCGGCGGGGCGAGACCGTATTGACCTGGCTGGAGGGAAAGCAGTCCGCGTGGTGGAACGGCCTGACCGGCCTGATCAAGATCAGGCTGGCGCTGGCTTTCCTCGCGTGCGGCGACGCGGGCCGAGGCCGGTGCCTGCTGGCCGAAGCACTGGATCTTGCTTCCGAATGGGTGGAGCGCCCGGTGCTCGCCGCCGTGTTCGATGCCATCGCGGTTCTCGTCCAGCACCCGGTCCCGCCCGAGCATGCACCGGAGCATCTGCCGGAGCGCCCGGCCGGGCCGCGCGAGGCCGCGCAGCTCGCGGCCACCTTGCTCGGCGCCGCCCACTCAGCTCGGGGCTGCTTCAACGAAGGCAGCCTGGATGCCCCGGTTGCCAGGGACGCCGCGCGTACGCTGCTCAGCGGGCCTGAGTTCGCGGCCGCGTATGCGCGCGGCCGCGAGCTCAGCAGCGATGACGCCCTCGCCCTGGCCAACAGCGCGGTCGCGGTCGCCACCACCGCCGGCTAGGTCTTACGGCGGTAGACGCGGACCGCCAGCGGCGCGAACACCACGAAGATGCCCAGTGCCCACAGCAGCGACCTGACCGCAGGGACCGCCACCGAGCCGCCGGTGAACAGGCCGCGCTCGGCGTCGGTAAGGACGGTCATCGGGTTGACTTTCACGAAGGCCTGCAGCCAGCCCGGCATGGTGGCTGTCGGCGCGAGCAGGTTGCTGCCGAACACCAGCGGGAAGAACGCGATGAACCCGAAGGCCTGGACGCCCTGCGCGGTCTTGACCAGCATCCCGATGAGGGCAGAGACCCAGCACATGGCCAGGGCGAAGGCGAGCAGCAAGAGCACGCCGAGGACCGCGGCGGCGGGGTTAGTCGTCACCCGGAACCCGAGGATCATCCCGAAGGCGATGGTCACCGCGACGGAGATGAGGTAGCGCACCATGTCGCCGAGGACGGCGCCCGCGAGCGGTGCCCAGCGGGCGATCGGCAGGCTGCGGAACCGGTCGAAGACACCGCTGGTGATGTCCTGGTTCAGCATCAGCCCGGTACCCAAGGTAGCGAACACCACGGTCATGACGAGCAGTCCCGGCAGCTCGTACTGCAGGTACGTGTGCGTGCTGCCGTGCACGATGGCGCCGCCGAGCACGTAGGTGAACAGCAGGAGGAAGGTGATCGGCTGCAGGCTGAGGCCGAGCAGGTCCTCCATGTTGGTCCGGATCTTCAGCACGCTGCGCCAGGTCAGCGTGAAGGTGTTCTGCAGGCCGCCCAGCAGGCTGACCCTGCGGTCCGGCGTTGGCGCCGCGATCGTGGTCATAGTTTGCTCTCCTGGAGTTCGCGGCTGCCGTTCTCCTCGTCGTCCGCGCCGTGACCGGTCAGGGCGAAGAACACCTCGTCCAGGCTGGCCTTGCGGAGGGTGAACTCCGCGAGTTCGATGCCCCGGTCATCGAACTCGCGGAAGATACCGGGGACCAAGGTGCCGTCGGTCACCGGCGCGGTCGCCACGCCGGTCTCGTCATCGGTCGTCACCTCGGCCATCGTCAGGGTGCCGAGCAGCGCGCTGACCTCTACCATCTGGGCCGGGTCGGCGGGGGAGACCTGGAGCACCCGGCCCCCGATCCTGGCCTTGAGCTCATCCGGCGTTCCGGTGGCGACCACCCTGCCGTGATCGATGACCACGATGTCGTGCGCCAGTTGGTCGGCCTCGTCCAGGTACTGCGTGGTGAGCAGCACCGTGACGCCGTCCGCGACGAGCTCGCGGATCATGCCCCACACGTCGGTACGGCTGCGCGGGTCGAGCCCGGTCGTCGGCTCGTCCAGGTACAGGACCCTGGGCTGGCCGACGAGGCTGGCGGCCAGGTCCAGCCTGCGCCGCATCCCGCCCGAGTAGGTCTTCACCGGCCGCCCGGCCGCGTCGGTGAGATCGAACCTGGCAAGCAGCTCGGCCGCTCGCGCCCGGGCCTGCGCGCGGCCGATGCCGAGCAGCCGGCCGATCATGATCAGGTTGTTCGTCCCCGACAGTCCCTCGTCCATGGACGCGTACTGCCCGGTGAGGCCGATGAGCTGACGGACCTGATGGGCGTCACGCACCACGTCATAGCCGCAGACGCTCGCCTGCCCGTCGTCCGGCCGCAGCAGGGTGGCCAGGATCCGTACCGCGGTCGTCTTGCCCGCCCCGTTGGGGCCGAGCACGCCGAGGACCCGGCCTTGCCTGGCCACCAGATCCACGCCGCCCAGCGCCGTTGTCTTGCCGAAACGCTTGACCAGGCCGGTGGCCTCGATCGCGTTCCCCGTCGTCAAGTCATATCGCATATGACCATAGTGGCCTGCGTCACTGTCAGAACGCGCACAAGCCGCTGTCAGCCCGCCGTTAGCTGACCTTGACCGCCAGCTTGCCCGATGTGTCAGGCCAGGCCGCGGCTAGCTGACCTTGGCCGCCAGCTCGTCATAGGGTCCCTGGAGCTCCCGCCACCGCGCCTCGGCGTCGCAGCGCTCGCGCCCGGCGACATGCGCCGCGAGATTCTCGACATGAACCTGGATCCCCGCCCCGTAGGCGCCGATCAGGTTCAAGGGCATGCCCCGTTCCTCGTAGACCAGGATGGTCTGGTCGCCGTCGGCGGTCAGCGTGGCCTCTACGGCCTGCTCATCGGCTTGGCGGAGGTGCCTGGTCGTCACCAGCAGGTGCCGTGGCGGCTCGCACGCTTCTATCCGCCCGGTACCCTCCCAGCCGTCGAAATAGCGGGCCCGGTATTCGCCGCCGGGGCGCAGGTCGCCGTTCACCTCGCCGATCCAGCGGGCCAGCCGGTCGGGGTCGGTCAGGGCTGACCACAGGTCGTCGATGTCGGTGTCGAACCGGTCCTGCATCCGCACGGCGCCCTTGCCGCCGGCTGATCGCAGGCTGCCCAGGATGCGGATTCCGCTATCGTGGCCGCTGGTCATCGGGTGCTCCTTGGTCTTGGGCCGCTCGTGATCGGCCGGCGGCTGGGTGCCGTGGCCCGCGTTTGCCGCGGGCGATCTCGGTGTGCAGGGCATCGAGCCGGTGTTCCCACCTGGCCCGGTACCGGGCCAGCCACTGGTCCACCTCGGCCAGCGGTTCGGGGCGCAGGCTGTAGACCCGCCGCTGGGCCTGGTGGCGGACCTGGACCAGGCCGGCCTCGCGCAGCACCCGCAGGTGCCGCGAGGTTCCCTCGCGGGCGATCGGCAGCAGCGCCGCCAGCTCACCCGCGGTGGCCGGGCCGTCGGCCAGGGCCTCCAGCATCGTGCGGCGGCTCTCATCCGCCAGCGCCCGCAGGACAGCTTCCATGCCGCGAATGTACCCTGCTAGTTACGTAACCGTCAAGGTACATAAACGGCGCGGCCCGGTGGCTGGCCGGTGCGGACCGCGTATCGCCCGCGCGAGGACGGCCGCCTCAACGGTCAGGAGGTCACAGGCCCCAGAACGGGCCGGACAGGCCGACGCTGCGCAGGTACTCCGCGGCCTGCGATGGCTCGCGCCGGACGTAGCCCGGTTCCAGGCGCCCGTCGTACCAGTGCGCGGCCAGCCGCCACAGCGTGCCGAGATCCATGACGTACCCGCGGGCCGAGCCGGTCGTCGCGAGCCAGCTCGCGACGCAGTCCTCGGCGCAGAATAGCCGTTGATTCCGGCACGTATGCACGACGTCGTCCCACATCCTCGGCGCGGGCACCAGGAAGTGGGCGACCTGCGTACCGTCCGGCGGCCGGCCCGATCCGACGTTCCAGGCCAGCGCCTTGCCGCGGGCCGGGCACCTGGTTGCCACCAGCACCTCGCCCTGATCGGCAAGCAGGTGCGGCAGCGCGAAGGAATCCCAGGCGCAGCCGCCCCACCACAGCGTCCGGGGGCCCATGACCGAGAACCCGAGCGGCCCGGCCGAGAACGGGTGCGCCATCACGATCTGCCCCCGGTCGCCGAGCGCGAGGTGACGCGCCTCGGCCAGCTTCCGCAGGCCAGCGGCCACCGACGTAACGTCGGCACCGAGCTGAAGCGCGAGTTCGGCCGGCTCCGGTGCCCGCCCTGTCCCGGCGAACGCGCGGTAGACCGCTAGTCGCAGCTCCTCCGTATCCATGCGTCCTATTCTCACCCGCCACGCCATCCCCGCAGCCCCCGGACGGTCGCCGCCCTGCATCGGGTCCTACGTACTCTGCGCGCTGGCGATGCTGGACTCCTGCGGACGTTGAAGCGGACCGGGTGCCACGTCCGGCCTCTGACCTGCTTGGTTCCGCGGGCGCCGGCTCGCGATCACGGTGACGGCCAGCGCGGCGGCGCAGGCGGCTTCGACGAGCCCGAACGCTGCCCGTCCGCTGAGGTGCTCGGCCGCGATCCCGGCGGCGAGTGGGCCGAGCACCGCCGTCGCCGCCCAGACGCCGTTGAGCAATCCGACCGTGGCGCCCAGGCCTACGCCGCGCCGTTCGGCCGCACCGGCGGCCAGCGGATAGCTGACCGTCCACAGCACCGACCGGGCTGCCGTGGTCAGGCAGAGCATCACCAGCAGGGCCAGGGGAGCCGCGCTGAGCACCCCGATCCACAGGCCTGCGGTCAGCGCGAGCATCCCGGCGCAGATCGTCGGCAAGTTCACCGCGCTTCGGCCGCGAGCGGCCGTCAGCGCGCTCCCGGCTGCGAACAGGATGCCGGCGGCAGCGAAGTCCAGGCCGATCTGCCCGGCGGAGGCCCCGGCGGCGTGCAACTGGGCGGGGATGAGCAGGGCGCAGGCCCCGGTGCTCAGGCCGGCGATCACGACCGCGGCGATCGCGGCAATGACGTCGCGATCCCTGGTCGCGGCCCGTCGGCGGCCGGCCGCCGACGGGCCGGGCGCGACCTGGCCTGCGGGCATCCGGAGCGCGGCCAGCCCGAGGGTGATCGCGGCGAACCCGGCCGCCGAA
>Ga0210386_10004548_pt1 | contig 11448 bp, 10 predicted proteins | sample IncBWH32OmetaG_FD_160091 | JGI IMG/M metagenome (GOLD analysis project Ga0210386, IMG submission 160091) | Forest soil microbial communities from Barre Woods Harvard Forest LTER site, Petersham, Massachusetts, United States - Inc-BW-H-32-O ... | reverse complement strand
CGAGGCGGGGAGATGGAATTTTACAACTCTCACATCCTGACGGTGGTGCTGTTCACGCCGCTGGTAGGGGCGCTGGTGCTGCTGTTCGTGCCGCGCGACAGCGCGAATGCGCACCGCGTCATCGGCAATCTGTTCGCTTTCCTCGGGCTGATTGTTTCGCTGCCGCTCATCTGGCGCTTCAGCCTGGACCCGGGCGCGCCGCGCTACCAGTTCCCCGAAAGCGCCGACTGGATTCCGTCCATCGGCGCGCACTACTCGCTCGGCATTGACGGCATCAGCCTCCTGCTCGTTATCCTCACCACTTTCCTTGGCGCGATTTCAATTCTTTCTTCGTGGAGCGCCATCAAGATGCGCACGAAGGAATATTACATTCTCTTCCTTCTGCTTCAGGTTGGCATGCTCGGCGTTTTCATGTCGCTCGATTTCTTCCTCTTCTACATGTTCTGGGAAGTGATGCTCGTCCCGATGTATTTCCTGATCGGCGTGTGGGGCAGCGACCGCCGCCTGTACGCCGCGATCAAATTCTTTTTGTACACGCTCATCGGCTCCGTGATCATGCTGCTGGGCATTCTGGCTTTGTACTTCAGGGCCGGAGCCACCACGTTTGACATGCCCACGCTGCTCGCTTCTGCTTCGCATTTCGATACCTCTTCACAAGTGTTGCTGTTCTGGGCCTTCTTCTTCGCCTTCGCCATCAAGGTGCCGATGTTCCCGTTCCACACCTGGCTCCCGGACGCACACACGGAAGCCCCAACCGCTGGCTCCGTCATCCTGGCCGGCGTCTTGTTGAAGATGGGCACGTACGGATTCATTCGCTTCTCGTTGCCGCTTCTGCCGCAGGATCCCGCGGCGCGCCACAAGATCGTAACGATCATGATGGTCATTTCGATCATCGGCATTATTTACGGCGCGCTGGTCTGCATGATGCAGAAGGACATGAAGAAGTTGATCGCCTACAGCTCGGTGAGCCACCTGGCGTTTTGCACGCTGGGAATTTTTGCGCTTACACCGCACGGCCTTTCCGGCAGCGTGATTCAGCAAATCAATCACGGAATTTCCACTGGCGCATTGTTCTTGCTGATCGGCGTGCTGTATGAGCGCCGCCACACGCGCCTGATTTCAGAGTTTGGCGGACTTTCCACGCCGATGCCGAATTTTGCGGCGATCTACATGATCGCGTCGCTCAGCTCGCTGGGTTTGCCGCTGCTGAACGGTTTTATCGGGGAATTCACGATTCTACGCGGCACATACGAAGTGAGCATCCGCTATACCGCATGGGCTTCCTTCGGCATCGTGCTCGGCGCGGCGTATTTGCTTTGGCTCTACCAGCGCGTGATGTTTGGGCCTGTGACGAACCCCTCAAACGAACACCTCGCGGACTTGAACGCGCGCGAATATGCCACCCTCCTTCCGCTCGTGATTCTCATGTTCTGGATCGGCATTTATCCGAAGCCGCTCTTCCGTTTCCTTGAGCGGCCTGTCGAGGAGATTGTCGAGCAGGTGAACCCCGGCTATTACGGCGCGGAACGCGCAGCGTCACCAGCAACGGCTCCGGCGGTAGCCCCGGCGCCTGCAGCCAGCGGAGTCATGGATATGCCCGGAATGCCCGGGATGAATATGCCTGGAATGGAAATGCCGTCCGGCAATGGGACAGCACCCGCACATCCACCGGATATGAAGTAGTGGCGATTAGAAGTCACCTAGAAACGTAGTGACGATTAGAAGTCAGTAAGATTTAAAGTAATCGAGGCAGCGAGTTCATATGCTTAAGGCGTTCCAAACATTCATGCAGGTGGACGGCGGCGGATTACTTTTGCCGGAGATCATGCTCGTCCTGTTTGCCTTGGGCATCCTGCTCACCGATTACCTGCTCGAAGACCGCGATAAATTTTTCAACGCGCTGATGGCATTGCTTGGAGTGATGTTCAGCGGCATTTGCCTCTGGCAATTGCGCCTGGTGGCGGACCGGGGCCCGATCGGCTTTAATTATTCGCTGCTGGTCGATCCGTTTTTCCTGTTTTTCGGTTCAATTTTCCTCATCGCCACAGGCCTGGTGATCATTCTCTCGGTTAACTATCTCCACGTCGAAGACGAAAATCACGGCGAGTATTACGCCCTGATTCTGTTCGCCTGCGCGGGGATGATGTTCATGGCGTCCGGATACGATCTGATCGTGCAGTTCCTTGGCCTCGAAACAATGGCCATCAGTTTTTACGTGCTCGCGGGATTTCTGCGCAAGGATAAGCGTTCGAATGAGAGCGCTGTGAAATATCTGCTGTTAGGCGCATTCAGTTCCGGAATTCTGGCTTATGGCTTCTCGATTCTGTATGGGATTGGGGCCATGCTGGATAAGAGCGCGTTCGAAGTTGTTTTGCCCCGAACGAATCTGGACACCATATCCAAAGCAGTCGAAGTGAGAGGGCATGGGGATTTTTTCGTACTCCTGGCGCTCGCTACGGTGGCCGCAGGGCTCTTCTTTAAGATCGCTGCTGTTCCGTTCCATCAATGGGCTCCGGACGTGTATGAAGGCGCTCCTACGCCCATTACGGCCTATATTAGCGTGGCATCCAAGACCGCGAGCTTTGCTCTTCTACTCCGCCTGTTGCTCACGGTTTTCTGGCCCATTCGCGTGGATTGGATCATGCTAATAGCTGGGGTGGCCCTGGCATCGCTCACGCTAGGCAATTTCGCGGCGCTCACTCAAACGAACGTGAAACGCATGCTGGCCTATTCCTCCATTTCGCACGTAGGCTACATTCTGCTGGGCATCGTTGCCGCCGCATCCAGCCCCATGGGCTTCCTGACGGGCATGAAGGGCGTGGCGTTTTACCTTTTCGTGTACGGCTTCATGACCATTGGAGCCTTTGCCGTGCTGATCTCGCTGCAACGGCAGGGAATTATCGGCGATGAACTAGACGATTTAAATGGTTTATACCGCCGCAGCCCGCTTGCCGCGCTGGTGCTCTTGATTTTCATGCTGTCGCTCGCTGGAATTCCGCCGCTGGCCGGATTCGTGGGAAAATATTTCATCTTGCAAGCATTGATCGAGACAGGGCACATGCGCCTCGCGATTTTCGGCGCACTGTATATCGTCCCGGCGCTGTACTATTATTTCCGCATCGTGGCGCATGCTTATTTGCATGAACCCGGAAATGCGCCCTTGCCGATTATCACCCTTGGGCAAAAATTTGCTTTTGGCATTCTGTGTTTCGTGACCGTGGCTGCCGGTGTTTACCCGGAGCCGTTTGTTCGGCTGGCAACTTATTCGCTATTTTTCCCCGCTGGATTCAGTGGACACTGAGCAACCAGTTTCGCCCCCGTCACTGCCGCCTAAAAAACGGCCCGCGTCCACGTCCACTCAATTCGCAAGCGCGATGGAATTGCCGATTGTGATGGTGTCCGCGATCATCGTGGGCGGCTTCTTTGGCTATCTGATTGACCGCTGGCTGCATACAAAGCCAATTGTGATGCTGATTCTGGGCTGTCTCGGGTTTTACGTCGGCGTGCGCGATGTCCTGCGGCGTGTCTCGCAGGGAGACTGATGGAGACGACGGACGCGGCGCAATACGAACTGACCGAGCGGCGCATTGCACGCCTCACGCTGATCTTCGGCGCGGTCGCGGCGGCGGGAGCCATTTTCCTTTACTCAATTCGCGTGGGGGGAGGCGTGCTGATCGGAGCGGTGCTGGCTTGGATCAATTTTCGCTGGTTGGAGCACGCGCTTAACGCGGTGATGCGGGCATCCGTGGCGCAATCGGGGTCTCCCAAGGCGCGTGTCCCCGTGCTTAGTTATCTGGGCTTGATTGCGCGGTATGCCTTGATTGCATTGGCCGTGTATGTTATTTTTTCGAGACTTCAAATCCCCATATTAAGTATGCTGGTGGGGTTGTGTGCGCTTGGAGTCGCAGCCATGACTGCAACCGTGTGGGAAGTCGTGAGTCCCGCGGGCCGGAGAGACGAATAGATGGAAGGGCATGTAAATTGGTTAACGCGCTTCGCGAATCATTATCTTGGCGGTGTAGCACTCGCCCTGTTGCACGCGCTTCACATTCAGCCTTCGCACCCTGATTTTCCTATTCCCGAACACGTGGTGATGTCCATGATAGTGTTCGTGATCGGCGCGCTCGTGACTTTGTGGCTGAAGCCGCGCTTGTCTGTGGACAATCCCGGCGGCGCGCAACAAATCGCCGAAATGTTGATCACCAATCCCATTGGTTTCGGAATTCGCGATTTACTTATTGAAAATGCGCATGACAAGAAAGGTAAGTACGTCGCGATGGTCGGCTCAGTAGCCGCGTTCATTCTGCTCTCGAATGGATTAAGTGTGTTTCCGCTCTTTTCCGCTCCCACTGGTGATATTTCGGTTCCTTTGGGTTGTGCGATCGTCGTCTTCTTGTATTTTAATTGGCAAGGAATCAAACACCATACTGTTGGCTACTATATGCTTACGTTCGCCGGATCCCCCAAGTCGTTGGGTGACTGGTTCTTGGGCATTCTACTATTTCCTGTCGAACTCATTAGTACCGCGGCGCGCCTGCTCTCCTTAACGGTCCGTCTCTGGGCCAACATATTTGCGAGCGATTTGCTGTATGTGATTTTCCTTGGTTTATTTGTGCAACCGGTGATTTGGGGCCTGGGAAAGTCGACTCTTCTGGGGGTGGGCTTGGGCATTTTCCCGGCAATCTTCCCACTGCCATTTATCGCGCTACAGATTTTTGTCGCAATTATTCAAGCTTACGTTTTTACGCTATTGCCCTCGATTTATATCGGGATTGCAACAGCGGACGAGCACTAGAATTTATAGTATTCGGCATTTTGGTTTTACGCGCGTGAGGCCGTTTCAAAGTGAGGCCGGTTGTATTGCGAATATCCGGCAACCACCGCTTGGCGGTTCATCTTTAAGGAGAAAACAATGAAGAAGGTAATGTATACGGTAGGCGTACTTGCAACGTTTCTGATGGCAAGCCCGGCTGTGTTCGCCCAGACTTCGGGTGCTGCGGCATCGGGCGGCACGAACTGGGTCGCAATTTCTGCGGCATTCGGAATGGCATTGGCGGCGTTCGGCGGCGCGCTGGCGCAGGCGAAAGTAGCGTCGGCAGCATGCGAAGGAATGGGGCGCAATCCGGGAGCTTCCGGTGCAATCCGCGCGGCGATGATTCTTGGTCTCGTGTTCATCGAGACACTCGCCCTCTTGACTCTCGTTATCATTATCGTGAAGGTCTAGGTCTAAGAAACGATTGCGTTTTTTTCTGCGGCACGCCCCCGGAAATTCGGTGGCGTGCCGTTTTGTTTATGTGGCGCGGGCTTTAGCCTGCGGGGTTAGGCCTTGCAAGGACCAACCCCCGCAGGCTGAAGCACGCACCACTGAATATGGGCGCATTATTGGCTGGTTGCCGAGTACATGGATGGGTGACTGGACAAAATGCCACAGGCTGAAGCCTATGCCACGTAAGGCTAGCGAATGCTTAGCGCGGCTTTGGCGGCGAAGCCGATGATGCGGGCGGGGAAGAGTCCGGCGTAGATCGTGCCTATGACCGTAATCCAGAGCACTACGGAAAGCGTCCACGGCACAGGCACGGCAACAATTTCCGTAGCAGGCGCTTGGGCAGGTTCACGCATGTACATGGCGACCATCACGCGCAAATAGTAATACGCGGCGATGACGCTGTTAATCGCCAGGAGGACGGCGAGCCAGACGAGGTTCGATTCGAGAGCCGCGTTAAACACATAAAATTTTCCGAGGAATCCGGCCGTAATCGGCAATCCCAAAAGCGATAAGAGATACAGCGAAAGGCATGCGGCAATGGCAGGTTGGCGACGCCCAAGGCCTGTGAGGTCGTCGATGTCCACATGTCGCTCGCCCGGCCCGCCCAGTTGCGCGACGATCAGGAACGCGCCCATCTTCACGAGGGCGTAGCTCACCAGATAAAAGAGAGCTGCGGCAATGCCCGCTTCCGGATGATCCGTGGCGGCAGCGGCTGCGAGCGCAACGAGAATGTAGCCTGCATGCGCAATCGAACTGTAGGCCAGCATGCGCTTCAGGCTCGTCTGCACAATGGCTGACAGGTTTCCTACGAACATGCTTAGTACGGCAGCCACCCACAGAGCCCAGAACCAGATCGGCGCTGCGGCATCGATGCTGGCGAGGATGCGCAGCGCCAAAGCAAATGCAGCGGCCTTAGGGCCGGTAGAAAGCAGCGCGGTGACAGGCGCTGGAGCGCCTTCATACACGTCCGGCGTCCACAGTTGAAAAGGTGCGGCGGCGACTTTAAACGCGAGGCCAACGAAGATCAGTCCGAGGCCAATTTTCAGGAGCGAATGCGCCGAATCGTTGGCGAGCGGTGTCATCAAGTCCAGATGCGTTGAGCCTGTGGCCCCAAACGAAAGCGCAATGCCATACAGGAAAAATGCCGTAGCGAAGGAGCCGAGCAAAAAATACTTCATCGCCGCTTCGTTCGAGCGGGGAGCGTCGCGCCTGTAACTCGCCAGAATGTAGGAGGCGATGGAGCTCATCTCGAGGCCAATGAAGGCTGTCAGCAGTTCGTGAGCGCCGGCCATGACTCCCATGCCGGCGGTCGCAAACAGGATGAGCGCGCAAAACTCGCCCGCGTCCAGGTCTTCGCGCCTGAGGTAATCGATGGAGCCAAGAATGGCGAGAAATGCCGCGCCGCAGACAATCCAATGCACGAAAAGGCTGAAAGCATCGGCACGGAAAAGGCCCGAATAGGCCTCGCCCTGGTGCAGCGCAGGGAAAATCGTGGCGACGAGAGCAAGAGCCGCGCCCACGAGCGCCACGCCTGCGAGCACGCTCTGGCGCGCCTTGGGCACGAGCGGCGAGAGAAGCATGACCAGCATCCCGAAACCGCAAAGCACGATTTCAGGCGCAATCCTGTACAAGTCTTGGATGGGTGGGAACATTTATTTCGATTTCACCGTGTCTGCCACGCTGCCGTAGGACGCCGTGTTCGTACCGGGCAATGCTACGGGGGCATGATTCATGTCGATGCTGCGTGAGCCATCGTTCAAACGGGCGCCGGCGTTATAGGCCTGCGGGCGCTGCATCACTTGCAAAACATTTTGCGAAAAGGCTTCGGTCCTGCGCGTGAAGAACGTGGAGCCGATACCCATCCACAAGATGAACACAGCCATCACGACCAGGATTCCGCGTTCCCGCATGTCGAGGTCGGGAAGTTTTCCGTTCTTATCCTGCGTGATGCTGCCAAAGAAAACGCGCTGGTAAGACCACAGCAAGTACACGGCGGAGAAGATCACGCCAAGCGCGGCCCACGCTGCCCAATCGGCATGCTTCTGGAACGTGCCCGCCAGGATTAAAAACTCGCCGACGAAGCCGTTCAGCATCGGCAAGCCCGCGGACGCAAAGCACGAGAAGAGATACATTGCCGCGAGAACTGGCATAGGTGTGGCCAGGCCGCCAAATTCGGAGATCAGGTGGGTGTGCCGCCGGTCATAGAGCATGCCGACGCAAAGGAACAGCGCGCCGGTCGAGATGCCGTGATTGAGCATCTGGTAGACGGCGCCCTGAATGGAAATCTGGTGAAACGCGAAAATTCCGAGCACCACAAACCCAAGGTGGCTGACGGACGAGTAGGCCACGAGGCGCTTCAAATCCACCTGCACCATGGCCACGAGCGCACCGTAAATAATCCCGATAATGGCCAGTGTGGCGATGACCGGCGCAAAGTGGCGCGCCGCGTTCGGGAACATCGGCACGCAGAAGCGGAGCATTCCGTACGTGCCCATCTTGAGCAGGACGCCCGCGAGCATCACGGAACCTGCCGTTGGAGCTTCGGTATGCGCATCCGGCAGCCAGGTGTGCAGCGGGAAGAGGGGCACTTTAATTGCGAATGCGAGGAAGAACGCTCCGAAGAGCAGATATTCCGTGCGCAGCGGGATGGAAACTGTGCCGTTCGAAAGCAGTTGCTGAATCTGCGCCACGTCCATCGTGGGGTAGCCTGCCACGGCTGTGAGGCGATAGAGCCACAGGATGGCCACGAGCATCAGGATCGACCCGAACATGGTGTAGAGAACGAACTTCAGTGCGGCATAGATGCGGCGCCCATGTCCCCAGATGCCGATCAGGAAATACATCGGGATCAGCATCATTTCCCAGAACAGAAAGAAGAGGAAAAGGTCGAGCGAAACGAAGACGCCGATGACGCCAGTTTCAAGAATGAGCAGGCAGATGAAAAAGCCCTTCACGCGCTGGTCGATGGATTTCCAGGAAGCCAGGATCGAAATAGGCGTCAGCAGCGTGGTGAGCAGGACAAGAAACAAGCTGAGCCCGTCAATGCCCATGTGATAGTGAATCGGCGGTTGGGGAATCCACGCGCGGAACTCTTCCCACTGGTAGCCGGCGGAGCGCATATCGAATCCGCGCAAGAGAAGGAGAGAAAGGGCGAACTCGACGACTGCCGTGACCAAAGCCAGGCGGCGAATCCACGCGTGATCGTCATCGCGGAGCAGCAAAAGCGCCAGAGTGCCCGCAACGGGCAGAAATGTCAGTACGGATAACAGGTAAGTTTGCTGCACGTTAGTCCACCATCCAGAGCAGCAGGGAAGTAAAAACGACTACGCCGAGCGCGATCCATGTGGCGTAGCTGCGAATGTTTCCAGTGTTGGCGTGGCGCAGGCGGTCGCCTGTGTCGCGCGAAACGGTGGCGACGCCGTTTACAGTGCCGTCAATCACGCGTTCGTCCACTACGTGCCATAGAACATTCCTGGAAATCCAGACCAGCGGGCCCACGATCACGGCCTGATAAATTTCGTCGATAAAATATTTTCCATAGAGCAGTTTGTAGGGGCCAGAAAGAGACTCCGCCAATTTTTCAGGTGTTTCGGGGCTTTGAATGTAAAGCCACCAGGCCAGCAACAGTCCCAGAAGTCCGGCAATCACTGGAGCGCCCATCAGGGCTTGCAGGATCGTGGGACCAGCAGTCGCGGACTGTGCGCCTTCCGCTGCCGCGCCCGCACCAGCGGAGAGCACTGGTGCAAGGAAATGTTCGAAGTGGTTGATGCCGCCAACAAATTGCGGGGCGGCCATCCAGCCGCCGCACACGGAAAGAATGGCCAGAACGATCAGAGGGATGGTCATGCTCTTCGGCGATTCGTGGACGTGCACGTGATGCTCGTCGTAACGCTGCTTGCCGAAGAAGGTCAGGAAAATCAGACGGAACATGTAGAACGATGTGAGGCCCGCGGCGAATACGCCAAGCCAGCCGAGGACGGGACTGACGCGCAATGCTTCATCCAGAATTTCGTCCTTGCTGAAAAATCCTGCAAAGCCGGGGATACCCGCGATGGCCAGCGTGCCCATCAGCATGGTCCAGAAGGTGACCGGAATTTTTGAACGCAGGCCGCCCATCTTGCGCATGTCCTGCTCGCCGCCCATGGCGTGAATCACGCTGCCGGCGGCAAGGAAGAGCAGGCCTTTGAAGAAGGCGTGCGTCATAAGGTGAAAAACGCCCGCGCCGAATGCGCCAACGCCGCAAGCGAGGAACATATAGCCAAGCTGCGAAACGGTGGAGTAGGCGAGCACCTTCTTGATGTCTGTTTGTACGAGGCCGATGGTTGCGGCGAAAACCGCTGTCGCGCAGCCGACAATGCCAACAAGCTGCATGGCCACGGGCGCGTTCAGGAAAATCGCGTGTGAGCGCACCACCATGTACACGCCTGCCGTCACCATGGTGGCGGCGTGGATCAGCGCGCTGACCGGTGTCGGGCCTTCCATGGCGTCCGGCAGCCAAACATACAAAGGAAGCTGCGCGGATTTTCCGGCGGCACCCACGAACAACAGCAACGCAATCGCCGTGAGCGTGCCAATTTGTCCCGCGGGATCGGCGGACGTTTTGGCGGCAGCTGGCAACACTTCAGAGAAATTGAGCGAACCGAACGTTTTGAAAATCAGAAGCACGCCGAGAAGGAATCCAAAGTCTCCGATGCGGTTTACCCAGAACGCCTTGTTGCCCGCGTTCGTGGCGGATTGCTTCAGGAAGAAGAAACCGATCAGCAGGTAGCTGCAGAGGCCCACGCCTTCCCATCCGACAAACATCAGCAGGTAGTTGCTCGCCAGAATCAGAATGAGCATGAAGAACATGAACAGATTCAGGTACGAGAAAAAGCGGCGATAGCCCGGATCGTCATGCATGTAGCCGCTGGAATAAATGTGAATCAGCCAGCCTACACCGGTTACGACGAGCAGCATGATGACGGTCAGCTGATCGACTTGCAGCGCGAAGTCCGCTGTAAACCCGCCTGCAGAAATCCAAGCGAAATAGGATCTGATATAGGGAATCTGGTCCGGCGAAAGCATAAAAAATTCGCGCACGGCTTCGATCGCGGCGAAAAAGGCCAGCGTGGTGGAGGAAAGGGCAATGGCTGTCGTAACGTTTTTGGGCCAGCGTGCGCCAAAAATTCCGTTGGCGGCGGCGCCCAAAAGCGGCAACAGCGGGATAATCCAAAGATAAGTGAGAACTGGCATCAGTCTTTCAGCGAATCCACGTTTTCCACGTTAAGCGTTCCCCGATTGCGGTTGATAAGGATAATAATCGCGAGGCCCACGGCGGCTTCCGCGGCGGCGACGACGATCACGAAAAATACGAATATCTGCCCTTGCAGCTGGCCCAGCGACCGGCTGAAGGTGACGAATGCCAGGTTGACGGCGTTGAGCATCAGTTCGATGGACATGAAAATGGTGAGAATGTTGCGCTTGAAAATAAACGCAATCACACCCAATCCGAACAGGACCGCACTCAAGACCAGATAGTACGAAGTCGGAACCACAACTCCCCCATTTTTTAGAACTCGTGTTGCTGGGAACTTTGTTGCTTTGCTTTACGAAAAACCCCGCCTCTTATCCTTCGTTTTCACTCAGGACAAGAGAGGCGGGCTACAGCGCTAGTCGGAACTTTCTCTGCGCGCTAAGACCAGCGCGCCTAACAACGCGATCAAAATCAGGAACGACGTCAGCTCGAACGGAAAAACGTATTCGCGGAACAGAAGTGTCGACAGGTCATGCGTCGATACGGCTTCCTGCGGCGCCGAGCCAAGATGCGACGTGGCGCGGCCGATCCAGAAAGCTACTTCCGCGAGAAACACGATTCCGAGCGGCACGCCCACAAATTTCGCGAGACGGCTGACGTTGGTGCGCTCTTCTTCGCCGGCATTCAGCAGCATGATGACAAAAATAAAGACCACCATGATCGCGCCGGCGTAAACAATGACCTGGACGGCGGCAACGAACTCCGCGCCTTGCAGAAGGTAAAGGCCCGCGAGCGAGACCATCACCACGATCAGCGATAACGCGCTATGAATCGGGTGCCGCTGCAGGATCAGGCTCACGGCTCCCGCCACGGTGAACGCTGCGAGTACCAGGAATATCGCGATCTGCGGCGTGATCATCGAGCGCCTCGCGCCGTTGTTTTGAATTCG
>Ga0210386_10004546_pt1 | contig 11452 bp, 9 predicted proteins | sample IncBWH32OmetaG_FD_160091 | JGI IMG/M metagenome (GOLD analysis project Ga0210386, IMG submission 160091) | Forest soil microbial communities from Barre Woods Harvard Forest LTER site, Petersham, Massachusetts, United States - Inc-BW-H-32-O ... | reverse complement strand
AAGTATGGCGCCGCTCGTAAAGAATTCCCGCCAGCATGAACAGCGCTCCCGTGGATACGCCATGCGCCAGCATGACGAAGGTTGCACCGTCGAGTCCCGCCTGGGTGAAGCTGAAAATTCCCAGCACAACGAAGCCCAGGTGGCTGATCGAAGAGTACGCGATCAGCTTCTTCATATTAGGCTGCACCATCGCCACCAGCGCGCCGTAGACGATGCCGATCAGCGCCAGCACCATGATCCACGAAGCATTGCTCCGCGACTGCTCAGGAAACAGGCCGAGATTGAAGCGAAACATGCCGTATGTGCCCATCTTGAGCAAAACGCCGGCCAGCAGAACCGAACCCGCCGTAGGCGCTTCTACGTGCGCGTCAGGCAACCACGTATGGAATGGGAATACTGGAACTTTCACCGCAAACGCGATGAAGAATCCCAGAAAGAGCCAGAGCGCTGCGCCCGAAAAATTCTCCACTTGGCCGTTGTGGATCGCTGTTTGGATGCTGACGAAATCGAACGTCCCAGTTTTCGCGTAAAGCCACAGGATCGCCGCCAGCATAAACATCGAGGCGACCATGGTATACAAGAAGAATTTGACCGCCGCATAGACGCGGCGTCCGTGCCCGTAAATACCGATCAGCAAAGCCATCGGAATCAAGGTCGCTTCCCAGAAGAAGTAAAAAAGAAACAAATCAAGCGCGACAAAAACGCCGATCAGCGCGGTTTGCAAAACCAGGAGCAGGATGAAAAATTCCTTTACTCTTTCGTGAATCGACTTCCACGAGATGAGGACGCAAAGCGGCGTCAGAAACGTAGTCAGAACCACCAGCCACATGGAAACACCGTCGACCCCCATGTGGTACTGGATATTGGGATTCGAGATCCACTGATTGTTGACCTCGTATTGAAACGCGGTTTGTCCTCGCTGAAAATGCACCGGCAGATGCAAGGAAAGAACAAAATCGAGCAGCGAGACCACAAGAGCAAAGAGACGAATATCCCGGTCGCGCCGCGGAAACAGCAGCAGCAAAAGTGCACCCGCCAGCGGAATGAACGTGACCAGCGTAAGCATCGAGTTGTCCAGCGTGGTGCTCATCGTGTTCCCAGCCAGACCATGTACGCGATCACGACCGCCGCTCCCGCAGCGATCCATCCCGCATAAGAGCGAAGATTACCCGACTGCATATGGCGCACAGCGTCGGAAACTTCGCGTGCCCCCTCGGCGCTGTTGTCCAGCGTCGCATCGATGACGTCCCGATCGATGCCATGCCAGAGAATCCGAGTCGAGCCATCGATGAGAGGTTTCACGAAGACAGCTGCATAAATCTCATCCACGTAATACTTGTGGACTACCGCTTGGTAGAAACCACCTAATGCGTGTGCAATCTCCTGTGGCAACTGCGGCCGCTTCTGGTAGAAGAGCCAAGCCAGAAAGAGTCCCGAGGCAGCAGCAAGAACTGAAATGCTCTCGAGAAGCCCTTCGGAAGGACCGTGCTCTTTCTGCTCCGACTGCTCCGACACCGGAGTCGCCGCGGCTACTTCCTCCGCTGAATACGTAGTCACGCCAGGGTGAAGCACGGGAGAGAGAAATTTGTCGAAACGTTCTCCCCCAGCCCAGCCACCGCAAATCGAAAGCAACGCTAAAATCACGAGAGGTATGAGCATGATCGTCGGGCTCTCATGAATACCGCCATGCCCGTGTGGCGCGGGCGCTTTCGCCGGCGAACCGCCGACGGCATGAACGTGCTCGTCGCCATGAGCCGTCACGGTTTCGCCTCGATACTCGCCGAAGAATGTCAGGAACCAAAGCCGGAACATATAAAAAGAAGTCAAGAAAGCGGTGAACACGCCGATCGCCCAGAACACCCAGCTTCCGTGCTCGCCCGAGAATGCCTTCCACAAAATCCGGTCCTTGCTGAAGAATCCCGCGAATGGAGGGAATCCCGCGATGGCAAAAGTCGCCGCTGTCATCGTCCAAAACGTCCAAGGAATGTAATGCCGCAACCCACCCATGCGCCGCATGTCCTGCTCGCCGCCTATGGCATGGATCACCGAGCCCGCCGCGAGAAAGAGCAGCCCTTTGAAGAAGGCGTGAGTCATCAGATGAAAAATTCCTGCGGAATACGCGGCCACGCCACAAGCCAGAAACATGTAGCCGAGCTGGGAAATCGTGGAGTAGGCAAGAACTTTCTTGATGTCAGTCTGGCAAACGCCAATTGTCGCGGCGAACAAAGCCGTCAATGTTCCGACGATTGCAACCACCATCAAAGCCTGCGGCGCCCGGTCAAAAACCACATGCGACCGGACTACCATATAGACCCCGGCTGTCACCATGGTGGCTGCATGGATGAGCGCGGAAACTGGCGTCGGGCCTTCCATCGCGTCCGGCAACCAAACATAAAGGGGAAGCTGGGCCGACTTTCCGGCCGCCCCCACCATCAGCAGCAGGCCGATCGCGGTCAACAAACCGGCGCCAGCGGTTTCCGCCGGCATGCCGGATACGATTCGAAACACCGGCTCAAAACTCAGCGAGCCGAAATGCTTGATCATCAGGAACAGCGCGATCAGGAATCCGAAGTCCCCAATGCGATTGACAATGAATGCCTTTTTTCCGGCGGAGGCTGCGGAATCCTTCGTGAACCAGAATCCGATGAGCAGATAAGACGCCAGCCCCACCCCTTCCCATCCGACAAACATAAGTAGGTAGTTGCTGGCCAGAATCAGCGTCAGCATGAAAAACATGAAGAGGTTCAGGTATGCGAAGAACCGGTAGAACCCGCCCTCTTCCCACATGTAACCGACCGAATAAATGTGAATGAGGAAGCCGACCCCAGTGACCACCAGGAGCATCACTAATGAAAGTTGATCGAGGTAAAACCCGAAGTCCGCCTGGAAATCGCCAGATCGTATCCACGACGCCACCCTCTCGACATGAGGCAGCGTCAAAGAAGAAAACTGGGCAGCGATCCACAGCGCCATGACAAACGCCGCGCCGCAAAATCCAAGCGCAATCGCCGATACGGTCTGACGCGAAAAGCGTTTCCCAAACAGACCATTAACGGCAGCGCCCACGAGCGGCAGCACCGGAATCAGCCAGAGATAAAGATTCGGTGTCATAGTTTGAGCAGGTTTACCCGATCCACGTTGAGAGTCTCTCGCGTACGGTATACAGAAATAATGATCGCCAGCCCCACTGCGGCTTCCGCCGCCGCGACCACCATCACAAAGAACACAAAAACTTGTCCGCTGAGCGCGTGCCACTGCGCCGCGAATGCAACAAAAGACAAATTCACGCCGTTGAGCATCAGCTCAATCGACATAAAAATAGTGATGATGTTGCGCTTGATCAGAAACCCGGTCACGCCACAGGCGAACAGGATGCCGCTAAGCACCAGGTAATAAGAAAGCGGTACCATCAGCCCTCCCTCTTGTCGGGGTGGCTGGATACTTCTTGCGCCGACGCCGGATGGCTCGCCAGGACTACAGCACCCAGAATCGCGATCAACACCAGGACCGAAGTTACTTCAAAGGGCAGCAGGAAATCATGAAAGAGCAGCCACCCAATTACCTTAGGAGGGCCAGGGAGCGCACCGACCGCCACGTTTCCCGTAGCTGAGCGTTCCAGCAGCACCCACGCAACCAGCACACTGCCAATCAGCATTCCGGGAATGCCAAACAGCATCGCCACCCGGCTGCCTTTGCTTCGATCTTCTACGCCAGCGTTCAACAACATGATCACGAAGACGAACAGCACCATGATGGCTCCGGCGTACACAATCACCTGCACGGCCGCGACAAACTCCGCGCCCAACAACAGATATTCCACCGCGAGCGAACCCATGACCACGACCAGCGACAGCGCGCTGTTGATGGGGTGCCGCTGCACCAGCAGATTTACCGCGCCGGCAACGCACACCAACCCGAACATCGAAAATACAAGCAGATGAAGCATCGTTAGTTCTTGCTTTACGATCTCAATGCCACGATCAAAGCCGTGATCACCAGGTTCGCAATGGCCAGCGGCAGCAGAAACTTCCATCCGAACGCCATCAACTGGTCGTAGCGAAACCGCGGCAACGTGCCGCGAACCCATATATAAAGGAACAGAAACGCGAATATCTTGGCCACAAGCCAGAACACGGGCAGGATCGCTTGCACAACGGGCGGTCCAAAGCGATGTGGACCGTGCCATCCGCCCAGGAAAAGCAAAGTCGCCAAACATGCCACCGTGATCATATTGGCGTACTCGGCCATGAAGAACATGGCGAACTTCATCGCACTGTACTCGGTGTGATATCCGGCGACGAGTTCGGTTTCCGCCTCCGGCAAATCAAATGGAATTCGATTGGTTTCGGCGTATGCCGCCATCAGATAGATGAAGAACGCCACGAACTGTCCTTGGAAGATGTTCCAGCGCGGGATGAATCCCCAAAATGTTCCACTTTGCGCATCGACAATATCTCGCAAACTTAAACTGCCCGCCATAATCAGCACACCAACCAGCGAAAGGCCGAGTGAGATTTCGTAACTCACCATCTGCGCACTGGCGCGCAATCCGCCGAGCAGCGAGTATTTGTTGTTCGATGACCAGCCGGCCAGCGCCACTCCGTACACGCCTAACGAAGTGATGCCCAGCACAATCAGCAGGCCGATGTTTACATCCACAATCTCAAGCGGCGTGTGGATTCCGAACAGCGTAATCCAGTTGCCCACGGGAATAAGCGATATCGAGGTCAGCGCGAAAATCAACGCAATCATCGGGGCCGCGATGTACAGCGGCTTGTACACGTGCGGCGGTAACAGATCCTCTTTGAAAATGAATTTGACTCCGTCCGCCAGCGGCTGCAGTAGGCCAAATGGGCCCACCCGCGTGGGCCCCCAGCGATTCTGAATATGGCCCACAACCTTGCGCTCCAGCCACACCGTATACGCGACCGCCGTAAGCAACACGCCGAGTGCGATCGCAATCTTGATGACGGAAACGAGAATGAAAACGCTTAGGCTCAAAAGGTGTAGTTTCCCTGACCTATTTGCAAAAGTGTAGCGCCGGCGTCCGCGCCCGCGCACCGATCACAAGAGAGCGCTTGAACGAAAATTCAGTCGGCGGCAACTTCTGTTTCGGCCGGCTGCTTGTGACGATTCTCAATTACCGAATTCAAAGTGCGGGAGTAACGGCCCAAAGTGCCCGAGCTGAAAAGACTATCCTGTGCAGGCACGATCAACTCCGGATTGTGCAGAGCCCCAGGCCCGCTTCCGGACAAAGTCGTGTGCTGATCGTTGCCGGCCAGGATATTCATCCGGGAAACATCGTAGCCGGGCACCAGTCGCTGAATCTCATCCAGAATCGCCATGGGATCGAATGGGCTCATCTTCGGTTCGAGTCCGTTGGCTTCAAGCCATACAGCGTGCCGGTCCGCTTCGCCGGATTGCGCACCGCGCGATTGTCCCATATCCGTGCCGACTCCTCGCCCAAATGGCACCAACCGCTGAACGTCGAAACCCATCGCGCCCGCAATACGAACGATCATTTCGAAATCGGACTTCGTTCCGGTGACCTCGCCCGCCTTCTTCACCAGTTGCAAGTCGCCGCATGTGTTGGTGAACGTTCCGGACTTCTCGTAAGCATTCGCGGCAGGTAACACCACGTCGGCAATTACGGCCGTCTCGGTCAGGAACATGTCCTGCACCACCACGAAACTATTCGAAAAAACAAAGGGATCGATACCGAACTGTTCGACCGGGTTCGCACCTATTACATAAAACGCCTTCAAGTTGCCAGCTATCGCGCTCTCTACCATCTCAGGTAGCGTCAGGCCGGGTGCTTGCGGTACGGTCGCCCACTCTTCGTGAAACTTGCCGACGTCCGCAACTCGTTGATAGCCGGGTAGCAGGTCAGGATAGAGTCCCATGTCGGCGGCGCCACGGGAGTTTGCGTAATCACTCAGGCAAACGACTTTCGCGCCTTGAATGCCCGAAGCAAATTTTACCACCGAGGCGATGTCAGCTCCCCGGATCTCCGAACCAAAAATCATGATGAGGTTTGGTTCGCCGCGCAGTTTGTCGCGCAACGCGATCCAGGAATCGCGGCCAGTTTCTGCGCTCACAATTGCTTGTGCGGCCGTGTCGTCGCCCGCGAGAAAGGCAGCCAATTGTCCTTCTGATCCGGCGGGAATCTGGGCGAAGCTGGCCGCTTGCCGGCGCAGCTTAATAGGCTGAGAGTTGATCAGGTATAACCGCGCCCGGTGCAGCCGAACATTATTCCGAATCTGCCATGCCAGCAACGGATGCTGCTCCGTGGGATCATTGCCGATCAGCAAAATCGCGGGCGCCTGGAAAACGTCCCGCATGGTAGCGGTTGCTTCCGGTTTTCCCGCGAGCGCTGCCGCCAGAGCAGGGAAGTCCGCAGTGCGGTGGTGGTCGATGTTATTCGTTCCCAGCACCACGCGAGCGAACTTTTGCAAGAGATAATTCTCTTCGTTGGTGGTGCGGTTCGACCCGAAAACTCCGATCGCTTGTCCACCAACCTGATCACAGATCTCTCTGAATCGTTTCCCGATCAGCTCAAACGCTTCTTCCCAGGTTGACGGAGTCAATCGTCCGTTCTGGCGGATCAACGGCTGTGTCAGTCGGTCTTCGTGATGCGCGAAATCGAAAGCGTACCGTCCCTTGATGCAAAGAAAATCGCCATTGATGCCGCTCTTGTCGCGATTGTCCCCGCGGACAATCTCCATGCCGGTATCGGATCTACGCACGCCCAGCGTCGTCTTGCAGCCGTCGGCACAGTGGGTGCAGGTAGTGCCCACGTGCTTCATCTCCCAGGGACGCGTTTTGTAGCGATACGCTCCCGAGGTTAGTGCACCCACCGGGCATATGTCGATGCACATGCCGCACTCTTCGCATTCGAGATGATCATCCTGATTGGGTGCAATGACGGAACTCACGCCACGGTTCTGCACCCCCAGAGCCCAAACATCCATACCCTCGCCACAGACCCGCACGCAGCGATAGCACAAGATGCAACGCGGGCGGTCAAAGAAGACCACCGGCGACCACTGCTGCTCTTCCTTATGATTCTTGGCGTCGATATATTTCGATTCGGCGGCGCCGTAGGAGAAAGTCATGTCCTGCAATTCGCATTCGCCGCCCGCATCGCAAACCGGACAGTCGAGCGGATGATTGCCGAGCAGCAACTCCACCATGCCCTTCCGCGCCTGCCGGATCTCATCGCTCTCCGTCGCGACCGCCATGCCCTCGCTGATCACTGTCGTGCATGCAGTCTGCAGCTTGGGCATTTTTTCCACCTTGACCAAGCACATGCGGCAAGCGCCCTGCAACGACAGATTAGGGTAGTAACAGAATGAGGGCACCTCGATGCCTACGCTCTTGCAAGCCTCAATGAGCAGCGTCCCGGCGGGAGCCGTGACCTTCTTGCCGTCCACCGTAATGTTTACATCAGCCATAGATTCCTTGTAGCGCCTGCATCCCGTTGGCATCGAGCCGGCAGGATGCCGGCGCTATGCCAATACTGGTTCACCCACCCCCGCCTTTTCAAACGGGCACGGCCTGCCTTCCAAATGATCTTCAAATTCCTTGCGGAATTTCTTGACGATGGAAATCGTCGGCATCGCGGCCGCGTCACCCAGCGGACAGAACGTCCGTCCCAGCATGTTTTCCGAAAGGTACTGGATATTGTCGATGTCCTTCTTTACCCCGCCACCGGCGTGAAACCGAGTTAACGTTTTCTTCAGCCAGTCCGTTCCTTCACGGCAGGGGATGCACCACCCGCAGCTCTCATGCTGATAAAACTTCATGATTCGGAGCGCAAATTTCACCATGCAGGTCGTATCATCCACGACCACCACGCCGCCTGAACCCAGCATGGAGCCCGCTTTCATCATGGAATCAAAGTCCATGGCGACGTCGATCTCCCCAGCAGTCAAGAGGGGACAGCTCGAACCGCCCGGCACCACGGCCTTCAGCGCGCGGCCATTCGGAATGCCGCCGCCCACTTCGTAAATCATCTTCTTTAGGTTGTAGCCCATGGGCAACTCATATACCCCGGGACGACTCAAATGCCCGCTCAAACAGAAAAGACGGGTTCCGCCGTTTTTCGGTGGCCCCAGCTTGGCAAACCATTCCGCCCCGCCCAGCAGGATATGCGGCACGCTAGCCAGCGTCTCGGCGTTATTAATGACCGTCGGTCCGCCCCATAGACCGACTACAGCCGGAAAGGGCGGCCGGATTCGGGGAATGCCGCGCTTGCCCTCGAGCGATTCCATCAGCGCCGACTCTTCGCCCACCTCGTAGGCACCAGCTCCACCGTGCCAGTAGACCTCAAAGTCGTAACCGCTGCCGAAAATGTTCTTGCCCAGAAATCCCCGCGCGTAGGCGTCTTTGATCGCCTTCTGCATGATCTCCAACAGATATCGGTATTCGCCACGAATATAGACGTACCCGGTGTGCGAGCCCGTGGCAATTCCCGCGATCACGACTCCTTCAATGACCGCGTGTGGGTCGTGCTCGAAAATCAGGCGGTCTTTGCAGGTGGCCGGTTCGCTCTCATCGCCATTGCACAGAATGTATTTCGGTTTTGCGGATTGCTTGGGCACGAATGACCACTTCATCCCGGTGTTGAATCCAGCCCCGCCGCGCCCGCGCAGGCCGGAATCCTTCACCAGATTGACGATGGCATCCGGCTGCATCCCCAGCGCTTTTTGAACGGCTTTGTAGCCGTCGAGCTCCAGGTAGCGGCCGATATCAGTCGCACCCTTGCCAAAGCGTTTGGAGACGACTTTGACTTCATCGGGATGGGAAACCAAGTCAGCCATTGTGCAATTTTGTAATCGGGTAATTTATTTTCAAGAATTACCCGATGACTCAAATTCTCAATTCGTCTTGTATCCGTCCAGGATCTTGTCGATCTTCTCCGCAGTCAAGTTCTCGTGGAAGTCATAATTCACCTGCACAGCCGGAGCCCAACTGCATGCCCCGATGCACTCGACTTCCTCCAGCGAAAACATGCCGTCATGCGTAGTGCCTTTGTGGCCAATCCCCAACCTCGACTTGCAGTGATCGAGAAGTTCCTCGCCACCGCGCAGCATGCACGCAATGTTGGTGCAAACCTGAACATTGAATTTGCCGCGAGGTTTCGTAGTTAGCATCGAGTAGTAGCTGATTACGTTGATTACCTCGAGGTCGGTCAACTCCAGGCGCTGAGCGATCTCGTGAATTACCTCATGGTTCAGATACCCAACCTCATCCTGCGCATACAAAAGTGTTGGCACGAGCACAGACCGCTTCGTCGGATAATGCGTCAGCATATCCGCGAAGCGTGCTTCGAATTGATCCGAAAATTTCACCAGCGGCTTTCCTTTGTGAACCTCGTGTCCTTTGTGGTCAATGCTTTCTCTTAATTCTTCGATCAACGTGTTAACGGCTAGCGATCAATCTCTCCCAGCACAATATCGATGCTGCCAATGGCCGCCACAACATCCGCTAGCAACCGCCCCTCGCACATCTTCGGCAGCAATTGCAGATTCGCCAGGCAAGCCGCGCGCATATGCACACGGTACGGCTTCGCCGTCCCGTCGCTCACCACGTAATACCCCATCTCGCCGCGCGGCGATTCTACCGCCTGATAAACCTCACCCGCCGGAACCGCAAAGCCCTCGGTAATGATCTTGAAGTGATAGATGAGTGCTTCCATCTGCGTCTTCATTTTTTCGCGGTCCGGCAACACAACTTTCGGGGCATCCGCTTTGATCGGACCCTCCGGCATACCGTCGAGCGCCTGCTGCACGATCGCAATCGACTCCCGCAACTCCTGCACCCGGCAAATGTATCGCGCGAACACATCGCCTTCCTGCGCCACCGGCACTTTGAACTTGAAATTCTCGTATCCCGAGTACGGCATATCCCGGCGCAGATCGAAGTCGACACCACTTCCTCGCAGAGTAGGTCCACTTGCGCCCAGTGCGATGGCATCTTCCGCCGTAATCCGCGCCACGCCTTTGGTCCGCATCGTCCAAATCGGGTTCCCCGTCAGCAGATTCTCGTACTCATCCACCTTGGAAGGGAAGCGGTTGGCGAAGTCTCGCACTCGGTCAAAGAATCCCAGCGGCGGTTCCAGCGCCACACCGCCGATGCGGAAATAGGATGTCATCATGCGCTGGCCACTGATCGCCTCGAACAATCGCAAAACATCCTCACGCTCGCGGAAGCAATAAAGAAAAACCGTAAGCGCGCCAATATCCATGGCGTGCGTTCCCAACCACACCAGGTGTGAGTTGATGCGCGTCAACTCATTCATCATCACCCGCAGCCATTGCGCCTTGGGAGGGATCTCCAACCCCAGCAGTTTCTCGACTGCCAGCGCATAACAGAGATTATTGGTCATCGGGCACAGGTAGTCGATGCGGTCGGTAAGCGGCACCACCTGCTGGTAAAACTTCGCCTCACAAGTCTTCTCGATACCGGTGTGCAGATACCCGATATCGGGCATAAGCCGCACCACGGTTTCGCCATCGATCTCGAGAATCAGCCGCAACACTCCGTGCGTGGATGGGTGCTGCGGTCCCATGTTCAGGATCATCGTCCGATCCTGGCCGGGCTCAAGCACGGGCGTGGAGGTCATGTGGGCCATAACGAAGTCTAGCGATAGCCCTCCACTGGATAGTCTTTGCGCAGGGGATGGCCTTCCCAGTCCTCAGGCATCTGAATGCGTCTCAAATAAGGATGCCCGGTAAACCGGATGCCGAACAGGTCGAAAACCTCGCGCTCGAAATAATTCGCCGACGGCCAAACCGAGGTCACCGATTCCACGACCGGACCGTCGCTGTCCAGTCGCACCTTCAGCCGGACCCGTTCCTTATTGGGAATCGACAGCAACTCGTACACCACCTCGAACCGCGGCTGCGAAGGATACCAATCTACGCAAGTCACATCGGAAAGATAGTTAAAGGGACAGCTCAGATCGTCCCGCAAGATCACGCAAGCCTCTCGGATCAATGATCGCTCGATGTAGATGGTCATCTCATCCCGGTCAAACTTCGCTCCCTCGACCGCCGCCGAGTTCCACGAGCGCAGCCTCACCACCGCCGGGTGGTCTTTCAGAGCCTCAAGATCGGTAATGGCGGGAGTCAGCGGCATTAAACTTCGCCTCTTCGCGTCGAAACAGTACCCCAGTCCAGCACACCCTTTTTCACGATATAAAAGTAACCCACCAGAACGATACCGATGTAAACCAGCATCTCCCAGAAACCAAACATCTTAAGCTGCCGCAGGATCACCGCCCAGGGATACAGGAAGACCGCTTCCACGTCGAACAGAATAAAGAGCATAGCCACCAGGTAGAACTTCACGGAAAAACGCTCCCGCGCGTCTCCCACCGGGGTCATGCCGCATTCATAAGGGGATAGCTTGGCCAGCGTGGGCCGCCGGTAGCCAATGAACCAGGAAA
>Ga0210386_10004545_pt1 | contig 11452 bp, 12 predicted proteins | sample IncBWH32OmetaG_FD_160091 | JGI IMG/M metagenome (GOLD analysis project Ga0210386, IMG submission 160091) | Forest soil microbial communities from Barre Woods Harvard Forest LTER site, Petersham, Massachusetts, United States - Inc-BW-H-32-O ... | reverse complement strand
CCAGGGTCTTGTTGGGGGCGAGGATCAGCGTCGGGCGCTGCACCTGTTCGATCACTTTGGCCATGGTGAAGGTCTTGCCGGAGCCGGTGACGCCCAGCAGCACCTGGTCGCGCTCCTCGGCCTCAACGCCGGTCACCAGTTGCTTGATCGCGGTCGGCTGGTCGCCATTGGGGTCGTACTCCGACACCACCTTTAGCCGCTTGGTGAACGGACGCGCGGGCTGCTTGGCCGGGATGAACAGCACCGGCTGTGGGGCGGGGCGGGTGAGGGTGGCGACGGGCATGGGCGGCTCCTGGAACCGCAAAGGTGGGGCGTCAGGCGTCTGCCGTCGAGAGAAAAATCCTGGTGCCGGGTGAGGGATTTGAACCCCCGACCTTCGGTTTACAAAACCGCTGCACTACCACTGTGCTAACCCGGCGCCGGGAGGCCTTCTATCACAGAGCGGCTTGCCTGAGTCCATGCGGCCAAATCATTGAGAACGTGTGGACGCTACCGGGCCTGCGGAGTAAGCGGGGGGCGCCCTTATCGCCGCACCGCCCAGGGCGCCGCCGGGTGACCCTCTTTGCCGTCGTAGACCGATGCAGGCAGCGGCTCGGTGACAAATACTGGGATAACTACTCGCGGCGGGCTTGCATTCGTGCCTGCCTACCGCAGGCCCATGTTCTCGACGTCGGCTGTGGCAACAATTCGCCGGCCTATTTCAAGTCAATCCGGCCCGACCTTATATTATGTCGGTCGCGATATAGGTGACTATAATCAGAATGCAGATTCCGCGCGCTGCGCTGACGAGTACGTCGTCGTGCCGGTGGACGACTTCAATGCCCGCATGGCGGGAACCTTCAATGCCGTGGTGAGCGCACACCACATCGAGCACTGCGACGACCCCAACCTGACGCTCGAGGTCAGGATGGCGGCGCTCAAGCCGGGCGGCCGGCTGTTCATGGCGTTTCCCACCGAGGCGAGTGTCAGGTTCCCGCATCGCCGCGGCACACTGAATTGCTTTGATGACCCGACGCCCAAGACAATGCCGTCGTTCGTGGTACTCTGCGACCCGATTTCCAGCGGGGGTTTCCGCATCGATGTTGCGATACGGCGCTATCGGCCGTTGGCTACGTCCTGGCGGGGCGGCGCAACGAGATTCCCAGCCTGCCGCAGGGGCGGGTGTTGTACGGCACCTGGGCGCTGTACGGCTTTGAGTCGATCATCTGGGCCACGCCGATCGCCGCGTCCTCGACGGTGCAGATCAACCCGTCAGGAATGCGTGATGGGGTGATACCGCCGCGCGTAATAGATCAGGTTGGCCTGGACCTCGCCCAGCTCCACCCCTTCGACCAGGCAGAAGAACACGTCGTGCGTGCCGACCTCCACGATGCGGTCGATGCGGCAGTCGAACGCCACCGCGGCGCCATCCAGCACCGGCGCGCCGGTCGCCAGTGCGTGCCACGTCCCGGCCGCGAACCGGCCTTCCATCGTGTGCTCGGTCATGCCGGCGAACAGCGGTGAATGCGCCTCCTGCTCCGGCGTCAGCGTGTTCACGCACAGCGTCATATTAGCCTTGAAGGCCGGGTAGGAATCATTCGCACGGTTGGCGCAGACCAGCAGCATCGGTGGTGCATCGGTCACGCTGCACACCGCCGAGGCGGTGAAGCCGGCGCGCCCGCCCGGGCCATCGGTGGTGATCACATTCACCGCCGCACCGAACCGGGCCATCGCGTCCCGATAGGCTTGCTTGTCGACAGGCACGCGCGGCTCCTTCTATCCCCTGGCCGAGGGCACTATGGCGTAGTCACTGGCGCGCGGCCAGAACGGCGGCTTAGCGGTCCACGGCCGATAACGGGAGTGCGATCTCTTCCAGGGACCGTCGCTCCGCCGCGATCCCCAGCACCGCAGCGACAATGGCGGCCAGCAGCATCAAGCCACCGCCCAGCGCATAGCCCCAGAAGATCGCTACGCGGGAACCGGTGTCGATCAGCCATCCGAACAGGAGCGGGCCGGCCACGCCGCCCAAGGCGGTGCCCAAGGCGTAGAACAACGAGATCGCAACAGCGCGCACCTCGAGCGGGAAGCTTTCGCCCACCGTCAGATACGCCGCGCTGGCCGCCGCGGACGCAACAAAGAAGATTGCGGTCCAGGCGGCGGTCTGTTGCGCTGCGTCCAGCACATCAGCGGCGAACAGTGCGCCAGTGCCGATCATCAACACGCCCGACAGCGCATAAGTCGCGACGATCATCGGCCGTCGGCCCAGTGTGTCGAACAGCCGGCCCAACAGCAGTGGACCGGCGAAATTGCCGAGGGCAAAGGGCAGGATGAAGCTGCCAATGCGCGGGGCGGGCACTTGGTAGAACTGCGTGAGGATCAGTGCATAGGTGAAGAAGACGGCGTTGTAACAGAACGCCTGCGCGGCCATCAGCGCGACGCAATAGACGGTGCGGCGGCGGTATTGAGACACCAGTGCCACGGCGCCCGCACGAAACCACGACGTCACGTCGCGCCGAAGGTGCAGGGCCTGATGCGGCACCGGTGGAAGCGCGTGGCCGATTTCCTTGGCGACGCGCGCCTCGATTGTCGCGACAACGCGCGCCGCTTCTTCCGGTTGGCCGTGCGTCATCAGCCAGCGAGGACTTTCCGGAATGAACCGGCGCAGGAACATCACGATCAGGCCCAGACCGCCGCCGATCAGGAAGGCTGCACGCCAGCCATAGGCCGCGGGCAGGATCGCGGGATCCAGCACCACCAGCGCGCCCAACGCACCGACAGCCGCGCCAAGCCAGAAGCTGCCGTTGATCACCAGATCCGTGAAGCCGCGCATGCGTGCCGGGATCAGCTCCTGGATCGTTGCGTTCACGGCGGCATATTCGCCGCCGATGCCGGCCCCGGTCAGCAAGCGGAACAGCGCGAAGGACCAGAGATTCCACGACGCGCCACATGCCAGCGTGGCCAGCACGTAGATCGCCACCGTGATGCTGAACAACCGCTTGCGACCCAGCCGATCCGTCAGCCAGCCGAACAGCAGCGCGCCGCCAACGGCGCCGACCAGATAGGCACTCGCGGCCAGACCCACGTCGCTCGCCGACAGATTGAGAGCCGCGCGGTCAGTCAGCGCGCCAGACAGTGAGCCGACAATCGTCACCTCCAGCCCGTCCAGCACCCACGCCACGCCCAGGGCGATGACCACCAGCCAATGGAATCGGCTCCAGGGCAGGCGATCCAACCGGGCCGGCACGTCCGTTTCGAACACCGCATCGGTGGGCGGGCGTTGTTGGGGAGTTGTGGTCATGGCTGCTCTCTGCTGCGATATGGGGAGGGCGTAGCAGGGGAGCGCGGCGATGGACCCGTTTTTGGCTCAGCTCGAGTTGACGATCGCGCGATGGCACGGTGTCACCGCGCCGAACGAGCCGGCGCGGCGCATGGCCGCCGACCTGGCGAACACCATCGCGGCGTTCGAGAAGCTGCGTGGCACGCTAAAGTTCGAGGATGAGCCGTCGAGCTTCGACGCGGTGCTGCACGATCTGCGCGAGGTCGAGTGATGCCTGATCTTGCCGATCTGACGCTGGTCGAGGCCGTGCAGGCGGCGCGCGATGGGACGAGCTCCCGCGCGCTGCTCGCGGCGTGCTGGCATCGCATGGAGGCGGTCAACCCGACGCTGAACGCGACAATCTGGGTAGATCGGGTTCGCGCCGAGGCGGCGGCAGTGGCGGCCGATGCGGCGCGCGACACGCCGGCGTCACTGGGCGGGCTGTTCGGCCTGCCGCTGGCACACAAGGATATGTACTACCAGGCGGGGAAGCCATGCACCTGTGGCTCGCGCCTGCGCAAGGACTTCGTGCCTGATTATACCGCGACCGTGATCGAGCGGCTGTCGTCCGCTGGCGCCTATGTGTTCGCCGGGCTGAACATGGCGGAGTTCGCGCAGAATCCGACCGGGCATAACCGCGAATTCGGCGACTGCCACAATCCGTGGAACCCGGACTACATCTCTGGCGGGTCGTCGTCGGGGTCCGGCGCGGCGGTGGCGGCGCGCTTTGTCTATGGGGCGCTCGGGTCGGACACCGGTGGCTCGATCCGCCTGCCGGCGTCGGCGTGCGGTGTCACCGGGTTGAAGCCGACCCAGACGCGTGTCAGTCGTTACGGCGCGATGCCGCTGTCGTTCACGCTGGACAATGTCGGGCCGCTGACGCGCACCGCGCGCGATTGCGCGCGCATGATGTCGATGATCGCCGGGCGTGATCCGAAGGATCCCACCAGCTCCCATCTGCCCGTGCCGGACTACGAGGGTGCGCTGGATGGCGACATTCGAGGCACGCGTATCGGCGTGCCGACGAACTACTTCTTCGATGGCGCTGATCCGCGGGTGCGTGCGGCCATCGACCAGGCGATGGAGGTGCTGACGGCGCGCGGCGCGGCCGTGCGCCCCATTACGCTGCCGCTGATGGATGCCGTGTCGGGTTATGGCGGCATCATTTCGCGGGTCGAGGCGGCGACGATCCATGCCGAATGGATGCGCCATCGGCCGCAGGATTACGCCGCGCACCTCAGTGGACGGATGTATCCCGGCTATGCCATTCCGGGACCGTATTACCTTGAATCACTCAGCCGACGCGGGCCGGTGTTGCGTGACTTCGCGGCGCAGGTGTTCGCCGAGGTCGATGTGCTGGCCACGCCGACCATACGCACCGCGCTGCCGACACTGGCCGAAACCGACATCGACAACGGGCCGGCGGGCACCGAGGTGAAGTTCCTTGCGGTGTCAGCGAACACGCGGCCGTTCAATTATCTTGGGCTGCCGGCGATCAGCATCCCCTGTGGTTTCGATGGCAACGGCCTGCCGGTTGGATTGCAGTTGGCGGGGCGTCCGTTTGCCGAGACGCGGTTGATGCGCCTCGCTGATGCGTATCAGCGCGACACTGATTGGCACGCGCGCAAGCCGCCGGTGCTGGATATGGCACGCGATCTCGGCGGGATCATCGTGGCATGAGCAAACCGAAGGTTGCGTTTATCGGCACTGGCGGCACGATCGCGTCGGTCGGGGACAGTCCGCTGGAGCTGCAGGATTACGGCGCGAGCGGCGTGGTGATGCATGCCGATGAGATCCTGGCGCGGTTTCCTGAGACGTCGCTGGTGGCGGATGTTATTCCCGTCCGGTACCGGAATGTGCCCAGTACGCGGGTGGCGTTTCCGGAGTGGAAGGAGTTGGTGAGGCTGTGTGACAGGCTGGTGGCGGAGCATGCCGATCTCGCCGGTATCGTCGTCGGGCATGGTACGGCGACGCTGGAGGAAACGGCGTATGCGTTGAGCCTGACGCTGAAGGTTTCGGTGCCGGTGGTGCTGGTGGGGTCGCAACGGCCGGCCAGCGCGCTGTCGACGGATGCGGGGCTGAATCTGGTGAACGCGCTGCGCGTCGCCGCTAGTCCGGAGGCGCGCGGGCTCGGCGTGCTCGTGGTGCTGAACGATGAAATCCAGGCGGCGCGCGACGTCACCAAGACCTCGACGTTGCGCATGCACACGTTTCGCACCGCGGATTTCGGCGTGCTGGGCCATGCCGATGGCGACGCGATCGCGTTCTATCGCCGGCCGGTGCGTCGCAGCTATCCGGAGACGGAGTTCGATATCCGTGCGCTGGCGGTGTTGCCACGTGTCGACATCGCGCTGGCCTATGCCGGGGCGGACGGGACAGCGGTGCGGGCGTTCGTCGCCGCCGGTGCGAAGGGGATCATCTCGGCCGGCTTCGCGCCGGGTTTCGCGCCGCCGGGCGACCTCGAGGTGTTGCAGCAGGCCGTGACGCAGGGGATCGTGGTGATGCAATGCACGCGCGCCGGCTCTGGCCGCACCTTCCAGGGCAAGCGGTTGCGCGAAGCGGGTTTTCTGATCACCGACAATTTGACGCCGCAGAAGGCGCGCATCCTGTTGTCGCTGGCGCTGACGGTGACCGCCGACCCCAATGAAATCGCGCGCATCTTCCTGACCTACTGACCCTTGCATTGGTCCGCGCGCCGGACGACGCGGCGGAATGACCCGCGCCGGTCGAACCTGTGCTAGAACGCGCTGCCATCACACGGGAAAGCAGTCATGATCCATCACGTCTCAATCCCGGCCCGGGATCCCAAGCATGTGGCCGACGTCCTGGCGGAGCTGATGAAGGGCAAGGCCTATCCGTTTCCGGGCAGCATCGCGAACTCGTTCATGGCCGTGAGCGGCGATGCACACGGCACCATGATCGAGGTGTATCCAGATACGTTGGCACTGCAGCGCGGCATCGCGGATGACGAACAGGTGACGGCGGCAACGGTGCAGGCGCCGGCGATGTATCCGTTCCATGTGCTGCTGTCGGTGCCGACCGATCGTGCCACGGTGCAGCGGATCGGCGACCGCGAGGGCTGGCGCACCAAGGTGTTCGGCCGCGGCGCGCCGGGTCAGAAGCCGGTGTTCCACATCTTCGAATTCTGGATCGAGAACACGCTCATGCTGGAAGTGGCGACGCCGGACATGGTGGCGGAATATGCCGAGGCCATTCAGCCGGCGCGGCTGGACGCGATGTTCGCCCAGCGCACGGCGGCCTGAGCGGCGACATGGATCTCTATCACGCTTGGTGTGACCTTAAGCCGGGCGTGAGCGACATCACGTTCAGCGAGCAGGTGGCCGCCTATATGGGCCACCTGAGGACGTCGGGGCTGATCGAGGGCTGGCGTCTGACGCGGCGCAAGCTTGGTCTGGGGGCGCCAGGTCTCGGCGAGTTCCACCTGATGATCGAAGTGAGGGATCTGGCGCAGCTCGACGCCGCGTTCCAGCGCATCGCCGGCCGCGCGGAGCCGAACGAGGGATTTCATTTCGGGGTCAATTCGCTGACGCAGAACGCGGTGTTCGCCCTCTACCGCGACTTCCCGGATTCGTTCCGGACGCGCGGCGAGGAACGGTTCTAGGACACCCGCGATGCGCAAGGCCCTGATGCGCGCGTTCGGAGCGCTCAACACGTGGATCTACCGGGTGAGCGGCGGCAAGCTGCTGGGCCGGTTTCCGGGCGGCGCGCCGGTGTGTCTGCTGACGACCCAGGGCCGCAAGTCGGGTCAGTCACGCACGGCGCCGCTGTTGTATCTCGTCGATCGAAGCGATTTTGTCGTGGTGGCGTCACAAGGTGGTGCGCCACAGCATCCGGGTTGGTATCTGAATCTGATCGCGCAGCCGGTGGCCAAAGTGCAAATCGGCTCTCGGGTGTTCGCGGTTACGGCACGCATCGTCGGCGCGGAGGAGAAGTCCACGCTGTGGCCGCGGTTGGTCGCCATCTATCCGCCATACGAGGCGTATCAACGGCGCACGACGCGATCGATTCCGGTGGTGCGACTTACGCCAAGCTGAAGCGTCGGCTCCTCCGTATGTGAATAGGTTATGCTCTCCGTTATTGTTGCGGGAGACACGAACCAGCAACGTGGCATTGGCGATCTATTTTGCTTTGCGGGCGATAACCATTGCACATTCGAACGTGCTGCCGACGAAGCCACTTGCGCCGGAGTTGTTGGCGACAAAACGCGCGGACGACACCGGTTCGCCGTTGCGACCAATCACGGCATAGCCAACTTATCCGCACAGGTCGCCTGCGGCAGCGAAACATTTATCCCAACCGCGGGCCACACCACCGCAATTTAGGGTGTAGCCCTTTCGGCCGTCAGGAGCGTACGTTTGGTGCACGGTCGCGCATCTGGCAATGACAAGCATAATAAGAATCGCCGTATGCCTTGTCGTGGTCACTGGGTGTGGCCCCTCATACTTGTGGGTGACGGATGACGGAGCTGGCATCTATCACCCGTGCCGAATCCGTATCAAGCGCCCGCGTGGCGCGCGGATGTGGCTCGCTAGAGTGGGAGCTGGCCCTGCCGTGTTGGGCCGCCGTCGGCGGTGGCGCCCACCTCGCCGTCGGCGAAACGAAGCCGTAGAGGTGCGCTCGGCCGTATCGCAGCGGCGCTCGTCAACGGATGCCCGGCGGGATCGGTCACCAGCGCGTAGCCACGCTGGAGGACGGCGAGCGGGGAGATCGCCTCCAAGCGCCCAGCGGCGCCGTCCAGCCGTGCCCGAACCTCGCGCAGGCGGGCCTGCAGCGGGGCGGGGGAGACGCGCGTCAGTACGCGCACGGCCCGGTCGCGCCGTGCCGCCATTGTGTGTCGCAGGGCGCCGGCGAGCGTCGAACTGGCCAGGGTCAGGCGCGAGGCCCAGCCGCGCACCATGCTGGGCAACGCCAGGCGCAAGCGTTCTGCGCGATCGTCCAGGCGCTGGCGTGTGGTGCCCAGCAATGCGGGCAGGTCCGGCAGGCCACGCTCGGCGCGGGACAGCCGCAGCCGCCCCTCCTGCAACCTGCGGTTCAGTGCTCCGATCAGGCGCGCGCCGCGCTGCGCCAGATCCGCCAGCAGATCGGCGCGGGCCGGCACGGCCAGCTCCGCCGCCGCCGTGGGCGTCGGCGCGCGGCGGTCTGCGGCGAAGTCGATCAGCGTGGTGTCTGTCTCGTGCCCAATGGCCGAGATCAGCGGAATGCGGCAGGACGCCGCCGCGCGCACGACGATCTCCTCATTGAACGCCATCAGGTCATCCAGGCTGCCGCCGCCGCGCGCGATGATCAGCACGTCGGGGCGCGGGATCGGCCCGCCCGGCCGCAACGCATCGAAACCCACGATTGCGGCGGCGATGCGCTCGGCCGCGCCTTCGCCCTGCACGGGCACCGGCCACAGCAGGATCGGCCGCGGGAAACGTCGCGCGATGGTGGTGCGGATGTCCTGGATCACTGCGCCGCGCTCGCTGGTCACCACGCCGATCACCGCGGGCAGCATCGGCAGCGCCCGTTTGCGCGCGGCGTCGAACAGACCTTCTTCCGCCAGGCGCAACCGCAGCGCCTCGATCCGCGCCAGCAGCGCGCCGGCGCCGGCGTATTCCATCCGCTCGACGATCATCTGATAGGACGAACGCTCGGCGTAGGAGGAGATGCGGCCGGTGGCGATCACCTCCACGCCGTTCTCCGGCTGCATGCCAAGCCGGGAGACGCCGGATTTCCAGATGATGCCGGAGAGTTTCGCGCCCTCGTCCTTCAACGAGAAATAAATATGCCCCGACGGATAGCGCTTCAGCTCCGTCACCTCGCCGCGCACGCGCACGCGGCCGAAATTGCCTTCCAGCGTCCGTTTCACCGCGCCGGAGATCTCCGAGACGGTGTACTCAGGCACATTGCCAGTGGGGTCGAGGCGCGGATCGTCCATCGCCACAGCCTATGCTACAGCCGGCGTCGCTTGAAGGGAGACGGTGTATGCGCGTGCTGGTGGTGGGATCGGGCGGCCGGGAACACGCGCTGTGCTGGTCCATCGCGGCCAGCCCGCTGCTGACCAAATTGTGGTGCGCGCCTGGTAATCCCGGGATCGCGGGGGTTGCGACCTGTGTGCCGATCGGCGCGATGGATATCGCGGCGCTGATTGAGTTTGCCCGCGCGAACACCATCGATCTCGTCGTCCCCGGACCGGAGGCGCCACTGGTCGCCGGCATCACGGACGCCATGACCGCGGCGGGTATTGCCTGCTGCGGCCCGACACAGGCGGCAGCCCAACTGGAAGGCAGCAAGAGTTTCACCAAGGAGGTCTGCGACGCCGCCGGCATTCCCACCGCGCTGTGGGAACGCTTCGATGATGTCGAGGCCGCGCGGGCGTTCGTTCGCCGTCGCGGTGCGCCGATCGTGGTGAAGGCGGACGGGTTGGCGGCGGGGAAGGGCGTGGTGGTTGCGACCTCGGAAGCGCAGGCGCTGGACGCGATCGACGCGATGATGGAGGCGCGGGTCTTCGGTGCCGCCGGTGCCGCCGTGGTGATCGAGGAATGCCTGAAAGGCGAAGAAGTGTCGGTGTTCGCGCTGTGCGACGGCACGCACGCGGTGCCGCTGGGCGCCGCGCAGGATCACAAGCCTGTCGGTGATGGCGATACCGGACCAAACACCGGCGGCATGGGGGCTTATTCGCCGACGCCCGCACTTACGCCGGCGCTGGAACAGGCGGTGATGGAGCGGATCATACGCCCGACGCTGGCCGAGATGGCACGGCGCGGCACGCCGTTCCGCGGCATCCTGTTTGCCGGCCTGATGCTGACGGCGGATGGCCCGAAGCTGATCGAATTCAATGTGCGCTTTGGTGATCCGGAATGCCAGGCGTTGTTGTTGCGGCTGAAGTCCGACCTGCTGCCGGCGCTGCTCGCCGCGCAGGATGGGGAGCTGGCGAACTTTGATCTGAGGTGGAATGATACGGCATCGATCGCGGTGGTGATGGCGGCGCGGGGCTATCCCGAGGCGCCGGAGCGCGGCAGCGCAATTCGCGGGCTGGAGCGTGCCGGCGCGACGCCGGGCGTGACGGTGTTTCATGCCGGGACCGAAGCGGATGCCGAGGGGCATGTGCGCGCGGCGGGCGGCCGTGTGCTGACCGTGTGCGCCGCGGGACCGACGCTGGTCGCCGCGCGCGATGCGGCCTATGCTGGTGTCGCGGCGATCGACTGGCCGGAGGGTTTCTGCCGCAAGGATATCGGCTACCGCGCGCTGGCCGGATAGGTGGTGGTCCGACCTATCTGATGTTGCCCGCGGCCGCGTTCATCGTCGCGCGGCAAAGAAGTCGCGCAGGGCCGTTGCGGCGTCAGCCTCGCGCACGCCGCCGACGACCTCAGGTCGGTGATGGCATGACGGTGCGTCGAACACGCGAGCGCCATGTTCCACACCGCCGCCTTTCGGATCGTAGGCGCCGAACACCAGGCGGCGGATGCGGAAGAAGCTGATCGCCTGCGCGCACATCGGGCATGGCTCGAGCGTCACCACCAGGTCGCAGTCCGGCAGGCGTGCGGTGCCGCGCGCGCTGGCGGCGGCGCGCAGTGCCAGCAGCTCGGCATGCGCGCTCGCGTCGTGGCGGGCTTCGACCTCATTGCCGGCGCGTGCCAGGATCGCGCCGGCCGGATCGACCACCACGGCGCCGACAGGGACCTCGCCGCGTTCGCAAGCGGCGCGCGCTTCGTCCAGCGCGATGTCCATCGGCGTCATGCCATCGCGTCCTGGTGACAGGCCCGGCGCAGAAGGAGGAAACGCACGCCCCGCATCCCGTTGGTATCCGACGACAGCATGACGGAGGCGCAGCGCCGCGTATACGACGCGATGCTGTCCGGACCGCGACGGTCGCCGCCGGTGAGGCCGCTGGCGGCGGCGATGCACCGGCCGGAGCTGGCAGAGGCGTGGTCGGCGCTGGGTCTGGTGCTGCGGTTCAACTCCAGCTTTCCGCCGCGGCTGCGCGAGTTCGTCATCCTGCTGGTCGGGGGATTATCGGACATAACGACAACTCCAATTATCGGACATAGGGCCGGCCGGAAAACAGGGCAGGGGCCGTTTCTGGGCGCCAAGAAAGATCATCACGGCTCTTGTCGCTAGCTAATCCGAGCTTCCCGTCGCTTTTGCGGTGAAGTT
>Ga0210386_10004544_pt1 | contig 11453 bp, 10 predicted proteins | sample IncBWH32OmetaG_FD_160091 | JGI IMG/M metagenome (GOLD analysis project Ga0210386, IMG submission 160091) | Forest soil microbial communities from Barre Woods Harvard Forest LTER site, Petersham, Massachusetts, United States - Inc-BW-H-32-O ... | reverse complement strand
CAGGAGTCTCCATTAGTCATCTTTGTCGGTGGCACGGACTTAACCACGAAAGGCGCGGGCAAGGCCTGGGCGTCGGAAACCGTTTGGGTCGACGGCGGCGGTGGCATTTCTCCCGACCACTTCGCGATTCCGAGTTGGCAGAAACTTAAAGGAGTAATCACCAAGGCCAACGAGGGCTCCACGAAATTTCGGAACGGCCCGGACGTCTCCGCCAACTCGAATTTCACCTTCTACGTCTGCGCCGACCAAAGAGCTTGCACCGCAAACAACTTTGGTGGGACCAGTTTTGCCGCGCCCATGTGGGCCGGCTACCTGGCTCTGGCCAATCAGCAGGCAAAAGCCCATGGCGATAAACCGCCCGGCTTCATTAACCCAACCATTTATCCGCTGGGCTTGGGGAAAGGCTATTCCACCGACTTCCACGACATCACCGTCGGAAGCAACGGCTTTCCCGCGACAAAAGGCTACGATTTTGCCACGGGATGGGGTAGTCCAAACAAGTCCGGCCTGATTAACGCGCTGGCAAAGTAGATTGCTCGCGCGGCTCCAATTTCGGTCAAACGGGAATTAAGTATTTCGCAGCTTGTTTAACCTCAAGCCCTCTCCTCCCGGAGCGGGCTTTTTTCACCAGCGCGGCCGCGTCCGAACTATCCCGCCACATCTTACCAAGTATTTCCAAGGTCGCGCGCACGACTTTGCGTAATAGCTGCAATATCTTGCCTACACCAAGACTTTTGACAACTTTCAGATTGACTTCCATCCCAATCACGTCCAAAATTGCCTGTCTTTTTCGCCGCCCCCGCGGAAGTCATTCTGACCGCCAAGAGAAACAGGTTGAGATTTCTTGCCGTCATTAAATCCTGTAACGCCTCCGGCAGCAGATCCGCCACGCGGGAATAACCGGGATGCTTAGAATCAAATTCCAACCCAATCAAGAAGCCAAACAAGGAGATGCTTCAATGAACAGACGTTTTGCTACCCTTAGCCTGCTCGCCACACTGCTACTGGCTTGTGCCAGCTCAGCCTTCGCCCAAGATACCGAGACCGATCCTTCGGCGAAACCAGAGCCGCGCTTTACTGCCGTACAGCACCCAGAATTGGCTTCGCCGGTTCCCGGCAAGCAACTGGTCCAGTGGAACGGCAGCTTCACCGACCTGACCCACGTGAAGCGCACCTTCACCATGGCCGGCACCAATCCCTCGACGACCGACGTCACCACCACCTTCACCGTGTGGGTCATCCCAGTCAAGTTCGTTTACAACGCCAGCCACGGGAACAAGACCTTTGATCCGAACAAACACAAACTGTCGAACGGACGCACGGTGACTCAGAACACTCTAAAATCGCCCCTGTTCAACGCCGGCATCGACTTCAAACAGGGCGCGACCGACCTGGGTAACACCCAGTACATTGACGCCTTCCAGCGCGGCACCTGGTGGGGAAAGAACGTCAAGAAGAATAACAAATACCACGTTCTGCTAAAGACCGTACTCAAGCCCGAGCAGACCATCAACTGCACCGACGCCAGCTGCCAGGTCGACACCTTTCATTTCGGTACTGACCCGAATATTACTGCGGGCCTCGCCGACATCAACTACTACGACAACCTGGTCCAGGGTTTCATGACCAAACTGGGGGCTACCCCGGACATTGTCCCGCTGTTCATCTGGAACGACGTTTACCTGACGTCGGGAGGAATAGGGTTGAACTTCTGCTGCATCGGCGGCTACCACGGCACCAACGGCCCCCCGCCGGCTAGCCAAACCTATACCAACGCAGCCTACGCAGACGTTAAGACATTCTCACAAGACGTCTCCGCGATGTCTCACGAACTCGGCGAGTGGATGGACAACCCGTTCTTCGGCACGAACACCGTGGGATGTACGGACAATAGCCAACTGGAAGTAGGCGACCCGCTCGAGGGCGGTCCCAACTATGGAGCCTTCCCCTACAAGCTCAATGGTTTCACTTATAACCTGCAGTCGCTGGTATGGATAGGCTATTTCGGTGCCCCCAGAAGCGACTCGGCGAACAAGTGGCTTGCCTTCCAAAATGACGAACCGCACGTTTGTCCGGGCCAGTAAATTCCTCATAGCCTGCAAGCCCGCTCCCTGCGGAGCGGGCTTTTTCTTCTGGTCCTTGAGTTTGCATATTACATGCAACACTTTTCCTCGACAGCAAATATTCATGAACTTTCTGATTGACTTCGATAGCAAGCCCGTTGAGAATCGCATGGCCCCTGCTGTGCCCCCTTAGGATAGTCATCGTGGGATGCTGAGAAGCATTTGGCGGAGAATTTCTCTGCCGTCACGCAAGACGTATAGCTCCCGCCAATCGGGGACGGAGTATGGCAAAGCTGAATGTACAAAATCGAATTCCAAGCCACTCAACAAGCCAAAAAGGAGATGTTTCAATGCAACGTAAAGTTTTAGCCAGGACGAGTTGGACAATAGCAGCCATTGCCCTCGCCGCGACGTTTATCGCCGGAGCCAGCTTTGCCCAGAACATCAACGTAAACGCGGTTCCAAAATATACTGTGCTTCACCCTGAGCACCCGGTGGACGTTGCAGAGATGCAGCGACTTGCTGAGGCCGGTGCCGCCCTGCCAACCTGGACGGGCAACTTCACCTATAAAGGAACTAAGTATCCCTACACGATGATCGGAACGAATCCCGCCAAGGGCTCGGCCACCACGACCCTGAACATGGTTATCATTCCGCTCATTGTCAAGGTTCCAGGCCAAACCTTCGATCCAACGAAGCCGATACAGAAAGCCTGCGGAACCGGCACGGCCGAAGGGCTCACGCTGGCTTCGCCCATCTTCTCAAACAAAGTGAACTATACGGTCGGCGGCACGAACTTGGGAACCACGCAGTATGAAGACGCCGTTCAACGAGGCGAGTTTTGGTCCAGCGTGAAGTCGAAGTCTCCCAACTATCACGTGATTCTCAAATACAAGGTCGCAGCCACGCAGACGCTGACCGATTCTTCAGGACAGCTCAACAAGGGAACGTGCGGCAACTTTGCCGGAGTTGACATCAACCTGTTTGATGGCGAGGTTCAGTCGATCATTGCCAAGCTGAAGCTCACAGCCAACGAATTCCCCTACATCATGACTTACGATGTCTTCGAAACCGAGAACGGAGGATGCTGCGTACTCGGCTACCACAGCGTAACCAATAGCGGGATCGCTTATGGTACCGGCTCGTATGGCGACGTTCCATTCCAATGCCTCGGTTGCGGTGTTCACGGATTTACCGACGTTGTGACCATCAGCCACGAGATCGGCGAAACCATCAACGATCCCTACACGAACAACGCCGTGCCGCAATGGAAGTCCGCGTACGCGCCGCAGTACGGGTGCAGCGGTGCTCTCGAAGTCGGAGATCCTCTTGCCGGAGATCCCGTCGCGGTAAAAGTTCCGGGGAATAAACATCAATACTACGTTCAGGACCTGGCCTTCGAACCCTGGTTCGCGTTGGTCGCAAACGGGAAATCGACTTCAGTGAACCATTGGTATTCCATGTTCAACACCTATCTGAAGACGATTAGCACCAACGAACACGCTCAGTGCGCCGAGTAACGAAGAAACAACTCGGTAAAACCGTTCGTGCTCAAGAGCCCGCTCCTGTGGAGCGGGCTCTTCGAATTTGCGCAATAGCTGCAATAGTTTTTATCAGTAGGAAGCATTCATCAACTTCTCGATTGACTTCCTTCCGAAGCCCGTTGAGAATCGCATGGCCTCCGCTGTGCCCGCCACTACGATGCACTCTGGCCTGCTGAGGAAACACGCTGTTGAGAAATTTCTCTTCCATCACCCAAAACAGGAGACTAAATCAGAAATGAATAGACGTTTCGCGACACTCACCTTGGCTGCTCTAGTGCTGGCCTGCGTATGTTTGGCTACCGCAGCTTTGGCCCAGGACGACGCCGCCACCAAGCCCCGCGCCATGTACCTGGCCGTCCCACCGCACTCCTATTATCCTGTGGAGCCGTCCACTAGCCACTTGACCCAATGGACCTATCACTTCACTTATCAAGGCACGAAATACACCCCAACCATCGTTGGAACCGACGCCACCAAAACCAACACCAGCACCACGACTCCTGTTTTTATCATCCCGATCAAGATGGTCTACGGGAAGACAAACGGGAACCACACCTTCGATCCTAACAAGGACATCTATCCGGGAACCAAGCTAACGGTGACCCAGTACATCGCCCAATCGCCCCTTTTTGTCCCCATCAACTTTACTGAGGGCAGAGTTAACTTGGGAACCACCCAGTACGAAGATGCTTACGAGCGGGGTAGTTTCTGGAAATATGTCAGCAAGAACTCCGGGTACCATGTTCTGCTGGCCAAACCAACAATTCTGCCGGAGAAGACCATTAATGTGTCGCCGAGCGAGGGTTCAATCCAACAAAATCCGTTCGGCAAGGGCAAGGTGGGTTTTTACGGCAACGGGCTCTCTATCGACCCTCAACTCCAAACCTGGATCCACGAACTCAAACAGATTCAACCCGACAGTCTTCCGCTGTTTCTCGTCTATGACGTATACCTGGGCTGCGGTACCGGCTGCGCCATTGGCGGATACCATAGCGCGGTCTCCGGTCAACCGAACGGTCAGACCTACTCCTTCTCGACTACCATCGATCCCGACGCCTTTGCTTCAAGCACTGGCGCCCTCTCGCATGAGTTCGGCGAGTGGCTTCTCGATCCGTTCATAGACAACCCCGGTTGCGGCGGACTCATGGAAAACGGCGACCCGCTGGAGACCGAAGCGAATTATGGGCTTTACCCCTACAAAGGCGGCAATGGCTCAACCTATCAGCTTCAGGATCTGGTGTTCATCAACTATTTCGGCGCTCCACGGAACACCTCCCTGAAAAGCTGGTTTACCTTCCGGGACGAGACAAACGTCACCGCCCCCTGCGATCGAGGGCAGGACTAATGCGCAGGAATGGTTCGCTGTTCATAAGCCCGCTCCCAGTGGAGCGGGCTTTTTTCTGGTGCCAAGCATGTTCGACAGCTAGATGTCGTTGTCCGGACAGAGTGCAAGCCAGGAGATGAAGTGCGCTGCGTTGGGCCAGCTCGACATGTCGCGGCCGACCTCACTGAACAGTGGCAACGCGTTTTCCTCTAAGCCTGGAATTTGAGTGACATCTATTCCGAAGAGTTTATAGGTTTCGGTGCGCAGATCGAACTCGGGATGGGGATGGCCATTCTTCTTTCTCTTTTTGCTCCCGGGCTCGATTCCCGTTTTCGGTCGGGTGGCAGTGGTCTTTCCGCGGGGTCGGTGCGGGCTCGAACTTCTGCAGCATCTTTTCGATTTCCAGATCGCAGTTTACGATCTGTTGCTGATAGATGCGGTACAGATCTCGCGATTGACCGAGGGTAAACAGATGCGCGGGCCGCCAGTTGCCGTCCAGCGATTTTCGGCTCGGTGTCGGCTTTGATGTGTGGATCCCGAAGCTTGGCGAGCTCTGCGTCGTCCCGTTGTCCAGCGAATTTCGCAGTATATATCCTATACTACATAGTTAATAAAACGAATAACTGTTAGCTTAATAGTAAAAATCAGGCAATGCTGCGCTTCGCGGCGCGACTGCGGGATTCGCCGCTAATCTCTACTCGATTGCGGCCAGCCTTCTTGGCTCGGTAGAGCGCCTTGTCGGCGGCCTGGATCACCTGCTCGACTTCGCGCATCTTCGGCCCCGGTTCCGCAACCCCGATGCTGACCGTGACCGACAATCCGCCGACAGAAGTCTCCGCCGGAAGGTTGCGAGCCCGCCCCGACTTTCGACGACCGTCGCTCTGCTTGTCTTCCATCCGCCGCCCCGCCCCCCGAGGCGCGCTGCGCCGCTCCGGCGTGCTCCGAACTTTGAATCTCGATTCTTCGATCGCACTTCTGAGCGAATCCAGATGATGCACAACTTCCTTCATCGACTTTCCCGGAAACAGAATCGAGAACTCCTCCCCACCCACGCGAAACGCCTGCCCACCTCCGCTCACCCGCGCCAGCCGCGAGGCAACCATGCTCAAAACTTGATCGCCGGTGTCGTGCCCGTAGGTGTCGTTGAAACTCTTGAAGCGATCGATATCGACGACCGCAATGGAATAAGGCGCTTCGAGGCGCAACAGCGCTTCGTTGAAAGCGCGACGCGCAGGCAGCGACGTGAGTTCATCGTGATACGCCAGCACGTAAGTGTTCTCGATGATCGATGCGACCAGCACCAGCCCCGCCGTAGCCCAATAGGCAATGGCAATCCGGTCGACCGCGTTGGCCTGCAAGCCGAGGAAGGTCGCAAAGAGCGACCACAGCAACCCGCTCTCGAGCGGCTTTCCGTAAAGCAGGAGCCGGAACAGCAAAACCACGAAAGCCGCGGCGAAAGCCAGCAAGGCAAGCTGCGGGATCTTCGTCCAATGAAATAACGATCGAGACAAGAACGCGCCGCGAAGAAATGCAGGCCCGGTCGTCTCTCCGGGACGACAGATGACGGCAACGAACACCGATTCCAGAAACAACAGAACCAGCCGTGGCGTGACCGCGGGAATTGACATGCCGCGTTCGTGACCGAGCGAAAGCACAATGAAGTTGATCGGCAAGAGAAAGGCGATGGCTTCGAACGCAATACGGCCGGGCCCGATCGCGACCGCTCGCCCAGCAGAAAAGAACTCAATGGCACGATGCCCCAGCAGCAGCATGATCAGGGCAAAGAGGACGCGGCTGGAATGGAAGCGCCAGGCCAGCAGGATTCCAGCGGCGAAAACCAGGTAATAATAGAAGTCGACCGCGGCCGCGGAAATGGACAGAAATCCGCCTGACAGCAGGATCACTGCTGCCAGGAGCAGAATGCCTCCCGGCACGAACAGGGATTTCAGCGTTCCCGTGCTCTTCAGCTCCAAGCTCGGATGATCCTTTAGATAGAAGGTTGTGTCAACGAATTATCGTCGGCGGGACAAATGGGGAGCGAGTGACACGGCAGGTTCGTCGAGGAAGCGTTCCCGTTTAAGGACGACAGAGCCTTTCGTGCGCGTCGGAATCTCCGACCTTCGGCCGGTTCTTGCCTAGAATCGGAGAGTGAACGTTAGAGAAAACTTATGCGCATTCTGATCGCTGAAGACGACTCCTCGCTTGCCAGCTTTGTGAAGAAGGGCCTTGACGCCGAGCACTATGCGGTCGACGTATCGAGCGATGGAGAGCAGGCCCGCGCCATGGCGGGCGAATTCGATTATGACCTGGTAGTACTTGATCTAAGCTTACCGCGTCTGGATGGAGTCGCGATTCTGCGATATTTGCGTGCGCGCAAACCCAGCATGCCCATCATCATCCTGACCGGGCGTACGCGGGTTGAAGACCGGGTCGAGTGTCTCGATCTCGGAGCGGATGACTATCTGGGCAAACCCTTCTCGTTCTCGGAGCTCTCGGCGCGGATCCGGGCGCTCTTGCGGCGCTGCCATCTGCCGGCGGAATCGGTGCTGACGGTGGACGATTTGAAACTCGACCGGGTCGAGCGCAAGGTCGAGCGCGCGGGACGCCGCATCGATTTAACCGGCAAGGAATTCGCTCTGCTGGAATACCTGATGCGCAACGCGGGCCGGCGGATCACGCGCGCCATGATCATTGAGCACGTGTGGAATTTGTCGTTTGATACCTGCACCAATGTCGTTGACGTGTACGTGAACTACGACCACAGCAAGCACGTGCAGTTCGGTTCCTATGCGAAATTCCGCATTCGCGGCGCGATTATGGATAGCTTGCGTGAAATGGACTGGAGCCCTCGCGACTTGCGTCGCAAGGCGCGGCGCCTGGAGGAAGCCAACAATAGCCTGCGCTCCGCTCTGGGCCGCAATCCCAGCGAGAGCGAGCTGGCGGCGGAGTTGGGCATCGATCTCCACGGATTGCAGATGCTGCTCGGGGAGATCGACGGGCTCGAGGTGGGAAGCTTGCGGGTGCAGTCTCCTCGGGACGGCAAGGAAGAGGACCTCTGCGAGTACTTGCCCGATGATCCCGAAAAGACGCCGTTGCTGCTTTGCCTGCGTTCGGAGATGAAGGATTTGCTGACGCGGGCGATCGAGGAGCTTCCCGAGAAGGAGCGCCAGGTGCTGGCGCTTTACTACTACGAAGAATTGACCATGAAGGAAGTGGGTGCGGTGCTGGGGGTGGGAGAGTCGCGAGTGTCGCAGATTCACTCCATGGCGGTGGTCCGGCTGCGCGCCCGGCTCGCCGAACTCACCGCGGTCCGTGCCCAGCCGGAGTGCGCCGCCGGCGCAGTGAGCGGAGCTTGAAAGGAAACGCGAAATGGAAAAAGTTCTGAACCAGGCGGAAATCGATGCCATGGTACGCAAAGCCCGTGGCGGCGATGCCGGCGGGAATGAGGAAGCGAAACCGGCGGTGGTCACGGTGTGGGATGTGCGCCAGGCCGGTCAGATCGGCCGCGAAGAGGTGCAATCGATCAGCACGCTGCATGAAGGTTTTGCCCGCAACTTGACGCACGCAGTGGGAGCCTACTTGCGCATCGAATTCGCGGCTGCCCTGGTTTCGGCCGAGTACCTGGCCTACGGAGAGGTTCTGCAGCGCATTCCCGAGGTTAGTTATCTGGCTAGCTGCAAGTTGTCCCCGGTGGGTGCGACTGCCTTGTTGCAACTGGATCTGGCTGTGGCCTTCCCGCTGATTGACGTACTCCTCGGGGGCCAAGGGAGCAGTTCCCTGCCCGGACGTCAACTCACCGAGATCGAGGAGCAGATTCTGGAAACGGTGATGCGCATCATCTGCCGCGAGGTGCAAAGCGCGTGGCAGGTGTTGGCGCTCGAATTCGAATTCGAAGAACGGCAACAGCCGGAACAGGTACAGCGCTTGATGCCGTCAGAAGAAAAGACGCTTTCCCTCGCCTTCGACATCACGGTAGCGGAAAGCCGGGGTACGCTGAATCTGGTCTTCCCTGCGGTAGTGTCGAATGCGCTGCTACGCAAGCTGTCGGCCGGCTGGGTTCGCGCCAAAGTCCGGGCCCGGCCCGATTCCGAGCAGCGTTTACGCCGTCTCCTGCTGGACTGCCCCTTCCCGGTGGAACTGGGAATGAATATCCCGGGTGTGCCCCTCCGGGATTTGACGCGTCTTTCTCCGGGTACGCTGCTGGTTCTGAAACACTCTGCCCAGCAGCCCGGAAGTTTGCGAGTGAGCGGCTGCGCCATGTTTGCAGCCACGGTGGCACGGCGAGGCCAGCTGCGAGCGGCTCAGGTGCTTGAGCGATGCCCGGCTGAGTCGGACGGGAGATTAACTCCATGACGGATGAACCTTCCTCCACTCCATCTTTGCCTTCCGCTCCGCTTGCGGATGCCGACGCTCGTTCCTACGTCCAGCTCTGGGCCGAGAGCATGGCGCAGGTGCTCGGTCAGATTGCCGGCGCGGCTTTCGCCATGGAATCCCTGCCGGAGTCTCCGGCTGAGACTCAGCCACCGCGGGAGCCCCCACAGGAAAATGATCTGGGGATGGTCATCGTCGCTGCCGGAGCTTTGCGCGGCGAAATGAGCCTGCGCATCCCGCGGGCCTCCGCTTTAGGGGTGGCCCAGCTTTTTCTGGGCGAGCCCCAGGATGCAGCCGCCGAATTCAAGCCTGACTACCAGGAAGCCATCGAGGAACTCCTGCGTCAAGTCGCGGGGCAAGCCGCCACTGCATTGAAGCCGCGCTGGGGAGAGGTGCAATTACGGCTGGAATCAGCCGTGAAACCTTCCTGGTCGCCAGCGGCCAGCGGCTGGTTCGCTTCGGTCGGAGGTGCAGCTTGCCGCCTGGAGATGCAATGGCAGTTGAGCGCGGCGCTGCACGCCGCGCTGGCAGCAGCCTCGCAGGCTGCGCAGGACGAGGACAAGAACAACGAGAAAGAAAAAGACAAAGAGAACGACAAGCCCAAGTCCGAGAGCGGCGCCGAAGCCGGTGAAGGCAATCTCGGCCTGCTCATGGACGTGGAACTTGTGGTGTCGTTGCGCTTCGGCGAGCGCACTATGCTGCTGCGAGACATTCTGGAATTGGGCGAGGGTTCAGTGGTGGAATTGGACCGCCGGGTCGAGGAACCCGTGGACCTGCTGCTCGACGGCAAAATGATTGCCCGTGGCGAGGTAGTTGTAGTGGACGGGAACTACGGGTTGCGGGTGCAGAAGATGCTGAACCCGCTGGCGTCCGACTAACCGGGCGCAAAAAGGGAAAATGATGGCTTGGAGAGCCCGGCTTAGGGGCCTACGCGTCGGTTGGCAGAGGGCACATCCACGGTGCGCCGACCGTGGCTGCAATCTTACGCGCCGGATGTGGCGCCGCATCGGTTGGTGGCATGGCCGGATCCAGTTGCGGGATCTCTCTTACTGCGCTCCGCAGTGTTTCGAAAACGCGGCGCGTGCATGTTTTTCCTGTGCCTGCGCTTTACCCATTGCCCCTTCTCCGTTCCAGCACCGGGTTCCGCTGGGCCTGCTTATGCTTTCGCGCGGGCAACTGACTCATGCGCAGCTGCGAGCCGCACTCGAAGCCCAGCGCGCCAATCGCCATCGCCGCATCGGAGAGTGGCTGGAACAACTGGGGTTTGCCACCGAACAGCAAGTGACGGCGGCGCTCGGTCTGCAATGGGCTTGTCCAGTTCTTGGCTGGAGACCGCCGCATGATTTCACCTGCGGTCGCATGTTGCCGTACCGGCTGCTGGAGCATTTCCGCATGTTGCCTGTGCAATTTGTAGCCGCCACGCGCATTTTCTATTTGGCTTTCTGCGACGGCATCGATTACAGCGCTCTCTACGCCATTGAGCAAATGCTCGATTGCCGCACCCAAGCCTGTCTGATTAGTCGCCGCAGCATGGATCAAGAATTGGAGAGAATGGGACACGAGGCCCGATCCGGGGACCTTCTGTTTGAAAGCTGGCGCGACCCGGCTGCGATGGCCCAAATTACCTGCGGTTACGCTCTCAAGCTCGGTGCCGAGCGGGTACGCATCGTGGGATGTGGTGAGTATATCTGGGTGCGTCTCGAGGCGGATCGCGAACTCGCAACTCTGCTGTTTCGGCATCCTTCGGCCGCGCCACTTCAAGAAGACCCTCGCCTTTGGGAAGAATCCTCCGCGCGCTTGATCGCGGGCTAAAGTCGCTTCCGCCAGCCGATACAACAAAACGAACAGCAGTGGATCTGCTGCCGCCAACCGATTTACTTTGCGCAGCCGGTTTGGAAGCGGCTGTTTTCTCCTTCGTCAGTGGTACTCCCGCTGCCATGAGCCCAGCAACTTCGCCCGTTTCTTCACGCAAGAAATTGGCAAGACTCCGGGAACACACGTCGAGGATCCGGAATCACCTTTTTTATCGCCACCGTCATGAATGGGAAAGTGTGTGTAGGCACGGGAAGGGAACTGGATGTTCTTGGTCTCCGGCCGTGATCGGGCTGGAGACTTCGGTCAAGACGCAGACGAGCCGAACCCCAAGTTCTC
>Ga0210386_10004541_pt1 | contig 11462 bp, 9 predicted proteins | sample IncBWH32OmetaG_FD_160091 | JGI IMG/M metagenome (GOLD analysis project Ga0210386, IMG submission 160091) | Forest soil microbial communities from Barre Woods Harvard Forest LTER site, Petersham, Massachusetts, United States - Inc-BW-H-32-O ... | reverse complement strand
GACCTGATCGTCTCCGCCCAGACGCCAGTACGGGCGGCGGCGCGCATGCAAACCGAACGCGCGACGGAATGGCTGATGCTGACATCGGGCACCTCGGGCGTGCCGAAGATCGTCGGCCACACGCTGGAAGGATTGACCGGCGCGATCGTCGCGGACGGCCCGGCGCGGGGCGCGTCTCCCGTCTGGGCCACCTTCTATGACATCCGGCGCTACGGCGGCCTGCAGATATTCCTGCGCGCCATCATTGGCGGCGGTTCGATGGTGCTGTCGGAGCCGGGCGAGCCGGTCGCCGATTATGTGGCGCGGCTGCGCGAAAAGTCAGTGACGCACATCTCCGGCACGCCGTCGCACTGGCGCAAGCTTTTGATGAGCGGGGCGGCTTCGGACTTTTCGCCGCGATACGTCCGCCTGTCGGGCGAGATTGCCGATCAGGCCGTGCTCGATGGTTTGAGCCGCGCCTTTCCGGCCGCCTCGATCGGTCACGCCTATGCGTCGACCGAGGCGGGTGTCGGCTTTGCCGTGAACGATGGCCTTGAAGGTTTTCCTGCCGACATGATCGGGGCGAACCGCGACGGCGTCGAAATGAAGGTCGAGGACGGATCGCTCCGGATCCGCTCGATGCGAACGGCGCATGCCTATGTCGGCCGGCAGGCAGGGGCCCTGGCCGACGCCCAGGGATTCGTCGATACCGGCGACATCGTCGAGCGGCGCGGCGACAGGTATCACTTCGTCGGCCGGCGCGGCGGCATCATCAACATCGGCGGCCTCAAGGTTCATCCCGAGGAAATCGAAGCGGTCATCAATCGGCATGGGGAAGTGCGGATGTCCCGCGCGAAGTCGCGCCGCAGCCCGATCACCGGTGCCATCGTGGTCGCCGATGTCATCCTGGCCGATGGCGACAGCGCTGGCCGGAGCGACGAAATCCGCAATGAGATTTTGGCCGATTGCCGGGCATCGCTGGCGTCCCACAAGGTTCCCGCCGTCATACGGTTCGTTCCATCGCTCGATGTGACGGCGGCCGGAAAGCTGGCCCGACACGATGCATAATATTCTGGTGACCGGGGGAAGCCGCGGCATAGGCCTTGCCATCGCGCGAAGGGTTGCCGCCGCCGGCTACAATGTGATCGCGGTCGCGCGGAGCGAAAGCGACGCATTGGGCGCGGCGATCCGCGACGTCGCAACGCAAGGCACCGGCGGCCTTCACTTCCGGGCGTTCGACCTTAGCGCAATCGACACCATTCCCGCCTTCGTGAAAGGCTTGCGCGACGAATTCGGCGCGATCTACGGCCTTGTCAACAATGCCGGGATCGGCACTGAGGGTCTTCTTGCAACCATGCACAACAGCGAGATCGAGGCATTGCTGCGCCTCAACGTGCTCTCGCCCGTCATTCTGACAAAATATGTCGTGCGGCAGATGATGGCCGACGGCGCCGGCCGCATCATCAACATGTCGTCGATTATCGCCACCACGGGCTATAACGGCCTGTCGGTCTACGGCGCGACCAAGGCCGCGGCGACCGGCTTTACCCGCTCGCTTGCCCGCGAGGTCGGCAAGCTCGGGATCACCGTGAATGCGATTGCACCCGGCTTTGTCGATACCGAATTGACCCAAAGCCTCTCGGACGATCAGCGCAAACGTATCTCCGGCCGCAGCGCGCTACGCCGGTTGCCGGAGACCGACGATATCGCCAGCATGGTCGAGTATCTCCTGGGCGACGGCGGCCGCAACATCACCGGCACCGTATTGACCGTCGACGCCGGCAACACAGCGTGAACTGAACTCGTTCGTTCCGGCCGCTAGCGCCTAAAGACAGCGATAGCCGTCCCGCTTTGTTGAAGAAGGCCGGGCTTGCCGGGGTTCTGTTGGCGCTGGGTTCGACCGCAACAACATCATCAGCTTCGCCCGCCGGTTCAAATCACCCCGCTTTGAAATCGAGTCCGATGTCGAGAACGCTGACGCTGTGGGTGAGCCAGCCGATAGAGATCAGGTCGACGCCGGTCGCGGCAATTTGTGGCGCTGTAGCGGGCGTGATGCGGCCGGAGGCTTCGGTGACCGCCCGGCCGGCGACCATCGCGACGGCTTCCGTGAGCGTGGCTGAATCCATATTGTCGAGAAGCACCGCGTCGACACCGTGATCGAGCGCCTCGCGCAGTTGATCGAGCGTATCGACTTCGAGTTCGATCTTGACCAGATGGCCGACACCGCTTCTCGCCCGCTTCAACGCCTCGGTTACGCTGCCGGCGACGGCTACATGATTGTCCTTGATGAGCACGGCATCGTCGAGGCCGAACCGATGATTGTTGCCGCCACCGATACGGATCGCATATTTTTCGATGGCGCGCAGGCCGGGCGTTGTCTTGCGCGTGCAGACGATCTTCGCCTTGTAGTCCCGGACCGCGGCAACCACAGACGCCGTGGCCGTGGCAATTCCGCTCAGGCGGCACAGGAAATTCAACGCAACCCGTTCCGCCGTCAAAATACCCCGCGCGGGGCCGGTGATTGCGGCTATCACCTCGCCCGGCGCCAGCGCCGCCCCATCGTTGCGTTCTATACGCATCTCGATGGCCGGATCGATCAGTTGGAAGGCGAGCCGAGCCAAATCGAGACCCGCGACAACGCCGTTTTGGCGGGCAACGAGAAGTGTTGTGGCGCGGTGGTCCACCGGCACAATCGCATCGGTCGTCAAATCGCCGGCTCGGCCGAAATCTTCGAGCAAGGCCATACGAACCAAAGGCTCTATCATGATGGTTGGGAGAGGCGAGGGCGTCATGGCATTCCCTTGGGTTAGGCAACCGGTTCCGCGGCGCAGTCCCGCGCGGCTTGCAGCGCGTCATCGAGGCGCAGCGTCGAACGCCTCGCAAGATTTGTGTGGCCCGGAAAGTCGGTGCGTCCGTGTGCGCCACGGCTTTCCTGCCGGCGCAAGGCGCCGATCACGATCATCAGGCCGGCAATCGCGGCGTCGCTCGCGGCATGTTGCGAGACCGCAAGCGGATAGAGAGCGCGGGCGGCCGCGCGCAATCCTTCGCCGTCACGCAGCACGCCGGCGTGGCGCGACAGGATCGGACGGACCAAAGCTGGATCGCTTCGGCTGGTGCCTCCATCAGGCAGGAACCTCCGCCTGCGCGGCCTGATCGAGGCTGTTGCGGCAATATCTCTGGCGACCCAACTGCCGCACACCGTCGCTTCCAGCAGCGAATTACTGGCGAGCCGATTGGCGCCGTGCAAGCCGGTGCAGGCGGCTTCACCGCAGGCCCAGAGCCCCTCGATGGAAGTCCGTCCGCTTTTGTCGACGGATATGCCGCCCATGTGGTAGTGCGCGGCGGGACGGACCGGGATTGGCTGCGTGACCGGATCAATCCCTGCTTCACGACAAAGGGCCGTGATCGTCGGGAAGCGCCGCGCAAAGTCCAGTCCTCTCACGTTCCTCGCGTCGAGAAAGACCCGGTGTCCCGCCGCCATATGCCGCCAGACCGCGCGTGCGACGATATCGCGCGGGGCAAGTTCGGCGCCGGGCGCGTTTGCCATGAAGCGATCGCCGTTTTCGTCAACGAGGATCGCGCCTTCGCCACGCACGGCCTCGCTGATCAGTTTCAGCGGGAAGGATTCGTCGTCGAGCGCGGTCGGATGGAATTGAATAAATTCAAGATCGGCCATCACCGCGCCGGCGCGTGCCGCGAGCGCGAGGCCCTGGCCAAAGGATCCGGCCGGATTCGTCCCATGCAGGAACAGGCCTCCGATACCGCCAGTCGCGATGACGACCCGCTCGGTGGCAAAATGCACTGGCCCCCGGTCGGTCTCGGCGAGAAGACCCGTCACCGCATTGTCGTCGACCACCAGGCGCCGCGCTGTGGTCGCCTCTATCACCGTGATTGAAGGCGTCTCGCCGACCCGGCGGATCAAGGCCCGAATGATGTCTCGGCCGGTTGCGTCACCCCCGGCATGGACGATCCGGCGGCGCGAATGCGCGGCCTCGCGGCCGAGCGCTATGTTGCCGCTGGCATCCCGATCGAAAACCAGGCCGAGCCGCACCAACTGTTCGATCGCGGCGGGCGCCGCGGCGAGGATGGCGGCAGCGACGGTTTCATCGCACAAGCCGTCGCCGGCGATGAGCGTATCCTCAAGATGCAGCGAAGCGTCGTCATCCGCCCCGATACTGGCAGCGATGCCGCCTTGCGCGAGCGCGCTCGACGATTCCAGGCCCAGCGGCACACCGGTCAGGAGCAGCACCGGCTGCGGCGCCAGCGCCAGGGCGGTTATCAGGCCGGCGAGGCCGCCGCCGATAATGACGGGCGCGCCGTCGGTGTCGTGCAATGCTGTCATTTTACGGCCAGCATTCGCTCGACCGCGAGGCGTGCGCGCGCTGCGACACTTTCATCGATCGTGACCTGGTGCTGCATCGTCTCCAACGCGCGGCGGATGTTGCCGAGCGTGATCGTCTTCATGTGCGGGCAAAGATTGCAGGGACGGATGAATTCGAGGTCCGGGTACTGGATGGCGACGTTGTCGCTCATCGAGCATTCCGTCAGAAGCACGACCCGCGGTGGTCGTTTGGTGGCGACGTAGGAAGACATCGCGGCCGTCGAGCCGGCGAAATCGGCCTCCGCCAGCACGTCCGGCGGGCATTCCGGGTGCGCCAGCACGACGACACCGGGGTGGTTCTCGCGCAATTGCCGAACTTCTTGCGCGCTGAAGCGCTCATGCACTTCGCAATGGCCGGTCCAGGCAATCACCTTGACCTTGGTCTCGGCGGCAACGTTCTTGGCCAGATATTCGTCCGGCAGCATGATCACGCGGTCAACGCCAAGCGACTCGATAATCACCCTGGCATTGCCCGAGGTGCAGCAGATATCGGACTCGGCTTTCACCGCTGCGGAGGTGTTCACATAGGTCACTATCGGGACGCCGGGATAATTTTGCCGCAGCAGCCTCACGTCCTCGCGCGTGATGGAGTCGGCAAGCGAGCAGCCGGCGCGGCGATCGGGAATCAGCACGGTCTTGGATGGATTCAACAATTTGGCCGTTTCGGCCATGAAGTGGACGCCGGCGAGAACGATGACATCGGCCTCCACATGCATCGCCTCGCGGGCCAGAGCAAGGCTGTCGCCGACAATGTCCGCCACGCAGTGGAAAATTTCCGGCGTCTGATAATTGTGGGCAAGGATGACCGCGTTGCGGCTCTTCTTCAACGCGATGATCGCGTCGATATCGTTTGACAGCATCGGCCACTCGATCGCGGGGATCGCGTGCCGCACTTTCGCATAGAGATGTTCCGAAGGTCGCGGTTCCAGTGTCGACAGCATAACTTATACTCCCTATGAGCATATATTATACTGGAGTCGAGTATAAGTCTTGTCAAGCCCCCGAGATCGGGAGTTTCGTCCCGGCAATCGCGCGTTCCGCAAATACGGCACGGCGGAAACGGAACAATTTGGCCGGACGCCCGCCGGTGTCCTGGCTGGTTTCGCCAGTCTCCTCAATAAGTTCCTGCTGCTCGATCAAGCGGCGAAAATTCGGCTTGTGCACGAGCCTTCCGGCCAGCGCCTCAACACAGCGTTGCAATTGCAGTAGCGTGAATGTGTCCGGCATCAATTCAAACACCACGGGGTGGTATTTGATCTTGGCCCTGAGCCGGGCGATGCCGGTTGCCAGAATCCGGCGATGATCAAGGATCATGGGCTTACCGGAAGTGTCCGACCAAACCGCGTTGGCCGATATGGATGTCGAGGAATTTCCGCGCATAGCCTCCGGAATCAGCCTCGCCTCGTATAGTAGTTCGTACCGCTGCAGAACCAATTCCTCGTTCCAGGGGTGCTCTTCGAAACCGAAAAGCATGGCAGCGCGCTGGCGGCGAATGCGCTGCGCCGCCCGATCGGACGCTGCCGAAACCCAGACCTTGAGCCCTGGCTGCAGTATTTTCTCAATCAGCGGCGGTGGGCCGACGCGATGATCCTCCCAGGGAAAATAATCATACCAGCCGCGCCAGCTTGCCTCGTGTTCGCCGAACGCCGGTTGCTCTCGCGTCAGGCCGAGATAGCTGATCGAGATGACGTGCTGCGCGGCAGCGCCGGCGCGATCGCGATCGGCAAAGGTGTAGAGCTGCTCGACATAACCGAGCGGCAACCGTGTCTGCCGCTCGACCCAGGCGCGCAGCCCCGATTGCAGCGAACGATGGGCGAGTTCGAAAGGCCCGGAGGGCAGGGCGCGCTGATCCTGGATCGTCAAAACACGAGGCTCACCGGAGGTAACGGCCACCAGCACGGCAATAAGATCAGCCGCAATTCCTTGCGGTGACGGGCGCGCTGTCAGAGGCGCGTTGGCCTTGGAATTGGTGCCGTCAAGCGGGTCCATGACCTGGTCTGCTTAAGTGTTTATAGGGGTAAGGGTGAAAGACTGTATCGCGAATCCACTCCGATATTCTTACCATGAAGCCGCAACGTGATGCGCACGACAATAGCAGTCGTCCGGCAGCGCGCTTGCCTCTCTCGATGGCATTGCTATATCGGATTTTTCCGCAATCCTGCGTTCCCACCGCGAAGCGAGATCGATTATGGCCGCGAATACCGATACCACAGCCGAATCCAAGCCATTCCAGGCCGAGGTCGCCGAACTGCTGCACCTGATGGTGCATTCGGTCTATTCGGAAACCGATATTTTCCTGCGCGAATTGATCTCAAACGCGTCGGATGCCTGCGACAAGCTGCGTTATGAAGCGATCGCGGCCCCCGATCTGATCGCCGACGGGGAGGCGCCCCGCATCCGCATCGCGCCCGACAAGAAAACCAACACGCTCAGCGTCATCGACAGCGGCATCGGGATGGACCGTCAGGAGCTGATCGACAATCTCGGCACCATCGCGCGTTCCGGCACCAGGTCTTTTCTGTCGCGCCTGACCGAGGCCAAGGAAGGAGCCGGCCTGATCGGCCAGTTCGGCGTCGGATTTTACGCCGCCTTCATGGTCGCCGAGCGCATTGTCGTCACCAGCCGCCGCGCCGGCACCGACGAGGTCTGGACCTGGTCGTCCTCGGGCGGCAGCGGATTTGAGATTGCGCCCGCCAGCGAGGACGATGCCCGCCGCATCACGCGCGGCACGGAAATCGTTCTGCAGCTCAAGCCGGACGCTACAAAATATCTGGAGACCTACGAGATCGAGCGCGTCGTCGGCGCCTATTCCGACAATATCCAGTTTCCGATCGACCTTAAGCCGGAGGAGGGCGAGCCGCGTCAGATCAATTCGGCGAGCGCGCTGTGGCAGCGGCCGAAATCGGAGCTGACGCCGGAAGATTACACGCAGGCCTACCGGGCGATCGCCGGCGCCTTCGACGATCCGGCGATGACGCTGCATTATCGCGCCGAAGGGCGGCAGTCCTATGTCGTCCTGCTGTTCGCGCCGTCGACAAAGCCGTTCGACCTGTTCGAGCCGTCGCGCAAGGGGCAGGTGAAACTCTATGTCCGCCGCGTCTTCATCGCCGACGACGCCGATCTGTTGCCGGCCTATCTGCGCTTTATCCGCGGCGTGATCGACAGCGAGGATCTTCCGCTCAATATTTCCAGGGAGATGCTGCAGAACAATCCGCAGCTCGCGCAAATCCGTAAAGCGGTGACCGGCCGCGTGATCGGCGAACTGGAAAGCCTGAGCGAGAAGGAGCCCGAGAATTTCGCCAGGATCTGGGATGCGTTCGGTCCTGTCATCAAGGAAGGAATCTGGGAGGATTTCGAACGGCGCGAGAAATTGCTGGCGCTGTCGCGCTTCACCACGACCGCGGGGGAGAAGCGGTCGCTCAAGCAATATGCCGAGAACCTGAAGCCGAACCAGACCGAGGTCTATTATCTCACCGGCGACAGTCTCGAGCGGCTGAAGTCCAATCCCAAGCTGGAATCGGCCGCGGCCCGCGGCATCGAGGTCTTGCTGCTGACCGATCCGGTCGATGCCTTCTGGACCGCGGCACCGCTCGACTTTGGCGGCAAGCCGCTGAAATCGCTGAGTCAGGGCGACATCGACTTCGGACTGATCCCGCTGCTCGACGACAAGGCCAATGATGAAAAGCCATCCGGTCCGGATGAGGCCGCAACCATCGCCACCATTAAGGATGCACTGGGCGACCGGGTATCCGACGTGCGGGCATCGCAGCGGCTGACCAGCAGTGCGTCATGTCTGGTGGCGGGCGGCGGCGGCCGGGATCGTCAGCTCGAGCGATTGCTGGCGCAACAGAATAAAGGCGCCGGCGCAAAGCCGATCCTCGAGATCAACATGCGCCATCCCCTCGTCGCGGCTATCTCCGGCAAAGCGGACGCGGCTGCGGATATCTCGTTGCTGTTGCTGGAGCAGGCGCAAATCCTCGACGGTGAATTGCCGGAAGATACCGCCGCCTTTGCAACCCGGCTCAACCGGCTGGTGCTGCGCGGGCTGGGTTAAGCGATCGGGCAGGAGGTCCGGTCGCGGGTTCACGCACCACAATTCGACCGCCTGCCCTGAAGGCGCTTTGTTCCGGGGAGCATTTTGTTTTCAATGAGTGATCGCGAACCCATCTTCAGACTTGGCCGTATCTGACCATGGTCTCACAATCCGGACGATCCCGCGCCCATGACCACGCCAGGCGGTAGCGAAACATTCTACGGCAGCATCGCGGTCTTTCGTGGCTTCGGCCGCCTGATGGACCCGGCGCTGTATTCGCCGCTGCCGGATGACTGGAGCATCGGCGTCGCCGATATCGTCGAGTCGACCAAGGCGATCGCGCAAGCGCGTTACAAGGCCGTCAACATGGCCGGCGCTGCTGTCATCGCTTCCGTCACCAATGCGCTGGATGGACGCGAATTTCCGTTCGTGTTCGGCGGCGACGGCGCAAGCTTCGCGGTGTCGCCGGATGATCTTGAGCGCGCCCGCGAGGCGCTGGCGGCGACCGCGACCTGGGTCCAGAACGATCTCGACCTCGTGATGCGGGTTGCGCTGGTGCCGGTCGCCGCGGTGCGGGCGCAGGGCCTTGACGTTCGCGTCGCCCGCTTCGGGCCGTCGCCGAATTTGTCCTATGCGATGTTTTCCGGCGGCGGTCTCGGCTGGGCCGAAGCGGCGATGAAGCGCGGCGAATTCGCGGTGCCGATGGCGCCGTCCGGCACGCAGCCCGATCTCACCGGGCTTTCCTGCCGGTTCGAGGAAATTCCTTCGGTGCGCGGCCTGATCCTTTCCGTGCTGGTGGTGCCGGCGCGCGGCGCCGACGCGAATGCCTTTCGCAAGCTGATCGAAGACATCATTGCGCTGGTCGAGCGCAGTCCGGATTCCGGACGGCCGGTGCCTGCGGGCGGCCCAGCGCTGCGCTGGCCGCCGGCCGGTGCCGAGTTCGAGGCGCGCGCCAAACGCGGCGGATCGCTGGTGAAGCGGCGTGCCTTCGTGCTCGCCTACACGCTGTTTGTCTATCTGGTGATGCGTTTTGGCATCAGCGTCGGCGGCTTCGTGCCGAAAACCTATGTGCAGCAGGTGGTGGAGAATTCAGACTTCCGCAAATACGACGATGGACTGCGGATGGTCCTCGATTGCACGCCGGAACTGGAGCGCGCGCTGACGCAGCGACTGGCGGCCGCGACGGCGATCGCGCGATACGGCCTGCACCGGCAGGATGCGGCCATGATGACCTGTTTCACGCCGTCGGCGCGGCGTAGCGATCACGTGCATTTCATCGATGGCGCGCGGGGCGGCTATGCCTCGGCGGCGACGGCGCTGAAGGCGACGCCAGCCTGATGCGATTCAACCCTCATGGTGAGGAGGCGCTCTTGCGCCGTCTCGAACCGTGAGGAAATAGTCTGATCCTTCGAGACGCGGCCCGATGATAAACTCCGACGCCGCTCCTCCCGAGTGAGCGCAAATGCGCTCATCCGGGGATGAGGAGTCGTAGGGCATTCTATGGCCGCTCAGCGCGTCGCCCGGCTCCAGGTCTCTCCACCGCAAAACCCGCCGACGCAGCCTTCGACCTTCAGCGTATCGGGTCCCGCAACCGAGATGCTGCTTGCATAGGTCTTGCCGTCATCGGCGTTGTAGATTTGACCGGACCATTTGTTCGCCCCGGCGGGCCGCATGCCCATGAACAACGAAAGCCCGATAATCGGACGTTTGGCCAGGGCCGGGTTGGAGTTCTTGTCGTCGATCTGCGGCTTTCCAGTTGCGGGGTCGATCGGGTCGCGCAGCCAGACGACAACGCCGCAGATCCCTCCGCCGCATTTGCCGACGCGCACTTTTGCATCGCCCGCCTGCGTCAACCAGATACCGTCCGGTCCGCCGGCTTGCGCGCGCGCCGGCGCCGCGGCCAGCAACGCCGTTAACATCGCAATCGCGAAACCAAATCTGCAAGCCATCAACCGCCCCTGCAGAAACAAATAGCAATAAACTGAATTTGTGCAATGCCAGATACTGGGTTGTGCCGACCATTTACCCTCGGTGCGTCATCCGAATGGGCACCCTGCGACGGGCATGGTCACCAAGGCAGGCCGCATAGGTCGATGACGCCTTGCCGCGGCGCGCGCCCCAAATCGAATACAAAGGGTGCCATCGCCTCGAAGCGAATCTTGCCGCCGGGTTGCTCGGCGTAGATCTCACCGGCGAAAGGGTGCCAGCCGCGCGACTGATAAAATTCGAAATTGTGCGGTTCGCAGAACAGTAGGGCAAAGCGAACGGTTTCCTGGTCGCGCATGGTTTGGATCGCCGCGTTGAGGGCCAAACTCGCATAACCCAGGCGCCGGCAGTCCGGACGGGTCGCAACTCCGCCGACGCCGCCGATGTGCACCTTGCGGTCGTTCCAGGTGACGGTCCGGAAGTAAATGCCGACATGACAGGCAAGGCCGCCCGAGGGCGCCTCGATCAGCACTCGCAGATCGGCATGGGCCCATTTTATATGACCCCAGGGCAGCTTCTCGACGACATGGCGCGGCCAGACCGCATTGAACAGCGGTTCGACCAGTGGCCAGGATGCGTCTCCGTTCAGGACGTCGATCTCGATGCTCATTGCTTTCCCCCCAGCGCGCGCTGCGCGCGCCCTTCATACGAGCTACGCGGAGGATACCTTACCGATCGCGACGTCTCGGAAAAAGGTTTTGAGGTTGTTGGACCCCGAGATTGGTGACCGAGATCACAGACCGCGGCCTAACGCCTTGCTGTCATATTGGCAAATGATATGGTTTCCGCGATTGGAACCTGGGAACATTGATGCGCCGGCTCGCCACTCTCGTCGCCGTTGCCTTGGCAGGCTGCCTCGCCAATCAATCCGCCTTTGCAGAGAAGCGCGTTGCGTTCGTTGTTGGTAACTCCAACTACCAAAACGTCGGCGCGCTCGCCAATCCGGCCAATGATGCGGCGGCTATCACCGAGATGTTCAAGAAGGCGGCTTTCGACGTCGTCGAGTCGCGCCGCGATCTGAAGAATGCGGAAATGCGGCGTGCTTTGCGCGACTTCACCGAGAAGGCGCGGGATGCGGATATC
>Ga0210386_10004539_pt1 | contig 11464 bp, 14 predicted proteins | sample IncBWH32OmetaG_FD_160091 | JGI IMG/M metagenome (GOLD analysis project Ga0210386, IMG submission 160091) | Forest soil microbial communities from Barre Woods Harvard Forest LTER site, Petersham, Massachusetts, United States - Inc-BW-H-32-O ... | reverse complement strand
GTGACCGGTGTGGTGCTGACCCTCGTGCTCTCACTCGGCGCCGCGCTGATCCTCAACCTGCCGGTGCGCGGCCAGCCGCTGTTCCGGGCGCTGCTCTACCTGCCGACCATCGTCCCGGTCGTGGTGACCGGCTACCTGTGGCGCTGGCTGATGAACGTGCAGTACGGGTGGGTCGACCGGATTCTCGGCCTGCTGCATCTGCCGCAGCCGGACTGGCTGGAGAGCCCGACCTGGGGCACGCCCGCCGTCCTGCTGATGACGCTGTGGACGATCGGCGGGCCGACGATCATCTACCTGGCCGCGCTTAAGAACGTGCCTAAGGAACTGTACGAAGCGGCGACCGTGGACGGCGCCGGTCCAATCGCCAGGTTCCGGCACATTACCTGGCCGGTGATCAGCCCGGTCACTCTCTTCCAGGTCATCGTCAGCGTCATCGCCTACTTGCAGATCTTCACGCAGCCCTACCTGCTGGCCCAGACCCACCTGAACGCGTCGACCGGAGGGCCGGGCAATTCGATGCTCACATACTCGATCTACTTGTTCGAGAACGCCTTCGTATACCTGAAGATGGGCTACGCGTCGGCGATGGCGTGGGTGCTGTTCCTTGTCACCATGGCAGTCACGGCGGTCGTGCTCGTCAGCTCGCGACGGTGGGTGCACCATGACGGCCGTTGATCATGCGGTACCCGATGAGGTCGTAGCCGATCCTCTCGCGCGCGGTGGTCTGGTGCCTCGTGCGGCGTCACGCAGAGCCCGCGGCGCCCTGCGGCTGCTGGCGGTGTTGGTGCTCGTCGCCGCCTTCGCGTTCCCTTTCGCCGTGATGGTGACGACCTCGTTCAAGACGACCGGCGATATCTTCCACGCGCCGCCCCAGTTCTGGCCGACGTCCTGGACGCTGGCGAACTTCCGTGCCGTCTTCACCGAGATGCCGTTTTGGCGGTACCTCGGGAACACCGTGCTGCTCTGCGGGCTCAATGTGCTCGGCACGCTGCTGGCCTGCCCGCTGGTGGCGTACTCGCTGTCGAAGCTGCGCTGGCGCGGGCGCGGCCCGCTGCTGGTGCTCCTCCTGGCTACGATGATGCTGCCGCCCCAGGTCACCCTGATCCCGGTCTACCTGATCTGGAACCACGTGCATGCGGTCAACACCTACTGGCCGCTGGTGGTGCCCGCGTTCTGCGGCACTCCGTTCCTGATCTTCATGATCCGCCAGTTCCTCATCAACGTTCCGAACGAACTCCTCGAGGCGGCCCGGATCGACGGCGCCTCCGAGTTGCGCATCTACTGGACCGTGGTGCTGCCGCTGGCCCGTCCGGCGCTTGCCACGGCGGCGGTATTCCAGTTCGTCTGGACCTGGACCGACTTCCTCAACCCGCTGATCTACCTCAACAGCACCAGCAAGTACACGCTGTCCATCGGCCTGTACAACTTCTTCTCCGAACACGGCGTGGACTGGGGGCCGCTGCTGGCCGCCTGCGTGCTGTTCACCATCCCGGCCTTGCTGATCTTCCTGGCTGGCCAGCGTTACTTCGTCGAAGGGATTGCCACCCGTGGCCTCAAGTGACTCCTATCTCCCGATAACCGGCACGTTTATCGACGAGATCACCGTGGACATCCCCTCGCAGAACTGGGGGCCGGCGGAGTGGGCGACGGAGTTCGACACGTTCGTGACGGCCGGGATCGACACGGTGGTCATGATCAGAGCCGGCTGCGGCGAGCGGCTGGCCTGCCCGTCGAGGGCGATCGCCGACCGGGTGCCCACGCTGCCGGTCTACGTCGACCTTGTGCGGCTGTTCCTCGATCTGGCCGCCGACCGCGGTATCACCTTCTACCTCGGGCTCTATGACTCCAACAGGTTCTGGTATCGCTACGACTGGACCACCGAACTCGACCTGAACCTCGGCTTCATCGATGAGGTCTGCGACCGCTACGCCGGCTCGCCGGCCTTCGGCGGGTGGTACCTGCCGCATGAGACCACCGACTCGAGCCTGCGGATCCTGGACCTCAATTCGGCGCTCGCCCGGCGGGTCAAGTCGGTCACACCCGAATTGCCGGTCCTCATCTCACCGTTCTTCGCGGGCCGCAGCGACCTGTGGAACGGCACCGACCTGCGGTCGCGGCCGCGCGACCCGGAAGAGCACGCCCGGATCTGGGAGGAGATCTTCGGGCGCTATTCCGGCCTGGTTGACTACTGCGCGTTCCAGGACGGCACCGCCGACCCGCTCCGGCTGGCCGAATATTTCGCGGCGAGCACCGAGGTCGCAACGAAGTACAACATCCGGTCGTGGGCCAACGTCGAGACCTTCGACCGGGACATGCCGATCAAATTCCCGCCAGCCGACTGGCGCAAGCTGGCCCATCGCCTCGATGCGGTGCAGCCGCACGTGGAAAAGATCATCTCGTTCGAGTTCTCGCACTTCATGAGCCCGAATTCCACCTGGCCTTCGGCCCGTTCCCTGTACGCGCGGTACCGCGAGTTCCTGGCGGCGAAGCCGTCGTGACCAGTACTGCGCCACGTCCAGCGGCGGTGCTGAACCCCTCGGCGGGAGCGAGCCCTCCGGCGGTGCTCGGGCGGATCGAGGGCGGGCTCGTCGTGTCCTGCCAGGCGCCGGCTGGGCACCCGTTGCGGACGCCGTCGGTCATCGCGCGCCTGGCCCGCGCGGTCGCCCTGGGCGGCGCGGTGGGACTGCGGGTCAATTCGGTCCCCGACCTGCGGGCGGTGAAGGCGGTCACCAGCCTGCCGGTTATCGGCATCCACAAGGTCGCGCGCAAGGACGGCCGCGACCTCATCACACCCCGGCTCCAGCTGGCCGCCGGGCTCGCGGCAGCCGGGGCGGACATCATCGCGGTGGAGGCGACCGCGGAAATGCACATGCACTACGGTGACCCGGCCATCCTCATCAGCAAGATACGTGAGGAACTCGGCGTGCCGGTCATGGCCGACGTGGCCACCGTGTCCGAAGGCATCAGGGCCTGGGAGGCAGGGGCGGACCTGGTGGCCACCACGCTGTCGGGCTACACCGGGTCTCCACCGCCGGGTTCTCCTGGGGCCGCGTCTCTTGGGGCCACGACCCAGATCCCTGATCTCGACCTGGTCGCGGAACTGCACGACCGCGGGATACTGACGGTCGCCGAGGGCAGGTACAGCACGCCCGAACACGTGGGGACCGCGTTCCGCAACGGGGCGTTCGCGGTGGTGGTGGGCACCGCGATCACCGATCCGGCCGCGATCACCAGGCGGTTCGCGCGGTTCACCCCCATCGCGCAACTGCCCGATCCGGACGGGATGTCGCGATGACGGAGCCCTCCGGTGCGAGACGCGCGGTGCCCCTTGGCGTGACGCCTCCGGGTATCGCGGCCCTCGGCGTGGACATCGGCGGCACCAAGATCGTCGCGGCCGTGCTGCGGCCAGACGGGACGACGGGGCCCGAAGCCCGCGCTGCCACTCCGGCGGCCGAAGGGCCGCAGGCTGTGCTCGACGCGGCGATCGCGGCGGGACGCGCGGCGATCGCCCAGGCCGGCTGCCCGGCCCCGTCCGTGTGCGGGGTCGGTACCGCGGGAACGGTCGGTCCCGGCGGGGTGATCGGGCACGCTACCGACTCGCTTCCCGGCTGGACGGGGACCGGCGTTGCCGCCGCTTTCTGCGCCGCGCTGAACCTTCCGGTCACTGTGCTCAACGACGTGCACGCCGCCGCGGCCGGCGAGTCCGCGTGCGGCGCCGCCCGCGGTTATGACGACGCGCTCGTGGTGTACGTCGGCACCGGCATCGGCGGCGGCCTCATCTGCGGCGGGCAGCTGCGGACCGGTCGCACCAGCAGCGCCGGCGCGGTAGGTCACCTTCCGGCGCCGCGTGCCGCGGGACGCCGGTGTGGCTGCGGCGGACTTGATCACCTGGAGGCGTATGCGTCCGGACCCGCGATAGTCGCCAGCTACCTTGAGCACGCCAGGTCGACCGCCACGGACACAACGGCCGATGCCCCGGCCGGCCTGCCGGAGATCGCCGCGCTGGCTCGTTCCGGCGACGCCGTGGCCCGGCTGGCTATCGAACAGGCCGCCGAGGTACTCGGCGCGGTGCTCGGCGGGCTGGCCAACATCCTCGACCCTGACGTGGTCGTGATCGGCGGCGGGGTCGCCGCCCTGGCCGACCTCCTCATCGAGCCGGTTAGCCGCGAATTCCGGGATCGCGCCCTGCCCGGCCCGGCAACCTGCGACCTGGCGTTCAGCACCCTCGGGCCGCTCGCCGTGGTGATCGGCGCCGCGCGCGCCGCCTTGCTGCTCGGCACCGGCTGAGGTGAACCGAGACTGGCCAGGACCCGCTGCGCTTTGGCGTGGCGGATCCTGGCCTCGTCTTGCCGCGCGGCGCGGCTGGCGAGGTCGCCGCGCGCCGCCAGGGCGTCGGGCTTCCCCGTGGGTGAGCCGATCTCTTGGATGATCCTCAGCGCCGTGCAGATGGCCCGCTCCGGTCTCGGGGTCCCCGGATTGCCGTGTTCCTGGCCCAGCCTTATCAGCCGCGTCCCGGCTGTGCGGATCGGGGCGAGCCCACGGGGAGCGAGCGGGCCTCTTTCAGGCGCCTCGTCCCGAGGCCGGGGCGGTCTTGTCTGCCGGGGTTCCGGCGGTACCTGCTGCGTCTCGTCGGCCGTACGTCCCAGAGGCGGGACCGCCCAGGTCGGCACGGCTGCCGGGTCCCGGGTCAGCGAAGATCCACGACCCGGACCTGTCCGCGTCATGGCGTCCGTGCCCGGCGGTCGACACGCGGGGCCGGCCTGAACACGCGGCGCCGTTCCGCATTCCGGCGTTCGGGAGGGCCGGAGCTACTGGCCGGGCGAGTACTCGTCCGGGACGGACCTGACCGCGGCGGCGTCCCCGCCGTCCCGCGTCGTCCAGCTGGGCAGCCAGTGCACGAGGACCCGCTTCTGTTCTCCCGGTTTCCCTCGGCGCCCTTGTGAGTCGGGCAGGTCCGCAAGCCCCCGTCGACGTACTCGGCGTCATCCGGGCTTGCACGAAGCTCTCCGATCGCGCGGGCCGCGGCGCGCCAGGAGGGCAGGCACGCCTCCAGCTCGCCGCGGACCTTGGAGAACCGGCGCGGGCATCGGGTACTGGTACTGCTGCCAGGAGCTCCGCGGCAAGCTGGACGGGTGGGATGAGGTGGACGCCGGCGATGCGGGCAACTCTGTAAATGACCTTGCCCTGATGGGATCGGTGCTGGCGAGGTTACCGGCCGTACTGCATTTCCGTGATCGCCTTCGCGACCGGCACCTTGACGAAGTACGCGGCGCCGAAGGGAATGCACATCAGCACGTACCAGAACTTCTCCGCTGCGGTCATCTCTGCCAGGCCGAAGTCGGCCATCGCCTTCTTGGCGGGGATCTTCGCGAAGTAGCCCGCGCCGAAGCCGATGCACATCAGCACGTACCAGAACTGCTCCGCGGCCGTGAGGCTCGTCTTGCGGAGCAGCTGCGGCGCGGGCTGGTACGGCTGGCCGTACCGCGGGGGCTGCGGCGCAGGCCACGGCTCCGGCTCGGGTTGCCGGGCAGGCAGGTACTGCGGCTGCGCGGCGGGCGTGAAACCTGCCTGCGGCAGGGGTTCCCGGCGGAACTGCGGCGGCGTGACGGGCTCGCGGTCCGGCGGCCCGAAGCCCGCGGCCTGAGTGTAATCCGGTCCGCGTCCACTCGTGTAGTCCCCTTGCTGCGCCATGCGTCCCCCTCAACTTCGGCATGCCCCTTGTGGCACAGGAGACGCGAAGGCGGTGCGCTGGGTGTACAACAGCGCCGTGTTGTTGCCGAGTCGTTACGGAAAGTCCCTTGCGTGAGGGAATGAGCGGGCTTGGTCGCCGATTACGCGATAACCGGCGTGCCGGTGCCGCGCAGGTAGTCGTCGACGCGCCTCCGCATGGCCGTGCCCATCGTGTAGGCGGTCAGGTCTGCGGGCGCGACCCAGCGGACCTCGCTGGACTCCGTGCTGAGGGTCGGCTTGCCGCCGACGGGACGGGCGGTCAGCACGACGCTGAACTCACGGCGGACCTCGTCGTTGCTGGTGAAGTGGATGACATGGCCAGGGTCGGAGTAGATCCCGAGCAGCCCGGTCACCTCGACCTGTATGCCGGTCTCCTCGAAGGTTTCCCGGACGGCCGCGTCGGCCACGGACTCGTTCATCTCGATCGCCCCGCCAGGGAGTGCCCAGTTGCCGTTGTCAGTGCGGCGGATCAGCAGCACCGCGCCGTCTTCACGGGCCACGAGAGCGACAGCCGCCGGGACGACACTGTTCGGCTTCGGTGCATTCAGGTCGTCGTAGTAGTCGATCCTGCGCGCCACCTCAGGTGTCCTCCCCGTTCCACGGCTTCGCCTGTTCCCAGACATGTTCGACGCATTCCAGGTAAACCGTCACCAGGCTGCCTCCTGAGACCTTCCTCAGGTGCAGGACGGGCGCGCAGGCGGCGGTGTTCCCGAAAACGTGCGCGTTGACGAGCACCTGGTCGTCAACGCGGTAGATCGAGTTATACAGCGTCGTCTCGTGCAGCCTGATTTCGATAAGGTCCTGCTCGGCGAGGGGCCTGAGGAAGGAAAGCGCGTTGCGGATCTTCGCGCTGACCGTCGCCGGCCCGATGCCTTCCTCTTCGCCGCGCTGCGCGACCGACGCCGACGACGGGTCGCCGAGCAGCCAGCGGACCCGCACACCCGCGCGTGCCTGGTCGGCGAGCAGCCGTCGCGTCGAAGGGTCCTCGGCGAGGAACAGCGCCGCGTGGACAAGGATGACGATCTCCTCACGTGCCGCTCCAAGGAGCTGGTGCCACGTACCGCGGGGGACGCTGCCGCGGTCGGGGTAGAGGCGGACCAGTTCCGACTGGCTCGCCTCGGCACGCCGCTCATAGCCGGGGCCGGGGGCGTCAGGCCACAGGTAGTCCTCTTCGTAGCCGAGGCGGCGCGCGGCGTCCCACCGGTTGGCGCGGTGCGGGACGCGGCCCAGGCTCAACCAGCGTTCCACGCTTTTCGGGTCGACCCCGCAGCACAGCGCAAGGTCGTCGATGGTGGTGTTCGTGCGCTGCATCGCGGTGCGGAGCCGCTCGTTGGGGGAGGCGGTAGCGCTCACGTTACCCAGGGTGCCGGACGTTGCGGGACGTTTCAAGACCGGGGCGGGACGTTTCACGGCGCAGAACGTCCTGCGAAGCGTCCCGTGAGGCGGTGGGAACGTCCCAGGCAACTGCGGACCATGGGGGCGTGAGCACGACTGACGACCTGGGTGCACTCGCGGTCGACTTCGCCGCGTGGCACATCTGGCGCGGCCGGTCCGCGTCCGGCAAGGAAACGGACTGGCACGCGACCAGCAAGCGGCGCGACGGCGAGAAGCGCAGGAGGCTCGACGCAGCGGACGCCGCAGGGCTGCGCGCCCTGCTGGCCCAGGAAGAAGCGCTAGTCGCGGCCTGAACCTGGCGCGCGGTGAACGGAGACTGTGATGGGTGAGGCAGCGCCGCAGGCTGCTGCGACCGGGGCATTCGACGGGTACGCCCTTGCCGGACTGCGCTGGGGCTGGGGCGACGCTTACCGGATCGGCTGGGACGCAACACGCCGATGGTGGGCGAACCGACGCGACGGGAAAGGCGACGACATCAAGGCGGCCGACCCCGATGCACTGTGGGCGATGATCTTCGCGGACTACACGTCCAGCCCTGTCCGCCGCAACTACTCCGCTCCCGTACCGGAAACGGCCGAGTGCCAGAGTCGCGCGGCGGAGGCCCGGTGACCGGCCTCCCCGCGGTGCCGCACATTCCGGCGATGCCGCGCCCGCGGACACCTCTCGAGGAACTGCGCCGCGACTGGGGCGACGCCTACCTGATCGATCACCACCCCGACATCGGATGGCGCGCGGCCCGCCGCGACCAGGCCGGCACCTTGATCACGGCGGCTGACCACGAAGCGCTGCGCACCGCGATACGCGCCGACTACGGGAAGCGGCCGGTGCTGCGCGAGGTGGCGCCGTGATCGGCTGGGAGTGGGAAGGGGCCGCGGAAGGCAGCGCCGGGTGCGGGGTCAGCGACGACGAGGACAGGGCGCGGAAAGCCGCCGAGGCGTGGCTCAAGGCGAACCCGCAGGGGACGGCGGTACTCGGCGCGGCGCGGCTGGCGGACGGCACGACGACGCTGTCGGCATACTGGGCCCGGGCCGGCGTTGCGAGGCGGTCGCGGCGGCTGCGTGACGGCCGGATCGCGTGGGCGCGGATTCCCGCCCCGCGGCCAGGAGCCGACGGCTAGTGGCCCCGGTCAAGCGCGAGGCCACCGGCGGCATCGTGCGGGACATGATCGCCGACGGGACGCTGGTTCCAGGCGCCCCTGCGCCGTCCGGCGAGGCCCTGGCCAGGAAGACCGGGTACTCCGTGCACGTGCCGGGCCGCGCTCCGGGCGCTGCTCAGAGACGGAACGCTGACACAGGGAGCGAGCCCGACCGCCCGTCTTCGCGTCGCCCCCGCGCCTGGCACCGGCGGGACGGTCCCGGGCGCGGAGCGGGGGTCGCTGTCGAGGGCGCTCGCAGCGCGCAGGCGCGCCGCCGGGCTGACGCAGCCCCAGCTGGCCGCCCTGCTCGGCGTGTCGGTCACGACGGTCGGGCATGCGGAAACGGGCCGCTTGTGGCAGGCCCGCGAGTTCTGGAGGCAGGCCGACCGGGCACTCGGAGCTGCGGGTGCACTGCTGGGCATGTACGACTAGCACCGGGCCGCGGCAGGCAGCCCGGCAGCGGACGAGCCCTCGGAGCCACCGGAACCTCCGCCGCCTCCGCTGCCGGTGAGCGTTGCCATCAGCGCCGCCGGAGTGCTGGTCACCTGGCCTGACGGCACGCAGACCCTGGCGGCGCCGCCCGGCTGCCAGGAACGGATAGAGCCACGCCCCTCCGATTCGTCGAAAGGAAACCCCACGCTATGACCGATACTGCCGAGGTCGTTGGCGGATCAGATGCCAAGCTCGCGCTCATGTTCGAGGCAGCGACCCGTCTCGGTTTCCCCGCACCGGACGCCGCCGCCGTGTTCAGCGGTCTCGCCGCGCCGTTCACGCCACACGCCGAAGGGCGCTCGAACTGGACCGTCACAGGCGGCCATCACTGGTGCACGGAGGCCGAACGGTGACCCCCGACCAGGAACACGCCGCGCGGCTTACCTGTGCCGAGTGGTCGGCAGTGTGCGTGAGCGGCGGTACCGGCGCCGCAGTGCACGGGCACTTGCCCGGGCGCGGCCGACCGGGCGGCACTCGCTGAGCTGCCGCTGCCAGTACCGGGTTCCCTGCGCGCCGGGCAGTTCGTGGCGATGCCCGGCGGTGCGGCGAACACTGATCCTCATGAGGAAGACACTGCAACAACCGCATCGACCCCGACTCCTGACGATTAAGTGTCAGCTAGCGGAGGCCCTCCACGCGCCGCAGACCGACAATCGCGGCGCAGTGCTCTTGGCAGTGACGAGGTCCCTACGATGCCTTCGATTCCCCAGCACCAAGCGCCTCCATCACTGCGCGGTAGGGCTTCGAGGCCCTCGCGTTGCCCTTCGGGTCTTTACTTGGGATCTGAAGGATGACGTCCCCGGACGGTAGATGCAGTGTCGCCTGGGGGAAGCCGTCCCCGTTGATCCAAAGGGTCGCTTCGACCTTCACCATGTCTCCTTCGGAGTCGATGTTGCTTGCGTCCAGTGCGACGCGTGTGGTGCGTTCCCGGTTTACCGCGATTTGTGCGACTTCGGTCACACAGCGTCGGTCAGCGTCCGCGGATACGGATGCGGCCCGTTGCCCTCTGTTCGAAGTGAGCACGGACAAGCAAGGAACCGTCGAAAGTTCGAGATGTACTCGGACTAACGTCTCGTGACCTTGCCCCCGTTTCCCGGCGCGCCGCAAGGCGCCGGGTCCGGCGCTGGCGCGGTGGCTGCTCGGTCTGGGAATCGCGGCAACGCTCGCGGCCAATGTCGCCCATGGCTTTGGTCACGGTCCAATAGTCGCGGCGGTGGTCGCGTGGCCTGCGGTCGCGCTGGTCGGCTAGTACGAGCTCCTCATGATGGTCATCCGCGGTCCCCAGGTTCCGCCGGATGCCGCAGCCGGGAGTTTGGACGCCGCCGCCCGCTGGAGCAGCGGGCGGCCGAGTTGTTCGCCGGGCAGCTCGCGGCGGACCAGGTTCCATCGGTTCGAGCGATCCGGGCCGAGCTCCACGTCGGCCAGCCCGGGCACAAAAGCTGCGGGACTACCTCGCGACCGGAGCGGCGAAGCGGATGCAAACTCCCGCGGTATGAGCGGATTGCGAGGGCCCTGCCCCGGCTCGAGATCCAAAACACAGCGCCCGAGTAACCGCCGATCTGCGTGCTAGTCAGGTGTTCCTCTGGCTGGCACCGGCAATGCCCAGAACTGGGCAATCTGCGCAGGCAGCTGCACTTGACGGGATCTGGTGCAGCTCACTGAGCTCTGCGGTCAGCCGGCCGCGCTCTTGTGCTAGCGCCAGCAGCCGGGCGCCGCACGGGTAGCCCAGCACCTTGCCCGACCATTTGAGGTAGAGCGCGACGATCTCGCCGTCGCGGACGTCGGCGGAGCTCACCTCATCGGGCTGCTCATCGAGGAACTTCACCGCTCGTCTGGGGGTGGATGCCGGTGACCGCGATCCGCGGCGCTTCGTCGGCCGTGGGCATCCGGATTACGCGAAGCCGTCCTTGGCGCTCGTATTCCATCATCTCGGCACCAGCGGGAAGGAGAGGTAGCTGAACCCCGGGCCCAGACCGGCCGGAGGCCTTGCTGGCGTTCATAGCGTGCGGCGGACGCCTGGCTGCCGTTCGATGCCGCGAAGCTCGTCGGCCAGGGTGCCGTGGGTGGCCTGCCTGGCCGCGCCAAATCGCCCGATCGGCAGCACCTCACGACCGCGGGAGTCTTCCAGCAGCAGCGCGAACGCTGTGTACAGCGCCACTGCGGCGAGGAGGAAGCCCAGCACGGCGCCGGCCTTCGCGAGCGGCTGGTTGCCGGTGATTTCGGCGACGCCAGAGATCAGGAACCGCGGCGCGGCGACCGCGAGGACGGCGACTATGGCACGCTTGAGGAGCGCGCTGGCCAGCATGAACGAGATGAAGACCGCGAACACGACGTAGAAGATTCCGAGTGCGGCGGCAGCACCAGGCGGGTACACGAAGAAGACCAGCGCGTCGATCAGCCAGGTGGTGGCGAAGCTCAGCATCAGCGTGCCGGCGATGCTGTCACGGGCGCTGAGCGCGAAGAGCCCGGCGATCGCCTGCACGATGAACGCGGGGAACACGATTAGCGCGACCGCCCGCCGGTCAGCGCCCGGCACCAGGCCCCATTGCAGCGCACTGACCAGCACGTTGTCGATCGCCACGGTGAAGAACCCGAGCGGCAGCGGTGACCCGATCGGCCGCAGGACGATCCGGGTCATTTCCTGCGCGTCGGGCTCGACCCTGGCCGGGTCGGCGACGCTGGCTTGCGGCTCAGGGTTTCCCGGCTCGGACG
>Ga0210386_10004537_pt1 | contig 11465 bp, 11 predicted proteins | sample IncBWH32OmetaG_FD_160091 | JGI IMG/M metagenome (GOLD analysis project Ga0210386, IMG submission 160091) | Forest soil microbial communities from Barre Woods Harvard Forest LTER site, Petersham, Massachusetts, United States - Inc-BW-H-32-O ... | reverse complement strand
ACTTGACAGAGTGACTTGCCTTCTGCTCCCGACCGGGGACATTTGGCCTAAACGTGTGCGCAAAACGCTAACTAATAGCAGGGGAGAATTCGCCATGTCTGATTTGAGCCGCCGCCATCTCTTGGCCGGCGTCGCCGCCGCCGGTGCAGCGACCGCCCTGACACCGTTGGCCCCGCCGACCGCTCACGCCGCGGTGCCGCCAGCCGCCGCGCAGGCGCCCGGTTTCTATCGCTACAAGGTCGGCGCTTACGAATGCACCTCGATCAATGACGGCGCGCGCTCGTTCCCGCTACCCGATACGTTCGTTAAAAACGTGCCGAAGGAAGAGGTGCTGGCGGCCGCCGAGGCCGCCTATATGCCGAAGGGCATGGTAACCGTGCCGTTCAATCCGCAACTCATCAACACCGGCAGCAAACTGGTCCTGATCGACTGCGGCAACGGGATCGCCACCTATGAGCCCACCAAAGGCGCGATCGGCCGCACGCTGCAAAATCTCGCCGCTGCGGGCGTCGATCCCAAGAGCATCGATGTCGTGCTGATCTCACATCTGCATCCCGACCATACCAACGGCATTCGCGCCGCGGATGGCTCGATGGCATTTCCGAACGCTGAAATCATGGTGCCGGCGAAAGACTGGGACTTCTGGATGAGCGACGAGAACGCCGCCAAGGCCCAGTCCAACGAAATGATGAAGAATTATTTCGCCAATGTGAAAAAGATCTACACCGGTATCGAATCAAAGGTCACGAAATATGATTGGGGCAAGGAAGTCGCCCCCGGCATCACGTCGATCGCGGCACCCGGCCATACGCCGGGGCATACCGCTTTTGCGATTGCCTCAGGCGGTTCGAAAGTCCTGATCCAGTCCGATGTTACCAACATTCCCGAGTTCTTCCTGCGCAATCCGGATTGGCACGTGGCCTACGACACCGACCCGGATATAGCACAGGAAACCCGGCACAAATTCTACGACATGGCGGCGGCCGAGAAGGCGATGGTGGTGGGCTTCCACTTCACGTTCCCCTCGATCGGCCATGTCGAGAAGGACGGCACGAAATATCGCCTCGTTCCAGTGGCCTGGAATCCGGTGATCTGATCGCCGCTCGCGAAAGTTTGACTGGTTGGATCGTCATCGGCCGTTATTTGCGAGATCAACCACTTGGTGCTTTCCGGATGTGAAAGTGGCCCGTTCCGGGCGCTCAATTGCGCCCGGGAATAATGTGGAGAGCGCGGACCAGCGGTTCATGCACTTGCATCTTTTGTCGGCGTCGCTACGGTAGCGTGCAACCTGATCCGTGCTTGCGTCAAAAGGAAATCTCATGGTCCACAACGTCGTCGTCCTTCCCGGCAGCCTTCGCAAAGAGAGCTTCTCGCTCAAGATCGCCAATGCACTGGCCAAACTGGCGCCCGATACGGTCAAGCTCAACGTCGTGACCTTGCACGACATCTCCTTTTTCAATCAGGATATGGAAGCGACGCCGCCGGCCGATTGGGTGAAGTTTCGGGAGACGCTGCATAAAGCGAACGGCGTCTTGTTCGTCACCCCCGAATACAACCGCTCGATTCCCGGCGTGCTGAAGAACGCCATCGATGTTGGGTCGCGGCCCTACGGCAAGAGTTCGTTCAACGGCAAGCTGGTCGGCATCATCAGCAATTCGCCGGGGCCGCTAGGCGGCGTCAGCGCTGCCAAGCACTTACAGCAGATACTGCCGGGAATCTCGGGACCGATCATGCAGCAGCCCGAAACCTATCTGAACGGCGTCGGCGACGCGTTCGACGACAAGGGCGAATTGATCAAGGAATCCCTGCTGGCCGTGCTGAAGCAATATATCGACGCCTATGCGGCGTTCTTGGAAAAGCACAACAAATAGGCTGGTAGCTGCGCCGCAGTCCCCGTTAGGATTCCGTTAACCGGGCCATCGCATGCTCGGGCTATGGTCTCACGCAGCCGACTCAAATCCGTGCTTACCGGGCTGGCCCTCTATACGATGGCAGCGGCGATGGTCGGCTATTTCGGCGTCAACGCCTATACCGGCAAATACGGGCTGAATGCGCGCCAGGAACTCGACCAGGAGATCATCGCGCTGACCTCCGAGCTGGCCCGCCTGAAGCGGGAGCGGGCCGATGGTGAGCAGCGTGTCTCGTTGCTGCGGTCCGACCGGGTCGATCCCGATATGCTCGACGAGCGCGCGCGCTATCAGCTCGATTACGTCAATCCGCACGACCTGGTTCGGACCGTCCATCCGAACTGATCGTCAAATTACAAATTTTCACGAAATAGATTTCGAAAATGTCGCGCGCATTGCACTGCGGCATAGCGAAACTTTCGCAAGCTCACGCAATCCTTTCAAGCCGGTTTGAGTTGGGTTAGAGAGAGCCATTCGTTCTCTCATCCGGAAATGCCATGGCCGCACCGAAGAAAAGCGTCGCAAAAGAAACAGTTCAGGGAAATGGCGCCGACACCCCCCTGGAATTCACCAGGGAGCAGGAGCTGAGCGCATTGCGCGACATGCTGCTGATCCGGCGATTCGAGGAAAAGGCCGGCCAGCTCTACGGAATGGGCGCCATCGGCGGGTTCTGCCATCTCTATATCGGCCAGGAAGCGATCGTCGTCGGCATGCAGATGGCTTTGAAAAAGGGCGATCAGGTCATAACCGGATACCGCGATCACGGGCATATGCTGGCCTGTGGGATGGAAGCCAAGGGCGTGATGGCCGAATTGACCGGACGCCATGGCGGCTATTCCAAGGGCAAGGGCGGCTCCATGCACATGTTCAGCAAGGAGAAGAATTTCTTCGGCGGCCACGGCATCGTCGGCGCCCAGGTTTCGCTCGGCACCGGTCTCGCGTTCGCCAATCGCTATCGCGGTAACGATTTCGTCAGCCTGGCCTATTTCGGCGACGGCGCTTCGAACCAGGGCCAGGTCTACGAGAGCTTCAACATGGCGGAGCTGTGGAAGCTCCCGGTGATCTACATCATCGAGAACAACCGCTACGCGATGGGCACCTCGGTCACGCGCTCGTCAGCCCAGACCGACTTTTCCAAGCGCGGCATTTCCTTCAACATTCCGGGCGAACAGGTCGACGGCATGGACGTCCGCGCGGTGAAGGCCGCCGGCGACAAGGCGGTCGCCTGGTGCCGCGCCGGCAAGGGCCCCTTCATCCTGGAAATGCAGACCTATCGCTACCGCGGGCACTCGATGTCGGATCCGGCGAAATACCGTACCCGTGAGGAAGTCGACAAGGTCCGGCACGATCAGGACCCGATCGAGCAGGTGCGCAATCGTTTGCTGGCCGCCAAGATGAGCGAGCAGGAGTTGAAGGCGATCGACGCCGAGGTGCGGGACATCGTCAACGCCGCCGCCGACTTCGCGCAGCACGACCCCGAACTCGATGCCGCAGAATTGTGGACCGACGTCTATCGTTAAACGCGCGAAACGCTTATCCCGCAGGATACGCGCAGCCTAAAGAGTGAATTTTCCGGAGCGGATATGCCAATTCAAGTGCTAATGCCTGCGCTGTCACCGACCATGGAGAAAGGTAACCTTTCGAAATGGCTGAAGAAGGAGGGCGAGGCCATCAAGTCGGGCGATGTCATCGCCGAGATCGAAACCGACAAGGCGACGATGGAAGTCGAGGCCACCGATGAGGGCACGCTTGGCAAGATATTGATCCCGGAAGGGACCGCCGACGTCGCGGTCAATACGCCGATCGCGACCATTCTGGCCGACGGCGAAAGTGCGGCCGATGCCGGCAAGGCAAGCGCGCCGGCGAAACAGGAAAAAGCCTCCGACTCGGCGCCGCCCGCCGAGGCGAAATCCGCGCCTTCACCGAAAGACGAAACTCCGGCGCCGCAGGCGGCCCCCGCCGCTCCCAAAGCCGCCGCCGAGCCTGATCCTGAAGTACCCGCCGGCACCGAGATGGTGACGATGACCATCCGCGACGCCTTACGCGACGCGATGGCCGAGGAAATGCGGCGCGACGCCGACGTGTTCATCATGGGCGAAGAGGTCGCGGAATATCAGGGCGCCTACAAGGTCAGCCAGGGGCTGCTGCAGGAATTCGGCGCCCGGCGCGTGATCGATACGCCGATCACCGAGCACGGATTTGCCGGCGTCGGCGTCGGCGCGGCGATGGCGGGCCTCAAACCGATCGTCGAGTTCATGACCTTCAACTTCGCCATGCAGGCGATGGACCAGATCATCAATTCCGCGGCGAAAACGCTGTACATGTCGGGCGGCCAGATGGGGTGCTCGATCGTATTCCGCGGCCCCAATGGCGCTGCCGCCCGCGTCGCCGCACAGCACAGCCAGGACTACTCGGCCTGGTATTCGCAGATTCCCGGGCTCAAGGTGGTCGCGCCGTTCTCGGCCGCCGACTACAAGGGCCTGTTGAAGGCGGCGATCCGCGATCCCAATCCGGTGATCTTCCTCGAAAACGAGATGCTGTACGGGCATTCCGGTGAGGTTCCGAAACTCGACGATTACGTGATCCCGATCGGCAAGGCGCGTGTGGTGCGCACCGGCGGTCATGTCACGATCATTTCCTGGTCGAACGGCATGTCTTACGCGCTGAAGGCGGCCGACGAATTGGCCAAGGAAGGCATTGAAGCCGAAGTGATCGATCTGCGCACGTTGCGTCCGATGGATACCGACACGATCGTGGCCTCGGTGAAGAAGACCGGCCGGGCTGTCACGGTAGAAGAAGGCTGGCAGCAAAACGGTGTCGGCGCCGAAATCGCGGCACGGCTGATGGAGCACGCGTTCGATTACCTCGACGCGCCGGTGGCGCGGGTGTCGGGCAAGGATGTGCCGATGCCCTATGCCGCCAACCTCGAAAAGCTCGCATTGCCCTCTGTGGCGGAGGTGGTCGAAGCCGCCAAAGCCGTTTGTTACCGGTGACACATGCCAGGTCCCAGGGAGCAGCCATTGCCGCCGGACGTCATTGGTCGAGATGATGCCACGGAGGTGCTGCGCGCCTTCGTCGTCGATGGCGGACTTTCGATAGCGTTCACCCGGGCTTTCGAAGAGCCCGATATGTGGGGCCTGCTTCTGGTGGATATCGCGCGGCATGCCGCACGGGCTTATGCGCGGGAAAGTTCCTACACCGAGGACGAAGCGCTGGCGCGCGTCGTCGAGATGTTCGAAGCTGAAATTGCGCGACCGACCGACGTGGGCAATACCACGCCGAGGTCGCAACAAGGACACTGATTGTGACCGTTGAGTCCTATCATTTCGATTTCATGGCTGAAGCCGTTCGCGAGGCGGAGACCAGCATCTCCGAGGGCGGGTTGCCGATCGGCGCGGTGCTGACGCGCGACAGGAAGATCATTTCGCGCGGGCACAATCGCCGGGTGCAGGAGCAGAACGTCATCCTTCACGGCGAGATGTCATGCATGCGCAACGCCGGGCTGATCCCGTTTCATGACACGGTCATGTACACGACGCTGTCGCCCTGTTCGATGTGTGCCGGCGCGATCGGACTGTTCAAGTTCTCGCTGCTGGTCATCGGTGAGTCCGTCACGTTTCCGGGCAGCAAGGACATCCTGACCCAGTTCAGCATTCCCTATATCGATCTCGAGGACGAGCGATCGATCAACATGATGAAATCATGGCGATTGATTCCCGCTAACGAGCGCCTCTGGCAAGGCGATATCGGCAATTGAAGCGGATCTTCGATCTTTCATCGGGTGTCGATAACACCCAAACGTTCCCTAGTTGGCCTTCCAGCGGTTGGAAGACAACGAGCAAGAATATCCTGTGAGGTCAGTATGCCCATCAACATTCTGATGCCTGCGCTGTCGCCGACGATGGAGAAGGGCAATCTTGCCAAGTGGCTCAAGAAAGAGGGCGACAAGGTCAAGTCCGGCGACGTGATCGCGGAAATCGAGACCGACAAGGCGACCATGGAGGTCGAGGCGATCGATGAGGGCACGATCGCGAAAATCCTGGTGCCGGAGGGCACGCAGGACGTCCCCGTCAACGACGTGATCGCGGTGCTGGCGGGCGACGGCGAGGACGTCAAGGCGGCCGGGGCAGGGGCCGCGAGCGCGCCGCCGAAAGCGGCTCCGGCGGCTCAACCTTCCGCTTCATCCTTCGAGACGCCCGCTGCGCGGGCTCCTCAGGATGAGGCCAAACCTAAGGGTCCTCCTCCTCGTCCTGAGGAGGGCGCGAAGGCGCCCGTCTCGAAGGACGCGGCCCCGGCCCCGCAGGCCAACGGTCACGACCGCACATTTTCATCGCCGCTGGCGCGTCGCCTGGCCAAGGAAGCCGGCATCGAGCTGGCGCGCATCAATGGCTCCGGTCCGCATGGCCGCATCGTCGCCCGCGACGTCGAGGAGGCCAAATCCGGCAAGGGCCTGAAGGCCCCCGCGGTGGCGCCGGCCGGCGCGCCATCGATTGCTCCGGCAATTTCGGACAAGCAGATTCTCGCGCTGTTCGAACCGGGCAGCTACGAGATCGTGCCGCATGACGGCATGCGCCGCACGATTGCCCAAAGACTCACGGCGTCGGTGCAGACCGTGCCGCACTTCTATCTGACGATGGACTGCGATATCGGCAAACTGCTCGCGGCGCGCGAGGAGATCAATGCGATCGCGCCGAAGGACAAGGAGAACAAGCCGCTCTACAAGCTTTCGGTCAACGATTTCGTCATCAAGGCGATGGCGATCGCGCTGCAGCGGATTCCGGATTGCAATGTGAGCTGGACCGAAGCCGGCATGCTCAAGCACAAGCATTCCGATATCGGCGTCGCCGTGGCGATGCCGGGCGGGCTGATCACGCCGATCATTCGCCACACCGAAACCAAATCGCTGTCGACGATTTCGAGCGAAATGAAGGATTTCGCCGCCCGCGCGCGGGCGCGTAAACTCAAGCCCGAGGAATATCAGGGCGGCACCACGGCGATTTCCAATCTCGGCATGTACGGCATCAAGGATTTCACCGCGGTGATCAACCCGCCGCACGCCACCATCCTGGCAGTCGGCACCAGCGAAGAGCGCGCGGTGGTGCGCAACGGCAAGATCGAAGCCGCGCACATCATGAGCGTGACGCTGTCGTGCGATCACCGCGCGGTCGACGGTGCGCTCGGCGCCGAATTGATCGGCGCCTTCAAGATGCTGATCGAAAACCCCGTGATGATGATGGTGTGAACGCCGGTCGTTCGTCGGCAGCAGGGGCGATCATGCGATCCGCGGGAGTTTTCATCCTGGCTTTTGTCGCCTCGGCCATCGCCGGCATGCTGGCCTATGCCGCGGTATCATTGCTGCCGGATTGGGATGACGCCGCCGGCCGCGGCCTCGGCGAGGCCTATCGGGCGCTGCTTATCGCGGCCTATGTGATCCTGAGCATCATTCTCTACGGTTTCGCGGCCTGGCGCCGCGATCGCGAGCGGCACCTCAGGCGTGCGCTGCGCATTCTGCTTCTGGTGCCGTTTCTGATCGCCGTTCTCGGCGCCATCGACAACGGCTTTCACCACATCGACTGGTTGCGCGAAGCCGTGGGCCTGGTGCAGATGTTCACCCCGCTATGGATCGTTGCGCTGGTACAGTGGCTGATCCTGCATACCTATCTGTCGCGGCAGACCGCAGATGCGGGGATTGCCTCCGCATCACCCACGACCGCCTGAGCTAACGGGAGCCTTGTATGGCCGATACGTCCTTCGACATCATCATCATCGGCTCCGGCCCCGGCGGCTACGTCACCGCCATTCGCGCGGCACAACTCGGTTTCAAGACCGCGATCATCGAGAAATCCTACCTCGGCGGCATCTGCCTGAACTGGGGCTGTATCCCGACCAAGGCGCTGCTGCGTTCGGCGGAAATCTTCCATTACATGCAGCACGCGAAGGATTACGGGCTGTCCGCCGATAACGTTTCGTTTGATCCCAAGGCGGTGGTGCAGCGCTCGCGCGGCGTCTCGAAACGGCTCAATGATGGCGTTGGCTTTCTGATGAAAAAAAACAAAGTGACGATCATCTGGGGCGAAGCCGCGATCGATGCGCCCGGCAAGATCACCGTCAAGAAATCCGCTGTCGAGGCGCCGAAGGGCGCGCTGGGCGAAGGCGCCTATCAGGCCAAGCACATCATTCTGGCCACCGGCGCGCGGCCGCGTGTGTTTCCGGGACTCGAGCCCGACAAGAAACTGATCTGGACCTATTTCGAGGCGATGGTGCCGGACAAAATGCCGAAATCGCTGCTGGTGGTCGGCTCCGGCGCGATCGGCATCGAATTCGCGTCGTTCTTCCACACCATGGGCTCCGACGTGACCGTGGTCGAGGTACTGCCGCAGATCCTTCCGGTCGAGGACGCCGAGATCGCGACGCTGGCGCGCAAACGGTTCGAGAAGCAGGGCATCAAGATCCTCAGCGATACCAAGGTGACAAAACTCGAGAAGAAGAGCGACAGCGTGGTCGCCACCATCGATGACGGCAAGAAGCCGCAGACGGTCGAGTTCGACCGGGTGATTTCGGCCGTCGGAGTGGTCGGCAATATCGAAAATCTCGGGCTCGAAAAACTCGGCGTCAAAACCGACCGTGGCTGCATCGTGATCGACGGTTACGGCAAGACCAATGTGCCCGGCATCTATGCCATCGGCGACGTCGCCGGACCGCCGATGCTGGCGCACAAGGCCGAGCATGAGGGCGTGGTGTGCGTCGAGGCCATCAAGGGCCTGCATCCGCATGCGACGGACAAGAATCTCATTCCCGGCTGCACCTACTGCAACCCGCAGATCGCCTCGGTGGGTCTGACCGAGGCCAGGGCCAAAGAGGGTGGCCGGGAGATCCGCGTCGGCCGCTTCCCGTTCGTCGGCAACGGCAAGGCGATTGCGCTCGGCGAGGATCAGGGACTGGTCAAGGTGATCTTCGACAAGAAGACAGGTCAGTTGCTCGGCGCGCATATGATCGGCGCCGAAGTCACTGAACTCATTCAGGGCTATGTGGTGGCGATGAATCTCGAGACCACCGAGGAAGAACTGATGCACACCGTGTTCCCGCATCCGACGCTGTCGGAGATGATGAAGGAAGCGGTGCTCGACGCCTATGGCCGCGTGCTGAATATCTAAGGACTGCGGACCTCATCCTGAGGAGCTTGCCACCGGGTCCGCGCGAAGCGCGGCCCGATGATAAACTCCGCAAGCGTCTCGAAGGATGGACGCGGGTCCATGGTTCGAGACGCGCGGCGTTGCCGCGCTCCTCACCATGAGGATCTGAAAGCTCATCCCCGCGTGAGCGCGATTGCGCTCCTCAGCATGAGGTCGGAGATGCTTCACGTTCTCGCAGAATGACGGATTTAAGATAAGCCGGACGATTCCGCCAACAGCCATCGCATTCTCTACAACCGAGACGGTATCCCGTGAAAGACAGCGATAATCTGACGATTGAGCGTCCGACATTCGTGACCCATCTCGAATGCGCGATGGTGGGCGATCGCTATCCCGCCGACCAGATTCACAACCTCTCGAAGGCGAACAAGCCGCTGCTGGTGCGCTACGACCTCGTCGGCATCAAGAAGGCTTTGACAAAGGACGCGCTGGCGCAGCGGCCGCCCGATCTGTGGCGCTACCGCGAACTGTTGCCGGTGCGCAAGGTGACCGACATCGTCAGCCTCGGCGAAGCGACCACGCCGCTGATCCGGCTGCCGAGGTTGGCTGCAAAAACCGGCGGCGGCGAGATCATTGTGAAAGACGAAGGGCGGTTGCCGACCGGCTCGTTCAAGGCGCGCGGTCTGGTGATGGCGGTATCGATGGCCAGGGCGCTCGGCATCAAGCATATGGCGATGCCGACCAACGGCAATGCCGGGGCGGCACTGGCGGCCTACGCCACCCGTTGCGGCATCAGGACGACGATCTTCTGTCCGGCCGACACGCCGGAGGTCAATGTCAGCGAGATCGAATTGCAGGGCGCCACCGTCTACCGCGTCAACGGGCTGATCGACGATTGCGGCAGGATCGTCGGCGAAGGCAAGGCCAAGGCCGGCTGGTTCGATACCGCCACGCTGAAGGAGCCGTACCGGATCGAGGGCAAGAAAACGATGGGGCTGGAACTCGCCGAACAGCTCGGCTGGGACGTGCCCGACGTGATCTTCTATCCGACCGGCGGCGGCACCGGCCTGATCGGAATGTGGAAGGCGTTCGCCGAACTCGAAGCCATCGGCTTCATCGGCGCCAGACGGCCGCGGATGGTCGCGGTGCAGGCGGCGGGTTGCGCGCCGATGGTGCGCGCCTTCGAGGAGGGTACCGAGCACGCGCCACGCTGGGAAGATGCCCATACCATCGCATCGGGCATCCGGGTGCCGCAGGCGATCGGGGATTTTCTGATTCTGCGCGCGGTGCGTGAAAGCAGCGGATTCGCGATCGCGGTGACGGATGAGAAGATTTCCGCGGCGCTCAATGAAGTCGCGCACGAGGAAGGCCTGTTGTTGTGTCCCGAAGGCGCTGCGACCTATGCCGCCTACAAACAGAGTCTCGCCGACGGCCGCGTCACGAAAAACGATCGCGTGATGCTGTTCAATTGCGCGACCGGATTGAAATACCCGCTGCCGCCGGTCACGCGCACGCTCGATCGCCATGCGCCGATCGATTACGCCGGGCTGTAGGCCGGGCAGGGCGTGTCAAGAATTCTTGATCCCTCAGGAATTCTCGATCCTGAGAGTTTGGCTCAAAAAGGCAGTCAATCGGGAGTTTTTGTCGCGAAGCTCGTCATGCCCGAAGCGGCCTCCGGCCTCATCCTGAGGAGGCCGCAACGCGGCCGTCTCGAAGGATGGCCGCGAGCCCATGTGTTGTATCCATCCTTCGAGACGCGCGCAAAAGCGCGCTCCTCAGGATGAGGTCGGAGCTAGAAATTCCGATCTTCAGAAATTCCACGTGAAGTTGCCCTTCGCCATCTGGGTCTCGGCGTGCTTGGCGAGTTCGCCCTGATAGCCGATACCGAGCTTGATCTGCGAGGTGAGGCGCCAGTCGATGCCGCCTTCGACCAGTGCGGAGTCGACCGCGATCGGCACGCCGGCCACCGAGAACGCGGCACCGGTAGACTGGAACGCCAGCGCGGCGGTCGGGGTGACGTCGCCGAAGGCGTGCTGCCATGAGACCGCCGCGTGCGGAACCAGCACGGTGCCATTTTCCAGCGTGAAGTAGGTCCCGACCCGCATTCCCAGCGAGGAATAGCCGATGGTGTCGTTGCTGGCCGATCCGGATAAAGCCGCGAGGCCGCCGCTCTCCAGGAAGCCGCCGTCATGGACGCGCACGTAAGCGAGCCCCGCGAACGGCTCGATCGCGACCTGGTTGATCGCCACGCTGTAGGCGAACTCGCCGAACACCTGACCGGTAGTGCCGTTGAACTGCGCGTGGGCGTTCTCGGCGAAACCGGGGAAGGCGATCGTGCGGCTGGTGTTGATGGTGTCGAAGCTGGCAGACGCGCCGCCGCGCAGATGGAACGCGCCGACGGTGAGGCCGGCATAGGCGCCGAGCT
>Ga0210386_10004536_pt1 | contig 11466 bp, 11 predicted proteins | sample IncBWH32OmetaG_FD_160091 | JGI IMG/M metagenome (GOLD analysis project Ga0210386, IMG submission 160091) | Forest soil microbial communities from Barre Woods Harvard Forest LTER site, Petersham, Massachusetts, United States - Inc-BW-H-32-O ... | reverse complement strand
CCGCCCCGTAGGACCCCGCTTGGCCGAGCAGCACCTGACCACCAGCGAACGGCTTGCGATCCTCGGCGGCTCCAACGGCGGCCTGCTCATGGGAGCGATGATGACCCAGCACCCCGGCCTCAGCCGTGCCGTGGTAGCGATGGTGCCGGTCATGGACATGCTCCGCGTGGAGCTAGACCCGAACGGAACTTTCAATGTAGGCGAGTACGGGACGGTCAACGACCCGGAGCTGTTCCAGGCGATGCGCGCCTACTCCCGCTACCACAACGTCAAGGACGGCAGAGCATACCCCGCAGTATTGCTCACCGCCGGCGAATCCGACCCCTTCGCTAAGGCATACCACGCCAAGAAGATGGCAGCCCGCCTGCAAGCAGCGACCTCATCCAGCCAGCCAGTCCTCATGCGGGTCAGGCCGGGAGGGCATGGCCCAGGCTCACTGGACGAGCGGGTATCCGAACTCGCCGACATCTACGCCTTCCTCTTCGACGGGCTCAGCATCGACTACCGCCCCACGGCGGACCGGCACCTCAAGAAAGGCTGACCACCGCCCAGCCGACGACCGCGGTGGTTCACAACCGATGGTCCAGTCTGCTCCGGTCATCCGGCAGCCGCCACAGCGTCAAGCACGAATTCGCTGGTCAAGAGCGATGCGGCGTATTGGCTTTTTGGTGAAGACGCCCCTCGGACACGCTCCTACGTACATGATCGAATTCGGTCGCGCTTCCGCTGCTACTCGTTTTCCTGCGGGTGATAGGTGAGCGTCAGCCCTATGCGGCGGTAGATCTCGGCTTTGTCGGCCGGGTCGGCGTCTTTGAGCGCCTGCATAAGGCCACCCAGTTCGGTTACGAGGTCCGTGATTTCTTCCTGGGTCATACGTCGGCGTCGCACGGGCTTCTTGAGCCGTGCCTCCGCCAGAGCGCGCCTGGCCTGGGTCTCTTTCATCCAGCTGGTGATGAGCACCGGATCGGCTCCCGCTTCGAGCGCGGCGCGGTGCTGGCGTAGCTTGGCGTCGCACTCGGCGATCTCCTGCTGTGCCTCCTCGTCCGGCTCCGGCTCGCCAGGATGGGCGGCTTCGAATTCGCGGACAGCGGCCGTGAACGCGACCGGGTCGAACTTGCGTGACAGCCACGCGTCGATCTGCGGAAGCAGCTGTTCCTCGCGCAGGTAGACAGACGTCGGGTGGTTGACCTTGTTCTTCGCGGCGTACTGGCTGAGGAACGTGCACCGGTAGTGCGGCTTGCCGTTGTTCCAGCTGCCTTGCATCCTGCGCTTGCAGATGCCGCAGCGCACGAGGCCGCGAAGCTCGTACCCGCGAGGCGTGCGGCGCGGCGACCGCTGGGGTCAATCCCAGGAGTTTGAAACGGCGCGTGTCCGTCGTTTCCACCCGCGTGGACTTCGTCGCCTCGGAGTTAGGCAACAAGCGATGAGCGCGGATGACCCTGCTTTTCACTTCCCGCCCGACGTCTCGATGCCGTTGTCGATGCGGTGCCGCTACTGACGCGTGGGAAGCGGGACGTTACGCTATTTTTCCGCGGCTGCGGCGTGGACCGCGCCTTCCTCGCCGGTATCGAGCGACGTATCGCACCCTGGTTGAAGTACCCGTTGAATAGTTCCTTGTACAGGTCGGCCTCGAAGTAGCGAGCCCGCACGGCGGGCGAGGTCTCGATGATCTCATCGCCGACGATCAGGAACAGGTCACGCGGCATCAGCGCGTGGCCCATCGGGGCACTCCAGCAGGGTGTCTGCACCGTTGGCACGCTCGTCAGCACAGCTGGGCGGCGCACAACCGCCCCGTAGTCCTCCAGCGCTGTCAGCTGGGGTCCCCGACGGCTGTGGCAAAGTCCAGCAGCAATGTGCCGGTCGTTTGCGGGTCTTCCAGCATTGGCGTATGTCCAATGCCAGGCAGCAGCTCGACGCGGGCGCCGGGCACGGCTTGATAGGCGGAAGCCAGCGAGGAGCGCCACCGCTGGTCGTCGGCGCCGAAGATCACCAGCAGCGGGATGCCCAGCGTGGTCAGCCGGTCGGGGAGGCTCCGCTGCCCGAGGTAGTTCAGGGGCCCGCGCATCGCTCCCACGAAGTCCCGGTGTGTCATCTCCAGCGCGTGCTCGATGAAGGCGTCGGGGATGTCCAGGGGACGGGTGAAGCCGGTGCGCACGGCCTTGCGGACCGACGCATCGGTACGCAGGCGCCAGAGCAGCCGTCCCGGAAACTGGGTCAGGACCAGCCGGAAGAGCGGGCGTTCGGGGATCTTGGCCGCGAGGGTGGGGCCGTAGTCGATGAGCGCCAGGCCCGCTACCGTGCCGGGCCGCTGCTCGGCCAGGGCCGTGGCCACGGTGCATCCCGAGGAATGGCCGACCACGATCACCTGGCTCACGCCGAGCCTGTCCAGCATGGCGCCGACCCGGCGGGCCTGAGCGCGGATGTCGTACCGGTTCGCGGGGTCAGCCGGGCTCCCGGGGCCGAGCAGGTCGACACGGATGACGCGGTGCGCGTCCGCCAGCTGCGGGACAAACGGATCCCAGCAGGCCAGGGGGGCCGCGGCATTCTGGATCAGCAGCAAGGCGGGCGCGCCCGGTTTGCCGTCCTGCACGACGTATATGTCGCCGTCGTCAAGCTGCCCGAACCGGCCGCCAGTGTTCGGATCGCTGGACATGTGCTCTGCCACTGCGCTGTCTCCTCGTGAGTCTGTCATCTGCCGTAGCTGGGGATCGTGATGGTTGTGGGGGCCGTGGGTTTCATCGTTTCCTCATGGAGGTGGGTGCTGCCACGCGGCGTGGCTGGTGGTACCGGGTCCTCCGCGGCATCACCTTTGCTTGTTGTAGAGGTGGAGGGTGAGCGGCGCGAACACAAGGGTGATGGCGGCGGTCGCGACGAGGCACCAGGTGACGGGGCCGCCGGCGCCGCTGGTGTTGTTCATCAGGTCCCGGGTCGCGTTGGCGACGTGGCTGATGGGGTTGACGTTGACGAAGGCCTGGAGCCAGCCGGGCATGGTGCGGGGCTGGACGAAGATGTTGCTGGCGAACGAGAGCGGGATTAGCACGGCGTTGGCGATGCTGATGACGAGGGCCGGGTCGCGGACGAGCAGGGCGACCGCGGCCCACAGCCAGGACAGTGAGAGCCCGAACGCGATGACGAGTGCCACGGCGGCGATCACGCCAGGGGCGCCGCCGCCGGGCCGGTAGCCCATGATCAGTCCAAGGACCACCACGATGACGGCGGCGAACAGATAACGGCCGATGTCGCTGAGCAGGCCGCCGAGCACGAGAGCGCCCCGCCAGACGGCCATGGATCGGAAGCGGTCGAACACGCCGGTGGTCACGTCCTGGGCAAGACGGGCGCCACCGTACATGGTGACGATGGCGATGCTCATACTAAGCGTGCCGGGCAGGAGGGTCTTGAGGTAGTGGCCGGGCGTGCCCCCGATGGCGCCGCCGAAGATGTAGGTGAACAAGACAGTGATCAGGACCGGGATGGCGATCACGTCGGTGAGCTGCTTGGGCTCGTGTTTGATCTTGAGGATGGCCCGCCACCCGAAGGTCGCCGAGGCGGCGATGGCTCCGGCACGGCGGGGCGGTCCGCTGGGGGCGAGCAGGCCGGCGGCGCGGTGAGGCTGCGGCACGGCACGGCTGGCGGTAGCGGCAGGGAGTGTCATGGCTGCACGTCCTGGTGGTCGGTGACGGCTGGGCTGGCGGGCCGGCCTGTCAGGGCGAGGAACGCCTCGTGCAGGCTGGGCTGGCCGAGCGTGACTTCGGCGACCGCCACCCGGGCCTCGGAAAGCCGGGTCATGGCGTGCCCGGCCAGACGGCCTACGTCGGCCGCGTCGGCCTGGGCGGCAAGCGGCACCGACAGGGCGAGAGGGTCGGCGCCGAGTTGGACCGGGCCGTCCAGGGTGCGCGCCAGGACCGCCTGGGCCTGGGATCGCTGCTGGCCGTCGAGCAGCCGGACCTGCAGGGCCCCCGAGCCGACCCGGGCCTTGAGCTGGGCGCTGGTCCCCTCGGCCACGATCCGGCCGTGGTCGATCACCGCGATCTGCTCGGCAAGCTGGTCGGCTTCGGCCAGGTACTGGGTGGTGAGTAGCACTGTGGTACCGGCCGCGGCGATCTGGCGGACCAGTTCCCATACCTGGCTCTGGCTGCGCGGGTCCATGCCCGTGGTCGGCTCATCGAGAAACAGCAGATCGGGGGTCACTATCAAGCTGGCCCCGAGGTCCAACCGGCGGCGCATCCCGCCCGAGTAGCTACCCGCTGGACAGCCGGATGAGCCGGTCAGGTCGAAGGCGGCGAGCAGTTCATCGGCCCGCCGTCGGCTGGCGGCGCGAGACAGGCCACGCAGGCGGCCGAAGACGACCAGGTTCTCGTGCCCAGTCAGGTCGTCATCGATGGAGGCGAACTGGCCGGTCACGGCCGCCCGGGCCCGGATCGCATTCCTCCCGCTCACCACGTCGAACCCCAGGACGCGGGCGGTGCCGCCGTCCGGCCGGGTCAAGGTGGCCAGGATGCGGATGGTGGTGGTCTTGCCCGCCCCGTTGGGGCCGAGGAACCCGAACACCTGGCCACGCTGGACCGTGAGGTCGATCCCATCCAGCGCGCGGGTGCCGCCATAGATCTTGACCAGGCCGTGCGCCTCGATTGCCGGGCCGCCCCCGGCCGTCCCGTTCCTTGACATGCTGTAAGCATTAACTAAGTCTTACGTCTTGTCAAGATTTAATTCTTACGGCTTGTCAAGACTGCGGCCGGGCAGGTAACTTCGCCTTTGATGGCTGACACGCTCGATGCCGCACTGCCCGCTCGCCGCCTCCGGTCCGACGCCCGGCGCAGCATCGACGCCATCCTGGGCGCGGCCCGCACCGTGCTCGGCGAGCGATCCGACGCCAGCATGGAGGACATCGCCGCCGCGGCCGGCGTCTCCCGCCAGACCGTGTACGCGCACTTTCCCTCACGCGGCGCCCTGATCGCCGCCCTCCTGCACGCGGTGGGAACCGAAACCATCGCCGCCATGGACGCCGCCGGCCTTGACACCGCCCCGCCCGCGCAAGCGCTGCGCCGGTATCTCGACATCGGCTGGCAGCTCATCGGCGGAAACACCTTCCTGCTCGGGCCCGCTCTCGCCAAAAGCCCACATCCCGGACACGCCGCCGCTCACCTCGCCGGCATCGCCCGGCTCGAACAGATCATCCGAAGAGGCCAGCACACCGGCGACTTTGACCGCACGCTCCCCGCGACCTGGCTCACCGCCGCCGTCGCCGGACTCATGCGCAGCGCCGCCGAACAATTCGCCGCCGGCCGCCTTACCGCCAGCGACGCGGCGCCCATGGTCTTGGAGAGCGCACTGCGACTCTGCGGCGCCGGTCGCCAAAGCGGGGGCCGAAACTAGCTAAGCTATCGGAAATAGAGCGTCAGTGGCTCGACTCCCAGGCGGCTTCTTCGCCGATGACGTCCTGAAGCAGGTTGCCGAGGGTGAGTCCGTACTCGTAACCGTGGAAGCCCCAGGCCGGGCCGGTGTCGGTAGCGCTGACACCGTATTCGCTCGCGACGGGCCGGGTGCCGCTGGTCCCGGCGAGGCTCGTGATCTGGAGCCAGCTGGCCCCGCCGCCTTGTTCGCAGGTCGCCGAATACAGCTCAGGGTAGGTGACCCAGGTGGTGTGGACCGGCTCCTTCAGCCCGGGCGCGGCGTTCGTCTGGATATACGGAGCCAGTTCGCCCGTACCGCCGGCAGGAGCAGCCGGGTTGACGCAGGCGACCTGCTGGCCGGCCTTGGTCGTCTGGAGGCTCTGCAGGCTCGTGCCCTGGCCCGGCCGGCCGAACACTGCATCTGCCGGCGGCTCCGAGGGGAAGGAGGAGAAGGCGATCGCGCAGCCCGTCTGCGTGGCCGACGTGCACAGCGGGACCTTCGTGAACGTCGACCCGACCAGCTTCCCGGACGGGACCTGGAGATTCCCGCCGACCAGGATTGCGACGAGCAGCCGGCGCAGGACGGACGGCTGGTGATCGACCTGGGTGGAGATGAGGTGGATCAGGATCGCCGCGCCCTGCGAATCCCCGATCAGGATGATCGGCTTGCTGCCGGTACGCGCAAGGAATGACCGCCAGGCGGGGAGAACGCTGTTGTAGGCGGTGATGAAGCTCGAGCGCATCAGGCTCTGGTCGCCCGCGAGCCCTTTCAGCACCGTCGGCAAGGTCTGCTCCCGGTACAGCGGCGCCCACACGTCACAGACCTGGGAGAACGCAGCCGTCTGCTGGTTCGTGACGTATGTCTCGAGCTTGGTCACGGCCAGGCCGGCGTTGGCGGTCTTGGCCTCGCTCGCCGTCGGGTAGACGTAGAAGCAGGCGAACTTTGATGCCGCCGCCGACCGCGGCCAGGTGGCCGGCTTCACGGTGCCCCCGGCCGTGACCGCCGAGACGGTCAGGCTGGACGTGCACGGGCCGGCCGCCTGGCCCGGCTGGCACAAGAAGGCAGCGCCTGTAGTCCTGGCGGGCGCCCCCGCAGCGCCCGCCGAGGAGCAGGCCGCTGCCAGCGTCATGACCAGCACGCCGCCAACAGCTCCGGCGATCAGCCGGCGCCTTGGCCGACCCGCGTGCATGACACTGCTCGCGGCGGGCTGGCCGCTCAGTTGCGGACCGTCCGCGATCCCGGCCATCGCCGGCGAGTTGACTGCCAGCGGCGGCGTGTCGCGATGGGCCTGCTCGTCGCTGTCCGGGGGTGCATGCCCGGGCGCGGGCCGCTGCGGCAGGAACAGCGTGAGGGCCGTGACGAAAGCCAGCAGCTTCGAGGCGATGTTCAGCCCGGTAGGCAGCGCGGTTGACGGGTAGCCGAAACCGGACAGGGCCCACACCGCGAATACGCCCAGCATCAGCGCGAAGGAAAAGAACGTGGCCCTGGTCACGCGCACCATCGGCGACAGCCGCAGCAGCAGCAGCGTGGTGGTCTCGATCAGGAACAGAGGCACGAAGAACAGGGCCCGGTAGAAGGCCGGGTCGGGAGGGATCGGCGGGTAGGTCCTGGCCATCACGATCAGGTCGAAGGGAAGCTCGAAGATCATCGGCGCGGCAATGGCGCCGAAGAATCCGGCAGCCAGTCTCGTCCTGAAAACAGGCGTTCGGCGCCAGATGATGACGACGAACGTAGCCGCCACAGCCGTCAGCGTGATCGGCGCGATGCGGTCCTTGGGCGAAGACGCGGCCGAGCCATAGGCGTGAACGTACTGCTGGACGTAGAAGGCAAAGCAGATCAGGAACGCCACCATCGAGCCCACCCAGGCCAGGATCATGGTGGTACGGCCGGCTGGCCCGGGCCGGACTGCCCGGATGGGCCGCCGCAGCCGGATTCCGGCGATGGTGGTAGCAGTCGCGGCGGCCAGCAGGACGGCGGCGAGCCAGATCCTGGCATCCCCGCTGTAGCTGACCCATGTGCCGTACTGAGTCATGGTCTCCACCTGCTCTCTATAACTGATATCAGAATGATATCAGCCTGTTCATAGATCTGCTTGCGGATTGGGGTGACCTGGAAGGAGTGCGGGCTGGCCCGCATGACGATTTCGATCGTGATGCCGACGGTCGCTTCAGGAACTCGCGCAGCGGCTTCCCGCCGTAGCAGGCGTCGGCCCACATCAGCTTCAGCGTGCTGAACATGGCGGCCAGGCGCGCTGCCAGCAGTTTCGCATCGGCCTTGTCGCTGACCGAGGCGGTCACGACGACGAGGGCGAGCAGCCAGCCGTCGGTGTCGACTACGACGTGCGGACCTCTTCCCGTGATCTTCTTGCCGCCGTGGTAGCCCTGACGCGCCGCTCAGCCAGGCGACGCTCGAGCAGGCCGGGCATCTTGAAGTACGCGGCTAGCGGGCGGGTACCACTTGCCGTACCGTGCGATGATGAGCAGCGCGAGGCGGTCTGGTGTGAGCGCGACCGCAGTGTTGCGGATCGTTACGGCGATCGGGTTGTGCAGTTGCTGTCCGAAACGCAGCTGCCGGGTCGCTGCCAGGGACATTGCCTGGGTGCGGGCGCGGCGTTCGCGGTCGTAGCCGGCCAGCGCCGTGGCCACGTCGCGGGTGCTGCTGAGTGCTGCGGCGAGCGTGATTGCGTCTTCGAGGGCCTGCCCGCCGCCTTGCCCGAGGTTGGGCGTCATGGCGTGCGCGGCGTCGCCGAGCAGGACAACGCTGCCCCGGTGGTAGCTGTCGAGCTTCGGCAGCCGGTAGATGTCGTGGCGCAGCACGGCCTGGGGCTGGGTATGCGCGAGGACTGCCGGGATTGGCTCGTGCCAGGCCCCGAATTGTCGGCGCAGCTCCCCGAGCTCGTCGAGGCTGCGCTGGCCCTCGCCGGCGTTGGCGGCGGCATACCAGTAGGTGCGCCCGTCGACCAGGGGCATCACGCCGAACTCGGTGCCTCGGCCCCAGCTCAGGCTCATCTCGGTGACCGCGGCCGGCGATGGCGTGGTGACCGCGCGCCAGGTGGTTGATCCGGAGTAGACCGGAGCGGGCGCATCGGGCCAGCGCTGGGCCCGGACCCAGCTGTGCACCCCGTCGGCGCCGACGACCAGGTCCGCGAACAGCAGCGCGTCTCGGTCCCCGTGCCGGTAGTGAACCTCCGCAGGCCCGCCGTCCGCGCCGCCGTGGATGCCGGTGGTCGTCACGCCGGCGATAAGGGCTGGGCCCGGCAGGGCGTCGTGCAAGATTTTGTGCAGTTCAGCGCGGTGGATGCTAAGTGTGGTGGTGCCGATCCGCGCCTGCAGGTCGGTGCCGTCGCCGTCGATCCGCGACAGCCACCGGCCGCCCGCAGTGCGCATGCCCGTGGCGAGCATTGGCAGGCCGCTGCCGCGTACGGCGTCACCGAGGCCGATCGCGTCGAGGCAGCGGAGCCCATTGGACAGCAGCGTGATGCCGGCGCCGATCTCGCCGAAACTTACCGCCCGTTCCAGGACCGTGACCCGCCAACCGACCCGCCGCAGTGCCACGGCTGCGGTAAGCCCGCCTATCCCGCCACCCACCACGACCGCCGACTTGCCGCCGGTCGCTGCCCCGTTGCTGACCATGTCCTCAACACTCGCTTCCGGATGCAGGAGGGGTGGTGTCATTACCGCCAGGTGCAGGCGATCGCCGCGACTGACCTGGTCGCATGCCGGTGAGCGGCACCTGCCTCTCCGCCGGCCAGGATCGGAGCTTTTCCGGGTTGCGTACCGCCCAGATGCGGGTGATCCGGTTGCCGGTCACGGTGAACGCCAGCACTGTGACGGTGGCGCCGGCTTGCTGGACCACCAGGCCGGGCTGGCCGTTGACCGTGCGTTCCAGGATCGTGACGTCGGATACCCTGTCGGCGATGCCGAAGGCGTACCGCGCCAGCTTCTCGCGGCCTTCGATCGGGCGGAGCGCGGCGGCGACCACACCACCGCCGTCTGTGGTCATCACGGCGTCTGGGTCAAGCAGCCGGATGAGGGCGTTGATGTCCTTGGCTTCCCATGCCTGCTTGAAGTCCCGGACGACGCCGGCCTCGTGGGCCCCCGGACCTGCAGGAGGCCGAGCTGCGTGAATGCGCTGCCGGGCCGAGGAGGCCAGCTTGCGGGATGCCCCGGGGGTCCGGCCGACAATCTCGGCTACGTCGGTGAACGGGTAGCCGAAGACGTCGTGCAGGACAAAAGCGACACGCTCGGCCGGGGTCATCGAGTCGAGCACGATCAGGAACGCCATGCTGACCGACTCATCGAGAGTGACCCGGTCGGCCGGGTCGTCCTCGGCTCCGGGCTGATGAGAGACCCACTCGGCGTGATCCGGCAACGGCTCGGGCAGCCACTCCCCCACGTAGCGCTCCCGCCGGAGACGGGCCGAGCTGAGAATGTCGAGGCAGAGACGGCTGGTGACCTTCATCAGCCAGGCGCCGGGCGATTCGATTGCCTGCTGCTGTTGCCGTGTCATGGCATACCAGCGGGCGTAAACCTCCTGCACGGCATCCTCAGCCTCGGCTAGAGAGCCCAGCATCCGGTAGGCGAGATTGGTCAGCGCATGCCGCTCGCTCGTGATCGCGCTCAGGTCCGGGTCGGACTGGCCGGGTCCCGGGCCAGATCGGGTGGTCATAGGGGCACCTCCGCTGGCTTCATCTTCCCTCACCTAGTCCGACGAGATACCGCACCGGAATGTGAGGTCGGCGCGTGGAACGCCCGCCTTACGGCGCCGTGCTGGCGGATCCTGGCGGCTATGCCCGGGTAGTCATGCCCGGTGATCACCGGTTATCTGCCCGCCGATGACGAAGGCGAGCTGGAGCTCGTAGTCGAGGGCCCGGCTGTAGGACGGGAACTCGACTGATTGGCCGGACTGGTCGGGATAAATCGATTTACCCCGACATCGTGTCAACGTCGCGCGAATCTTGACCCCCTGGCGGCGTCCGAAAATTAACCCCTGTGTGGTCATTCGTCGGTTGTGTGCGGACCGGAGACATAGCTGACGTTCTGTTCCGGGGACATGCCTGACACCTTCTGGTATCGATCAGGTTTCGTGCCGTTGAAGGTGATCACGCTGACTGAGCAGTGGCTTGAGATTCTGATGTGCCCGGACAAGCACGGGCTGACGGTGGCCGAGACGTGCCGCCGCTACCAGATCTCCCGCAGCTGCCGCGCCCGCGACGACTCGGGGTCCCGCCAGTCCTCGGTCGAGACCCGCCCGTAGAACGCGAACCGCAGCAGCCCGGCTGCGCCCTCTGGCGGCGGCCCAGGCCATCCGCCCACCGCGCCAGGACATCCCCACCCGGCGGTCGCCCGCCAGCCGAGAGGCTTCCCATCGGCGCCGCGCACATCCAGGTCACCTCCGCGGCAGGCTTGATCAGGGAATAACGCTATCTTTCTCATAATCCAGGAATTGACGCCATAAATCCAGTCCCGGGAAAGGGAAGCAGCCGCCATTTGGGCAAATACGGCCTATACCGCTTTCCGTGCGAGATTTCAGTTCCTTTCATTAAATGGGTTGAATTAGCGGGCACGGGGAAATCATTGCAGGCCCGGGCGACAGCCCGGCGAGGCGCGGTGTCGCCTCTATACTTCCAGTCTTCGGCGGACGGCATTCACGTTGCTGCCTCGGTCGGCGTCTAGGTCCGGAGGACGCGAGCGAGCAGGGGCCGCCTGGGGTGCCGTTGACGAGCGCGGCTGCCGGCGCCAGAGCTGCTGAGGGCATTCAGAGGGCGGGTGACGACAGATCTGCCGCCCCTCATCACACTGCCCGCTGCCCCGCCGACGACGGCCGGTCACCAGCTGGTGATGCGTCGTCCGGCAGGACGGCCCGAATGGCGATTCAGCGCGTGGTGCCATGGTCAAGCGCTCGGCCGCGTACCGGAACCTGACAGGGACCGTGCTAGCCGTACCTCAGGTCCGGGTGCTCCCTCGGTCGATTTCTCGCTCATCGAGGATGAGGATCGAGATGAAGGCGGCCGGAGTAGCCGGCGCCGAAGAACACAGGAGGCATCGCAATGCGCGCACCGACCAACCGTCCCCT
>Ga0210386_10004534_pt1 | contig 11468 bp, 6 predicted proteins | sample IncBWH32OmetaG_FD_160091 | JGI IMG/M metagenome (GOLD analysis project Ga0210386, IMG submission 160091) | Forest soil microbial communities from Barre Woods Harvard Forest LTER site, Petersham, Massachusetts, United States - Inc-BW-H-32-O ... | reverse complement strand
GACGACCTACGCGCTCACGCGAGGCGACGGCGCAGACGACGCGCCGATCGGGCTCTTCTACCTGGATCCGTACGCTCGTGAAGACAAGCGGGGCGGTGCGTGGATGGACGAATGCGTCGGCCGGCGCCGAACCTTGCGCACGCTCCAATACCCGGTCGCGTACCTGACCTGCAACTTCGCCCCCCCGCTCGAGGGACAACCGGCCCTGCTCACGCACGACGAGACGCTGACGCTATTTCATGAGTTCGGTCACGGACTCCATCATTTGCTGACGCGGGTGGACGAGGCGGCAGTCTCGGGCATCCGCGGTGTGGAATGGGATGCGGTGGAGCTACCGAGCCAGTTCATGGAAAACTGGTGCTACGACGAACGCACCCTCGCCGGTTTCGCGCGCCACCACCGCACCGACGAGCCTCTGCCGCGCCCACTTCTCGAGAAACTCAAGGCAAGTCGGACATTTCACGCCGCCCTCGCGACGGTACGGCAACTCGAATTCGCGCTTTTCGACCTTCGCTTGTACCGCGACTACCGGCCGCGCTCAGGCCAGGACGTGCCCCACGGCGTCGGCCAGGGTGGAGGCGAGGGCAAGGGCGAGGGCAAGGGCAAGGACAAGCGCGACGGCGACGGTGCGACGCCGTCGTTTCGCCTGCTCGACGTGCTGACGCAGGTGCGACGCGAGGTGAGCGTGTTGCCGCCTCCGGAGTGGAACCGGATGCCGAGCAGTTTCGGGCACATCTTCGGCGGCGGTTATGCGGCGGGCTACTACAGCTACAAGTGGGCCGAGGTGCTGTCCGCCGATGCGTTCGCCGCATTCGAAGAAAGCGGCTTTGCGCCGGAGACGGGAGAGCGATTCCGCGACACCGTGCTCGCACAAGGCGGGTCCGCGGAGGCGATGGATCTGTTCGTGAAGTTCCGAGGGCGCCGCCCGAACGTCGAGGCGTTGCTGCGGCAAAATGGGCTGACGGCATAGCTCCGAGAGAGGCCTCCCAGGAGGCCCGAGGACGCGTTTGTCGAAAGGTCGAGGCTTTGCGCCTGCCGTCGTCGTGCGAGTTTGCAGATCGCATTGCAGAGGCGAAATCGGGAGTGCGCTCTCGCGTGACTGCCTGACTACGCGACCGGGGCTGAAAGTCCCGACCGAATGCGACTTCTCGCGCGCTGCTCCCGACCCCTTCGCCACAGCGCGCCGCGCCGGGACGCCGACCCCTCGCCGCAGCGCGCCGCGCTACGCCGAAGCCGAGGCCGACGCCGACGCCGGCGCGCGCCAGCGGATTACCAAGCTCGTGCCCTTTGCGGGGCCGCCTGCACGTGGCGTAATGGCGCGTGATGGCAAGTCTGAGACGCGCTGGCGCGCGTTCGTGACGGCCCGCCGCCACCGTGTGGCGCGCGCAAACACGCAAGCGAGCGGCGAGGACGGCGAGAGGCAAGCAAGCGAGACGCGCGGTCAGACGAGAGGCGGACGAGAGGGGGACGAGCGGACAGCCGGACGGCGGACGACAGCGGACGGACGAGGCGAGACGCGACGAACCGACGAAGCGGACAAAAAAACGGGCCGTTTCTTTTCTTCCTTGGATTCCCGCTTGACTCCCAGGACCCAAGTAGGAATAGTCTAATCCCATATATGGCTGATGATGCACAACGTGCGGGCCAGTTGAGGCCCACTGTCGATCACATGGCCGAGCGATTCGCCGCTTCCTGCGGCAGCTCAGGCAGTCGACGCGAGATTCGCGACCTGGCGGACGACCTGCTGCTCGACCTGATCGGAACGCTCGGTCGGGCATCGCTCGGCGAGATCGCGCAGACGGTGGAGGCTCTCGAGCGACGGCGGCGGCTGCGCCCGCCCGGCTCGCCGGCCAAGAGCACCGGGACCCGCCGAAGCGTCGAGATTCGCGAGCGGGGCAGCCGACACCCCGAAGCCGACTCGTCGCGGCCCTTCGACATCACGAGCCCCGGTGAATTGCTCGATCAGGTCACGCTGGAGTCGATGCAGCTCAAACTGAGCCGCGAGGAAGACCCGCCGGCGTCCGTCACGCGGGTCCGCCGGCAGGAGACCGCGGAGCCGGCGGCGGCGCGCGTGGAAGCTCCCGCTCGCGAGCGCGAAGCGGAGGAGGAACCGCACGGAGCCCCCCGCGCGTCTGTTGCGCTCCGCGAAGGCGAGCAGCTTGTTCGGTCGAGTGGGTCCGGCGTCGTGATTCGACGCGCCCGCACCGCTTAGCTCCCCCGCCCTTGCGGCGGCTTTTCGCCGAACGCTCGCCGAACGTTCGCCTAAGAGGCGTCGATGTCGGTGCTGGCGTACGTGCGTGCGTGGCGTCGTCTTGCGTGCTTTCCGCGCGGCGTAGCGGCCGCTGCCTATTGACAGCACGGCTCCGATGGGGCTCTATCTATTGTTGGAGTTCGTGAATGCAGAGCGAGCCGACATCGGACCTCGCCCGGAGCGGTCTGATCGTTGCGGGAAAGTTCCGCCTTGATTCTCTGATTGGGCGCGGCGGAATGGGCTCCGTGTGGAGCGCAACGCATCTAGGGCTTGGACACCAAATAGCGATCAAGCTCGTATCGAGGGAATTCGTTCGTTCCCCCGCGGCGTTGCGGCGATTCGACGCGGAAGCGAAAGCGGTCGCGCGCCTGCAGTCACGCCATGTCGTGCAGGTCTACGACAACGGCGCGCTGGACGACGGAACGCCGTACATCGCAATGGAGTTGCTCTCGGGCGAGAGCTTGCAGCAACGGATCGATCGCGCGGGCCCGCTGCCGCTGCGAGAAACCGTAACTATTCTCGCGCAATGCTGTAGGGCGCTCAGTCGCGCGCACTCGATGGGCATCGTCCATCGCGACATCAAACCGGATAATATTTTCCTGGCGCGGAGCGCGGACGAAGACGGCGAGGTCGTCAAACTCCTCGATTTCGGAGTCGCGAAGGTCGCGATGGGCGCGGGGACGGACGGGGACCAATCGGTGACGAAGACCGGATCCGTCCTCGGAACCCCGCTTTACATGAGCCCTGAGCAGGCGCGAGGGCTGAAGACCGTCGACCATCGCACCGACATCTACTCCCTGGGTCTCGTCGCATACACGATGCTCACCGGGCGAGACGCCTTCGAGGGCGAGTCCTTCGGCGACATCCTGATCAAGATCTGCGTCGAGCCCCTCCCGCACTTGAGCGCGAAGGCCAACGTGCCGCCGCTGATGGATCGTTGGTTCGAGCACGTGTGCGCCCGCGACTTGTTGGAACGGTGCGCGTCCGCGCAGAATCTCATCGACACGCTGCGCCAGGCGAGCGGCGTGAGCGCGTCCGGCGCGCGGGCGGCGGAGCCGATGCCCATCGCCGAGACGATCACGGATCTGCCCGCGGCGCCGCCGCGCTTCGCCATCTCGGCGCCGAGCGTGGCCAACGCCAGCATGTCGATGAGCGCCGCCGGTACGCCGCGGCGACCCGTCGGCCTCGTCGTGGGGCTCGCCCTCGGCGGCTTGCTCCTCGCCCTCGGAGCGATCGCGTTCTTCGTTTGGCCGACGCACCGGACCGATCCCCGCTCCGGTCCTGCGGTCGCCGCGGCTTCTCCCGGCGTCGAGAGCCCCCTTCCCCAGGCCGCGACGACCCCCGCGCGGGCCCCCGAGCCGATCGTTCCGCCAGCCGCGATCGTGGAAAGCGCGTCGGCCACAGCGTCCAGCGTGACGCTGGCGCCTCTTGGGACTCCGTCGAGCACGGGCGCCACCCCGTCCGCCGCCAGCGCGTCCGCCGAGCGTCGTGCCCCGCCGGCCGCGACCCCGCCGCGAGGCATCGCGCAACACCCGTCCGTCCCCGGCGCCAACGTTCCGGCGACGCCCGCCAAACCCTCGGCCCCGGGCAAGATCGACTTGGGGTATTAGGGTCTTCAACAACGCGGGACGGCCGTTTCCGTCCAAGGGAGTCATGCGCCGTACACTGCTCGCACTCGCCAAGGCCGCGCCTCTCGCGACCGCCGTCACGTTCGTGGGAGTCGCGCGCGCGGAACCCGACGACGACCAGAAAGCCGCGGCGCGGCTCCTCGGGACCGACGGCGTTCGGGCCGCGATGAGCGGCGACTGCACGAGCGCCGTCGACAAGCTCACGCGGGCCGAAGCGCTCGTGCACGCGCCGACGACCGCGCTGCCGCTCGCGCGCTGCGAGATCCAGCTCGGAAAGCTCGTCGCAGGGACCGAGATCCTGAACCGGCTCGTGCACGAGACGCTGTCGCCGACCGCGCCGCGATCGTGGGTCGACGCGCAGAAGGCCGCCGGACCGCTCCTCGAGTCGACCGCGCCGCGCATCGCGAAGCTGAGGATTCACGTGGACGGCGTGCCGCCCGCCGCTCCGAATCTGAAAGTCACCGTGGACGGCGAAAGCGTACCGGCGGTCTTGCTCGACAACGATCGCCCGACCGACCCCGGGCCTCACCACGTGGCGGCCGAGGCGGACGGCTTCGCATCGGCGTCGTCCGACGTGACGCTGGCGGACGGGCAGTCGCTCACGGTGTCGATCCACCCCGATCCGAAAGTGCAGGCCCCGGCGGCGATCGCGGCCACTGCCGCACCCCCTGCGGCGGTGGAGGCTTCGCTCACGGCGACCGCCGCGGGGCCGGCCCACGCGAACCGGACGCCGGCCTATGTGGCCTTCGGCGTCGGCGGCGCGGGCCTCGTCGCGGGCACCATCTTCGGTGTGCTCGCGCTCTCGACGCAATCGCACCTCAACTCGGAGTGCAACGCGAGCAAAGAGTGCCCGAGCTCCGCGCAAAGTGACGTCGACGGCCTGCACACGGACGCGCTGGTGTCGACGATCGCCTTCGGCGTGGGTGTCGTCGGAGTCGGATTGGGGACGTACTTTCTTCTGAGCGCGCACGACGAGAGTCCGAAAACGACGGGGCTCGTCGTGCGCCCGTGGCTCGGGCCCACCTCGGCGGGCATCGCAGGGAGCTTTCGATGAAGCAACGTTCGGCAGGCCTGCGCATCGTCGGACCGGTCGTCTTTCTTCTCGCGTACCCGGGCTGCATGGCGCTCGTCAGCGACGGCGACTACAAGGTCGACCCGGCCGCTTTCGAAGACGGCGGCACCACGGGAACGACCGGCGCGTCGGGCACGAGCGGCGTCAGCGGGGCTTCGGGCACCACGAGCGGCACGCACGCTCCGGAGGGCGGCTCCGGCACGAGCGGAATGGGCGGCGCCGCGGGGGCTTCCAGCGGGTCCAGCGCGGGAGCGACCGGCACCACGGGAGCCGCGGCGGGGGCCACCGGCACGACGGGCACCACGGGCACAAGTGGGATGGCGGGCACCGCGGGGACCAGCGGGATGGCGGGCGCCACGGGCACGACCGGAACGAGTGGCGCGGGGACGACCGGAGCCACGGGGACGACAGGCTCCACGGGGACGACCGGCTCCACCGGAGCCACGGGAACCACCGGCGTGACCGGAACGACGGGCGCGAGCGGGAGCTCGATGCCGATGGATGCGGGAGTGGATCACTCCGCGCCCGACGCGGGCGTCGACGCGGGACAGGACGCGGGCTTCGACGCAGGGCACGATGCGGGCGTCGATTCGGGCACGAACGTGTGCGCCGCACAGCTCGGCGACGACAACTGCGCGGCGTGCCAGAAGACGTCCTGCTGCGCGGAGCTCACCGCATGCGGAGCCGATTGCCAGAGCCTCCTCACGTGCGTGGCGAACTGCACCGCCCGGAACACGACCTCGCCTTGCGGTTGTCTCGAGCAGTACCCGAACGGCGTCGCGGAGTACAACGCGGTCTATACCTGCGAGTACACGAGCTGCGACGCGCCGTGCCCTTACGTCGATACAGGGGACCGGTGCGTCTTTACCGACGAGTGCTACGAGGAAGATTACGGCGTCACCTGCAGCTCCGCAGCGCCAGCCTACGGCGGGTGGTGCACGTATGACGGATGCGAGCTCGATTCCGATTGCGAGAATCTGGTGACCGCCTCCGGGAACGACATGTTTGGCGAGCCCGTCTCGTGCGTCCAAGACGGAACGGTCAACACGTGCTTCCCCGGCTGCCAGTCCAACACGGACTGCGCCCCTTTCCCCAGCACCACGTGCCAGCCGGCCACGTCCATCGACGGCGTGAGCGTGATGATCTGCGCGCTCCCCTAGAGCGACCGTCGCCCAGGTGTGTCACCTGGGCCGGTCGCTCTAAACCCCGCTCTGACTAGGGGTGGGTCGCATCCGTCTTTTGCCCGTTCCGGTCAAAAGACTCCTGCTCCAGGGCCGAGCACTTGCTCTACAACCAGGGGACTCGAATGCGGCTTGAACTCGCGTGGGGCGCGGCGTGCGCCGGGCTCGCTTCCTTCTTTCTGACCCAGACCGCGAAGGCGGATCCCCTCTTTTCGAGCGCCGAGCACGTCGTCGCGCCCGGACGCAGCGTCGCTTCGGAGGACACCGCCGAGAGCGTCGTCCTGAACCCCGCGAACCTCTCGTGGCTGCCCGCGCCGGAGCTGCGATGGACGTGGATCGACTGCCCGAACGACGCCGAGAAAGTCGGCTGCGGCCACGCGTGGGAGGTCGGTACGCCGATCGGCTTCGGCTTCGCCACGGCGCTCCGGCTCGATCTGGTGCAGCCGCCTTGGGGCGGCCCGCTGACCGAGGGCGTGCCCGCGCCGTACCGCGGCAGCGAGTACTTCTGGTTTACCTGGGGGCTCTCCACCAAGCTCGGCGATCGCGCGTCGTTCGGCCTCTCGCTCGAGCGATCGTATTCGCGCACGAACCCGCTCGACGGCCTCTTCGGGGTCACCGCGGCCCTGTCGTGGCGACCCAATACGCACTTCGGCTTCGCCGCGGTGGCGCACGACTTCAACCGCCCGAGCCCCACGCCCCCGCTCGGTGCGTCGGCCCCGGTTCTCGACGGCCGCTACACGCTCGCGATGGCCTTCCGTCCGACGGGCCGGCGCAACTTCGATGTGGGCCTCGAAGTCCAGTACTGGCAGGGAATCGACGAGTGGACCCCGCGCGGGACGCTCGGCTTCGACGTCCCCGGTTTCGGGCGGGCCTATGCGAGCGTCGAGGCCGCGCATCTGGCCAATGACCCGCAGCGCGGCGTCGTCGGGACCGCCGGGCTCGAGCTTCACTTCCTGGGATTGAGCGCGGGAGGCGGCGCGGTCTTCGGAAACGGCCTCGGAAGCGGCGATCCGGTTCTCGGGTACGTCACCGCGTCCATCGCGGGCTACACCCAGCCGGGCATCCCCCGCCCCGCCCACGCGGTGTGGATCCGCATCGAGAAGACGCCGTCGACGCGCGGGCACGTCGGCCTCTTGCGCAAGCTCTGGCACCTCGCGAACGAGCACGACATCGACGCGGTCACGCTCGTCCTGCGCGCACCGCCTGCGAGCTCGTTCGCCCACGCCGAGGAGATCGCCGACGCGATCCGCGTCCTCCGATCGCGCGGCAAGAAAGTGCTCTGCTCCTGGGAAGACGCGGGATCGAGGGCGCTCTACGCGTGCGCCAGCGCCGACCGCATCGTCGTCGAGCCGGGAGGCGGCCTGCGGTACGCCGGTCTGTCCTCCGAGTACATCTATCTCAAAGGGCTGCTCGACAAGATCGGCGTCGAAGGCGCGTTCATTCGCGTCGGCCCACACAAGAGCGCCCCCGAACAGTTCACGAACGAGCACGCGGGGCCCGTCGCGAACGACGACCACATCGATTTGCTCCGCCAGCAAGAGGCCGTCTTCGTGCGCAACCTCGCGCTCTACCGGCACATGAGCGAAGACCGCGTGCGCGAGGTCACCGCGAAAGGCCCGTTCATCGCGTCCGAGGCGCGGGACGCGGGCCTCGTCGACGGCCTCGCCTACGACGACGAGCTCGAACGGGCGACGCGCGAGCTCGTCGGCCGCAACGTCTCGTACGTCAAGTACGAGGACGAAACGGCGATGCCCTCCGCGTTCGACGCACGCGGCCGCATCGGCCTCCTTTATTTCGACGGCGACATCGTCGACGGCCGCTCGCAGCACATCCCGCTCCTCGACATGCGCCTCGTCGGCTCGTACACGATGGCCGATTCGATTCGCGAGCTCCGCGACGACGACACCGTACGCGCGGTGGTCCTGCGCATCGAGAGCCCGGGCGGATCCTCGCTCGCCAGCGACGTCATGTGGCGCGAGCTGTTCCTTCTCGCGAAGAAAAAGCCGCTCATCGTGTCGATGGGGACGGTCGCGGCGAGCGGCGGCTACTACATCGCGAGCGCGAGCAAAGACATCTTCGCGCTCCCGCTCACGATCACCGGATCGATCGGAGTCTTCTACGGCAAGGCGAACCTGAGCGGCCTGCTCGCCAAGCTCGGCGTCACCGTCGACACATACAAGACGGCGCCGCGCGCCGACGCGGAGTCGATGTTCCGCGGCTTCACCCCCGACGAGGAGCGCGAGCTCTCGCGCAAAGTCGACCAGTTTTACGACACGTTCCTCGACCGCATCCAGCAAGGCCGCGGAATGAGCAAGGCCGAGACGGACGCGGTCGGTCGAGGCCGCGTGTGGACCGGGCAGCAGGCGTACGACCGCCACCTCATCGACCACCTCGGCGGCCTGCGCGACGCGCTCCGCGAGGCGCGCGCCCTCGCGTCGCTGCCCGAAGACGCGCCCATCGAGGAGCTGCCCAAGGAAAATTCTTCTCTCCTGCAGATCGCCCTCGATGCTGTGGGCGTGAGCGCGGAGGACAACGTCGCCGCCGCGATGCCGTCGCTCCCTCCCGCGATTCGCACGCTTGCGCGCGATGTGGCGCCTCTCGTGATCTACGATCCGTACGAGGCGCTTGCTCGCCTCGAGTACGTGGAAGATTTCTAGCGGGCTGCTGCGAACGCCTTCGATTTTTGAAAATGCATTCGGGTTCGTAACCCTGGGGCATCGTGACTCCACAATAAGCCGAACAACCGATCGACGGTGAATCACAAGGTCGCACCTCGGCGCTCTGCCGTGCGTCCGTCCGCCACCGTCATCGAAATTCACGAATCCGCAATTGGCTGATTCTCGCCGCTACCCGCCTTTTTTTGGCTGGAGCCCGTCCGGCAGCGCAACATGCCTTTAGGAGAAGTCTGATGACGAACCTGCGTCGGTTGACCACCATGCTGGTCCTCGCCGGATCCGTAGGATCCGTGGGGTGCGGTCAGGGCAGTAGCAACGGAGCCCACCCGGGTGGCTCCTCCGGCAACACGTCAGGCAAAAGCGGAAACGGCGGGGGCTCTGGCAACGCGTCGGGCACGAGCGGCGGCTCCTCGGGCGGCGGCTCCGGCTCGACGAGCGGAACTGGCGCTCCGGCTGCGTCCCCCGACGGCGGCGGCATCATGCCGGGCACCGTCACGGCGACGTCGACCCCGTACGATCTCAAGACCGCGACGGACGCCACCCGCAAAGTGAAGAACCTGCTCGTCGGGCTCGCGCCGACCGACGCGGAAATCGCCTCGGTCCAGAGCATGGGCGCGGCGGGGCTCCAGCAGCTCATCATCACGTGGACGACCGACTCGTCCACGCTGCCGTTCTTCCAGAACAAGATGATGGTGTTTTTCCGGAATACGTTTCAGCAAATCGGTTTCACGCCGACCGTCGACTTCATGCCGCAGCTGCTCGAGAACGGCGGCTTCGACTTCGGTCCTTTCGGGGTATCCGCCGTGGGCGACGACGCGTTCGCGCGCCTCGTACAGAACCTGCAAGACGAGTTCGCCCTCACGGCGTGGACGCTCGTGCAGGAAGGCCACCCCCTCCTCGAGACGCTGACGACCCAGCAGTACATGATGACGACGGGGTTGAAGAGCCTGTACCTGCAGATCGAAATGCCCAACGACCAGCCGTATTCGTTCACGAAGGGCACGAAGCTGCAGTGGAAGATCGATTACAGCGGCAATCCGATCGCGCTCGAAGACGCGATCAACCCGAGCAGCGCCAACTACATGGTGTTCTCCGACGAGCCGCCGGCCACGATGGGCAGCTTCTTCGGCGGCGGCAGCTCGTTCCCGACCTGTCGCGGCGGCACGACCGACAACGAGGCCGGCGCGCCGATCACGCAGGGGCAGTTCAGCGGCTACGCGCAGCTCTTCCAGCGCATGCTCGGGTTCACGCCGCGCTATCCGTTCGCCGCGACTCCCGAGTGCTGGGAGCACCCTTCGAAGCCCTACTTCACCGATCAGGACATGTCGGACTGGCAATGGGTCAACGTGCGCGCCCTCAACGCGGGCGAAGCGTACGTGCAGCCGTACGACTTGCCGACGCTGCGCACCGCGACGGAGCTCGCGCTCGCCTTGCCGCGCATCGGCTTCTACACGACCCCCGCGTTCCTCGCTCTCTGGAACACGAACGACAGTAACCAGCACCGCGTCACCGCCAACCAGACGCTGCTCGCCGCGCTCGGCGCTTCGTTCACGAGCGCAAACGTCATCGTCCCGATCAGCGAGCAGGGGCTCGACTCCGACCACGCCGTCACGGGATCGCAGTGTTACGTCTGCCATAGCGGCCTCGATCCGCTGCGGCAGTTCTGGGCCAACCAGTTCGACTTCAACGATCGCAACGACTGGATCACGACGAGCTTCACCGGCGCCGCGCCGAACCCGAAGCCCACCATGACCGGCGGCACCCTCGCCTTCGACAGCGTGAACGCGACCGGGAGCAGCATTCTCGATCTCGGCAACCTGCTCGCGTCGTCGAACGACAGCGACCCGACGAATCCGCTCAACTCGTTCGCCCAGGGAATCACGCAAAAGCTCTGCTACTACGCCAACTCGACGAGTTGCGACCCGAGCGACCCGGAGTTCCGCCGCATCGCGTTCGTCTTCGAGAACAGCAACTTCAACTTCCCCGCGCTGATCAAGGAGTTCTTCTCGTCGCCCATCGTGACGGGAGCGGGTACGAACATGGACGCGGGCGCGACCTTGCCGGACGGCGGCATCCCGCCCGGCCTCGTGGCGGTGAGCATCGCGCGGCGCGATCACTTCTGCGCGGCGCTCTCGAACCGCCTCGGCGTGACCGACTTGTGCTCGCTGGCGGTGCCGCTGCCGAACACGGCGCAGACGACCACGTCGACAATCGCGGGCAGCGTCGTGGCCGACACGTTCAGCCGCGGATCGGAGATCCCGGTGACCCCGGCGGATCCGAATCTGTTCTTCCGCGCCGCCGTCGAAGAGCTCTGCGAGAACCTCGCGCCGCTCGTCGTCGACGCGACGAGCGACACCGTCTACTCGAGCGCGAACACCAGCACGGCGATCCCCGACATGGTCCAGAAGATCATGGGTTATACGCCGAACGATCCGCACTACGCGCAAGCGCTCCAGATTCTGCAAGCGCACGCGACGAGCGTTTCCCAGGCGCAGGGCGGCACCGCCTCCGTCGCGCTCCGGTCCACGTTCGTCCTCGCGTGCGAATCGCCCACCTCCGTCTCGATTGGTCTGTAAGGGAGAAGCCGATGACTAGGAAAATGACACGCCGGGAAGGACTGACGGCGCTCTTCGGAACGGGGCTCGTCGGTCTCCGCGCGAT
>Ga0210386_10004532_pt1 | contig 11474 bp, 2 predicted proteins | sample IncBWH32OmetaG_FD_160091 | JGI IMG/M metagenome (GOLD analysis project Ga0210386, IMG submission 160091) | Forest soil microbial communities from Barre Woods Harvard Forest LTER site, Petersham, Massachusetts, United States - Inc-BW-H-32-O ... | reverse complement strand
CTAGAGGATCTGCGCCAACGCAGCACCTATACGGCCAACCTGGCTGTGCTCGATGGTCCAGAGATCCTCTACGTGGATCGTGCGCGTAGCTTTCGTCGCGGACAGAACAAGATCGATCTTAACCTGAGACCTGGCTCACGCCTGCCCGCTTTTTGCACTTCGATGGGCAAGATACTTCTTGCCAGCCTGCCCGAAACGGAGCAGCGCGACCTAGTTGGGAACATGACGCTCACGCGTCGCGGGCCCAATTCAATCACGAGCAAGAAGGCTTTGCTTTCTGAGCTTGAGCACGTACTCGACGAGGGAATAGCCGTAAACGACGAAGAGCTCTCACAAGGCCTTATCTCGATGGCTACGCCGATCTATCAAGAACGTCACGAAGTCACCGCAGCCCTCAATATGGCTGCCCATACATCCATGATCTCAATCGAGGAAATGATTGATCAACTAGCGCCACAATTGGTCAGTACTGCCGACCAAATATCAGCTCGGCTTGGCTACCGACGCAATGACGAGGTGAAACGATGACAGGCAGCTCAGCGTCAGCGAGTTACCAACAGCACATCAGAGTAATGGGAAACACAGCTACGCAGCGATTGCGTCTTGACTTATGGTGCGAATCGACACATCTACCGGGAGGGTTGGGGGAATGAGCCGTTCTTTGCGGTTGTTGGTCGTGTGTACGGTAGCCTGCGTAGCAGGATCGGTCGGGTACGCGACGATTGCGGTGCCTTCTTTGGGAGCGAAGACACCAATTCGCAGTGCGGAAGTCGCCAAGCATCCTCGTGGGGCCCATCGAGCGAGACCCACTCGGGACGCCCGTCGGAAGCTGCGTCGTCGTCTGCATCGCCATGGCTCCAAATCTCGAGGGGTTTGGACTCGGCCGAAGGTCGCGCGCAAGGTGTCGCTGAGCCCGTTGCTGGCGACAGGCGCACAGTTGATCTCCGGGAATGTAACGTCGCCGGCGGGGACGGCCGGACCATCCTCCAGTCCTTCGAGTATTACCGTGCGCGAACAGTCGGCTACCGCGTACGAAAACCTGTCGCCGCAGGCCGCTGAAGCGACTATGCAAGAAAAGTATCCAGGTGTGGTCGACAATCCCGCCGGTGGACCGCCGCCGCTGGCCGAAGGCCAGAAAGCTACTGGCTACCCTAGCGACTATTCGATGTCGGTTGAAGGCGGCGGTGGTACTCATGCTCTCGTGGAATCGATCACGCCGATCGCGCTGGAAACCGAAGACGGAGGACATAAGCCACTCGACCTGAGCCCGCGCGAAGCCGAAGGCGGGTTCCGGCCGGCGGCCGGGCTTGCTTCAGTGCTGATCGGAAAGAACGCGAGCGAAGGCGCGGTGCTGGTGGACAGGGAAGTGTCGCTGACCCCGGTGACCGAACAGGGCACTCCGCTGAGCAGCGCCGGTGCCATCGATCATTCTGGGGTCTTTTACGGTGACACCGAAAGCGCGCAGGCGGGAGCACGCGACCTGAGTATGCTGGTCAAGCCGACGACGGACGGGTTCGAGATGTTCTCCACGCTCTTTTCGGCGCGTTCCCCTGAACATCTTTTCTTCAAAGTGGGGATACCAGAAGGGGCGATACTTGAACAGGGTGGCTCTCGTGAAGTCCGCGTGATGATGGAAGGTCAAGCGATCGCGGTAGCATCGGCGTTTATGGCTCAAGATGCAGAAGGTACGTCAGTGCCTGTATCTGTGAGCGTCCCATCGGCAGGAATGATCGAGTTGACGGTCGCTCGCAAGCCCGGGCAATTCAGGTATCCATTGGTGGTGGACCCGACGATGGACGATCCCACCTTCCTGGCTTATCTTAGTCCTGCTTGGGTCTCTTGTGCTTCTTTTGCGACTAAATGTCCGTTGGGTCCAGAAGAAAAGTTCGAAATCAAAGAATTGGGCGAAGGGTCTGTCTCGCTACTCCAGAAAGGCGCGTCCAAAGCGGGTGAATGGGTCGATTACCAATATGAAACTCAGGGCAACTCCAAAATCTACGAGCTCGAAACAGAAACTCGCGAGCGGGATTATTTCACCGAAACCGAGACGTTGCTTGAAGCTTATGCTCCTGGCGGCGTCCAGGAAAACTGGGGGCTGCTCGCGAATAACGACGAAACCACCCGGTTTCCGGCAGCTATATGCGCGATAAAAACGACCGAAAAATGTTCGGCTTCGCAGGGCGCAAACAAAAATCTTGTTGAGTTCGTCAAACGCATCCTGGCCGAAGGTGCTGGCGGGTTCGAAGATGAGCTCTACCTCGCTCATGTATGGATCTCCCAGGAAGAATCGCCAACGGTCACGTTCAACACCACATCACCGACTATCGAAGTAAAAGAACCAAACGGTACGATCGTTAACCGAAACAACGTCCTGTATCCGGGTAATAAAGAATGGATTGGACCATTCACAAATACCGCGTTCGAAATGACTACTAAAGACCCGGGAGTCGGTGTGAGCTTCGCGGTGGCGGATGGCAACACATGGTCGCGTGAGACATTTCTGACTACTGAAAAAGACTGTAAAGGGATTCAGTGCCCGGAGGAATTCAAAGGAAAGTACACTTACTATACTACGACGCCTGGCTTTACATCGCAGATGCCTAGCGGCGAATACTCGATTCAAGGCCGGGCCGAAGACGCTTTCAAACTCGCAGGGGAAACACATGCGACGATCCGTGTAGATGCGTTAGGCCCGCAAGATATCAAAATCACGAACCTGCCAGCCGGAGGACAGATCGGCGAAGGCGTATACAAAATCAAAGCCGAAGCTACGGACGGCAAAACCGGAGAACCTAGTTCGGGTGTGGCGTCGCTGAAGCTCGGAATCGACGGTGCAGAAGCCGCAGAACCCTTAGGTTCGTGCCCGACCGGGCCCTGTACGGCCACAGCGGAATGGACTATCAACGGTGGGCAGTTGACCGCGGGACCACACACATTGACTGTGCTCGCGACCGATAACGCGGGCAATATCGAACACGAAGACTTCGTTATCTACGTCCATCATGCGACACCGATGTCGGTGGGGCCAGGGTCCCTTGATCCGCAGTCAGGAAACTACAGTCTAGGTTCGACCGATGTGTCGATGGGTCCAGGTTTGAACCTCTCGCGCGCGTACAGCTCACGAGACCTCACGGCCGGTATTGAAGGAGGACTCGGTCCGCAGTGGGCGCTGAGCGTTGGTGGCAACAGCGAATCGGTCGAAGAATTGCCTGACGGGAGTATGATGTTGATCGCTGCTAATGGGGGAGAAACGGTGTTTTCTCGCAACTCTAAAGGCGAACTGGAATCCCCCAAGGGCGACGCCAACCTTAAGCTTTCCGTCGAAGAAAACGAACAAAAACTACCGATCGCTTATACTCTCAAGGATGTCGCAGCGGGCACGACGACAAAGTTCACGCGCTCGGGAAACTATCTACAGTCAACGCCTACTTATTATGGGCAACTCGACTGGCAGGGTCCGAGCTCCAGTCAGCTCGTGGACCCGACGGGTGTGGCCGCAGATACAAAGGGAGATGTGTGGGTCACAGACACGCGTAGTGATCGTGTAGAGAAGTTCAATCCGCAGGGCGAATACGTCTCCCAGTTCGGATACGAAGGAACGGGAGCCGGTGCGTTCAAAGAACCTCGCGCCATCGCGATCGATGCCAAAGGGAACCTGTGGGTGGCCGACACCGGCAACAATCGCGTTGAGGAGTTCACCGAAGGCGGCACCTATATGCGGGCGGTCGGCACGGAAGGGACTGGTGCGCTCAAAAAACCCTACGGAATCGCGACAGAAGCAAGCGGAAACGTGTGGGTAGCCGACACGGTAGACAATCGGCTGGTCGAGTTCAACGAAACCGGGGGATACCTTCGAGAAGCCAGCAAAATAGGCTCGACAACGCTCTCCGAACCACTCGGCGTCGCGACCGATACGACCGGACACGTATGGGCCAGCGACCAAAAAAACCACCGTTTCGTTGAGTACCGGGCATCAAACGGCGAAGGTATGTCCGCGTTCGGATCGGCGGGCACCGGCAACGGCCAATTCGAAACCCCGAGCGGCATCGCAACCGACTCGGCCGGCGACGTATGGGTCGCCGACTATGCCGAGAATCGAGTTCAAGAGTTCGACTCTAAAGGCGAATACCTCACCAAAGTGGGTAGCACAGGCTCCAACGGCGGACAACTCAAGAAGCCCTACTCCATCGTCGTCGACGGGCGAGGCGACCTGATCGTCGCCGACAGCGAAAACGCTCGAGTAGGGCGTTGGGCACACGCGATGTGGACGCCAGCCACATCAGAAGGGCCGGTAGCGACCAGCACGGTCACCTACACATACAAGACTGTTCTAGTCAAAGGCGGCACCGTCACGCACCCGACGGAAGTGGTCGCCCCACACCCAGCAGAACTCTCATGCGCTCCGACCGTCAACAAGGGCTGCCGCGTCCTCCGATTGAAGTACGCCGAAAAAACAACCGCCGAAGGCGAAAACGAAAGCGAATGGAAAGACTACGAAGGACGATTGAAAGAAGTCCTCCTCGTCGCCTACAATCCCGCCACGACCAAAGTGGAAGAAAAGGCCGTCGCCCAGTACGCCTACGACACACAAGGTAGGCTCCGCGCCGAGTGGGATCCACGCATCGAAGCCAGCAGCGACTGCAGCAAAACCTGTCCGTCGCTGAAGACCGTCTACGGATACGACTCTGAAGGACACGTCACGGCTGTCCTACCGCCAGGACAGGAGCCTTGGCTCCTCCACTACGGCACCATCCCAACCGATGCCAGCGCGGGCCGATTGTTGTCGGTCACCCGCCCCGCCACCGCCACCGAACCGGGTAGCCGTCTCGCCCCGAAAAACACCACGCTGCCCACTCTCTCGACAAGCACCCCCACGGTCGGAACCAAGATCAGCGTCGCAACGAACGGCGTCTGGAGCAATACGCCGCTCTCCTACAGCTACCAGTGGGAGGACTGCAATTCCTCCGGTGGCGAATGCGTCGCGATCGCGGGAGCCGTCAACGAAGGCTACTACCCAGCGCTGAGCGACGAAAAACGCAAGCTCGTCGCCTTAGTCACGACCGTCAACGCCGGAGGCAGCACAACTGTCGAAACCACGGCCACGGGACTCGTCGGAGCTGGAACGCCTAGCAATCCAGCACCGGAACCTCCCAACCCCGGCACGGCTCAACTCACGACGATTGAGTACGCGGTTCCGCTTTCCGGCACAGGACTACAGAACCTGACGGCCGGCGAAGTCAAAAAATGGGGGCAGGAAGACGTGCCAGTTGAAAATGGTGGTACGGCAGTGTTCCCACCCGATACGCCAATGGGATGGCCGGCTAAGGAATACGCCAAAGCGACGATCTCCTACTTCGACCCAGAAGGGCACGCCGTCAACAACGTAAATGCGAGTGGTGGCGTCTCTACCGCCGAATACAGCCTGACTAACAATCTCGTCCGAACCCTGAGCCCTGACGATCGTGCTCTCGCATTAGCCGCGGGCGAAAAATCAGTTGAAGTGGCAGCCAAACTAGACACACGCAAGGTCTATAACGAAGAAGGGGACGAGCTGCTCGAAACCCTTGGCCCCGAACACAAAGTCAAGCTCTCAACGGGCAGCGAAGTCCAAGCACGTCACCGCGTTAGATACTCCTACGACCAAAACGCACCGTCCGAAAAAACATACCGCCTCGTTACCGAAACGGTCTCCTCTGCGCTCGTTGCCGGCAAAGAACAAGACCAGAAGGTAACCCAGACACATTACTTCGGACAAAACGGGCTTGGCTGGACACTACGCAAGCCTACGTCAGTAACCGTTGATCCCTACGGGCTAAAACTCACCAACACAACGTTGTACGATCCTAAAACGGGCGCTGTGATCGAAACCGGAAGCGCAAAGGGGGTCCACGAGAACGAAATTAACGAACGACCCACGTATGCGGGGTCCTTCGGCTCCTACGGAACCGGCAACGGCCAACTCCGTGAACCTGAGGGCGGTCTAGCCACCGATGCCTCCGGGAACGTATGGGTATCGGACACAGAGAACAGCCGTCTCGAGGAGTTCAACAACAAAGGCGAATTCGTACGCGCGGTCGGTTCTTCCGGAGAAGGCGCCGGCCAGTTCAAAACGACGTACGGCGTGACTGTCGATCCAAGCGGCAATGTCTGGGCCACAGACGAGGGCAACAACCGCGTTGAGGAGTTCTCAAGCGCGGGCGTCTTCATCAAGATGTTTGGGTGGGGCGTAGCCAACGGCGAAAACAAATTCCAGACATGCACGGCCTCATGTCGCGCCGGTCTCCAAGGCTCAGGCAACGGCGAGTTCTACGTCCCGGAAGGCATAGTCGTCGACTCCAAAGGCAACATCTTTGTCGCGGACCGCGGCAATCACCGCGTCCAGGAGTTCAACTCCGCGATCGCCTGGGTACGGAACATGTCACAGCCCGAAGAAAAAGAAGGGCCCTTCTACCTCGGTCTAGACTCTAGCGGCGATATCTGGGTCGCCTATTCGTGGGATAACAAGATCGGCGAGTTCTCGAATGAAGGCGTGCCACTCAAAACGTGGGGTACCGCTGGCTCAGGCCCGGGCCAGCTATTAGACCCTTACGGCGTAGCTCCCGGACCCGAAGGCAACATCTGGGTATCCGAATACGGAAACAACCGCGTCCAGGTGTTTACCCCGAGCGGCGAATACATCTACGGTTTCGGTGCAAGTGGCTCTGGACCCGGGCAGTTTAATGAGGCGCCGCATGGACTAGCCTTCTTCGGGTCAAACGTATATGTGCTCGATAGCGGCATCTGGTGGGAAGACACAGGCAACAGTCGTATCGAGAGATGGCACATGGAACCACCCGTTGCCTATACAAGTTCATTCGGCTCCTACGGGACCGGGAATGGCCAGCTGCGTGAACCCGAGGGTGGTCTCGCGACGGACGCGGCAGGAAACGTGTGGGTATCGGACACAGAGAACAGCCGTCTCGAGGAGTTCAACACCAAAGGCGAATTCGTGCGGACATCAGGCTCGTCGGGGGAAGGCGCCGGACAGTTCAAAACGACTTATGGCGTAACGGTAGACTCCAGCGGCAACGTGTGGGCGACAGACGAGGGCAACGACCGCGTTGAGGAGTTCACCAGCGAAGGCGTGTTCGTAAAGATGTTTGGCTGGGGCGTCTCTAACGGCGAAGCCAAATTCCAGACATGCACAGTGTCGTGCCGGGCGGGCCTCCAAGGTTCCGGCAACGGCGAGTTCTATGTCCCCGAAGGGATCGCAGTCGACTCCAAAGGCAACATTTTCGTGGCAGACCGCGGCAACCATCGTGTGCAGGAGTTCAACTCCTCCCTCGCGTGGGTTCGCAATATCTCGCAGAGCGAAGAAAAAGAAGGCCCCTTCTACCTAAATATTGATCCGAAAACCGGCAACCTTTGGGTGGCGTACTCGTGGGATAACAAGATCGGCGAGTTCACCAACGAAGGCGTTCTGATTAAAACATGGGGCACTACGGGTACGGAACCGGGAGACCTATTAGACCCATACGGAGTCGCGATAGGCCCCGAAGGCAACGTATGGGTCTCAGAATACGGTAATAATCGTGTGCAGGTCTTCACGCCGAACGGTGCCATGCTTTACGGATTCGGGGCGAAAGGCGGCGGGCCCGGGCAGTTCAACGAGGCTCCTCACGGCCTCGCCTTCACGGGCAATACCGTCTACGTGCTAGACAGCGGCATATGGTGGGAAAACACCGGCAATAGTAGGGTAGAGAAGTGGACGCTAACCCCCGAATTCACGAATACCGGTAACGCTCACGATCGTCAGACGATCTACTATTCAGCAGCAGCGAACTCTACCTATCCAACGTGCGGCGGACGCGTTGAGTGGGAAGGAATGCCCTGCAAGACCCTGCCGGACACCCAACCCGAAGGCTCATCAGCGCCCCCGCTACCAGTCACGACGACTGCCTTGTACAACATGTGGGGAGAGCCGGAAACGACCGAAGAAACGTTCGGCTCGACCACCCGCACAAAGAAAACGAAATACGACGAAGCGGGTAGGCCGACTGAAAGTGAAGTGACCTCTACGGCCGACACGGCTGTACCGAAGGTCACGAACAGCTACAGCGAAACGACTGGACAGCTCACGACACAAAGTACCACCGCCGGCGAAGAAACACAGACAATCACGAGCGTGTTCGACCGCCTTGGACGACTCACGAGCTACACCGACGCGGACAAAAAGACCACTAACTACGAATATGAATCGAGCGGCGATGGCCGCCTGCTGAACGTTACCGATGAAAAGGGCAGCCAATCCTACGCATATGACCCAACGACCGGCTTGCTGACTAAACTGTTGGACTCAGCCGCAAAAACGTTCACAGCCAGTTACGACCTCGAGAACCACTTGACCACCGAGACGTTTCCGAACGGAATGACCGCCACCTACACGCGTGATCCAGCGGGCGAGACCGTGGGAGTCGAATACTTGAAGACGACGAACTGCACCGAAAAATGCGTGCTCTTCAGCGAAAGTGTCGTCCCGGCGATCGGTGGAGAAACGCTTTTGCGCTCGAACACGTTGACGAACGATGCTTACACCTACGACGCGGCAGGCCGGCTAACGCAGACTACGGAAGAACCGGCCGGCAAAGACTGCGTGACCCGCGTCTACGCCTACGATGAAGAATCCAACCGCACGGGACTAACCACAAGGGAACCCGGCCTCGAAGGCAAATGCGCGACCGAAGGCGGCACAACAGAAGCACACTCCTACGATGAAGGAAACCGACTCGTGGACACAGGTGTGAGCTACGATGCATTTGGCGATACGACCAAACTTCCCGCCTCCGACGCCGGCAAACACGAACTAACGAGCGAATACTACGTTGATGGACAGGTCCGAAAGCAGATTCAGAACGAACAAACCAACACATATTCCATAGATCCCGCCGGGCGCGTACGCAAGACCGTGAGCGAAGGCACAACGAGCCTGACGGCGATCGACCATTATGACGGCGGCGGTGAAGCCCTAACGTGGAGAGACGAAGGCGAAAGCAAATACACACGACTGATTCCAGGGATCGACGGCAGCCTCAGCGCAACGCAGAGTAACGGCGGCACCCCAGTACTGCAACTTCACGACCTGCAAGGCGACGTCGTTGGGACAGCGGCCCTCTCAGAAACCGAAACGAAACTGCTTTCCACCTACAACAGCACCGAGTTCGGGGTCCAGGTCAACGGGCCACCACCAACGAAATACTCCTGGCTCGGAGCCGAAGGAGTGGCCAGCGAACTGTCCTCTGGAAGCATGATCATGGGAACCGTCTCTTATGTGCCACAGCTCGGGCGTTCTCTAGAGACACAAGCCGTGATACCGCCTGGCATGGCCACCAACGGCGCCCAAGGGGTACCGTTTATCGCGCAAGCGTCGGCGTGGTCGATCCAGGCGAACGAAACTCAAGCGCGAACCGACCAGGAGAATTACGAAGCCGAATTACAAAAAGCTGCTGAAAAGGAAGCAGAAGAAAAAGCCTGTGCCATCGCAAGCATGTGCCAGACGCCAGGAGAAAATTACTCTCCTGGGGAAGGGGAAGATGAAGAAATAGAAGAAATAGAAATAACCGTGGATGAAAGAAAAGATGGTGGGGGAGCACACATTGCGTCTGGCGCGCCCGCCATAGAATGTAATTTGCGAGCGGATCATCCGCATGCGTCGACACATGTTCCCGGCACGGTCAATTTTGAAATCTATATTCAGTGTACCGATACTGTCTACGATCTCCGTATGCGTGCTGTGTTGTATTTCAACGGCCTGTATGCGAGTGAAAGTGGATACGCGCTGAAGGGTAATACGGCTAGCGCCAAAGAGAATACGGCAGTGACGTGTCGCAGCGGGACATATCAAGGTTGGGGGTATGCTGATTGGAAGTTGCCAGAATACGAAGGGCCGACGAAGACGTCTGGATGGGGTATACGTATAAAGGTCAAATGTTGAGTCTGGTACCACCTATGTGGAGGATTGTGCGTATGTTTGTGGTTACCTGTCGAGGAATGGGGATGGGTCATTCTGATAGACTATTTGTCTAGATCTGGTGGGTCGGTGCGCCGCGATAGGTCGAGCATTAATCTAGCTGATATGAAAAATGTCAAGTAATTCGCGATCGTTGGAACTACTATCTCGTCGCATAGGCGAACTCGACGAGGTGCCTCTTTGGTGGCGGGCTTCGGAGGCACGGAGAGTGTGGGATGATGATCGTAGGGTTTGTGTTTGGATCGCTCATTTCGTACAGATAATGAGTCGCTATACGGAGCCCTTTATGGACCACGAGGCGGGAAGCGGTGCGGTGATTGATCCCGTTATGGCCGATGCTATGACGGTCAAGAGTCGTCTGTTGAGTGATATCGCCATATGCGAGCCGAGCTTGCATATGGGTCCGATGCAAAGTCATCGACAGCACTGGACGAGAACCGCGAGAAATGCTCTTCCGTCGGGCGAGGTTCAGATGCTTCGCGAGGGTGCCTTTATTACGCCCTCGGTGGTGTCCGACCAAAGGCTTGGCGTTAAGCCGTCGGGTTTGGGGCTTTACACATCCACTGCAACGTCCGCCGGGTGTTCCATGTGGAGGGCATTGATGGGCCCCGACAATTCGATGATGTGGCCTCAGCCGTGGTATACGTGGAAGGTAGACGTAGAGCGAGATGTTAGGGTTGCTGAGATTATCAGCGCTACAAGGTGGGTGGAATTGGTTTGCAACTATCCACGTCTTAGTCACGGCTTGGTGTATCCGGACTGGGCGAGAGTGGCACGCGATTTCGATGCCATTCATGTGACGCTGCCGACTGTCATAGCCGCACATGGGTTTCATTTCGCTTGCCCAGATCGAGGTGTAATCCCGCCGGCATTTTGGGATGTGGAGACAGTGCTGTGGCTGAAATGGTGTTTTTCTGGTGCGCATCTCGTGGAGTCCGTTGGGGTGGGATGATTGCGCCTACGTAAGCGACTGACTATCTAAGGGTGGTAAGTTAGTGTATAAGTTAGGGATATGGCTTGTCTGGGCGGTTGTGCTGGCTTCCGGGTGTGGTGAGGCGTAAGGTGTGTCGACAAATGCACTTCTTAGTTGCCGGCGCCGTAGTGATGGTGGCGATGGTCAGCGTCCTGGTGGCCTGCGGGGGATCAGCTAAGTCCGTTCAGAGTAAAATAGCGACTGCAGCGAACTCGTCGGGCATCCCGGGAGTAGTTACTAGGCACGCCTCACCGAGTAAACAAGAAGTCGTAAGCGCCGGACGATGTCTCAGGCGAGAGCGAGTGCGTTCCGCGACACACCGCGCGTATAGCCCACAGGTTCCTCACGATGCGAACGAAATCACGAGAGACGGGCTACCGATGACTCCCCAGGAGTTCGAAGTCACAGTACGCAGGTGCCTGACTAACACGAAGTCTGGGAACTCAAATGCACGCCGGAAATAGCCTGTCTGGCAACGTAATCATTGAGGTTAGA
>Ga0210386_10004530_pt1 | contig 11476 bp, 9 predicted proteins | sample IncBWH32OmetaG_FD_160091 | JGI IMG/M metagenome (GOLD analysis project Ga0210386, IMG submission 160091) | Forest soil microbial communities from Barre Woods Harvard Forest LTER site, Petersham, Massachusetts, United States - Inc-BW-H-32-O ... | reverse complement strand
GCATCGCGAGTGTGGGTCATGCGGCTTTTGCGGCGACCATGATCGCCCTCGGAATTCTGGGCCTGATCAAAGACGATTATGCCGTGATATGGCAGCCGGTTCCCAAGGGTGTGCCCGCACTGGTCTGCGCCTCTATCTCCCTTGCATCTGGCATAGGCCTGCTCTGGCATCGCACAGCCGCCTTCGCTGCGCGCATGCTGTTCGCCTGTCTCCTGCTTTGGTTGCTGCTGTTGAGGGTGCCGGGCATTTTCCTCTCGCCCACGGTGGACATTTGGTGGGCTGCATGTAAGACCGCAGTGATGGTGGCGGCCGCGTGGGTACTGTATGCCTGGTTCGCCACTGACTGGGACAGGGAGCGCCTCGGTTTCGCCACCGGAGATAAGGGTCTGCGTATCGCCAGAGTGCTCTATGGCCTCGCCTTGATCCCGTTCGGCATGGCCCATTTCGCCTATCTCCAAAATACCGTCTCGCTGGTGCCTGGCTGGCTGCCATGGCATGTGTTCTGGGCGTATTTCACGGGTTGGGCCTTGATTGTGGCGGGTGCGGCGGTGCTTATCGGTGTGTATGCACGGCTGGCTGCCGCGCTCTCGGCGTTCGAGATCGGGATGTTCACGCTGCTGGTGTGGGGACCGATCATGATCGCGCCAGGCTCCCGAAGCACCTTCCAGTGGAGCGAGACCATCGTCTCGGTGGCGCTGACGGCTGGTGCCTGGGTCGTGACGGATTCCTACCGCGGCATGCCGTGGCTCACCGTAAAGAGGCGGTAATATCGACCGGAGGTTAAAACAGCTCTCCATAATCAACCCAGGCTGGAAGCATGAAGAGGAAGACTCTCGTTTCCGGTTGAGCAACGGAAAATCGCAACCCAACACCCTGCAGCAATCTCACAGCAAGGGATCTGGCTGGAGAAGGCTATCAGTTCTCTCTCGCGGCGGCTTCCAGCGCGGGCAGGTCCATCTTGATCATCCCCATCATGGCTTGCATGGCTTTGGGATGACTGATCAACTCGCCGATATTGCGTGGCACAATCTGCCAGCAGAGGCCGAAGCGGTCCGTGAGCCAGCCACAGGCCATAGGATTTCCGCCTTCGATCAACTTGTCCCAGTAGCTGTCGATCTCTTCCTGGGAGTCGCAGCGGACGAAGAACGAGAAGGCGGGGTTGAGCTGATGCGCGGGGCCGCCGTTGAGAAAGACCATCTCCTGACCCTCAAGGTCGATCGTGATAGTGGCAATCTTGCCCACGGGCCAGGGTCCCACGCCTTTGGAACGCACCTCACCGAGCTTGCGCGCGTGCGGGAAGACGCTCAGATAAAACTCGGCGGCTTCTTCGGCGTTGTCATTGAACCAGAGGAATGGCGCAACTTTGTTCATGGCTTGCATGGTACCAGCCAGGAGGGCACTTCGTACGTCCCGAAGGCTGGAGTTCGGGAGACAGATGCGGCCTGAATCACGGCTAAGCTGGAAGCATGAAGAAGAAGGCTTTGGTTTCCTGGAGCAGCGGCAAAGACAGCGCGTGGACTCTGCATGTGTTGAGGCGAAGCGGAGAGTATGAAATTGCCGGGCTGATGACGACGATGAATGCGGCCTTCGATCGCGTGGCCATGCATGGCACGCGGAGAGAGCTGGTTGAGGCGCAAGCGGAGGCGGCGGGGTTGCCGCTGATCACGGTTCCGCTCCCGTGGCCGTGCTCGAATGAGCAGTACGAGGCCGTGATGCGCGAGGCGTGTGCGCGGGTGGTCGCGGATGGCGTCGAGGTGATGGCGTTCGGCGATTTGTTTCTCGAAGATGTGCGCAGGTATCGCGAGGACAAACTGGCCGGGGCGGGGCTGACACCGGTGTTTCCGCTGTGGGGATTGCCCACGCGGGAGCTGGTTCGGGAGATGCTCGCGGCGGGCGTGAAGGCGCGGATCGTGTGCGTCGATCCGAAGAAGCTGGCGAAGGAGTTTGCGGGGCGGGGTCTGGATGAGGCGGTGCTGCAGGCGATGCCGGGAGATGTGGATCCGTGCGCGGAGCGGGGCGAGTTTCATACGGTGGCTTATGCCGGGCCGATGTTCAGGCGAGAGATTCCTGTGGAGAGCGGCGAGGTGGTGGAGCGAGACGGGTTTGTGTTTGCGGATGTGAAGGTGGGGGGTAGCTCAGCACCCGACGCAGCCACAAGACCGCAGACAAATGACGGATGAAGAGTCCGCGTTACGCCAAGCCAAAATTTGAGGGCTTAGGCACCTTCTTATCCAGTTCGTCCAGATCTGGAAGAGCGTGGAACCATTCCTGGAAGAAGCTGTCAAATCGATACAAATCCTCGATATCAATCGAGTTGTACCGGTCATCATTTGACTCGAATACCAAGTGCCAGGCGCCTGGCGCATTTTGATAGCCGGGATCGAAATACCTGCGTCGTCCACGGATTTTATCGAATGGTAAAACCGTTTGACCGGATAGTCCGCAGCTCAATTGCAGCATCCGACAATCTCACCCTGTTGCGATAGGCACGAATGGTGAACGTCGCGGCAAATATCAAGAAAACAATCGGAAACATCATTTTCAAGGAATGCCGGCTCCTTTTTTCCCGCCAGTACCGTTCCCCAAATTGCAACGGTGAAAATGAAACCGCAAGCGAGAAGGACCATCCCAACAGCTCGTTGCATCGATTTCATCCGATAGATACGGGCGGGAGCGGGTGGGCCAATTCGAGACGTGTCCATTGATCGACTGTTCTGCGAAATCGTATATCAGTTTCCTTCAAAGCGCCGTACGCCGCGCTTCGCTCAGATGACGAGCCTGAGAAAAACGCCAGTTTCGCATGACGCCTATGCTTGCCTGACTGCACCTTGGGGACGGATACTTTCGGCATTACGAGGGACAGTATGCGTCGATCGGCACGGATGATTTCGGCGTCGCTGTTGATGGGTTTGGGAATGACGGTCTCCGGCGCTTCCGTTAGCGCGAAGCCAGTGCAGGAGTCTCAGCAGCCAAAAACTGCTGCGCCTCAGGAGAACGCCGGTAAAGGGAGCTCACCGGCGAATCCTACGCCAAGACCGAATCCGGACGCGTCGGGGATTTATCACGTCGGTAACGGTGTTACGGATCCTCAAGTCATCTATTCGGTAGATCCGGAGTTAACTGACAAGGCTCGTAAAAAGAAGATCAGCGGAACATGCACCATCGGACTGGTCGTGGACATTAAAGGAAATCCGCAAGATGTCCATTTGGTGAAGTCGATCGCTGAGACTGTGCTCCCAAGCTTCGTTCGGATGCCCAGAGCCTCGATGAGAAGGCGGTCGAGGCAGTTAAGCAATACAAATTCAAGCCGGGCGTGTTTCAAGGGAAGGCAGTACCGGTCGGGACCACGTTGGAGATCAATTTCCGGATTTATTGATTCTGCGGCGTGAAGACTGCCGCTGTCATACGAGGCCGGGGGCTGATACACTTTTTGCATCTTGGTTGAGCTTCTTCCATCGATCCTCTCGGCCGATTTTGGACATCTGGCGGATGAGGTTCAGGCTGCCGAGGCGGGCGGCGGCACGGTTATCCATTTTGATGTGATGGACGGGCATTTTGTGCCCAATCTGACGATTGGGACTCCGGTGCTGGCGTCGCTGCGCAAGGTGACTTCCCTGCCGATCGACTGCCACATGATGATCGAGAATCCGAACGACTTTATCGAGGCGTTTGCGGATGCGGGAGCCGACTGGATGAGCGTTCACTATGAGGCCTGCGGGCATCTGCACCGCACGCTGGAGCACATTGCACAGCACGGGATGCAGCCGGCGGTGGTGATCAATCCGGCGACCGAGGTGGATCTGCTGATTCCGATCCTGGGCATGGTGCACCATGTGCTGGTGATGAGCGTGAATCCGGGATTTGGCGGGCAGAGCTTTATTCCCTACTCGCTGAAGAAGATCCGGCGGTTGAAGGAGCTTCGGCAGGAGTTGGGTCACAGCTATAGGATTGAAGTGGACGGCGGCGTTGCTCACGACACGATTGCGCAGGTCGTCGAAGCTGGAGCGGATCTATTGGTGGCGGGCAGCGCGGTCTTCGCCGATGGGCGGGCGGAGCAGAATGCGCGGGAGCTGCTGCAGATGGCGCAAATGGCGGCGGCGGAGTGAGTTCAGAACGGGCGGCGAACGGTCAGCGGCCGCAAGCATCGAGAATGGTTGAGGTGTTATGAATCGCGTTATTACCCAGATTGCAGTGATCGGCTTGTGCGTGGCACTCGTGCCGTCGGCGCATGCGATCGGCAAGAAGAAGAAGAAGCAGAGCGATCTCGGCCAGAATCCGCTGGCAAATGTGAAGTCGAAGCAGCCGGACAAGGAACTGTTCGACAAGGCCATGCTGGCCATGAAGAAGGGCAAGTACGATGTGGCGCGGCTGGACCTGCAGACCCTGCTCAATACCTATCCCGAGACCGAGTACGCGATGCGCGCCAAGCTGGCGATCGGCGACACCTGGTACAAGGAAGGCGGATCGGCGGCGCTGACGCAGGCTGAGGGCGAGTACAAGGATTTCATCACCTTCTTCCCGAATACTCCGGAAGCAGCGGAAGCACAGATGAAGGTGGGGGATATTTACTTCCAGCAGATGGAGAAGCCGGACCGGGATCCGCAAAATGCGGTGCACGCGGAGCAGGAATACCGGACGATGATCCAGGACTTTCCGGATTCGCCGCTGATTCCGCGCGCCAAGCAGCGGCTGCGCGACGTGCAGGAAGTGCTGGCGCAACGGCAATACGAGATTGGATCCTTTTATGCGCTACGCATGAACTGGCCGGCCAGCATTGCCCGGCTGCAGACGGTGACCGACTCGTATCCGCTCTTCAGCCGCAGCGATATGACGCTGATCACGCTGGGTGATGCTTACGCGAACCAGGCGCAGCTCGCCAGCCGGTTGAATATTCCGCCAGCGGCAAAGGCGCAACTGGTGAGAGTCTTCAACGATCGTGCGGCAGCGGCGTGGTCGCGGGTGGTGACGCGGTATCCGATGGCTCCGCATGTGGAAGATGCGAAGGACCGGCTGATCGCCCTGGGACGTCCGGTGCCGGAACCAACGGCTCAGGAGCTGGCGGAGAGCGAAGCCGAGGAAGGCAGCCGCGTGAATGTGAAGATCAAGGATCGCGCCATGCTGCTGGTAAAGCACGGCCCATCGACGGTGGAGGCAGCGCGTGTGGGTGAGCCGACACTGACAGATCCGGCTCCTACGCTGGCTCCCCAGGTGAGCAAGGATACGACGGCGATCTTCCAGGCGGCGATGAAGGGTACACCCCTGCCCGGCGTCGCGCCGAACGGAACGGATACAACGGCAACGGCGATCAGCAATGGTACTGCTCCTCCGCGTACGGAGCAGCCGGCGACCCCTCTGAAGTTTGAGACAGTGCCGGATTCCTCCGGCTCGCCGGGCAGCACGGTGACGGTGGAAGTCCTGAATGACGGTAGCAAAGCGTCAAATGCGGATACCGGCAACACAAATGCCGGCGGAGGCGCAGGAGACGCAAATGGCGCGGGAAATTCGGCTGCGCCCACGTCCAACTCGGCTGCACCGGCTTCTCCGATGACGGGTACGAGCGCGGATGTTGACCGCGCGGTTCGCGTGCCTGAGACTCCGGTAGTCAACGCGGTCGCTCCAACCAATAATCAGCCGCTGCCGGCGATCGATAAACCGGCCGAGGCTCCTAATCAGATCAACGATGTGAAGAGCGGTGGAGCGCAGGTGGCCACGGGCACGACGGCCAACGGCAAGAGCAAGAAGGCCCCTTACAACTCGAAGGACGAGTCTTCGAGCAAGCACAAGAAGAAGAAGGGCCTGGCCAAGGTGAATCCGTTCTAGCACGGGTTCAGCGGGAATTCGATGAGGGCCGCCTGCGGGCGGCCCTTGTGCTTGCCGGACGGAAGGGATTTGGCTGCCTTACCGTGCTATCGTAAAGGGTTGTCTTCTCACCGGAAATGCCGCAAGAACTCCAGAAAGCTTATGACCCGACTGCGATTGAAGATCGCTGGGCCGCCTATTGGGTAAGCGAACGCCTGTTCGACGTGCCCTCGCCTGAAAACGACCCTGAATGCGTCACCGATGCGCCGGTCTTCACCATGCTGCTGCCCCCACCCAATGTGACGGGCAACCTGCACATGGGGCACATGTTCGAGCACACGGAATCGGACATTCTGGTTCGCTGGCATCGCATGCTGGGCCACCGGACGCTGTGGGTTCCCGGGACGGACCACGCCGGCATTGCGACCCAGCTGATGGTGTCAAAGCAGTTGGAGAGCGAGGGGACGAGCAGGCTGAAAATCGGCCGCGAGGCCTTTGAAAAGCGCGTATGGGAGTGGAAACGGCACTACGGCGGGGCGATCTTGGAACAGATGAAGCGGCTCGGGACCAGCGTCGACTGGTCGCGAGAGTACTTCACGATGGACGAGAACCTGTCTCGTGCGGTGCGCGAGGCATTCGTGCGGCTGTACGAGCAGGGGCTGATCTATCGCGGCGTGTACATTGTGAACTGGTGCCCTGACTGCCAGACGGCGATCAGCGACCTTGAAGTAGTGCATGAAGAGCAGCAGGGCAAGCTGTGGGAAATTCGTTATCCGGTGCTGAGCGAGACGCAACCGGACCAGGTCGAGCCGGGGCTGTTTGTCACCGTGGCCACGACGCGTCCGGAGACGATGCTGGGAGATACGGCGGTCGCAGTCAATCCCGATGACGAGCGCTACAAACACCTGCATGGCAGGCGACTGCGGCTGCCGCTGGTGGGCAGGGAGATTCCGGTGGTCACCGATAGCTGGGTGAGCGCGGAGTTCGGCACGGGCGCGGTGAAGGTAACTCCGGCGCACGATCCGAATGATTTTGCGATTGGGCAACGGCATGGATTGCCGGCGATCTCGGTGATGGACGAGATAGCGCATATGAATGCCGAGGCCGGCCTGTACACGGGGCTGGATCGCTACGAGGCGCGCAAGCGCGTGCTGGCGGATCTCGAAGCGCAGGGATTGCTTGGCGCGGTGAAGGACCACGCCAACTCGGTAGGCAAGTGCGACCGGAGCAAGACGGTGGTCGAGCCGCGGTTGTCGACCCAGTGGTTTGTGAAGATTCAGCCGCTAGCGGACAAGGCGATCGCCGCGGTGGAGCAGGGACACATACGGTTCACGCCAGAGCAGTATGCGAAGACGTATTTCGGGTGGATGCGCAACATCTACGACTGGTGCATCTCGCGACAGCTATGGTGGGGGCATCGCATTCCTGCATGGCACTGCGCTACATGCAAGCAGATCACGGTAGCGCGGGAGACTCCAGCGAAGTGCGGGCATTGTGGAAGCGCGGAGATCACGCAGGAGACGGATGTGCTCGACACATGGTTTTCGTCGGGTCTGCTTCCCTGCACCGTTTTCGGATGGCCGGAGCATACGCGCGACTTGGATGTTTTCTATCCTACTCAGCAGTTGGTTACTGGATTCGACATTCTGTTCTTCTGGGTGGCGCGCATGATCATGTTCGGCTGCCACTTCATGCTCGATGTGCCGATGGCCGATGGTTCGGAGCGCACGCTGAAGGATGCGGTCCCGTTTCGTGATGTTTATATTCACGGGCTGATTCGCGATGCCGAGCGGCAGAAAATGTCGAAGACCAAAGGCAACGTGATCGATCCCATCGAAGTGGTCGGCAAGTTCGGAACGGATGCGGTGCGGTTCACACTGGCCGCAATGGCTTCTCCGGGTACCGACATTGCGCTGAGCGAAGACCGTATCGACGGGTATCGCGCCTTCGCGAACAAGATCTGGAACGCGGCGCGGTTCATCTTCATGAACATCGACCGCGCGAGGCAGGTGGGGATTGAGGTGGACGCTTCAAAACTAGGAGCGATGCCGGCGGTGGCTGCGGATGCGCCGATTGAAGCGCGTTGGATTGTATCGCGATTGAATGGCGTGGCGGCGGAAGTAAATGCCGCGCTGGGCGAGTACCGCTTTGATGAGGCGGCGAACGCGGTGTATCGCTTCTTCTGGGGTGACTTCTGCGATTGGTATCTGGAGATAGTGAAGCTGCGGCTGGAGTTCGCTACACCCACTCAATCCAAAACCGGGCTTGAATGGGGCACCCCGCAGGCGGCACTCACGACATTGCTGCAGGTCTTTGAAGCCTCGCTGCGACTGCTGTCGCCGTTCATGCCGTTCATCACCGAAGAGCTGTGGCATGCGCTGTATGACGGCAACGCTCCGGCGAAGTCGATTGCGCTGACGCGGTATCCGCAGGCGGATGGGAGCGCGATTGATGCCGCTGTGGAGCGCGGGATGGCGGACCTGCAGGAGCTGATCGTCACGCTGCGCGGGTTGCGTAAGGATCTGGATGTGCCGGAGCGCGAGGAGATTGCGGCGGAGATTTTCGGGGCGGAGAGAATCCAATCTCTTGCGGCGACGAACCGGGACATCATCGGCAAGACGGCGCGGGTGTCATCTGTAAGATTCCCTGCGACGTGGGCGCTTCCTTCCACGCATTCGAGGACAATGGTGAGCTTTACAGTTGGCTTCCCGTATGAGAGGAAGATCGATGTTGCCGCCGAACGTGAGCGGCTGCGCAAGAAACTGGAGCAGTATGAGAAGGTACTGATCAACGCTGAACGGCAACTCGAGAATGAGGGTTTTCTGGCCAAGGCGCCGGAGAAGGTGATTGCGGGATTGAGGAAGCAGGCGTCGGAGTCGGCCACGCTGCGCCAGGAGACACTGGACGCGATCGAACGACTCGAGCAGCTGGTTTAGGACCGGAGCAAGTATGGAGTGGAGGAGCCGAAAAATCGAAGCCATCCTGGAGCAGGCGCTGCTCGAGGACAAGGCCACCAGCGACGTGACGACAGCGATTACGATTGATCCTGCTCTGCTCGCTTCGGCCACAGTCATCGCCAAGCAGGACTGCGTGATCTCCGGGCTTGGCTGCATCCCGCGATTCCTGGAGATTTTTGCGCGACTAGATAAACGTAACAGCGGCCGTTACGAAGTGGTGAGCCATCCGGAGATGTTCGATGGCGTGCGCGTAAAGAAGGGGCAGGCTATTGCCGTGATCCGCCACAACGCGCGCGTGATCCTGGCGTGCGAGCGCGTCATTCTGAACCTGATGCAGCGGATGAGCGGCATTGCCACGCTGACGCGGCAGCACGTGGATGCGATCTCGGGTACAAACACGAAAGTTCTGGATACGCGCAAGACGATCCCCGGGCTGCGCGTGCTCGACAAGTACGCGGTACGCTGCGGCGGCGGCGAGAATCACCGGCTGGATCTTTCCGATGGGATTCTGATCAAGAACAATCACATTTCGCTGGGTGGCGGCATCGAGAAGGTGCTGAAGAAGGCGCACGAATTGCGGGCCGCGGGGCAGACGATTGACATTGAGGTTCGAAGCTTCGACGAGCTAAGGCTGGCGCTCGATAATGGGGCCGAGTCACTGCTGCTGGATAACATGAGCCCTTCCGACGTGAAGAAGGCGGTGAACCTGGTGCGCGAGCGCGGCGACAAAATTCCGGTCGAGGCATCGGGCGGCATTCTGCTCGACAATATCCGCAAGTATGCGCTGACGGGCGTGGATTACATTTCGGTCGGCGCTCTGACGCACTCCGCGCCCGCAGTCGACCTGAGCATGCGCATCACAGCGGAGATTTACTAAGGCCACATGGCAACGCGCGCCTTCGAAGCCGGATTTGATGCGGCTGGGCTGGATGCTGCGCTGGCCGGCACGCGATTTGCGGGAAAGATCCGCTTCTTCGAGAGCATTCACTCTACGAACACACACGCCATGGCTGAAGGGGACAGCGGCGCACCAGACAGCATGGTGTACGTGGCCGACGAGCAGACGGCGGGACGCGGACGTGGGGCGCACGGATGGGAATCGCCGCCAGGGTCGGGGCTCTACATGAGCGTGCTGCTTCGGCCAAGGCTGGTTCCGGCGGATGCGCTTTGGCTCTCGCTGGCGGCGGGGCTGGCGGTGCACGATGCGGTCGAGCGCGTGGCGTCGCTCGAGGCTGATCTGCGCTGGCCGAACGATCTGCTCTTTGGACGACGCAAGTTCTGCGGCATTCTCAGCGAACTGAATGCCGAGGTGACGCGCATCCGCCACATGGTCATCGGCATCGGCATCAATGTGCATCAGCAGCAGTTTCCGCCGGAGTTGCGGGAGCTGGCGACGTCACTTTACATCGAGACGGGGCGCGACTGGCCGCGCCAGGAGCTATTGGCGGCTTTGCTACAATCGCTGGACCGCGAGGTGAATGCACTCACTGCGCCGCGAGAACTGGTGCAGGCAACGGCGAGCATTCTCACGCGGCTCGAGCGGTTGTCGTCGTGGATTCGGGGCAAGCAGGTGTACGTGGAAGGGCTCGACGGCTATGCGGGGGTAACAGAGGGTCTGGATTCGCGCGGCTTTCTGCAGATTCGCACGCCGGAGGGCGTGAAGACTGTGTACTCCGGCGGTGTCCGCGAGCAGAAACTGAAACGGTGATGGCATGCTGCTGGCACTGAACGTCAACAACACGAATACAGTCATTGCGCTTTTTCCGCTGGTGGATGGGGTGCCCGGTGAGCTCCGCATCACCTGGCGCATCAGCACGCGCCATGCGCAGACGGCCGATGAGTACGGCATCCTGATCCGCAACCTGTTGCAAGGCGAGGGAGTCGCGAGCAGCGAGATCACCGGCATCATCATTGCGTCGGTGGTGCCTCCGATGGACTGGATTCTGCGCACCTTCTGCGAGCGCTACTTCAAACAGAAGCCGGTGTTTATCGAGCCGGGCGTGAAGACGGGGCTGCCGATTCTCACCGATAATCCGAGCGAGGTGGGCGCGGACCGCGTGGCGAACTGCGTGGGAGCATTCGAGCAGTACGGCGGTCCGTGTATCGTTGTGGACTTCGGTACGGCGACGAATTTCGATGTGGTCTCACGCAAGGGAGAGTTTCTGGGAGGCGCGATCTCTCCCGGACTGAACATTTCCGCCGAGGCGCTATTTGCGCGCGCTGCGCGACTGCCGCGGGTGGAAATCAAACGGCCGCCAAAGGTCATCGGGACCAATACGGTCGATAACCTGCAGATCGGGCTTTTCTACGGGCATATCGGGCTGGTAGACAGCATCCTTGAGCGGATGATTGCCGAGTTGGGACCGGACACCACCTGCGTGGCGACGGGCGGCCTGGCGCACCTGATCGCGGACGAGTCGAAGTACATCAAGCACGTCAACGACACGCTTACGCTGGAAGGGCTGCGCCTTATCTACGCTCGCAATCTGGCGGCAAAACATGCCAGCCCGAAAGCCCGTCATCATGCGGGCGATGGCGCACGGGCGAAGGCCTGAAGCAAAACTTGAACAATTACTTTAACTACTTCACGGAAATTGAAGAACATTTTCAACGGCGGCGGGGATCGCTGCTGCTGTTGTCGACTCTCGACTGGGCGTTGATTGAGACGTGGCGCGAGGCGGGCATTCCGCTGGATGCGGCGCTGCGCGGCATTGATGCGG
>Ga0210386_10004529_pt1 | contig 11476 bp, 8 predicted proteins | sample IncBWH32OmetaG_FD_160091 | JGI IMG/M metagenome (GOLD analysis project Ga0210386, IMG submission 160091) | Forest soil microbial communities from Barre Woods Harvard Forest LTER site, Petersham, Massachusetts, United States - Inc-BW-H-32-O ... | reverse complement strand
GCAACGGGGCGGCGACTTTTCGAGCCAACTCGTCCCGGCTAGCCCCACGGGCGTAAACGACTGCAACGGACAGCCGACCTATCAAGGTGAAATCTTCGATACCACCAAAACCCAACTGCAAGGGAGCGGATACTGCGGCGTTCCGTTTGGCTATGTAAATGGATTACCGAGCAATATCATTCCCAGCTCCAGCATCGACCCGCTGGGTCTCAGGCTTATTCAACTCTACCCAACTGCGAACGCCAGTGGAAATGGCTATAACTACCTCTCCGATCCCATCACCGCGCAGACCGCGAACCAGGGAGATGTCCGCGTAGACCAGGTAATTTCCACGCACGATACAGCGTTCTACCGTTTCAGCATGCTTACCAGTCCTTCAACCATCGGTTCACCCTTCTCCGGAGCGGCGGATGGAGGCGGGTTCTTCACGGGTGCTCAACAAATCACCGCCTACGCCGGCGCCGCAAGCGAAGCTCATGTCTTCTCCCTTCATAAGGTGAACGAGGTCCGTTTCGGCGCCAACCGGCTCAGGACAAGCAGGTATCAGTTCAACTCCGGCGAGGACGAAGCGGCCACTCTGGGATTTCCGGGTGTCCCCTACGCAACCGGCACCAACAATGGCGGTTTGCCGCAGTTGGATTTCACAGATGCAGCCAACTTGGGAAGCCCTCTCTATCTGCCGGCCATCGAAAGACAGACCATGTTTATGGGGTCCGACACTTTTACTCTTATTTCCGGCAATGTTACCTGGAAGATTGGTGGAGAGATACGCCCGGAGCACTTTTCGATCTATGAGCCGGCATACCCTCGCGGCAACCTCAGTTTCACGGCCCAGTACACCGACAATGCAGGTAATCCGGGGTCAGGCGGAAACAGCATTGCTGACCTGCTCACAGGACAGCCGAGCGGTGGCTACATCAACAACCTCAACAATATCGACTACACCCGTCACACCTATGCTCTATTCCTTCAGAACGATTGGCGTGTCCTGCCGAAACTTACTCTCAATACGGGTATCCGCTGGGAGTATTTCTCTCCGGTGTTTTCAAAGGACAACGCTCAAGCCAACTTCAATGAAACCACCGGTAAGCTGGATATCCCGAAGAGCAACCCTGCCACTCTGACCCCTCTACTGGCCCAGACTCTCCCGGTAAACCACAACGCCTCCGACGCTCTGATATCCGCCGACTACAAGGACTTCTCGCCTCGCGTAGGTTTGGCCTATAACGCGACCAGGCGTTTTGTCGTGCAGAGTGCATTCGGAATCTTCTTCAACGGCGATGAAGCCGGGCCATACAGCAATCCAAGCCCTGGATTCAATCCTCCTTTCTTCATCACACAGACATTTTCTGCCCCGTGCAGCCTGCCCTCGTATGCAGCGGTCGAAAACTGCGCGGTACCTGGAATAAGCCAGCTTTCTCAGGGATTTCCCACAAGCGCACTGGTGAATCCAAACACTCCAACGCTATTCGCCTTGCAAACAAATCTCCGTATGCCCTATGTCATGGAATGGCACCTCACAACCCAGTATCAGATCAACGACAAAACGATGTTTGAAACTGGGTATATCGGCTCAAAGAGCAACCGTTCCTACATCTATCTCGACGGCAATCAGGCGCAACCAACAGCCGACCCTGGCGCTCCCACAGCCCCGCGCCGCCCGTTCCCGTATGTAGACGCGTACATCGGCTATCTGAGATCGTCTGGATCGTCTAACTACAACGGTCTGCAAAACTCGCTGACGCAACGGTTGGGCCACGGCCTGGAATATATCGTCAACTACACGTACAGCAAAGCGCTTGGAAACGCCAGCAGCGCCGATCTTACCTCCCAGAACAACGACGGCTTCCGAAACAGCCTGTACCCGAATCAGGAGTATGGGCCTTTGGACTTCGACGTGCGCCATCACTTCGTGGCAAGCTATCTGTACGACTTGCCCTTCGGCAAGGGCCAGCATTTTGCCACGGGGATTCGTGCAATCGACGCTGTGCTCGCTGACTGGAACTGGTCAGGCATCGTGACTTTTTCATCAGGTACCTGGTACACGGTGACGGATGGAAACGCGAACTTTGCCAACTCGGAAGCCGCGACGCAACGGCCCGATTTTGTTCCCGGAGTCAAGGCGACATCGAAACCCTGTATCCCGGGCACGTTCTTCAATACATGCGCCTTCCAGAATCCGGCTTACGGATCCACGGGCGACGTGAGCATCAATAGCCTTGAAGGGCCTGGAGAGAAGAACGTGGACTTCGCGCTTTTGAAAAAGATCCCGCTGGGCGAGTCCAGACGCCTCGAACTCAGGGCCGAAACATTCAACGCATTCAATCATCCGAACTTCGAATTTGCAATACCAGGGCCCCAGAACACCAACTACTCAACTGTCATGGGAAGTTCGACTTTTGGCTATGTCACGGGCGCACAGGCCCCCAGGCTTCTCCAATTTGCCGCGAAATTCTACTATTGAGAATGTTCACCATGGCAGCCCGGTCTGCGCAGCGGACCGGGCTGCGTCATGTACAAAGAAGCAGAATGCCGCATTGGGAAGAGGAGTTGTCGTGAATCGGAAGCAGCGCCCCTGGTAGAGACGCGCACAGCCAATTCAGGAGCAGCCATGAAATTGAAACAAGATCGCGATGGCAACCGGCCGCCCGATTCACGCAAGCGGCCTGACGTGGCCATTGTCGGGGAAATCAATCCGGATCTCATTCTTGACGGTCTGCCGCGCGAACTTGCTGAAGATCGCGAGCTGCTCGCCAGCGGCTGCACCCTCACCCTGGGCGGATCGTCGTCGATCTTCGCACACAATCTTGCCTTGCTCGGCACCACGGTCACTTTCAGCGCGCGCGTCGGCGACGACAACTTTGCCGATATGTGCCTGAACGAACTCATTCGGGCCGGCGTCAATGTGGATCGGGTCGTGCGTGCATCCGGCGGCAGCGGCACCGGAGTCACCGTGATCCTTCCGCTCGCGCAAACTCGCCGCATCCTCACGTTTCCCGGCGCGATGTCTGAGCTCAGCCTCGAAGATCTCGATCTGGACTTCATCGCCAGCGCCTCACACTTTCACCTTTCCTCGGTCTTTCTTCATCGCACGCTCTTTCCCGATATTCCCTGGCTTTTCCAGCAAATGAAGCTGCGCGGCCTCACCACTTCGCTCGACACCAACGACGATCCCGAAGATCGCTGGCAGGGAGTGGTCGACCGCATTCTCCCTCACGTCGATGTTTTCTTCGGCACCGAAGAGGAACTGCGCAAAATAGCCGGTGTGGAGCAGGCTGAAGCATTTCTTGCTTCGCGCGTTCCCGTGCTCGCAGTCAAACGCGGCGCACGTGGCGCCTCAGCCTTCTCCGCGGGCCGCCGCTATGACTCGCCCGCGCTTCTGCTCGACGCGGTCGATGCAGTTGGGGCCGGCGACACATTCGATGCCGGTTTTCTGCATCAGTGGCTCCGCCGGGCGCCGCTTGAACAGTGCCTCGCCTACGGCAATGTTGCTGGAGGGCTCTCTGTCACACGCGTCGGCGGCACTACGGCCTTCCGCGATCGGGCCCACCGCCAGAGCTTCTTTCGACGCCACTGGCAGGAAGGCGTGTTAACGCCCTAGAGTTTCAACTTCAAAAACAGAACTTTCATTAGGTATGCCTTTCGCCGCCGTTCACGCGACCATGACGCCACAACGGACCGCAAGGATCGCTCAATGTTTCCGTTGACCCCGACAGCCAGAAGACAATTCCAGGACCGAGTGAATCAAAAGAAGGTGACTAACCATGGTATCCAAGACATTTTTAAGCGGCGAGGCCGCAACAGTTGAGAATCCGGCAAGCGCGTTGCGTCGGCTCTTCCAAGAGAATCGAGCAGGAAAAGCACGCGGCATTTACTCGGTGTGTTCAGCGCACCCACTCGTCCTCGATGCCGCATTTGCCCAGGCTTCAGCAGACAAGAGCTTGTTGTTGATTGAGGCCACCTGCAATCAGGTGAACCAGGATGGCGGCTACACTGGTCTTACCCCAGCGGCCTTCCGCGAATATGTGCACTCGATTGCCGCCGGCACCGGCCTTCCTGCCGAACAGCTGATTCTCGGCGGCGACCACCTCGGCCCGAACCCTTGGCGCTCGTTGCCCGCCACTGCAGCCATGGAGAAAGCCTGCGCCATGGTCCATGACTATGCCCTCGCCGGCTTCGCAAAGATCCATCTCGATGCAAGCATGCGCTGCGCCGACGACCCGGCGGTGTTGAGCGACGCCGAAATTGCCGAGCGTGCTGCCCGCCTCTGCGAAGTTTCCGAGGATGCTGCCGCGCACTCCTCCATGCGCCCTGTCTATATTGTTGGTACTGAGGTGCCCATCCCCGGCGGTGCGCAAGGGGAATTGGAAATCGCCGTCACCAGCACTGCAAGCGCCCAGAAGACTCTCGAAGTCCATCGCCATGCTTTCGAGCGCCGCGGCCTCTCTTCCGCCTGGGAGCGCGTGGTCGGAATTGTCGTCCAGCCCGGCGTGGAGTTCGGCGACGAAACCATCGCCGATTACATTCCCCAGCACGCGGCCGAGCTCTCGCAATGGATTCTGAGCGTCGAGGGAATTGTCTTTGAAGCGCATTCCACTGACTACCAGATGGAAGAGTCGCTTCGCCATCTCATCCGCGACCACTTCGCCATTCTCAAAGTTGGTCCCGAACTCACATTCGTCTTACGCGAGGCCGTTTTCGGCCTGGCCCACGTTGAGGAAGAATGGATCGCCGATGCCCGTCGGTCGAGTATCCGCACCATCCTCGATCGGGTGATGCTGGAAGACCCCGGAAATTGGCAAGGCTATTACCGCGGAGACGCGCATCACCTCAGGCTTGCCCGAGCCTATAGTCTCAGCGATCGCATCCGCTATTATTGGCCTAACGCCGAGGTTTCCTCAGCTCTCTCCCTGCTGATCGAGAACCTCCTCCACCATCCAGCGCCTCTGCCGCTCGTTGAGCAGTACCTTCCCTTTCAAGCAGAAGCCATTCGCCGCGGTGAGATCGCGAATGATCCTCGTGCGATCATTCGCCATCGCGTCCGGCAGACTCTCGCGCGGTATTCCACCGCCTGCGGCCTAGGCGCCTTTTCGGCCTGATTTAAGCGGGATGAATTGAGTAAGTCTGTGCGGCGGTCATCGCAGCCACGGATCGTAGCGGGAGATGGATCCTCGACGCAGTCCCAGCCGAACTCCGATGTGAATAGACGGTCAATTCCCCAACGAGTTGCGTCAAGTCCCGCATTTGCCCACCCGACGAGCTTGAAACCAGTTGAGCATTGCCTAAACTATTCATATGCGGAAAGCAGTCATCGTCGGACCGCCTCCTGTTCAGGTCCTCGATGTAACCGGCCCATTAGAGGTCTTTTCCAATGCGCCTGATTACGAGATTCAACTTGCAAACCCCGGTTTTGAACGAACTCTTCAGACCAATCGCGGCATCGTACTCGCCGACGCAACTCCGATCGCCGAGGTCCACGGTCCTATCGACACACTTGTGATCGCCGGAGGTCCCGGCGCAGAAAGCGGGAGTTACGATCCCAACTTCATCGCCTGGATCGCGAAAGCCGCAAGGCAGTCACGTCGCGTCGCATCCATCTGTACCGGCGCATTCCTTCTCGCTGAAGCAGGTCTCCTCAACGGGAAGCAAGCCGTTACGCACTGGACCTTCAGCGACCGGCTTGCCAAGGAATACCCAAAAGTCGCGGTGCGGCCCGAGCCGATCTTTCTGCGCGACGGCTCAATCTACACATCGGCAGGTATCACGGCCGGCATCGACCTCTCTCTCACCTTGGTGGAAGAAGATCACGGACACGAAACAGCTCTCAAGATCGCGCGCTTTCTCGTCATGTTCCTCGTGCGTCCGGGTGGACAAGCGCAATATAGCCACATGCTCTCGCATCAGGCCATCACCTCGCAGCCATTGCGCGAGCTTCAGGTATGGATGCTCCAACACCTTCGTGAAGACCTCACCGTCGAATCGCTCGCCGAGCGCATTGGGATGAGCGCCCGCCACTTCACGCGCGTCTGCCTCCGCGAGACTGGAATGAACCCGGGCCAGTTTGTTGACCGTATGCGCGTCGAAGCGGCGCAGCAGATCATTGACAGCTCCTCTCGTGGGCTCAAAGAAGTAGCCGACTCCTGCGGCTTCCAATCTGCAGATGCGATGCGCCGCACCTTTCTCCGGCTCCTCGGCGTTACCGCAGCCGAATACGCCAGTCGCTTCAAGAGCACACTCGTGCGTCCGTCAATCTCGTCGATTGGAAAGTCCTGAATTGCTGTAATCATGTCGTAGCGTTCACTCATCTCAAGTTGTAGCGTGGATACGGAAGCAAATCACCGGAGGGTTTCTATGACCATATCAACTCAGGCTTCTCAACCAACACTCATCTCGGGCATCAAAGTTCCCGACAGTAAACTTGGCATCGAAATCACGGAGTTTATCCGCGATACAGAATCGACTCTACTGTTCAATCACTCCAGCCGCGTTTACTACTTTGGCGCACTCGCTGGTCAGAGGCGTGGATTCAAGTTCGATGCCGAGCTTCTTTACGCAGGCGCTATGTTCCACGACATCGGTCTCGTACGTGCTTACAGTAGCGACGCAGACCGTTTCGAGGTCGATGGAGCGAATGCCGCGCGCGACTTCCTGCGTCGCCATCACATCTCTGAACGGGACATTGATCACGTGTGGACAGCGATTGCACTCCACACTACTCCCGGTATCCCTCAGTACATGCATCCGGTAGTAGCATTGCTAACGGCAGGCGTCGAAATGGATGTGCTCGGAATCGATTACTCCAACTTCACAGACTCAGACCGCAACGCTGTCGTGAAGGTGTTCCCGCGTACAATCCATTTTAAAGAGGATATCCTGCAGGCTTTCTACAATGGAATCAAACATAAACCTGAAACCACCTTTGGAAACGTCAAAGCAGACGTACTCGCAGACAAAGATCCCGGCTTCAAACGCGGCAATTTCTGCAGTGTGATTCGCAACTCTTCTTGGCGCGGCTGATCAAGCGCAGGGCGCGCGTACCCAAGACACGTGACCCCACATCTCACAGACAGGGGTGTGGATCGACCATCATGTTCACACGCTGGAGAGAACCGTGACAGCTATCGTCCCAAGGCGTCTGCAATTCGCACGAGATCGCCAACAAAGCCGAAATACCGTCTGTCTGTTGGTCTTCACCGCTGCGATAATTGGCGGCCTTTGCGGGCGCGCAGCACACGCTCAGGATAACTACGAGATTCAGGTTTACGGCTCCGACACCGTTGCGCCGAAAACAACAATGCTGGAGCTGCATAGCAACTTTACCGCGGACGGGAGCAAGCCGCTCCCCGGTTCGAAGTATGCCGTCGACCGGCTCTATCCCACCAATCACGCGGAACACGAGACTGTGGAGATCACCCAGGGGATCAACAACTGGTCTGAGGTCGGCTTCTACATCTTCACCAGTGCTCGCGATGGAGATGGATGGCAATGGGTTGGCGATCACATTCGTCCTCGTGTTCGCGTACCTGATAGCTGGCATTGGCCTCTGGGTGTAAGCCTTTCCACGGAGTTCGGGTACCAGCGACGCCAGTTCTCGACCGACACCTGGACGTGGGAGATCCGTCCCATCGTAGACAAGACGATAGGACGCTGGTATTTCGCCGTGAACCCTGCACTGGAAAGATCCTTTCACGGACAGACTGTGAATCAGGGCGTGGGATTCTCGCCGAGTGCCAAATTCAGTTTTGACTTCAACAAGTACATCTCCGGCGGTCTCGAATACTACGCGGACTATGGATCTCTGCACGGCTTTTACGCGTTTCACGATCAGCAGCAACAGTTCTTTCCGGCGGTTGATCTGAACGTCTCGCCGAACTGGGAGATCAACTTTGGTGTTGGCGTAGGGCCAACGTCAGCCACCGATCATCTCATCGTAAAAGGAATTCTAGGCAGACGCTTCGACTGGACGCACCATCGTGCGGGTAGCTCCGGGAGCACACAGTGAGAGTACGAAAACCAATGAATCGACGTGAATTCATCGCGAAGTCCGCGGCTACGGCTGCCTTGGGCTTGTCCTTTTCAGAGGAACGCAAACTTCGGGCGCAGCCCCCTGCAGACGTGCATCTGCAAATTGCTCCGCTGAAGCTGGAGATCGCACCAGGCAAGCACGTTGAGACGATTGCCTACAACGGCCAGGTCCCAGGTCCGCTAATCCGCTGGCCTGAGGGAAAGCCGATCGCCATCGATGTGCTGAATCGCACCAGCATCCCGGAGATTGTCCACTGGCATGGCCTCTGGATTCCCTCCGATCAGGACGGCGCCATGGAAGAGGGATCGCCGATGATCGCGCCCGGCGCGCAGCAGCGGTATCATTTCACCCCAAGTCCTTCGGGACTGCGCTGGTATCACACGCATTCATTTGCCGGACATGATTTGAAGAGAGGCCTCTACACGGGGCAGTTTGGCTGCTTCTTCATCGAGCCAAAAGACGAAGCAGGCGCCTACGATCAGGAAATTTTTCTCACCCTGCATGACTGGAATGCCTACATGGGCGCAGCTACTGACGCCTCGATGGATGTATCCTATGACTATTCGACGATCAACGACCGCATGCTGGGCCACGGAACTCCTATCCAGGTAAAGCAGGGCCAGCGTGTCCTTTTCCGCATCGTCAACGCCAGCGCAACGGTAACTCACTGGCTCGCCCTCGCGGGTCACGAGATGACAGTGGTCTCGATGGATGGCAACCCGGTCCCTGTGCCATCCCGCGTCACCGCTCTTCGCCTTGCTCCGGCCGAGCGAGCCGATGTTGTCGTCGAGATGAAGAATCCAGGGGAGTGGATCCTCGGCGAAACGCGCGACGACATTCGTAAGGCAGGCATGGGCATTGTCGTCGAATACGCCGGTCGGCAGGGCGAGCCGAAGTGGACCGATCCCCCCGAGGTGCTATGGAGCTATCGGCCTTTCGCCCACCCCGAGGCCGCGACCATTCAGCCGGACTATCAGATTCCTCTGCTCTTCGAATCAAAATTCCGCGGGCACGGCGACTTTGATTACTGGACCATCAACGGTAAGTCGTATCCGAAGACCGACACCGTAATGCTGCAGGAAGGCAAGCGCTATCGTCTCGTCATGCGAAACAAGAGCGCAGACGACCATCCCATTCACCTCCACCGGCACACCTTCGAGGTGACAAGCCTCGACGGAAAACCCATGTCCGGCCTGCGTAAAGATGTAGTAGTGGTAACTGCGAACTCGACAGCTGAAGTCGATTTTGTTGCGGCAAATCCCGGCGCAACTCTCTTCCACTGCCATCAGCAGAGCCACATGGATTTTGGCTTTATGATGCTTTTCCGTTATTCATGACTTACAGACTCAGAGGCGCCTCTGCAGGTGGGACTTGGCCGAGCACTTGTGTTCATTACGGGCATACTCATCGGAAGATCGTAAGAATTGTCGAAGAGCATCGGTTCAGAAACATCTCTTCGCCACGGCCAACCCAGGGATTCAGGCTAGCTCTTCTTCGGCGTTCAGGTATCAGGAATTAGCGAATGCCGATGATCTTGTGAATTTGCAGACTGAGACGCCATTGTGGGTTGTCCAAGCAGAACTGAGTCGCGGCAACGAGCGCATTGTGTGCATCGTCCCCGTCCTTAGGTTGGACGAAGAAATGCTCGAACTGCAGGTGCGCGTAAGAGCGCGGATCGACCTCTTGTGGAAACACCACCTTCAGTTCATTCCCGTGTGTCACAACCAATTCCGTGCCGCTTTTTGGGCTGACACAACTCCAGTCAATGCCCTCCGGGATCGGAATTGTTCCGTTCGTCTCGACTGCAATCCAGAAGTTCTTCCGATGTAAGACCTCTATCAACTCTTGATCGACTTGGAGCAGCGGCTCGCCACCAGTGCACACGACAAACCTTTTGCCCGAATCGGTGCGTGGCCATTTAGATGCAATCGCGTTTGCCAACTCCTTTGCGTCGGAGAACCTGCCACCACCTTCGCCATCGAATCCCACAAAGTCGGTATCACAGAATGTGCAGATGGCAGTGCGGCGATCAGCTTCGCGTCCGCTCCAAAGGTTGCACCCCGTGAACCTGCAAAAAACGGCCGGGCGGCCGGCATTCTCACCCTCGCCTTGCAGAGTGTAAAAGATTTCCTTCACTGTGTATGGCATGAATTTGTCCTTCAGATTGATACGTACTTGGCGGGATCAACGATCCCTGCTTCCGCGAAGCCCTTCAATCGGAGGAAGCAGGCGTCACACTCGCCACAAGCCTTTCCACTACTGGACGGGGCGTAGCAAGTGGTCGTAATACCGTAATCCACGCCAAGAGCGAGACCAGCCTCGATGATTTCCTTCTTGGTCATTAAAATCAGCGGGGTGTGGATCTTGATTTGCTTTATTCCCTCGATTCCAATTTTGGTCCCGAGATTCGCCATGTTCTCGAATGCCTGAATGAACTCAGGCCTGCAGTCGGGATATCCACTATAGTCGAGAGCGTTCACACCGAGGAAAATATCGGTTATAGCGAGTGTTTCTGCCCAGGCAAGTGCCAGTGATAGAAAGACGGTGTTCCTCGCAGGCACATAGGTTGCAGGTATTCCACGGCCAATCGCTTCTGCAGAACGATTCTTAGGAATCGGTTGATCTGTTGTCAGTGCTGAGCCTCCGAACGAACGCAGATCGACCATGGCCACGACGTGTTGAACAGCCCCGTACCTGTTTGCAACTACCTTCGCGGACTCCAACTCGATTTTGTGGTTTTGACCATAGTCAAAGCTGAGAGCGTAAACCGAGAAGCCTTGCCTCTGTGCAATTGCCAGAACCGTCGTGGAATCAAGACCTCCGCTTAGGAGCACAACAGCTTTTCTATCCATCGCCAACTGCCTCGCAAAATTAGTCTACTGCGACCGGTCTGCTCTGAATGCATCATCAACTCGCGTGCTTTTCATCGCCAGGCTCCGAAAGCTTGGCCATAAAAGCTCCCACGGCGCTCAGATTGTGCTCGGCAATGTCTTTCATGAGTTGTGGAAGGAGATGGGACCCGCCCATCCGTTCAGCGAACTTCTCTGACAGCAGAGCAGGAGCAGAACCATCTCGCACACGCACGACATGCCCAATCGGACAGATGCGCCCCCCTGATCAGCCAGGAGTCAGACTAACCTCTTCCGAGAGGACGGGATGATTTTTTACGGGCTTAAATTGCGATGCGGCCGTGATACTATCATTCAACCAATGTTCACAAAGGCCGCAATTCCGCGCCGTTGTTGTTTCCCCTGCCAACTTCTGCGCGGCTGAGCCTCTGCAGCCCGTTGTTTGACGGCTGCTTCGATTCCCCAAATCGCAAAGAGTTTTAGGCACGGTTTTAGAGCGAATTGGCCATAATCTCCAGTTTTTTGGATAGTTCGTCCTAATCTCCGGTTTTTTGAAAAATTGGCATTAGTCTATGGTTCTTTGAAAAGCAGTGTTCCGGGC
>Ga0210386_10004528_pt1 | contig 11476 bp, 10 predicted proteins | sample IncBWH32OmetaG_FD_160091 | JGI IMG/M metagenome (GOLD analysis project Ga0210386, IMG submission 160091) | Forest soil microbial communities from Barre Woods Harvard Forest LTER site, Petersham, Massachusetts, United States - Inc-BW-H-32-O ... | reverse complement strand
GACCTCGCCAAGCGGATCGAGCGCGGGGACCTCGACGCGAAGCAGAAGATGGTCGAGTCGAACCTGCGCCTCGTCGTCTCGATCGCGAAGAACTACCGCAACCAGGGGCTGCCGTTTCTCGACCTGATCCAGGAGGGCACGCTCGGGCTCGTCCGCGCCGCCGAGAAGTTCGACTACCGCAAGGGCTTCAAGTTCTCGACGTACGCGACTTGGTGGATCCGTCAGGCGATCGCGCGCGCGCTGGCCGACAAGGCTCGCACGATCCGGATTCCGGTCCACGTGGTCGAGAAGCTCAACAAGATCGGCCGCGCCGAGCGCAAGCTCGTCACCGAGCTCGGCCGCGAGCCGACCGCCGACGAGATCGCCGACGTGACGGGCATCGACCCCGAGGAGGTCGACTCGATCAAGCGCTCCGCCCAGGCTCCGGTCTCGCTCGAGAAGCCGGTCGGTGACGAGGAGGAGTCGGAGTTCGGCCAGTTCATCGCCGACGAGCGCGCCGAGTCGCCGTACGAGCGCGCCGCCGAGATCCTCACGAAGGAGGCGTTGCGCGAGGCGCTCGAGAACCTCTCCTACCGCGAACGCCGCGTGCTCGAGCTTCGCTATGGCCTCGGCGGCGAGCACCCTCGCACGCTGGACGAGGTTGGGCGCACGTTCAACGTCACGCGCGAGCGCATCCGCCAGATCGAGAACCAGTCGCTGAAGAAGCTGCAGTCGCTCGCTGAGGCGCAGAAGCTCCGCGACGTAGCCTGACGGCGGCGAGGCGCCGCGGTCATTCGGTGCCTTCTCCTCTCCTCGCAAACATCAGTTGAGGGACATCAGTTGAGGGAGGGAGAGGGAGGTGGAGGGCCTCTTTTTGGATCGAGATAGCAATCGTATATACGGCGTATGTACAGCTGCTATCGCGCGACGCGATCGAAGACGCTCCCACCGCCGCGCCGACAGCCGGCCGCTCCGTCCATCGCCGCAGGGGAGCTACTCAAGCCTTGGCGCGCGCCTGCCGATCAGCTAGGCATGATCGACGTCGAGGCGACGCTGCGCGAGCTGGTCGAGCGCAATGGGTCGGACCTGCACCTGAAGGTCGGCTCGGCGCCGCTGTTTCGCGTCAACGGCGAGCTGGCGCACACCGAGGGCGTCGAGCCGCTCGGCGCAGAGGACACGGAGGCGGCGCTCAAACGACTGCTCGACGACGACGCCAAGCTCGACGAGTTCGACGCCGAGCACGAGGTCGACTTCTCCTACGAAATCCCCGGCATCGCGCGTTTCCGGATCAACGCATTCAGGCAGCGCGGCGTGATCTCGCTCGCGTGTCGCGCGATCCCGCACAAGATCTCCTCGATCGAAGAGCTCGCGCTGCCCCGGGTCGTCACCGAGCTGGCCGACGAGGAGCGCGGGATCGTGCTGCTGACCGGCACGACCGGGTCGGGCAAGTCGACGACGCTGGCGGCGATGATCGACCACATCAACTACACGACGAGCAAGCACATCGTCACGATCGAGGATCCGATCGAGTTCGTCCACTCCGACAAACGCTCGGTGATCAACCAGCGGGAAGTCGGTATCGACACGGCTTCGTTCAAGCGCGCGTTGCGACGCGTGTTGCGCCAGGACCCCGACGTGATCCTGATCGGCGAGATGCGCGACGAGGAGACCGTGCAGACGGCGCTGTCCGCCGCGGAGACCGGTCACCTCGTGCTCTCGACGATCCACACGGTCGACGCGACCGAGTCGATCAACCGGATGCTCGACTTCTTTCCCACGCATCAGCACCAGCAGGCGCGCAGCATGATCGCCGGCACGGTCAAGGGCGTGATCTCCCAGCGCCTCGTCCCCGGCGCGAGCGGCGGTCGCGTCGCGGTCTGCGAGATCTTGCGCACGACCGGTCGCGTGCGCGACATGATCACCGACCCGGCGCAGACCGGCAAGCTCGTCGAGGTGATCGCCTCGGGTGCGTACTACGGAATGCAGACGTTCGACCAGGCGCTGTTCGGCCACGTCAAGGCCGGCCGTGTCACGTTCGAGGACGCGATGCGCGTCGCTTCGAGCCCGCACGACTTCAAGCTGCTGATGCAGGCCGACGGGCGCCAGGGCACGACGATGGAGGACGTCGCCGCAGCCGAGCAGCGCCGCGGCGCGCCCGACGAGGTTCCCGGCGGCACGCCGTCCGGCGGGCACTCACCGGTCGGCGTCGGCTGAGCTCACGCGTCGCGCAGCAGGATCGCGAGCAGCAGAATCGCCGCGACGATCACGATCACCGGAATGACCAGCCCGCTGACGGCGGCTACGAGCACGCCGGGAAGATAGCCCCCACGCCCGCGTGCGGCGCGGCCTCGCGTTACTTCAGTTGGTAAAGTAACGGTTGTAATGGCAGTCGATGAGACATGTCCGGTATGTCGGACGGCCGAGATCGTGTGCGGCAAGTGGACGCTGCTGCTGGTCCGCGAACTGGCCGAGGGGACCTCGCGCTTCTGTGAGCTCGAACGCGCGCTCGCCGGGATCAGCCCGCGCACGCTCTCGCTGCGCCTGCGCGCGCTCGAGGAGGAGGCGATCGTCGAGCGCCATACGTTCGCCGAGGTCCCGCCGCGCGTAGAGTACGCCCTGACCGACAAGGGACGCGCGCTGCTGCCGATCATCGACGACATGCGCGAGTACGGCGAAGGGTGGCTCTGTCGAGGCTCGGACGCGGCCGCGGCGTCCGACGCCGACACGCCGGCGATCGCCTTGGCGCTCGCCTAGCAGCAGTCGCCGCCGCCGGCCGCCGGCCCGACGCTGCCCGGCGCCGCGCGCCGTCTCGCCCGCACGTGGCGCGCGCCCCGCACGTGGCGCGCCTTCGTCGCCGATCAGCGATCCCGCCGGCGGGCGCCCGGCGATCGCCGTGGTCTGAGGCAGTGCCAACCGCGCGCGGAGGTCAGTCGCTCGGTCCGCAGCCGATCGCGCGTGGCCAGGTACGTCGGGGCGTCCCAGCCCGCCGGCGGGCGATCGGGCGGAGCGAGTCGCGGGCCCGTGAAGCCTTCCTCGATGCCGCTGATCGCGAAGCCGAACGACTCGAGCAGCTCCGAGACCGGCGACGGGAGCGTCCCGAGCTCCTCGAAGACGACGTCGCGGATGAGCTCGGCCGAGAGCGCGCCGAACGCTCCGTCTAGCGCCGTCAGCTCGTGACCCTCGACGTCGATCTTCAACACGCCGACGCGACGTCCGGCGATCACGTCGTCGAGCCGCACCGTCTCGACTTGATGCGAGTCGGTTCCGTTCGACGGCTCGAGGCTCGCCAGTCCATAGTTCTGCTCGTAGTCGCGCGGAAGGTGCAGCGTCGTCGTGGCGCCGGTCGTGCACGACGCCGCACGGTCGTCGAGCACGACCCGCCCGCCGGCGTTCCAGCGATCGATGTTGCCGGCGATGAACCTGCGCAGCAGCGGGTTGGGCTCGAGCGCGACGACGCGCCGCGCGCGGCGCGCGAGCAGGCCGGTGAAGTAGCCGACGTTCGCGCCCACGTCGATCGCCAGCTCGTCGCCGCCGGCGAGCCGCCAAATCACCTCTGAGACGGCGAGCTCGTGCACGCCGGTCCTCGCGATCCCCGCGCCCAGCTTGTCGGCGCGCGCGACCTGCAGCTCGCAGCCCCACGGAGTGCGTACGACCGGCTCCACATCGCTCGATGCGAGCGCGCGGCGCACGAGCTGGTCGGGCCGGTAGACGTAGTGGGGCTTTGACAGGCTCGAGATCACGATCGGGGCGCCTGAAACGTACAGTCAAAGTGGACGTCGCCCGACGTCGCCCGGAGGAGCCTCGATGCAACGGCCCCTGCGTCGAGCAGGAGCGTACGACGATTGCGCGAAGTCAGCGCGCAATGCGCTCACGACAGCTCGAGACGTCGCTCGGTGAGCTCTTCGAGGCCGCCGGCGCCCATCTGCACGCCGAGGTCGCGGCGGGCGCCGAGGTTCCGTTTGAGCTGGGCGCGCAGTCGAGCCGCCGCGCGGCGGGCACGCCGACGCTGTACACCTACCGCGCCCTGACCGCTCGCTTCATCGCCGCGCGTGAGGCGACGATCAAGCGCCTGCCGGGCTACGCCGAGGCGAGCAAGCTGCTCGAGGGCTACGACGGACTCGACCGCTACCTGGCGAGCGTCGGCGGCGAGGCCGCGCGTGCGCGCGGCAGAGCCCGCTCGCCCGCGGCGCTCACGGCGCTGCTCGAGGACGTGTTCGACGAGCAGACGGACTTCGACGTGCGCCCCGAGCGCGTCAGCGCCGCGCTCGAGCGCCTCGCACGGGCGACGCTCGCGAGCGCCGGCGAGGTCACGCTCGTCGCGACGCTGCATGGCGTCGCTCTCTCATCGACCGAGTTGCAGCTGACCGGAGGGCTGCGGATCGCGCACGCGTCCGACCTGCACGAGCTGCCCGACGCGGTCGCCGCGCTCGCCGACCCCGACGCCGGGCAAGCGCAGCTCGTGATCGTCTACACGGCCGACCCGGAGGAGCCCGACGAGGGGCTCGCGGCCGGTCGCGAGGTGCTCGGCGACCTGCTCTCGGCGCTGCGCCTGTTCGGCGACGGGCGCGTGGCGCTCGGCGCGCTCGCGTGGGCGCGCGTCGGCGCAGGCTCTTGGGGCCCGCTCGCGCTCGGCGCCGGCGGTCGCCCGCACGGGATGCTCGTCGTGACGCCTGAGCAGGAGGACGAGCTGCGCGCGTTCTGCAACCTCGTCTCGCGCCGCGCGCCGCACGACAACGATCTCGCGTGGGCGCTGCGCCGTTTCGAGCTCGGCTGCGAGCGTGACAGCCCGTGGGAGGCGCTGACCGACCACCTGCTCGCGCTGCGCGCGCTGCTCGAGCCGGAGGGCCCGGCGAGCGGGCAACTGGCCGGGCGGCTCGCCGCGCTTTGCGCGACCGCCGAGGAGCGCGCCGAGCTGACCGAGCGGATGACGCGCGCGATCGCGCTCGACCGCTCGCTGATCGCCGGCACCGCCGCGAAGAGCTCCGCCAGCCAGACGCTCGTCGACGACGTCGCCAAGCACCTGCGCTCGCTGCTGCGCGACGTGATCTGCGGCCACCTCGATCCCGACCTCGCGGTGATCGCCGACGAGCTGCTCGAACCCGACGAGCTGCTGCACGCCGACGAGCTCGCCGACAGCGAGCCGCCCGAGCTCGATCGGCAGCAGGCGCTGCCGATCGACGGCGTCGTCTCCACGCTCTAGCGGAACAGCCGCTCGGACAGCACGACCAGCCCGGCGAGGTCGCTGATGTCTTCGTCGAGATGCGGCACGAGCACGGGTCGCGGCTCGTCCAGCTCCGCCTCCAAGCGCTCGATCGTCGCCCGGTCGCGCCTGACGAGCACGTCGAAGTCGGCGAGGTTCGCGGCCACGCGCGCCGCCAGCCGCTCGCCGAGCTCGCCGGCGAGCGCCTCCTGCGCCTGCTCGACCGTGTGCCCGTCGAGGCCGTCGAAGTGCACGCGGTTGATGATCACGCCGCCGCGCGGCATGCGCTTGTCGGCTAGCGCACGCGCGAGGAACGTCGCCTCCTGCGCCGGCTCGGGCTCGGGCGAGGTGATCAGCACGAACGTCGTCTGCTCGTCGCGCAGCAACTCGGCGGCGCCGCGCGTGCGCTCGCCGAAGCCGTCGAGGATGCCCGCCAGCGAGCGGAAGAACGTCGACAGGTCGCTCAGCATGTCGACGCCCGTGACGCGCGCGAAGATCGCGAAGACGATGCCGGTCGAGCGCCCGAACACGCGCGCCGCGAGACCGCCCGGTGAGAGGAACACCTTCAAGGCGCGTCCTTCGAGGAAGCCGAGCAGTCGCGTCGGCGTCTCGAGGAAGTCAACCGCGTTGCGCGACGGCGGCGTGTCGAGCACGATCACGTCGAAGTCGCGCTCGTGGCGCAACTCATACAGCTTCGCCATCGCGCTCAGCTCCTGCGAGCCGGCGACCGCCGAGGACAGCTCGCGGTAGATCGGGTTCGCGAGGATCTCCTCGCGCTCGCGCTCGCTCGGCGCCAGACGTTCGACGATCTCGTCGAACGTCCCCTTGCTGTCGAGCATCATCGCCCACAGCTCGCCCTTGCACTCGACGCCGTGCTCGGCCAGCAGCGAGGCGTCGATCAGGTGCGGCTCGCCCGACAGCTCCTGCAGCCCGAGCGCCGACGCGAGCCGCTCGGCGGGGTCGATCGTGACGACCGCCGCCTTCGCGCCGCGCGCCGCGAGCCCGAGCGCGAGCGCCGCCGACGTCGTCGTCTTGCCGACGCCGCCCGCGCCGAGGCAGATGCAGACGCGCTTGCCGCGCAGGCGCGCGCCCAGCACGCCGTCGCCGGCGCTCACGTCCTCGCGCCGACTCCTCCCGTCGCGCTTCGGCTTCGCGCCGCGCGTGGCCATACCCCGATCGTAGTTCCCGTGCACGATTGGCCGTCCGCGCGTGCAGGAATCGCCACCCCACATGCGAATACCCACCGGACGGCAAGCTTTCGGCAATCGAGCATCGGAGCCCCCAGTGGAAGGCAAGGCCAAGGTCATCGCGTTCGCCAACCAGAAGGGCGGCGTGGCCAAGACGACGACGACGTTGAACCTGGCCGCGGCATTCGCCGAGGAGGGTCACCGCGTGCTGTGCGTCGACATGGACCCGCAGGGCAACCTCACGATGTCGCAGGGGATCGACCCGGACACGCTCGAGAAATCGATGTACGACGTGCTCGTGCACAAGGTCTCGATCCGCGAGGTGATCCGCAAGCGCGAGATCGACGTCGCGTGCGCCTCGATCGACCTCGCCGGCGCCGAGATCGCGATGTCGACGATGATCGGCCGCGAGCGCTCGCTGCAGAAGGCCTTTGAGCCAATCAAGGAGGACTACGACTTCATCTGCATCGACACGCCGCCGAGCCTCGGCCTGCTGACGATCAACGCGCTGACGGCCGCCGACAAGGTGATCGTCCCCGTGCAATGCGAGTATCTGTCGATGCGCGGGCTGATCCAGCTCCAGAACACACTCGCGATGATTCGCGAGAACCTCAATCCGGGTGTCGACATCGAGGGTATCCTGCCGACGTTGGTCGATTCCCGGACGATCCACGCCAAGGAGGCGATCGAGATCCTCGAAGAAAACTTCGGGGACCGCGTGTTCGCCTCGCGCATCCGCAAGACCGTCCGTTTCGCAGAGGCGCCGGTGAAGGGGATGTCGGTGCTCAAGTACGAGCCCGACGGCGTTGCGGCTCAGTCCTACCGGCAACTCGCGCAGGAGGTTCTCGACCATGGCAAACGCTAAACGCGCGAGCATGCGCGAAGGCCCGCTCGCGGCGCTGTTCCGCAAGACCGAAGGCGTCGAGCGGGAGCCCGAGGAGGCGCGCGAGGTCGAGCGCGCCGACGAAGCCGCCCGCGCGAAGGCCGCCCGCGCGAAGGCCGCCCGCGGCGAGTCGGCCGGCGCCCCGGCCGCGCGCTCCGAGCGCGCGACGCCCGCGCACCCGCGCGACAGCGGGTTGCCGCACCCGGCGCTTGGAGCGTCGACCGACGCGCCGTCGCGGGCGCCGCGCGTGCCGAGCCCGCAAGAGCGGCTGCGCCACGCCTTCTCCTCGGAGATCCCCGAGAACGTGATGGACTCCGTGCCTGCGCGCGCGGTGATGGACGACTACTCGCGCTCGCACGACGAGCACGCCGGCTCGTCGGCCGCCGCCGGCCAGCCGGTGATCCGCGTCGTCGGCGTCGGCGGCGCCGGCGTCAACGCGGTCAACCGGATGGTCGAGGCCGAGGTCGAGGGCGTCGAGTTCATCGCCGTCAACACGGACGTGCAGTCGCTGCAGCACTCGACAGCCGACATCTCGCTGCACATCGGCGCCGAGCTGACGCGCGGCCTCGGCGCCGGCTCGGACGCGAACGTCGGCCGACAGTCGGCGATGGAGGACTACGACCGCCTGAAGGCGCTGCTGAAGGGCTCGGACATGATCTTCATCACGGCAGGCGCCGGCGGTGGCACGGGGACCGGCGCCGCGCCGATCGTCGCGCGCATCGCCCGCGAAGTCGGCGCGCTGACCGTCGCGATCGTGACGAAGCCGTTCGGCTTCGAGGGGTCGCGACGCAGCGGGCAGGCCGACCAGGGCGTCGACGCGCTCGCCGCCGAGGTCGACACGCTGATCGTCGTGCCCAACAACAGATTGCTCTCCGTGCTCGACAAGCAGACCGCGATGGTCGAGGCGTTCCGCGTCGCCGATGACGTGTTGCGCCAGGGCGTGCAGGGAATCTCCGACCTAGTCACGCTGCCCGGCTTGATCAACCTCGACTTCGCCGACGTGCGCACGATCATGTCCGACGCCGGCAACGCGCTGCTCGGGATCGGCATGGGCGTCGGCGAGCACCGTGCGATCGAGGCCGCGATGTCGGCCGTCGCCTCGCCGCTGCTCGAAACCTCGATGGAGGGCGCGCGCTCGATCCTGCTGTCGATCACGGGCGGCGAGAACCTGTCCCTGTGGGAGGTCAACGAGGCCGCCAAGGCCGTCTCTGAGGCGGCTCACCCGGACGCGAACATCATCTTCGGCGCGATGGTCGACGAGAAGCTCGACGACGAGGTGTGGGTCACGGTCGTCGCGACCGGCTACGGCGACGAGGGCCGACGCAAGAGCGTCAACATGCTCAAGGAACCGGCCGGCGAGCCGCGCGTCCAGCGCGCCGCGCCGCAGCGCTCCGCGCGTCGCGGCGGGCTGTCCGTCGATGAACTCGACGTGCCCGAGTTCCTTCCAAGTCGATAGCCGACGTACGCGCGCTCGCGATGAGCGCTGTGCTATCGCTCTGGCATGGCTGAAGGGGAGCATGGGGTCGTCGCGGCGGGGCATCCGCTGACGGCGCAGGCGGGCGCGCGCGTGCTGCGCGAAGGCGGCAACGCGGTCGACGCGGCGCTCGGCGCGATGCTGACGTCGTTCGCGGCCGAGCCGCTGCTGACGGGGCTCGGCGCCGGCGGCTACATGCTCGTCGCCGGCGGTGGGCGCGAGCCGGCGCTGCTCGACTTCTTCGTGCAGGCGCCGAGCGATCCGCGCGCGTCGGACGCCGCGATCGAGTCGGTCGCCGAGCTCGAACCGATCGACGTGTCGTTCGGCGACGCCGCGCAGGTGTTCCACATCGGGCCGGCTTCGTGCGGCTCCTACGGCGCGCCGGCCGGCGTCTGCGAGGCGGCTCGCCGCTGGGGGACGATCCCGCTCGGTGAGCTCGTCGCGCCGGCCGCGCGGCTCGCGCGTGAGGGCGTCGCGCTGAACCACGGGCAGGCGTACGTCGCGGAGATCCTCGCCGACCTGCTGACGTCGACGCCCGAGTGCACGGCCCTATGGGCGCCCGGCGGGCACGTGCTGCGCGAGGGCGAGGTGCTGCGCAACCCAGAGCTCGGCGACGCGCTCGAAGTGCTCGCCGGCGACGGACCCGATCCGTTCTATCGCGGGGAGGTCGCGCGCGCCGTCTGCGATTGGCTGCGCGCGCGCGGCGGCTGGCTTTCGCCGGGCGACCTCGCTGAATACCGCGCGATCGAGCGCGTGCCGGTCGCGATCGATTACCGCGATCGCGTCGTGCTGACCAACCCGCCGCCGTCGGCCGGCGGGACGCTGCTCGCCTACGCGCTGGCGCTTCTTGACCGCGGCCCGTCGCCGCCGACGCTGCGCGGCGTCGTCGAGGCGATGGGCGCGGCGCAGGACGAGCGCACGCCGCGGTTCCTCGACGGCCTCGGCGAGGACGGCTTCCTCGAGCGCTTCCTCGCGACGCGGCTCGGCGCGACGACGCACATCTCGGTGCTCGACGCCGAGGGTCGTGCGTGCAGCGTCACGTGCACCAACGGCGAGGGGTCGGGCATCGTCGTGCCGGGGACCGGCATCCACCTCAACAACGTGATGGGCGAGGAGGACCTGAACCCGTACGGCTTCCACCTGCACCCGGCCGGCCGGCGGATGCCGAGCATGATGGCGCCGTCGATCGTGCTGCGCGACGGCGAGGTCGAGCTCGTGCTCGGCAGCGCCGGCTCGAACCGGATCCGCTCGGCGCTGCTGCAGACGATCGTCGGCGCCGTCGATTACGACCGCGGCGCGCGTGACGCCGTCGACGCGCCGCGCGTGCACCTCGAAGCGGGCGTGCTCTATGCCGAGCCGGGGATCGCGCCCGACGCGCTCGCGCGAGCCGGCGCGGTGCACGCCGGCGAGATCGTCCGCTTCGCCGAGCTCAACCTGTTCTTCGGCGGCGTGCAGGCGGTCAGGCGCCGCGGCCGTATGCTGACCGGCGCCGGCGACCCGCGGCGCGGTGGCGTCGCCGCGAGCGCATGAGGCCCCCGGCGCTCGCGCCGGCGCCGGCGCTCGCGGCGCTGCTCTGCTCGGCGCTGCTTGCGGCGTGCGGTGGGATCAAAGCGCCGGACCTGTTCGTCGTGCAGCGCAGCGGCGGCGGCCCGCACGCGAAGCTGACGCTGCTCGTCAACGAAGAAGGCGGCGTGCACTGCAATGGCAGCGCGCGCGTCGATGGGCATGCGCTGAAGCTCAGCGACCCGCAGCTCGTGCAAGCGCGCGCGATCCAGGAAGCGCTGCAGGAACCATCGGCCAACCACATCTCGCTCGCGCCCAGCCCGAAATCGGTGCTGAGCTACTACGTGCGCGACGAAAACGGGTCGGTGCGCTTCTCCGACGACTCGGCCGGGCAGCCGAAGGTCTTCCGCCAGCTCGCGCTGTTCGTGTTGCGCGCCGCGCAACAGGTCTGCGGGCTGCCCGAATAGCGAGCGCCCGGCGCGGGCTCAGCCGAAGCGCACCTTGCCGTTGGACTGTGCGCGCGTCTGCGCGCGGTCGATCAGCGCGAGCCGCTCGATCGCGGCGCGCAGGAGCGTCGCGAGCAGGCGCAGACGCGCGCGCTCGGAGCGCAGCTCGAGCAGCTCCTGCTTGGCGTCGACGCCGAACTCGACCGTCGCGGCCATCTCGTAGGCGTCCATCAGCGCGAGCTCCTCCTCGGTCAGCTGGCGATCGGTCGCCTGCTCGACGAGCTCGCGGTAGAGCTCGTGCGCGCTCGCCGCGTCGTCGTCATCGTCGGGCGCTGGGCCGGGCGCATGCGCGTCGTCGTGCAGGAACTCGACGACGCCGGCCGGATAGGGCAACTCGTCCTGGCGCTCGAGCAGGCGGAACGGGCGCGTGCCGCGCGCGACGATGTTCAGGCGGCCATCGTCCATCCGCTCGAGCACGCGCTCGATCTCGCACGCGCAGCCGACGTCCTTCAACTCCTCGTCGGACAGCCACACGATCCCAAATTCCCGCTCGCGCGAGCCCGGCTCGGCGCGCAGGCAGCGCTCGATCATTCGTCGGTAGCGGTCCTCGAAGATGTGCAGCGGGACGCGCTCGCTCGGCAGCGCGACGATCCCCAGCGGGAACAGCGGAAAGCCCCGGGAGATGCGCTCGGGCATGGGCGCAGTCTAAGCTGGTCGGTCTCCAAGTGCCCCCGACACCGGGGGGCTCGATAGCTCTTTGAGGTTTGGACGGGCTCCCCAGCCGGGAGCCCGTCCGCGCCTCGG
>Ga0210386_10004526_pt1 | contig 11481 bp, 9 predicted proteins | sample IncBWH32OmetaG_FD_160091 | JGI IMG/M metagenome (GOLD analysis project Ga0210386, IMG submission 160091) | Forest soil microbial communities from Barre Woods Harvard Forest LTER site, Petersham, Massachusetts, United States - Inc-BW-H-32-O ... | reverse complement strand
CGCCATTGTTTCGTGCCGCTATCGGTGTAGGCGCCCATTTCCAGGTTTTCGCGCACGGTCAACGTGCGGAACACTTGGCGGCCTTCCGGCACATGCGCGATGCCCAGATGGGCGCGGCGTGCGGCGGGCTGGGCCAGCAGGTCGGCGCCGTTGAAGCGGATGCCGCCGTTGACGGTTGGCACCACGCCACTGATCGCCTTGAACAATGTGGATTTGCCGGCGCCGTTCGGGCCGACCACGGTGACGAACTGACCTTCGCGCACGGTCAACGAGACCTGGGTCAATGCGTGGAGGCCGCCGTAGTCCACTGACACCGCGTTGATCTCAAGCATGGACGCGGGCCAGAAATTTCTTGCCGAGATAAGCTTCGATCACCGCATCCTGTTCCACCACGTCGCGCGGCTTGCCGCTGGCAAGCACGCGACCATGGTCCAGCACGACGAAATGATCGGCGATGCGCAGCATGGCGTGCATCGTGTGTTCGATGATGACGATGGTCATCCCCTCGGCGCGCAGGCGTTGTAGCACCGCCAGCACGTCATCGCATTCGTCGCGGCCGAGGCCGGCCAGGGTTTCATCCAGCAGCAGGATGCGCGGTTGGCCCGCAAGAGCGCGCGCCAGCTCCATCAGGCGCAACTGCCGGTTGGTGAGCCGGCCGGCGACGTCGCAGGCCTGGGCGGACAGGCCGACGCGGGCCAAGGCCGCCTGCGCGGTGGCAATGGCGACCTCATCCGACAGGCCGGCGCCGTACCCGCCAACGATGACATTGTCCAACACCGACAGGCGCGGGAAGCTGCGCACCACCTGGAAGGTGCGGCCGATGCCCATGCGGCACACCTGGTGCACCTTCCGTCCCAGCAATGACTCGCCAGCCAGTGTCGCCGTGCCGCCATCGGCGCCGATGACGCCGTTCAGTAGGTTGAACAGCGTGGTCTTGCCGGCGCCGTTGGGGCCGATGATGCCTAAGATCTCGCCGGCCTGCACGCTGAAGCTGACGTCATCCACCGCGCGCAGGCCACCGAAGGCGCGAGACAGGTCCTTCACCTGCAATAGCGTACCGGAGTCAGCTTTGCGTGGCGGCGGCGCCGCTGCATGCGCAGGCGGGATCTGTTGTGGCACCGGACGAAACCAGCGGTCGCGGATCGACCAGAACAGGCCCTCGGGGGCCAATCGGATGATTACGATGATCGCCAGGCCGTAGACCACACCCTGGATGCCGGGAAAATAATTCCCTAGCTCTGCATTGAGGGATTCCGCAAGTGGGATCAGGACGGCGGCGCCGATCACAGGCCCCCATACCGTCGCCACGCCACCGAACAGCGTCACCACCAAGGCTTGCGCGGAGACCAGCATGCCGAACACCGAGTCCGGCGTGACCACCAGCAGCACACAGGCATACAATCCGCCGGCCGCCGCGGCCATTGCGCCCGAGGCAACCAGGCCGCGCATCTTCCAGCGCCTTGCATCGATGCCGGCAGCCTCAGCCGCCAACTCGTTCTGGCGGATGGCCAGCAGCGCCAGGCCGAAGCGTGAATTCTCCGCCGCGATCGAGATCAGCAGTGCGACCGCGAGCAGCGCCACCGCCAGGACCGTGAACAGACGCGGGTCGGTAAACTGGAGATAGAATACCGGATGCTGGCTGTGCATCGGGATCGAGACTTCCTGGAATCCCAGGTATTCCATGATGTACATGATGGCCAATGGATAGGCCAACATCGACAGGGCGAAGTAATGCCCACGTAACCGGAACGTTGGCATGCCGATCAGGAAGGCCGCGCCGGCGGCCAGCAGCATGCCGAGTGGAATGCCCACCCATGGGGTCAGGGACCAGTGCACCAGTGTCAACGTGACGGTGTACGCGCCGATACCGAAGAAGGCCGCATGACCGAAGGAGGTCATGCCGGAGTAGCCCGAGAACAGGTTCCACGACAGGCCCATCACGGCCCAGATTGGCACCAGCGTCATCATCAACTGAAAGTAGCTGTTGCTGACCAGCAGTGAGATGCCGAGATAGGCCGCGATGACGATGGCTAGCGTCAGCCGGTCTCGCCGCAAACGTGGCGCGGCACCCGGCCTCATGCGCGTTCTGCCGAGCGGCCGAATAGGCCCTGCGGGCGCAGCATGATGATCAGCAGGAACACCACGAAGATCGCCGCGTTCTGCAACTGCGGCGGCAGGATCAAGGCCGAGCATTGCTGCACGAAGCCGACCGTCAGCCCGCCCCAGAACGCGCCCAGGATGCTGCCCATGCCGCCCAGCACGACGCCGGAATACATGATGATGACGTAATCAAATCCGACAAAGGGGGTGAAGGCGAGGTAGGTCGCGATCAGCCCGCCGGCAACCGCAGTAACCCCACTGCCGATGCCGAAGGCGATGCGATAGGCGCGGTCCACGTCGATGCCCATGTAGGTCGCGGCCGTCGGATTGTCGGCCGCCGCGCGCAACGCTTTGCCCAGCTTGGTGTGTTCCAACAGCCAGTACAAAGCGGCCGCGGTCACCAAAGAGATGGCGCAGGCGATCAGGCGCGCCTTGTTCAAGAACAGCGTGGCATCGCCAACCACCGGCCCGATCTCGAACGCGCGCGAGGACAACGGGGTGAGCACGTTGCGTGGTGTGGAGCCGAACAGCATCAGCCCACCATTCTGCAGGATGAGTGATACGCCGAGCGTGACGATGAGCTGACCGAAATGTCCGTCGTCGAGGGAGCCGGCGGTGCGCAGGCCAGAGACTTGCGCGATCACGAATCGATGCAGCAGCATGCCGCCGACAAACACCACCGGACCGGCCAACATCGCGCCAACGAACGGGCCGACATACGGACCCAGAAAGGCCAGTACACCCCAGTTCGCGACGAGGTACAAGCTGACATACATGCCCAGCATCAGCAGCTCGCCCTGGGCGAAATTGATCACCTTCATGACGCCAAAAATCAGGCCGAGCCCGACACACATCAGGCCGTAGATGCAACCGATGATCGCGCCCGCCGCGAGCGCGTTCATCACGTTTTCGATCAGGACATCCCAATCCACTGTTGGCGTTCCCGCGCTTCCCCGTACCGTCCCAGTGCGGGAGCGGCGATTGTTATTGGTTTCTCTTAGCTGGTGTGGGGCATTGTCTCAAGGGACCAACGGTGCAGTAACTGGCCCAGATGACGCGGCGCCTCGCCTGACCAGAGAGCTTCGCCGGTTTCCGTGAGCCCCCAGGCAGCGGCGACACCCATCGCGCGCAATCCGTCGGGCGCCACAGCGCGATAATTCACATGATGATGGCCATGAATGATTAAGCTCACGCCCATCGCGCGGGCGAGCGCGTCCAGTGCGGCATTGCCGACGGGATGGCTGCTCGGGGCTTCGTGTGTCACCAATATGTCAGCGGGCTGCGATGCGAGTCGATCATAATCCTCCGGCCAGATCGCGGTGGCTCCAAGTGAGTGCACCAGTGCCGCGCGATGTTCGTCGCGCCATTGCGCGCCCATTGTGGCGAGATTGGCGGGCAGGTCAGCGCGGTGCCGTACGCGGGGCGGCTCTGGCGGGTTCCAGATCCGCGGACGAAACGTGCCGCCGAGGCCGGCGATGCGCAGACCGGCGATCTCAACCACGCGGCCGTTCAACGCGCCGGCGGCGGTGCGGGAATTGCGCGCGGGATCGGTGAGATTGGCCCACATCTCCGGCCCGCCATCGTTGTCGTGATTGCCGTAGATCCAGAACACGGGGATGCCGCGGTCAAGCAGCGGCGCGGCGGCGTTATCCAGTGAGTGGTCACATTCCATATCCCCCAGCAGCACGGCAGCGCTGGGCGGTGTGGCGCGCGCGTCCAGTCCACGGGTCACGCTGGACCATTGGCGATGGATGTCACCGATGAACACGATCGTCATGGAAAAGGAACAAGTTCCGCAGCGCTGGTCATTCGATCACACGTGCGATGGCGTCTCAAGCCCCTGGACTTGAGGCTTGCTGCGCTGCCGCGCACACTCTCATGGAACGGGACGAAGAGGGATACGGATGGACCTGGTCGGTGAGGATCCGGCATCGGTGCTGGATCGGCTTGAGCGCGCGGCGCAACGGGTGGAAACGCCAGGCGACGACGGCACGATGGTGTGGCACGCCTGGGGGCAGGGTCCCGCGTTGGTGCTGTGTCACGGTGGCGCAGGGTCGTGGCGGCACTGGGTGCACAATATCGACGACCTGGCGCGCGATTATCGCGTGCTGCTGCCGGATCTGCCGGGGCTGGGTGACTCAGCGCTACCGTATCCGGAGACCGCTGAGCGTGTTGGCGAACTGCTGGCGCGCGGCGTCGATATCATTCTGGGGCCAAATGCCACGTATGATGTTGGCGGGTTTTCGTTCGGCGGTACCGCGGCGAGCTGTCTCGCCGCGTTGCATCGCGCACGCATACGCTCACTGACCATTGTCGGATCGAGTGGTGTCGGTCCGCGCGGGTCGCGCGTCGAGCTGCTGAAGGTGCGGCATCTGATGGGCGAGGAACGCGTCGAGGCGCATCGCGTCAATCTCAGTCGGTTGATGATCGCGGATGTGATGAAGATCGACGCGCTGGCACTGGCAGTGCAGGAGTGGAACACGCGGCACGCGCGGTTGAAGACGCCGATGCTGTCGCGCGGGGACGCGCTGGTGAATGCGTTGGGGCAGGTGCAGGCGCCACTGAATGGTATCTGGGGAGAGCTCGATGCGCCGGCCAATCCGCGCGCACGGGAACGCGAGGCGGCGCTGCGTGAACTGCGGCCGGATGTGAATTTCCATATGGTGATGGGCGCGGGCCATTGGGTGGCATACGAGGCGCCCGAGGAATTCAACGCGACACTGCGCGAGATGCTACGACGAACGCGTCCGTGACCAACACGGGGGAGGAATCAATGACGGATGATGCGCTGGGCGAGATGCTCGGCGATCGTGGCCCTGGCATGCTGGCCGGGTTGCGCGTGATCGAGATGGCGGACGAGCGGGCGGAATATGCCGGGCTGCTGATGGCGGGCCTGGGCGCCGAGGTGATCAAGATCGAGCCACCGGAAGGCAATGCCACGCGGCGGATCGGGCCGTTCCTGGGGGATGCGCCGGGGCTGGAAAGGTCGTTGTTCTTCTGGAACTACAATCGCAACAAGAAGTCCGTGGTGCTGGATCTGCGCGAGGCGCCGGCGCGCGAGCGGCTGCTGGGATTGCTGGCAGGCGCCGACATTCTGCTGGATTCGTCGTGCGGGGCGTTGAATGCGGCGCTGGGGCTGGATCGTGCGACGCTGGCGGCGCGGTATCCGGCGCTGGTCACGGCGCGGATCACGCCGTTCGGCGATGACGGGCCGTGGAAGGATTTTCATGGATCTGATCTGATTCATCTGGCGCTCGGCGGCGTGATGATGAACTGCGGGTATGATCCGGATCCGAACCTGGAATACGACACGCCGCCGATCGCGCCGCAGGTTTGGCATGCCTATCACATCGCCGGCGAGCAGTTGGCGACAGGGATCATTGCCGCGTTGATCCATCGGCATCGCACCGGGCAAGGGCAGGATGTCTCGGTCGCGGTGCATGAGGCGGTTTCGAAGAATCCCGAGCTCGACATCATGCACTGGGTGATGCGGCGGGTGCCGTTGTGGCGATTGACCAACCGGCACGCTGTGGAGACACCAAACCACTCGCCCAGCATCAGCCATACCAAGGATGGGCGGTGGTTCATCTCGCACGGGATGGGTGCGCGCGATCTGAAGAATCTGGTGCCGCTGCTGACGAAGTATGGGATGCAGGCGGATCTGCAACCGCCGCCGCCGGATGCGGATCTGAAGGCGCGGCAGGTGCCGGGGTCCGCGGCAGGCGATGAGACGCGCGCGCATATGCTCGACGTGGTGCAGCGGTTCATGCGGGCGTGGACCTATGCCGACCTGCCGTGGCGGGAAGCGCAGGACGCCGGGCTGCTGTGGGCACCGCTGCGCAAGCCGCACGAGAATGCACTGGATCCGCATTGGCAGAAGCGGAAGAGCTTTGCGGAAATCGAACACCCCGAGCTGGGGCGGAAGTTTGTTTATCCGACCAGCAAATGGTTGAGCACGGCGACGAGCTGGCAGGTGGGGCGGCGTGCGCCGCTGCTGGGGGAGGATACCGAGGCGGTGCTGCGTAGCCCGGCGCGTCGGCCCAGCGTGCCGGCGTCGCCACGCGGCATCGCGAAACCGGAACTGTCGGCGCGGCATGGCAAGCCGTTCCCGTTGCAGGGGGTGAAGATCCTGGATTTCGCCTGGTTCCTGGCCTCGGCCGGTGGCACGCGTTTCCTGGCGGCGATGGGCGCGGAAAGTTTCAAGGTGGAGTGGAAGGACAATCCCGACACGCGGCTGGCGGCGATGGCGCCGGTGGGCGGACGCGCGGCGCGCGATGCGGCAACAGGGCCGCTGCCGGGCGTGAAAGACCCGGATATGGGCGGGCAGTTCAACAACAAGAACGCCGGCAAGCGCGGGATCTCGTTGAACATACGTCATCCAAAAGGATTGCAGATTGCGAAGGATCTTGTGCGCATCTGCGATATTGTCGCGGAGGGGTTTTCGCCGGGCGTGCTGCAGCGGCTGGGGCTGGGGTACGACGTGATGCGGAAGATCCGGCCGAATATCATCTATATCCAGCAGGCGGGCATGGGGGCGCACGGCATCTATGGGCGCATGCGCACGGTTGGTCCGGTGGCCGCGGCGTTCGCGGGGCAGGGGGATATGTCGGGCCTACCCGAGCCGGCGATGCCGGTTGGGTGGGGGTATTCGTTCCTGGACTGGATGGGCGCGTATGGCTACGCGCTGGCGTTGCTGGGGGCAGTGTATCATCGCGAACGCACGGGGCTAGGGCAGTGGATCGATGCATCCCAGTGCGAGGCCGGATTGTTCCTGACAGGTGCGACGATTCTCGATTGGTCGGCGAATGGGCGCGAATGGCGGCGGTACGGCAATCGCTCGCCGTACAAGCCAGCGGCGCCGCATGGGGCGTATCGGTGCGCGGGGAAAGATCGTTGGATCGCGATCGCGTGCTTTAGCGAGGCTGAGTGGCGGACATTGGCCGAGGTGGCCGGACATCGCGAGTGGCCGCACGATCCGCGGTTCGCGACACTGGCCGATCGGTTGGCACATCAGGATGCGTTAGATTCCATGATGACGGCGTGGGCGCGCGGACAGGATGCGTATGAGCTGATGATGCGGTTGCAGCGCGCGGGTGTGCCGGCGGGAGTGTGTCAGAACGCCGAGGAGCGCTGCGATCATGATCCGCAGTTGCGGCATCTGAACTGGCTGACCGAGGTGACGGGGACAAAGATCGGCACCTGGCCGGTGTATGAACTGCCGATGAAGTTCAGTCACACGCCGGCGTATATCGGTGGACCAATTGATCGCGGTGCGCCGTGCTATGGCGAGGACAATGCGTGGCTGCTGAACGAGCTGCTGGGGATGAGCGCGTCGGATGTGGAACGGTTGACGGAGGAAGGTGTGCTATGAACGATCTGGCGCGTTTGAAGAATAAGATCGCTGTTATCGGTGTCGGCAATACAAAGTATGGCAATTTCCCCGCGACCGATGAGTACGGGCTGGCAGCGCAAGCATTCCGCAACGCGGTCGAGGATAGCGGCATCGACAAGAGCAAGATCGATGGGCTGCTGGTGTGTCGCATTCCGTATTACGCGCGGATGGGCGAGGTGCTGGGGCTTGATCCGGGGTGGACCCTGACGCTGCCGCCGCACGGACGGATGTCCGGCATGGGGATCATCGAGGCGGCGATGGCCATCGAGGCGGGGCATGCGACGCATGTCGTGCTGCTGTACGCGAATATCGGGCGGTCGCGTCGGGTGAATTACGGTGGGGATGAGAATCCGGGGACCTGGGATCCGTGGGGGATGACGTCACCGGGCGCGGCGCATGCGCTGATGTTTCGGCGGCATATGGAGCTGTACGGGACGACGACGCGGCAGTTGGGGGAAGTGTCGGTGGCAATCCGTTATCATGCGTGCCTGAATCCTGATGCGGTGATGCGGAACCCTATTACCATTGAGGATCATGAATCGGCGCGGCACATCGTGGCGCCGCTGCGGCTGCTGGATTACTGTCTGATTAACGATGGTGCGGTGTGCGTGATTCTCACCAGTGCGGAGCGGGCGAAGGATTTTCGCAAGAAGCCGGTGTTGATCTCGGGGTTTGGGGCACAGGAGAGTTTCACTCAGTCGGCGATTTCGAATTTCGATATCAATATGTGGTATCCGGCGGTGCGCAAGGCGGGGACGCAGGCGTACGCAATGGCGGGGGTGTCGCACGACGATGTCGATGCGCTGATGTGTTATGACAATTTCAGCCCAACGGTGCTGTTCAGTCTGGAAGGGCTGGGGTTTTGTCCGCGGGGTGAGGCCGGGCGGTTCGTGGAAGGCGGCACGCTCATGCTGGGCAACAAGCTGCCGACCAACACGGATGGCGGGCATCTGTCGAATTCATATATGCAAGGCTGGGCGCTGAACGTGGAAGCGGTGCGGCAGTTGCGCGGCGAGTGTGGCGCGCGGCAGGTGCCGGATTGCGAGGTCGTGCAATACGTGCAGTCGACGCCGTGCACACGGTCGATCATCTACACGCGCGGTTGAGGGAGGGCGCCATGAGCTACGATAAGCCACTGCCGCGGATCGACGCGCTGAACAAGCCGTTCTGGGATGCGGCGCATGCGGAAAAGCTGGTCGTGCAGACCTGCGATGATTGCCACGATGTGCGGTTTCCACCGTCGCCGGTGTGCCCGAAGTGTCTTAGCAGTGCGCAGAGCTGGAAAGCGGTGAGTGGCAAGGCGACGCTGGAATCGTGGGTGGATTTCCATCGGGCGTACTGGGGCGGGCTCAATGATGCGTTGCCGTATCGGGTGTGCCTGGTGCGGTTGGCGGAAGGACCGCTATTGGTGAGCAACCTGGTGGGGAGCTCGGATGCGGCGAAGCTGGGCGCGGCGGTGCATGTGGTGTTCGAGCGCGCGACGGATGACGTGACGCTGCCGAAATTCGCGCTGGATTGATGTTACCCGTCCAGGCGCGGGCGGATGATGCGTTCGAAGGCCAGCAATTCGGCTTCAGGCATTTGGTAGCCGCCGGCGAGGTCGTGCGCCGGGAAGAAGAAGACGTCGTTGATGCCGGCTTCCTCGCGTGCGCGCAGCAGGCGGTCGGCGCAGCGCGCGGGGGAGCCGAACAGGCCGAAGGCGTCTGCGAGCGCGTGGGCGTGGGCCTCGGTGAGGGCGGTGGGATCGTGGCTGTCCTCGATCGCGCCGCCGCCGGCGCGCAGCCAGTGCATGTTGGCGACGCTGGGATAGGCGAGGAACGGTCGGCCGGGCGCGAACCAACTCCGCATCCAACGCGGGCCGGCTTCGGCGTCCGCACCCAGGCCGAGGGTGACGATGAAGGTGATCGGGAAATTCGCGAGGGAGCGGCCGGCGCGTTTGGCGCCTGCTTCCAAGTGTTGTCGTGCGGTTGTGACGCTGCCCGGATGCAGACCGACCATCAGGAAGGCACCATCCGCCACCTCGCCCGCAAGTTCGATCATGCGTGGGCCGGCGGCGAGTAGATACACTGGTGTGGGCGTCGCGCTGCTGTTCCTCAGACGGGTCGATGCGGGGCCGAACGTGACTTCGTCCCCGGTGAGTAATTGGCGCAAATCCAGGATCGCCTGGCGCATCTGGTCCACCCGCGCGCGGTGCTTGCCCATGGTGCGGGTGGAGATGAAGCCGGGGCCGACGGTCAGGCAGCAGCGCCCGGGGGCGATCTCGTCCAGGCTGTGGGCCAGCGACGCCAGCACCAGCGGATGGCGCACCAGCGGGCTGGACGTGGCGGGGAACAATCGGATGCGCCGCGTGGCCTGTGCCGCCAATGCCAGCGCCAGATAGGCGTCGCGGCCGCTGGACGGATGGTCGTGGATGCCGACGCCGTCGAAACCCGCAGCCTCACAGCGCGCCGCGAAGGCGGCGAGCTCAGGCAGCGGACGGCCGACTGGAATGCGGATCGCAACGCGCAGCTTTGACATTCGGCACTATCGTTCCACAACGAGTTCAAACCGCGTCATAGTGTCCAGATCGTCGCCGAACCAGGAGGTGATCGCCGCCTCGCGCTTGCCGACGAACACCGGCTGCCCCTCCTGCAACACCATCGGCATGTCATGCCCCGGCACCAGCAGCGTGTTCGCCCGCCTGCGCCACAGATCCCACATCGCGTCGATCGAGGCCTTGGTCACCGCCGGGTCGTACGTCATATCCGCACTGCGCGTCAGCAGCTCTGCACGGTTTTTGGCGGCGTCGCCGGTGAAGATCACGTCGTGCTCAGTGCCGGACAGCACGAAGATCATATGGCCGGGCGTATGGCCCGGCGCGTCGTACGCCACCATCCCCGGAATGATCGTATCGCCATGCCGGAACACGCGCAGTTGCTGCGATCCCTTCAGCTCGCGCACGTACAGCTCCGGCACCGGCGTGCGGCCCCAGGGCTCCTTCACCGCCCATTCGATTTCATCCGCGCCAAGCCAGATCATCGCCTTGTCGAACAGCACCCAGTTGATCGCGTGATCGTGGTGCGAATGGGTCAGGATGACATCGGTCACCTCGGACGGACCGAGCCCATGCCGTTGCAGGCCAGCGAGCAGGTTCGCGCGGTGACTGAACGTGCCGCAATCCACCAGCGCGACGCGGGCGGCGCCACGCAGCAGCACGATCGTGCTCCAGCCCAGGCCGCCGTGGCAGACCGACTTGCCGGGATAGCCCTGCACCAGAATGTCGAGCTGATAGTCTTGCGGTGTCATGGTGTCCCTCGGCATGCTGGGGTTACGGCACGAGGAAACCATAGCGATGATCCTGGTCACCAACAATGAAGGCACCGTCGGAGTGCCCACGACGGCGAAGCGGCTGGCGGACGGAGGCGAGGCGCTGGACGCGATCGAGGCGGGCATCAAGCTGATCGAGGCGGATCCCAGTGTGCGCACGGTTGGACGCGGCGGCTGGCCCAATCTGCTGGGTGAGGTGGAGCTGGATGCCTGCGTGATGCATGGCACGACGCTGCGTACTGGCGCGGTGGGGGCGTTGAAGGGGTATCTGCATCCGGTGAGCGTCGCGCGGGAGGTGATGCGGCGGCTGCCGCATGAGCTGCTGGTGGGCGAGGGGGCGGCGCGGTTTGCACGTGAGATCGGGGCGGAGACGACGGAGAATCTGATCCCGGATTCGAAACGTGTGTGGCAGGCGTGGTTCGAGGCTGAAGTAAGTGAGGTGGACAAGCGCGCCTGGCCCAATGTGCCGATGGCGGAGCTGTGCCGGCATGCGATCGATCCCGAGGTCGGGCGCGATACCACGGTGTTCCTGGCACAGGATTCTCGGGGGGATGTCTGTTCCGGGACCAGTACGTCGGGATGGGGGTGGAAGTATCCGGGGCGGTTGGGGGATTCGCCGATTATCGGTGCGGGGTCGTATGCGGATACGCGGTATGGCGCGGCGGCGTGCACGGGCGCGGGGG
>Ga0210386_10004521_pt1 | contig 11490 bp, 10 predicted proteins | sample IncBWH32OmetaG_FD_160091 | JGI IMG/M metagenome (GOLD analysis project Ga0210386, IMG submission 160091) | Forest soil microbial communities from Barre Woods Harvard Forest LTER site, Petersham, Massachusetts, United States - Inc-BW-H-32-O ... | reverse complement strand
TGCGATATTATCCGTGAAATGTTCCAGGCCGGCGAGCTGCAGTCCTTGCTTAAGGACAAGGGCATCGCGGTGAAGGAAAGCGCGGCTTAAGGCCACCGTTCGGCTGCTTCGCAATTCCAAATACGAAGAGCCCGGAATCCATATTCACTTTCGGCGCAGATCCACTTTCGAAATATGCCGTCGGTGAGTATGGATTCCGGGCTCGCTGTTTTCAGCGATGCAGAAGCAGTGACAGCTACCGCGAGTAATATTCGACGACGAGATGCGGCTCCATGACGACCGGGTAGGGCACGTCGGCCGGGCTCGGCACGCGCGCCAGTTTCGCCGTCTGCTTGGAGTGATCGACCTCGATATAGTCGGGCACGTCGCGCTCGCCGAGCGCATTGGCCTCGAGCACGAGCCCAAGCTGCTTCGACTTCTCGCGGACCTCGATCTCGTCGCCGACCTTGACCTTGTAGCTCGCGACGGTGACCCGCTTGCCGTTCACCTTGATGTGGCCGTGACTGATGAATTGGCGCGCGGCGAAAACCGTCGGCACCAGTTTGGCGCGATAGATCACGGTGTCGAGCCGGCGCTCCAGCAGGCCGATCATGTTGGCGCCGGTGTCGCCCTTGAGGCGGCGCGCCTCGTCATAGATGCCGTGGAATTGACGTTCCGACAGGTTGGCGTAGTAGCCCTTGAGCTTCTGCTTGGCGCGCAATTGCACGCCATAGTCCGACAGCTTGCCCTTGCGGCGCTGGCCGTGCTGGCCGGGGCCATATTCGCGTTTGTTCACGGGCGACTTCGGGCGGCCCCAGATATTCTGGCCCATCCGACGGTCGATCTTGTACTTCGCCTGGTGGCGCTTGGTCATTCGCGTCCTCGTTGATGTAAGTAATGTTTGAGGATCGCGCCCTCCTACTGTTCCAGGATTTTGCCCGGAACCGACAGGTCTGCGGCCGAAGCGCCGGCTCAAACCACGGGTCGCGAAACACTTACGCGGGCGTTTCCGCCCGCGCAGTGAGCGGCTTTTAGGGAAAAAGGCCGTTGCTGTCAAACGGCGTGGGGCCGGGCCGTGAACGATGCGGCCTAGGCCGTGGCCAAATGCTTCGCCCGCATGGGCTTCAGCACGGCAATGGCCAGTATCGCCGTCACGGCATCGAGCACCGCCACCACGATGAAAACGGCGGTCCAGCTTCCGGTTTGCTGCTTCAGGAAGGCCGCCGCAGGCCCGGCGAGAATCGAGCCGACGCCTTGGGCGATATAGAGGAAGCCGTAATTGGTCGCCGCATATTTCGGCCCGAACGTGTCGGTCAGCGTCGAGGGAAACAGCGAGAAGATTTCGCCCCAGCCGAAGAACACCAGGCCGCTCAGAACCACAAATAAGGCTGGCTGGTTGATATAGGCGAACAGGACCAGGATGGCGGCGCATTCGAGCGAGAAGGCGAGCGTCATTGTGGCCTCGCGGCCGATATGGTCCGACACCCAGCCAAAGAACGGCCGGGTCAATCCGTTGGTGACGCGCGACAGCGTCAGCGACAGCGGCAGCGCCGCCATGCCGAACACCAGCATATTGGCGACGCCGAAATCCTTGGCGAAGGGTCCGACATTGAAGACGACCATGAGGCCCGAGGTCGACATCATGCTCATCATGATGAAGAGCAGATAGAAAACCGGGCTTTTCAGCATTTCGCGCGGAGAATAACTGCGGCGCGACTGTGCAACGGCGGGGGCCGGCGCCGCGCTCGCGACCTGATAACCGTCGGGCGGCGTGCGCAGCCATTGCGCGGCGAGGACGCCGATGACGGCCTGGATCACGCCCCAAACGATAAAGGTCTGCGCATAACCCGAGCTCTTGATCATGCTGTCGATCGGGAAACTCGTGAAGAAAGCGCCGAAGCCGTAACCGGCGGCGGCAAGGCCGGTGGCGAGCCCGCGCCGGTCCGGAAACCAGCGCACCATGAGCCCGATAATGCCGACATAGATGATGCCGGTGCCGAATCCGCCGAGCACGCCATAGGTGAAATAGAGCGCCCACAGATTATCGACGTAGGCGGAGAGGACCCAGCTGGCGCCGGACAACAGCGCGCCCAAGGAGATCAGCAAGCGCGGGCCGAAGCGATCGACCAGATAGGCCTGAAACGGCGAGAACCAGGTTTGCAAAATGACCAGCAGCGAAATGGTCCATTGCAGCTCGGCCAAAGACGTGCCCAGTTTCTGATTGAGCGGGCCGGTGAACAGCGTCCACACATATTGTGGGCTCGAGATCGCCATCATGGCGATAACGCCGAGCACAAGCTGGCTCCAGCGGTTCGAAAGCGACGCCGTGCTTTCGGTCGTGATGGCGACTGTCATGGATCTTACTCCCCAGTTACTTCCCGCAGAAAAATCCTGCTCCCCGCAGAAAATCCGACAGGCTTCGATCGATTCGGAAGCGATCAATCAAAACCGACCCGGCTTTATTTGAACCCCGATCTTTTCAGATAAGTCCCGTCGCTATCAAGCCTGCGGTTGATGGCACGCACAGGTGCTTTCGGGGTGTAGGGTCGCAGGAACCGGATTGGAGTAAAGCCGATAATCGGGGCAGAAGCTGATCTGAGAATAGGCAGCGTTCAGTGCGCGGCGGATTTTTTGGTTTCGCTCAAAGCAATGCCAAAATGCCGCAGCGCTTTTTCCGGTGTCCGGCCGGAGGTGAAAAAGGCATGCGTCGAACCGGCGCCTTCTGCAGGCTCTTCATCGCCCAGAAGATTGACGACGCGCCGCGCGATGGCCGGCGCCGGATCCAGAAAGTTCACCGGCCACGGGCTGAGCTTTTGCAGCCGCGCGAGCAGCAGCGGGTAATGCGTGCAGGCCAGCACAACCGTGTCGGTGCGCGCGCCATCGTCGCGAAAGCACGGCGCGATCTCCTCGCGCAGTTCGTCGTCGCTTGCCGGCGTGCCGGACAGTTCGGCTTCGGCCAAGGCGGCAAGCTCTTTGGCGCCGACCAGCGTCACTTCGCAATCCTGCGCATAGTCGCGAATGAGCGCGCGGGTATATTCGCGCTTCACCGTCGCCTCGGTGCCGAGCACCGAGACGCGCCGGGTGCGCGACGAGGCGCAGGCCGGCTTGATGGCCGGCACGGTGCCGACAAAGGGCAGCGTGAAGGTCTTGCGCAGGTCCGGCAGCACGATCGTTGATGCGGTGTTGCAGGCGATGACGATCAGATCTGGCCGGTGCGTTTCGATGAGGTCGCCGATCAGGCCGACGACGCGTTCGACCAGCGCGGACGCCGTCAGGGCGCCGTAGGGGAAAGCCGCATCATCGGCGACGTAGAGGAAATCGGCGTCCGGGCGCACAGCGGCAATCTCACGATAAACCGTGAGGCCACCCAACCCGGAATCGAAAACCAGGATCGATTTACGTGTCGCCACTTTAAGCCCTCATGGCGTGACACATGCCATGAGCTGTTAGGGCTCCGCAATCGCGGATATCAGGCCGGGCCGCAGGTTAGGCCGAAAGTCAGGCCGTGAGACTTTCGACCAGCCGCGGCCCTTCCTTAGGGGTGGCGCTGATTTGTTCCTGCTGCTTAGGGCGATCGAGCACCGGCGTGACGAGCCCGCTCACCGCGGTGAAGGTGAGAATGAGGATCACCGCGAGATTGCCGTCATGGAATTTGGCGAAGGCCACGGCGCCCATCAGATAGGACCAGAACGGAAAGGCGATGGTCGAGACCACTGCGTTGGTGATCCAGGCGTCGCCGTCCTCGCGCACATACCAGCAGAACACCGGCGTGAAGATGAGGCCGGCGATCAGCGCCAGGACCGCGATCGACGTCACGGAGAATCCCGCCATGGTCGCGTTGTCGCCGCCGGCGATCATCGCCTGCGAGAGAATGGCGTTCACCAGCATCGAGAAGCCGAGGACTTCGGCCGGAACATATTTCACCGTACGCAGCAGATAATCGTCGCCGGGCACCGCCTCGGCCGTGGGCCTCGTCCGCGCCTGGGTCTGAAACATGCCGCCGAAATCGCCACCGCCGGTTTGCGCCGGTTCGGCGCCCGGCAAAGTCGGCTTGCGCACCAGGCGCCCCATGATCGTCTCCCGTCAAAAATCTGCTTTTGCTAGCGAAAGCCTATGTCAGGCGGGCGAGTCGAACAAGCGACAGTTCCCCGCCTGTTGACGATATTTGTTTCCGAAAATGCCTGCGGATGGAGCCGGCGGGGCGTCAGGCGCGGCCGAACACGCGTTTGAAGATCGTGTCGACATGGGCGAAATGGAAATCGAGATCGAAATTGGCGGCGAGCTCGTCCTCGCTCAGATATTTGCGCACGTCCGGATCGGCCTTGAGGAAGGCGAGGAAATCGCCTTCGCCGGCCCAGACCCGCATGGCGTTGCGCTGCACCAGGCGATAGGCGTCTTCGCGTGCGGCGCCCTTCTGCGTCAGCGCCAACAGCACGCGCTGCGAATGCACAAGCCCACCGAGAAGGTCGAGATTCTTTTTCATGGTCTCGGGATAGACGACGAGCTTGTCGATCACGCCGGAGAGGCGGGCGAGCGCAAAATCGAGCGTCACGGTGGCGTCCGGCCCGATCATGCGCTCGACCGACGAGTGTGAGATATCGCGCTCGTGCCACAGCGCGACATTCTCCAAAGCCGGCGTCACATAGGCGCGCACCATGCGCGCGAGCCCGACGAGATTTTCCGACAGCACCGGATTGCGCTTATGCGGCATTGCCGAGGAGCCTTTTTGCCCGGCGGAGAAGTACTCCTCGGCTTCCAGCACTTCGGTGCGCTGCAGATGACGGATCTCGATGGCAAGACGCTCGACCGACGATGCGACGACGCCAAGCGTTGCGAAATACATGGCGTGACGGTCGCGCGGAATGACCTGCGTCGAGACCGGCTCGACGGTGAGCCCCATCTTTTCCGCGACATAGGCTTCGACGCGCGGATCGACCTGGGCGAAAGTGCCGACCGCGCCGGATATCGCGCAGGTGGCAACTTCCTTGCGCGCCATCTCCAAGCGCGCTTTGGCGCGGGAGAATTCGGCGAAGGCGACCGCGAGCTTGAGCCCGAACGTGGTCGGCTCGGCATGGATGCCGTGCGAGCGGCCGATCGTCGGCGTCAATTTATATTCGCGCGCGCGCCGTTCCAGCGCCGTGAGCAGCGTCGCGACGTCGGCGATGAGAATGTCGGCCGCGCGCACCAGCTGCACATTCAGGCAAGTGTCAAGCACGTCCGACGAGGTCATGCCCTGATGAACGAAACGCGCTTCGGGCCCGACGATTTCAGCCAAGTGCGTGAGAAAGGCGATGACATCGTGCTTGGTCTCGCGCTCGATCTCGTCGATGCGGTCGATGTCGAATTCGGCGATTTTGCCCTTGTCCCAGATCTTCTTCGCCGCTTCCTTCGGGATCATGCCGAGCGCGGCCATGGCGTCGGCGGCATAAGCCTCGATCTCGAACCAGATGCGAAAGCGCGTCTGCGGCGTCCAGATCGCCGACATCTGCGGACGGGAATAGCGCAGAATGGTCACGCCGCTTCTCCCCGCGCCAGCGCGGCGGCACTGCGGATGGCTGAGATATTGGTGCGATAAGACTCCGGCGTGCGGTCTTTGAACACGGCGGAGCCGGCGACGAAAGCGTTGGCGCCGGCGCGCGCAGCTTCGGGCGCGATCTCCGGCGTGATGCCGCCGTCGATCTCGATGTCGATCGGGCGGCCGCCGGCGAGGTCGCGGATCATGGCGCGCAGATTGCGCACTTTCTCGAGCGATTCGGGAATGAATTTCTGGCCGCCGAAGCCGGGATTGACCGACATGACGAGCACGAGATCAACCATGCCGATCACCGGCTCGATGCTGACTTCGGGCGTGCCGGGATTGAGCGTGACGCCGACCTTCTTGCCCAGCGCGCGGACCGCCTGCAGCGAGCGGTGGATATGCGGGCCTGATTCGACATGCACGGTGATGATGTCGGCGCCGGCCTTGGCGAAGGCTTCGAGATAAGGATCGCACGGCGCGATCATCAGATGCACATCGAGCGGCTTCTTGGTGTAGGGCCGGATCGCTTTGACGATGTCCGGGCCGATCGAAATGTTCGGTACGAAATGGCCGTCCATGACGTCGACATGGATCCAGTCGGCGCCGGCCTGATCCACGGCGCGAACTTCCTCGCCGAGCTTGGCGAAATCGGCAGCGAGGATCGAGGGAGCGATGATGAGCGGGCGCGTCATGTCCTGGTCCAGAACAGCCGTTGCCGTTCGCCTAACACGCGGCACGGGCGCTGCGCAAACCACGCTGTTATTAACCGGCCAAACGGCGCAGAGCAGCCGCGGAGCCTCGGCAAGACTTGCCGGGCGGCGGCAAATTCGCGCTTCGGTGCGCCGGTACTTAATTCAAAAAGATTATTGTTTTCATGGCCTTAGCTGGCGGCCCGGCGCTTGCATCGCGGGTTCCGGCGGAAACGTCGCCGCCGGCGCCGCGAGCGGCGTGTCGCGTATCACGGAGTAGGCCATGTCAGCGTCAATTAATTCAACGAGCAATCCCTACGCTTACCTGCAGTCGCTCTGGCAGCAGGATTCGCAAGCCAGTAGCACGTCCACGCAGTCCAATCCGTTGTCGGCGCTGTTCGCGGCGCTCGGCCAAGGAAGTGGCAGCAGTTCATCGTCGTCCTCGACCGGCTCAACCGGTTCAACCGCATCATCGGCCGGCGGACCGCAATTCGGCCCGCAAATCCTGCAGGCGCTGTTCTCGCTGCAAGCCAATGCCGCGGGTGGGCAAGCGTCCGGCACGCCGGCCGGCAGTCTCGACGACTCCAGCGACTCCAGCGATTCAAGCGATGCGAGCGGCTCGACGCAGCAGGCGCAGCAAGGCGGGGGCCACCATCACCATCACGGCGGTGGCGGCGGGATCGAGAGCCTTCTGCAAATGCTGAATGCGTCGACCAGCGGCGCCACCACCCAGACCGCGGCGAACAGCAACGGCTCCTCGACCACCACCATCGATTACAGCGACGGTTCGAGTATTTCGATGACCACGGCGCCGGGCGGCACGTCGTCGTCGAACACATCGAGCGGTACCGGTACATCGGATAATTCCTCGACCGCCGGCACCGCGAACGTCGCCGGGAATAATCTCCTCGAACAATTGATCCAGATGCAGGCGCAATTGCTCAACACCACGACGCCGCAGAGCATCGCCACGGCCTAGCCGGTCACAAAATTCCATTCCGACCTTGATTGTGGCCGGAAAGAACAGAGATATCAGTGCGCGTCCCGATCACGTGAGACCGGGGCGCGGGCTCGGCATTTTGCATATCGCTTCGGATATCGCTCCCTGCCGCCGGGTCTTGTTGTCCGGCGGTGGAGGCTGGTGTGGCACGTACCGATGTCATTGTCTTGGGAGCCGGCATCGTCGGCACGTCGATCGCGACCTGTCTCGCCAAGAAGGGCCTTGCCGTCGCGCTGATCGACCGCGGCAGACCGGGCGAGGCGACGTCTTACGGCAATTCCGGCATCATCGAAGGCAATACGATCTTTCCGGCGGCGTTTCCGTCGGACTGGGGCGAACTGCTTCGCATCGCGCTCAAGCGCTCACCGCTTGCCAATTATCACCTCACGTTCCTGCCGCAGGTCGCGCCGTGGCTTTTGGCCTTCCGCGCCGCCTCGCAGCCTGAGCGCCTGATCGAAACCGCGCAGCTGATGCGGCCGCTGATGGCGCAGGCGGTGGCGGAGCACGAAACGCTTGCCGCGGAAGCAGGCGCCGCGCGCTATCTGCGCCGCACCGGCTGGCTCAAGCTTTACCGGACCGACACGTCCTTCGCCGGCGTCGCGGGCGAGCTCGAACTCGCGGCGAAATTTTCCATCGCCAATGTGCCGCTCGATGCCGATGCGGCGCTTGCGCTCGAACCGTCGCTGGCGCCGGTGTTTCGTCACGCCGTGCATTGGACCGGCGCGGTGAGCGTCAGCAATCCGCTGGCGCTGACCCGCGCCTATGCCGCGCGCTTCGCCGCGCTCGGCGGATTGAGCTTCAGCGGCGATGCGCGCACGCTTCACCGCAACGGCGCGAACTGGCGCGTCGACACGTCCGCCGGCGCGCTCGATGCCGGCAATGTCGTGGTCGCGCTTGGGCCGTGGATGAAAGACCTGCTCGATCCGCTCGGCGTGAAATTGCCGCTCGCCGTCAAGCGCGGCTATCACCGCCATTTCCGGGCCCGAGGTAATGGCGGACAAGACAATGCCGCGCTGAGCCGTCCGGTGCTCGATGCCGACAACGGTTATGTGCTGGCGCCGATGGAGCAGGGCATCAGGCTCACCACCGGCGCGGAATTCGCCGCCCGCGACGCCAAGCCGACGCCGGTGCAATTCGACCGCTTGATGCCGGCTGCGCGCGAATTGTTTCCGCTGGGTGAGCCGGTCGAAACGCAGCCGTGGATGGGCGCGCGTCCGTGCTTTGCCGATTCACGTCCGGTCATCGGCCCAGCACCTGGGCAGAGCGCGATGTGGCTTGCCGGTGGCCACGGCCATTGGGGATTGACGCTCGGAGCGGTGACTGGACGGCTGGTCACCGAAATGATCACCGGCGCGACGCCGTTCTGCGATCCGAAGCCTTACAGCGCCGCGCGGTTCATGCCGTAGTTCATGCCTTGGGCGGCGTCACTCGCTGATCGTCTTGACGACGCTATTTTCCGGCCGCGTGTTGTTGGTGGACGAGAACTTGTCCTGCGCTCTGACCATGTCGTCGTATTTTGAGATCGTCGTCACCTGCGCGTTCGGCACCATGTGGACGATCTTGTAGCCGTTAGCCTTGAGCTGCGCGAGCAGTTGCGGCATCGCTTCCGCCGTGCCCTTCTGGAAGTCGTGCATCAGCACGATACCCTTGCCGTTCTTTTCCAGTTTGGTCAGCACCGACTTGATGACGTCGTCCGGTTTGTGAATCTTGAAATCGAACGAGTCGATGTCGGTCGAGAACGTCGCAATGTTGCGCGTGCCGAGATAAGTGATCAGATCCGGCGGCTGCTGCAGATCGGGAAAACGGAAGAACGGCGCGATCGGTGTGCCGGCGGCCATCGTCACGGCGCTGACGCCCATTTCGATCTCTTGCTTCGCCTGTTCGATGTCCTTGGCGTAGGGGTTCTTCGCCAGATCCTTGTGCGACCAGGTGTGGCTGCCGACTGTCATGCCGGCGGCGACCAGCAGCTTGGTCAGGTCGGGGCGCCAGGTCGCATGCTCGCCGATCTCGAAGAATGTCGCCTTGAGGCAGTTGTCCTGGAGCGCCTTGAGCACCGCCGGCGTGTTCTCCGGCCACGGCCCGTCATCGAATGTCAGCACCACTTCCTTGTCGCGCAGGAAGTCATATTGCTTGAAATGCTCGGTGCCGAAGGCCGGACCGCCTGTGGTGTCGATCTGCACGACGCGGGAAAGGCCGAGCGCATTGGGATTGCTGCATTGCGAGGCAGAGGCTGGTGCGGCAGCCGGGGCTGGCGTCTGCGCAGCGACAGCGGCCGGTGCAGACGCCGGCGCATTCTGAGCGACAACCAGCGGCGCGGGCGACGCATCCGAAACCACCGGTCCGCGCGGTGCGGCCGTTGCGATGATCACGGGAGGCGTGCTCGTGCCTTTAGCCGACGAGATGAGATGCGTTGCAAGCGCGAGAAGGGAGGTGGGACCGGCCTCTTTCTGAGCCGTAACAACGCCAAATGCCGCGAGACCCAAGGTCATCAGCGCTGCGATGACAATCACGACAACGCGCATCGTTACCTCCGCCGCACATCCACAACAACAGGAGAGCTTTGCGAGTGAAAGCGCATTCCGTCAATGAGTCAACGGCAACCACCTTTCATTCAGGTAAAGCTCCGCATGACGACTCGTCTTGTAATGTATGTATCTGAAATGTGCGTGAAATTTGTAGTTTTAGCGACCAAATTGGTCCTGCCAGGACGGCATTGCGCCGGGCAACGATAGCGCCCGCGCAGAAAACACGCCGCGGGCGATGGCGCGTGCCGCGACATTGGCCGCAAGCGTGCCAATGGCCGTCAAACCGAGAGTTCCATCGGGCAGCGGCCGCCGTCCGGTCGCCGCCGCGAATACGACATCGCCGTCGAGCGGGCTATGCACAGGATAAATTGCGCGTGACAGGCCGGATTGCGCCATGACGGCGAGCCGCTTGGCCTGGGCCTTGGTTAAGGCCGCGTCAGTCGCGACGATGACAAGCGTGGTGTTTTCGCGCGGCGCACCCTTGGTGACCGGTTCCAAAGCCCGCGGCGGCAGTTGCGCGGGAAAGCCGCGGCCGCCGAACTCGCCGTCGACTTCAAAGGGCGCCGCCCAAAACCACGGCCCGTCGCCGATGAGGACGCTGCCGGCGGCATTCACCGCCGCGAGCGCGCCGACGGTGAAGCCGTCGCGGCTAAGCGCGGAGGCCGAGCCGATGCCGCCTTTGCAATTCACAGTCGTGGCGCCGGTGCCGGCGCCGACGCTGCCGAGTGTAAAGTCCTGCCCGGCGCTCGCCGCCGCGGCGTAGCCGAGTTCGCGATAGGGCGGAAACCGTCCCCAGTTCTTGTCGCCGGCACCGAGCAGATCGAACAGGATCGCCGCCGGCACGATCGGCACGCGGGCGGTGCGCACCACAAAGCCGCGGTTCTGCTCCTTCAGCCAGGCCTGCACGCCGGACGCGGCATCGAGCCCGAAGGCCGAGCCGCCGGACAGCGTGATGGCATCGATGCCTTCGACAGTCTGCGCCGGATCGAGCAGCGCGGTTTCCCGCGTGCCGGGCCCGCCGCCGCGCAGGTCGATCGAGGCGACCGCGGGCGCGTCGAAAATCACGGCGGTCGCGCCGGAGCCAAGGTGAGCGTCTTCGGCATGGCCGACACGGATTCCGGGGACATCGGTGATCAGATTGCGCATAGAGTATCTTAGCCTTTCTTCGCGGCCGTCGCCTCTGGATTGCTGCATTGCGCCCGCCTCGCGATGACGTGACCCGGCAGTGAGCGGCAACGGCCTTGCCAGCGCCATCTCTGCCGGTGCATTTCTGCGCCCATGAATGTCACCGTCGCCGCCGCGCTCCTCGCAGGCATGCTGAGCTTCCTGTCGCCCTGCGTGTTGCCGCTGGTGCCGCCTTATCTCATCTATCTCACCGGCACTTCGATCGAACGGCTGGCCGATGCCGAGCCGCAAACGCGGGTGAAGCGCGAGACCATCGCCGCGGCGCTCTTGTTCGTGCTCGGCTTCTCCACGGTCTTTGTCGCGCTCGGCGCCGGCGCCAGCGCCGTCGGCGCTTTGCTGCGTGCTTATTCGAGTGAGCTCGCGATCGTCGCCGGCATCGCCATCATCATCATGGGTTTGCACTTCCTCGGGCTGACGCCGATCGCTTGGCTGATGCGCGAGAAGCGGATGGAAATTGCCAAGCCTGTCGGCCTGTGGGGCGCCTACGCGATGGGACTCGCTTTCGCGCTCGGCTGGACGCCGTGCATCGGCCCGATCCTCGCCGCGATCCTCGCGGTCGCGGCCACCGAAGCGACCGTGGTCAAAGGCGCCGGC
>Ga0210386_10004520_pt1 | contig 11491 bp, 10 predicted proteins | sample IncBWH32OmetaG_FD_160091 | JGI IMG/M metagenome (GOLD analysis project Ga0210386, IMG submission 160091) | Forest soil microbial communities from Barre Woods Harvard Forest LTER site, Petersham, Massachusetts, United States - Inc-BW-H-32-O ... | reverse complement strand
TTTTATAACCGGTGGTAATTGATGTAGGTCTCCTATAAATAATACCTGTGCACCACCAAAAGGCAATTGATGCCTTCTTTTTATACTTCGTAAAATAGTATCAATGGCATCAACAGTGTGCGATGCAACCATACTTGTTTCATCTATAACAAGCAATTCCAGGTTGCGGAGCAAATTAAGTTTTTCCCTGTTATAGCGAATTTGAGACAACAGTGAATGACTGTTTACAGCATCGCCTGACACATCTTTTGAAGGAACAAAAGGGGCAAAAGGCAGTTGAAACAACGAATGAAGTGTTACCCCACCTGCATTAATAGCTGCCACACCGGTTGGCGCAGCAACCACCATTTTTTTATACGAGTGCTGGCGAAGATACCTTAAGAAAGTAGTTTTACCTGTTCCCGCTTTACCCGTAAGAAATATGTTGAGGTTTGTTTCGGTTACAAAACGGTAGGCAAGGTCGAATGATTCAGTATGCTTTATTTCCATAACGTGCTTCAGGATTCAAATATAACCAACATATCAGCTTCCGTATTTACTTATATACAAGCACATGACCAATAGCATGTTATTATTTGATGAAAGTCAGTTTTATACAATTCGTTTTTACTTAGTTTTGTTTCAGAATAATTAAATAACCCTAAATAAAAACATTATGAATACTAAAGCAGTAGCTACCGAATTAGAAAAATTACTGGCAGACGAGTTTGTATTATATACAAAAACACGCAACGCCCATTGGAACATTGAAGGCCCTGACTTTCATGCAATGCATTTGTTCTTTGAATCGCAATATGAACAACTGGATGAGATCATGGATAACGTGGCTGAACGTATTCGTACCATAGGCCATTACTCACCCGCTACCTTAAAAGAGTTTCTGGGTCTAACTCACCTGACCGAAAAAAGAGGCACGAAGAACAATAGCCAGAGTTATATAAAAGACCTGACAGAAGATCATGAAAGCATAATTGATTTTTTAAGAGAGAACATCGCTCCGTTTGCTGAAAAACATAAAGATTTTGGCTCAAGCGATTTTATTACAGGCTTGCTGGAAACACATGAAAAAATGGCCTGGATGCTTAAATCTCACTTAAAATAAAGAATGAACATCTTATTTATCTGCAGCCGGAATAAGCGGCGAAGCCTTACAGCTGAGGCTATTTATAAAGGTATGCAGGCACAGGACATTGTTGCAAAATCGGCAGGGACTGAACCCAGTGCTACTACAAAAATAACAGCTAAGCTTCTATTATGGGCCGATGTTATTTTTGTAATGGAAAAAGATCACATTCAACGAATGGCAGACAGATTTCCGCTTTATGTAATGGAAAAGGAAATTGTGATTCTGAATATTCCCGACGAATATGAATTTATGGACCCGGAATTAGTAGAAAGCATTAAAACACAGGTTGATGCCTGCCTGACAGAAATGAACAGGTAATGTAAATTGGCACAAATAAAAAAGGCCCTTGAATATTCGAGGGCCTTTTTTATTGAAGTAAATATTATTTAATTGATCGGTACTTTAATTACACGCTGAAATTCATTATTGCCAAAACGCACATAATAAATTCCTTTTGCGTATGATGAAACATTGAATGATGTTTCGGCAAGGTTTGACCCTGCTTTTATTTTCTTAACTATTAAAAGCTTACCCTGAACATCGTAAATATCGAAATCAGCATCGCCATTAATTGAAATGCCTTGTGCTTTAACATTCAGCATTGAACCAGACTGATATGCACTAAGTTCAATTTGCGGTGCGCTTACATCAGCTATACCTACAATACATTTCGGAATCTGGAAAGAAAATAATCTGGTTGCAACCTTTCCGCTGTTACTATACATATTAGTATGCCAAAAGGTTATTCCATCAATAGGGTCAACCGAGGTATGTGAATAATCGCCCCAACGGTGCCCGGTGCTTATAGTTTTAGCGCCTGTTGCTCCCGTTCCTTCAGCAAGGGTCATTTTGCCAAGCGTATCGCAAGCTGTTCTACCCGTATAGCGTGTACCCGGGTAAGTTGAAGTTTTATCAGATACAGAATAGCACAATCCAATGCTTCCATTCTGATCCATAGCTATTGAAGGGTTCCAGCGGTTAACACTATCGTTTGGAGCATATGTACCCTGTTGGTAAATACTCCATAGCTTACTGGTTGTATCCTGGCGTATTTCATACCATCTTACACCAGCTAATTCAGTACCTCCTGTAACACCAGGGGCTGTAGGTGTTTTACTAACATTTACAGGATAGCACATAACCGCTGCATTGTAATTACCCCACCTTAAATAAGGAATTCTATATGATATAAAGCCATCAAGTGCATCAAAATATCCGTTTTTACCAGGCTGGTCGATATCCTTTTCGGTTCCGCCTGAAAAATAAGAATCGAAGGGAGCAGTTGGTAATGTTTGATAAGCTGATAACGTTCCTGTTTGCGTAGCCCAGTTTATTGAAGCTTGCTCAATTACTAATTCATCAGTAAAACCTGCCCCCCAATTATCATCATTAAAAAACATAAGGTAATTTGGTGACCCGTATGGTGGCAAAGTTCCATCGGCATACATTGTCATAGGACAAAAAAAGCCTTCAGCGCCATTTGGGCTATCGTTAAACGGCATTACAATAAAACCGGCTGTAGTATCACCCACAAGCATTTTAGCTCTATCGTACACAGTAAGTTTATCATTACTGCAATTACATGTCTGGTAATATCCATCAGCCCAAATAGAATACTTAGGGTAATCAGTAAAATCTGTACTATCAGGACAGAAATAATAGACATAGAATTGTCCTGTTGGGTCGTTAGTTACCGAAACTGCCATCATAAGTGTATCAATAGCATCGCCATTAGTTCCGCAAGCAGCATTTTCCTGAAATTCGGTAATTATCCAACGATCCGCAAACTTATCATACATGGTAACCGGGTCACCGTCGTTGCAGGTAAATGCACCAAAAATTGCAGTAAGGCTGGTTGCAGCCAGTTTAGTAGTTCCGTTTTTATTATACACCGCATAGTTCGAATTAACCGTTTGTACGTAATAGTTTGAACCTATCATTCCATTGGGATCGAGTGGTACATAACCCTGCAGGCTGCTTTGACCATTAACTGAAACAATAGGAGCTTTGTTTGCAATGGTTCCTTCAGCTGTTTGAATAGCACCATCTTTGGTTTCAGCGTGTGGGTTGAATTTTTCATGATAATTCCTGGAAGGAGGAGTATGCTTATCTTTTGCCTCTATCGGACCCTCACTTATTTGTTTTGATGGGTGTTCCGCTGCATACTTAGATACCGGTTCAGTTATTCTGAATCTTGCACATTGCTTAAAGTACGAGCCATCGGCATGACGGACTACTTTTTGTGCAACTGCAAATGTAATAGTGCATAAGGCTGCACTCAAGAGTACTGTTTTTTTCATAATGGCTGTTTAATTAACATAAAGATATAAATCTATTCCAGTTTTTTTCAAATTTATCAATAATCACTATATAAATTCAAATGCCCCTGTTTACAGGGGCATTTGAATTTATAATAGTTCTTTAGTTAACAGGCACCTTAACTACGCGTTGAAAACTATCATTAGTAATACGTACAAAATAAATTCCTTTTGCAAGCGAAGCCACATCAAATGTTGTTTTCAATTCGCTTGAAGCAGCAATATTCTTACCGGTTAATCTCTTTCCGTTTAAATCAAAAAGTTCAACCATATAATTATCTGCTTGCGGAAGTTTCACCGCAGAAACATTCAGGACATTCCCTGATTGGTATGCAGACAATTCTGCTTGAGGTAGCTCTATATTACTTACCCCGGTAGTTACACATTTGGGTATCTGAAAAGAATAAATATGGCTTATTACTGCACTACCTGAAACACTTTTATTAGCGTACATACTTGTTCCCCAAAAGGTAATACCATCAATAGGATCCACAGAAAGGTGAGAATAATCGCCCCAACGAAGTGAAGTATTTGCAATTGAATTACCGGTAGCAGCGGTGCCTTCGGCTAGTGTCATTGTTCCCAATGCATCGCACGAAGTACGGCCGGTATAACGTAATCCAGGATAAACCGATATCGGATCACTTACTGTGTATTGCAAGCCTATACTTCCATTTTCATCCATTGCAATAGCAGGGCACCAACGACTAACATTGTCGCTTGGTGCATAGGTGCTTTGCTGATATATGCTCCAACTCTTTGTGGTTGTATCCTGACGTAATTCATACCACCTTACACCTGCGATAGGGCTCTTAGAAGTTGGATGAGTTCCGGAAACAACAACATTGCACATAACTGCAGAATTATAACTTCCCCATCTCATATAAGGAATACGATATGAGAAGAAACCATCACTTGCATCTAAGCTTTCGTAGTTCTTACTCGAAGGTTGGTCAATGTCGTGACGATATAATGAGTTGGAGTTATCATTCGGGAAAAGAGAATTGAATGAAGTAGTGGTTAAGGTTTGGGCTAACGCTATACTACCGGTCTTAGATGTCCAGTTAACCGATACTGAGAAAACCCTGATAGCATTTGTTGTTGCACAACTTCCTCCCCAATTAGGATCCTGAAAATCGAACATATAACATGGTGAGCCGTAAGGTGGTAATGTACCATCAGCCATTAAGGTCATTGGGCAATAAAATCCGCCGCCGCAGTTACTGTTAAATGGGCTATCTGTGTAACTAATTTTAATAAATCCTGCAGTTTTAACTCCAGCCAGCATACTTGTTCTGTCATATACTACTACATAATCATTCGGTGAGCAATTGCATGTTTCATAGTAACCATCAGCCCAAATGGTATATTTAGGATAATCAGATGTTTCAGTATTATCGTAACAGAAATAATATAAATAGAACTTACCTGTCGGGTCATTAGTTTCAGAAACGGCAAACATCATAGTGTCTATATTATTGCCTGAGCCGGGTTGAAATTCAGTAAGTATCCAACGGTCAGCAAACTTATCGTACATGGTTACAGGGTCTCCTTCGTCAGAAGTAAATTTACCGAAAAGATTTGCCAGATCAGTTTCAGCAAGTTTTGCTGTTCCATTCTTATTCCATACGGCATAAGTAGAGTTAATAGTTTGAACGTAGTAATTTGAACCAATCATACCATTTGGGTCAAGGGGAACATATCCCTGACCTTTGGCACCATCAAAACTTACAATTGGGGCTTTATTTTCCATAGTGCCTGCTTCAGTCTGAAGCGCCCCATCAGTAGTACACGCATTGGGATTTGCGCCTTCATGAACTGGTCTTGAAGAAGTCTCACGGTCATCAACTACTTTGGGAGTAGCAAAATGGGTAACACCCGGATGCTTTTGTGCCATTTGCCATATGGGCTCGGTTTCGCGGAACCGCACACATTGCTTGTAATAAGACCCATCCGGATTGTGTTTTTCCGTAGACACTGACTGAGCCGACACGAATGCTGTCGCTAACATTCCTGGGCATAGTAATAGTAATTTTTTCATTATTCAGGGAGATTAATTAAAGTAAATATACTCAACAATCGCCCTTTTTCCAAATTAATGGAGCGTTTTTTACGTTAAGAAACAGTTATTTATCTTCAGTTTCCCTGAGATGCCTCTGTTCTAAAGCGATTCCACCTAAACCGATTAAGAAGAGTTTTTTATTTTCAGGGTTCAATACAAACCACTACTACACCATACTGATATGGTAATGTGAATAGAACAGTATAATCACCAGTAAACCAGCAAGTATGCGGTAGTATCCAAATGCCTTAAAACCATATTTGGTTAAAAAACTTATCAAGCCTTTTATGGCAACAATTGCTACTATAAAAGCAATAATATTTCCTATCAGCAGAAGCTTTACATCCTCACGATGAAAAATATGTTCCTTATGATAGAATTCAAATACTTTGTAGCATGTAGCCGCAAACATGGTAGGAACCGCTAGAAAAAATGAAAATTCTATAGCAGTTTTACGGTTAAGCTTTTGGCTTAAGCCCCCTATTATGGTTGCAGCCGAGCGTGATACTCCCGGAATCATAGATATTACCTGGAAGAAACCTATTTTTAATGCCATTAGATTCGTAATTTCTTTATCCTCGCCATTCTCTGTTTTAGCAAACCATTTGTCTACAAACAACAGTATTATTCCGCCAATCAGCAAACTAAAGCCCACTACTAATACATTGCCAAGCATTCTGTCAATCAACTTATTACATGCCAATCCAATAACCGCTGCAGGTAAAAAAGCTATAAGCAGCTTAACATAGAAATTAAAACTTTGCAGGAACCGTTTCCAATACAGGACCAGAACCGATAAAATAGCGCCGAATTGAATAGCAACTGTAAACGCTTTTGTAAAAGGATCATCTGCAATGCCCATAAAGGATGACACTATAATCATATGACCTGTAGATGAGATGGGAAGGAATTCTGTGATACCCTCAACAATACCCAGAATAATAGCCTGAATTAAGTTCATACGCGGTTTTAGTTATTCGGGGCAAAGCTAAAAATAAAGGCTTTACTGCTGTATTACCTCTATTGCCTCAATAACCAGATAGCACGTATACACCAGCAGTAGTGCTGCGTATATGAAAAGACCTATCATTTGTTTCGTCTTCATGTTTGACGTGTGTTTAATCTGATACGACAAATATACTACTTTATACGACAAAAGACAATAGCGTAAGTTTAATTGGTTATGAACATTTTTTTCAACATTTCATACATAAACGCTGTTATATATCGTTTTATTATAAGTGATTATTAGCTTACATTTGTATTAAATAATACCCCAATATGAAACGTACAGTACTTCTACTATTTCCTTTATTAGCAATAGTTTCAGCCCCTAAGGCGCAAACATTTAAGGTGGGTGCATTGGCCGGGGTAGCCATTACCGATGTTTCGGGTATGGACCAGATAGACTATGATAATGATTTCTACAAATTTGGCTTTACTGCAGGTGGTTTTGTTAACACAAAATTAACACCAAAGAGCTCCATGCAACTTGAAATCACGTATACGCAAAGGGGAAGTCAGCAGCCACCCGATAGTACACATATGAATGCCTATTACACTCTCATATTAAACTATATTGATATTAACTTAATATGGAAAAGACAACTACACCTTGGCATCAACAAAAAACAAACCGATAAATGGGGGTTTGAAGCCGGTGCTACTTTTGGCACACTTGTTTATTCAAATTTCACTGCCCAGAGTATAGAATATTCTGTTACCGGTTTAAGTAATTTTGAGCTTAGCGCTATGGTTGGACTTTATTACAACTTCTCACCTAAATTCTATTTTTCAGGTACATACAGTAATTCAATTATACCGGTTATCGGACGCAACGGCGGCCTCGGTTTGTATAGCCTCAACTACGGAGCCTGGAATGCTGGCTGTAACCTTGCCTTCCAGCTTACATTTGGGTATGCCTTTAATGGCGCTTCAGAGCCGGAAAGCAATTCAAGTACACCTCCTCCGCCTGCACCAAGTGGTGGTAACTAAATAAACGTTTTTTATTGAGCCCTGCCATTTTTGGCATTACATTTGTTGCAAAGTCAGTTTATGCAAAAGGTGGAGACAAAAGAGTGGTTTAAGTGCTGGTTCGATTCACCGTATTATGAACTACTGTATAAGGACCGCGACCAGGCCGAAGCCGATCTCTTTATAAACAACCTGGTAAAATTCCTTCAACCTAAGCCCGGTAGCTTTATGCTCGACCTGGCTTGTGGTAAAGGCAGACATGCCATATCACTGGGCAAATCAGGATTCAATGTTACCGGGCTCGATATTTCACAAAAGAACATTCACGCGGCCGAAAAATATACTGCTAAAAATCTTTCGTTCTATATACATGATATGCGCAAGCCTTATATGGCGAATTACTACGATTATGTTTTTAATTTGTTTACCAGCATAGGGTATTTTGAAAATGAACGTGAGAACGATGCTGTTTTTACAAATGTGCACCATGCCCTGAAACCTGATGGAGTGTTTATACTCGACTTTGTAAATGTGCATAAAGCCGCACAATGCCTGTCGCACTACGATGAAAAAGAAACCGAAGGAATCAAATTTCAGGTTAGCAAAAAAATAGAGAACGGTTTTTTGGTGAAAGATATTCATGTGATCGATGGGGCAAAACAATTTCATTTTGAAGAAAAAGTGCATATGTTTACTGAACCATTATTAAAGCAAACACTTGAAAGGCATGGTTTGCAAGTGGTAAATATTTTCGGCGATTATAACCTCAATGCATTTAACCTTGAACAATCAGACCGTTTTATTTTAATCAGCAAAAAGAAATAATGACACTACTTTACTTTATACTTTTTGCAGCTGTTTTTGCAGGAGGTTTTACTTTTACACTTATTACCATTCCGCCAAAGGCATTAAAACTTTTACTGGCATTTACAGGCTCATTGCTTTTTTCAATTGCGGTGCTCGACCTTATACCCGAGGTTTACAGCAGCTTAAAAAAAACAGCAGGTATTTATATTTTGGCCGGTTTCTTTTTTCAAATAGTTCTGGAATTCTTTTCGCATGGTATTGAACACGGGCACACCCATCATCACGAATCGAAGACCTTTATACCCATGATGCTTGTCAGTCTTTCATTGCATTCTTTACTTGAGGGGATGGCCGTAAGTTATCATCCCGGTGGCACCAGCAGCCTTGTTGATAGCGGGCTGTACATTGGCATACTGCTGCACCACATACCCATTGCCATTGCGCTTATGGCCATACTTACCGAAGTATATCCCGGCCGTAAAATACAGCAACTTATTCCGCTTGCCATATTTGCATGCATGTCGCCTTTAGGTATGTTTTTAGGCGCACATGCGGGTCTTATGATTAACCTGCCCGGCGGACAGTTTTTACTGAACATTACCACGGGTATTGTTACCGGCATACTGTTACATATATCCACCACCATATTGTTCGAAAGCAGCGAAGACCATCGCTTTAATCTGCTTAAATTTATTACCGTGCTTTTTGGGGCATTGCTAACCATGTTTATTATTCTGTAAAATGACGGAAGAGTTTCTGCATTATATATGGAAACACACTTTATTCGACCGTTCGAAATTAAAGACCACGGAAGGCAAGGCAATTGAAATTGTTCAGATCGGTTTACATAATCACGATTCAGGTCCCGACTTTTTTAATGCCAAACTGAAAATAGGCGATACACTTTGGGCAGGTAATATTGAGGTACACATTAAATCATCGGACTGGAATGCACACAAACACCAATTTGATAAAGCATATAAAAATGTAATACTTCATGTGGTATGGGAAAATGATATTGAAATTTCCCTGCCTGGCGGATATGCAGTACAGGCGCTTGAATTGAAAAAACTGGTTCCCTTATCACTACTCACCAAATACGAGGATCTGAAAAACTCGGCCAAACGTATTCCCTGCGAAAGTGATATTCACAAAGTAAATGAATTGGTATGGCATGCCTGGTTCGACAGGTTAATTGCGGAGAGGCTGGAACGAAAAACCAATACCATTGACTTAAAATTAAAAGCAACTGTTAACGACTGGGAAGAAACATTTTACCAGACCTTATTACGCAACCTTGGTAATCCGATAAACACAGAGCCATTTGAAAGACTTGGCCGTGCATTACCTTACAAAATAATAGCCAGGCACAGGCCAAATGAGTTTGAAATTGAAGCACTGCTTTTAGGTCAGGCAGGTATGCTCGAAGGAAAATTTAAAGACGAATATGCACAGAAACTGCAGAAGGAATATAAATACTTACAAAGTAAATATAGCCTTACCCCTATCTCTAAAGCTGAATGGAAATTTATGCGTATTCGTCCACCTCATTTCCCAACGTTCCGTTTGGCACAGCTGGCAGCTATGCTAACCAAACATGCCAGGCTTTTCAGGCTTCTTACTGAATCAGAAAAAATTGAAGACATTGTAAAACTATTTTCAGTTCCGCCTTCTGAGTACTGGCTTACACATTATACTTTCGATAAGGCTTCTAAAAAAGCCACAGGCATTATGGGTAAACCCATGATAGAAATGCTGATAATTAATGCCATTGTGCCCTTATTGTTTTTATATGGGAAGAACACCGGAAATGAATTGATGATTGATAAAGCATTTGAGTTTTTGCATGAACTGAAACCGGAAAGCGATAGTATTATAAAAAATTGGGGCTCACTGAAAATAAATGCACACGATGCCTATGAAACTCAGGCCTTATTGCAATTAAAAAATGAATATTGCGACAAACGCCGCTGTGTGCAATGTGCCATAGGGCATAATTTACTAAAGGTAAATAGCAGCATTAAGCAGGAAGTTTCGTAAATTTGCAAGAAGCGCTCAAAAAATGTTTCCGGGAATAATAATAGATATAGTAAGCTGGTTCGAACAAAAGGCCTTTGGTGTATGCACCTGGCTGGGCTTAAAGTTGGGCATGAAAAGCACCACCATAAGGCTTTACTTTATTTACCTGTCGTTCTTCACATTCGGTTCGCCAATCATTATCTATTTTATACTGGCCTTTCTGCTCGAAAACAAAAAATACTTTTCACGCTCTTCGGTAAACCAACCGCGCAGGCGCACCTGGGATCTTTAGGATATTTGCAAAATGCACGACCTCACCCCGACCCTCTCCTGAAAGGCGAGGGAGAAATACATTTGAGTTTTTTAGAAATAGTTAAAAGGTGGGCGCGGATTAGTCCCGAGTGCTCGGGAGCGAGTGGTGCGGAAAAGTAGCCCCAAATAAACATTACTCAAGTTTAAATAGCTAATAAACAAACTCTGTTTGTATCTAATTCCGCACCTTTGCAATTCTAAAACCATTTGTTATTACTTTAGTGTTCTATGAATAAAAAAATATTAATTACAGGTTCAAATGGCCTGTTGGGCCAGAAATTGGTGTACAGGCTGCTGAACCAGCCGGGGGTTACTATTATAGCTTCATCAAAGGGGCCTAACCGTTTGCTGAAGCAGGATGGGTATACATACCTTTCGCTCGATATTACCGACGCAAATGCGGTTGATAGCGCCATTGCGCAATTTCAACCCGATGTGGTTATAAACACCGCCGCCATGACCAATGTAGATGCTTGCGAAACGGCTGTAGACGAATGCCATAAAATGAATGTGTATGCAGTGCAGTATATTGTAAATGCATTAAAAAAACAATCGAACAACCCGCAACTTATTCACCTTTCTACCGACTTTATTTTTGATGGTAATAATGGACCATACAAAGAAACAGATTTCCCCTATCCTCCAAAATCGGTTTATTCTGAATCGAAGTTTGAATCGGAAAAGGTTGTAAAAGAATCAGGTATCCGCTGGACCATATTACGTACTGTATTGGTTTATGGTGTGGTAGATAATATGAGCCGCAGTAACATTGTTCTGTGGGCGAAAGATTCATTATCGAATGCTAAAAAAATAAATGTTGTAGACGATCAGTTCCGCACACCCACACTTGCCGAAGACCTGGCAGAAGGATGT
>Ga0210386_10004519_pt1 | contig 11491 bp, 23 predicted proteins | sample IncBWH32OmetaG_FD_160091 | JGI IMG/M metagenome (GOLD analysis project Ga0210386, IMG submission 160091) | Forest soil microbial communities from Barre Woods Harvard Forest LTER site, Petersham, Massachusetts, United States - Inc-BW-H-32-O ... | reverse complement strand
ATGGATGCAACCCCTGTGAGGCACAGTAGCCTATCATTTTCGTGAAGGTTGACTTCCCGGCGCCTGGCCTGCCAGTAATAATAGCACGGTAGTTCTGGCGCATCAGGTCAGGGATGATGATCGGACTGCCTTCGCCGCGTTCCTCCATCTCCATCAACTCTTTCACCGTGACGGCCTTCTGTGTGATGTCACTGCTACCCAGACTGGTGAGGGTGCGGATAAGCTGATCCGATACCTCGAACGGATCCACGCCTTCAGCCACATCGCCCAGCCCTTGTTGCGCTGCCTTCATCACGTCACGAGCGATCTTGCATCGTTCGACGGCCTTAGCGTACTGATAAACCGCAGTTAACGTGGGAACTTGGCCGATGAATTTCACCAGAAGTGGACCCACTGAGTCGTCAGCAATACCCTGGTCGGCCATCTTCGATACTACCGTCACTGCGTCAATGGGTTCGCCATGCTCATATAAGTCCTGTATAGCAGCGAAGATACTGCCGTTCAACGGGCGATAGAAGTCGCCGGGAGTCAGGATCTCTAAAGCGGGTTCACATGCCTCCCGTTTGAGCAGGCAACAGCCCAGGACGGATTCCTCCGCGGCTAGATCGTGTGGAATGGTCAGTGATGGCATCGGCAGAATCCTCTGATTGGTGCTTAATTTCAATTCTCAGGCTCTCTAGGGTCACTTCTGGTATCGAGATACCATCGAGGGCATTTTCGGGGCTTAGAACGGATTCTAGCGGCCCTTCAAAGTTGGGGCAAGCAGCGGTGCTGGTGCAGTTTGAGCAGCAGACCCTCCTACCACCGGGATATTCAGGTACGAATCCGCAGGTCCAGCACTGTTTTACTAGCCCACATTCGATCTCCATAGCTATGATATGCGCTTGCATGTTATCCCATCCAGGGAAAAGCCACTGATGGGTGCTGTGGTTGTGGATAATCCGTGAATCCTTCGCGAAAAGGATGATACCATACTCCATTCTCTTCGAAGTCGGCCACCAATTTATTGTAGACAGACTGCGTTAACAACCTGTAATCCCAGGTCAGGGCATTCCAGTCGTTTGTCCAGTCTTTCTCGGCTAGCGCTGGCTGAACATCAGGGTTGAACTGCGACCAGTTTTTCAGCAGGCCCGTAACGGTAAAAGTTAGATCAGGCCACCTAGTTTTATAGAGATCCGCCCTGATCATAATCTCGTCGGGAGTCGGAGCCGGGTCCATCTCTTTCAGAATCTTCGTCATCTTACGGACTGGCCCTAGCTCGAAGTCGTTGTTCTCGGTCCAGTCGATGCCAGCTACCTCACAGAGAGTTTCAAAGATGAGATCGCGACGCTTTGCGTCAACATGATTCTTTTTACTTTCTTTAATACAATTAGTATAGGGGGCGGAATCTGTCGCAGATTTCCTATTTGCCTGTCGCAGATTTCCTATTTCATCTGTCGCAGATTTCCTATTTCCGTCAAGCAATCGGTAGACTGGGTGCTTCTTCCCAACCCCTGTTTCGACTATCTCTAGGTAGCCATCATCAACCATCTGCTTCACGGCAGAGCGAACGGTTCTCGTAGAACACTTCGCCTTTACCGCGATGGTTTCTTGGTTAGCCCACAGTAGGTGATCGTTGCCCTCGTTGGCCCATGAAGCCAGGACAAGATGAATGACGCGCTCGGTACCGGTGTATGGTGAGTGGTCTAACACCCATCCAGATTCCTTGAAGCTCAATTGCATATCTCCAGTGCTAGTTTCATATCATCAGGAATTTTGTGCGCCTCGCTTTTCTGATTTTGAGATGGAAACTCTTTTTCGATGGCGATTGCTTCAGCCAGTTCGGCTTCTTCCCTAGAAGTGAAGTCTTCTAGGGTGATACTGACTACGCTGTTCCACCAGGCAGCCTTTCTAGAATGGCTTGTGCAGCGGTCTGCAAAGTTACTTGTAACCCCTACATATAGAAGGTTACAATCATGGTCATAGTGCTTATAGACAATGTGTTGGTATGGCAACTCATTGGAATGATTACTCATACTACTCGCCCTTCAATAGCCAGGTTTCTCGCCACGTCAGTTCTTCACCCCGCTCGCGCTTCTCGCGTGCCTTGTCGGCCTCTTCGTCCAGTTTCTTAGAGTGGACGCTATGCTCTGGCCTTTTGAAATTTACGCTGCCATATTTGCCTGTCAAATTGGTGACCCTCCGTTTTTCTCGTTGATGTATCTCCAGAAGACTAGTAATGCTATCAAGAATATGATGAGTACGATAGTCATTGGCCGTTATTCATCCTCGCTATCTTTCTTGACGTTGCGTTTCAATATCTTCGTAGTCAACCAGTCGGGCGGAAAGCTACGAAACTCCTTCGTCTGAGCCTGGCCGGACACGGGGCCACCAATCACGGTAACGTGCGACAATACATCATCAATCAAACGAAACGATTCTATAACAAACTCGCCAGCTACATCTTTGATGCCACACCGGTCACCAGCTTTCCAGCCGTTCCACTCATAGATTTTTATGATTCCCATAGCCATCATCTGTGCTTCAACAGCAGCAGCAGACTTAGCATCAGCTTTCGGTGACAACTTCATTCCTTTCGAGGCTGGATAACATTCGCACGGCGGTCCGTTGACCTTCATCAAGGAGCATCGTCCACATGGCATCTTCTTCGTCTTTTTTCGGGTGCGGGACAATCGGACGTACTCCCCTCATGCGGATCTTCTCAATCGTTTCGTGGATTGCATCAGCGATTGCTACAGCATAGATCATACGCAATGCTGACTCTATCGTAATCGGATGATGCCCAGGCCACTGTGGGTGAGCGTGCAGCCGCAACATGGCGTCGATCATCTTACCTGGCTGATCTATGTCTTCACGGCGAGGGAAGAACCACTCCGTGGTACCCTGTTCGTCATCATAGTACATGCCGAACTGTTCTCCGTCATAGGTAACGTCAGCAGCCCACTCCTGTATATCGTGAATCTCCCCTCGTTTCATAGCGGACATTATAGCAGGTCAGCGGCCTAATGTCAAGCAGCTTCTGAAATCTTGTTCCGAACGCTTGACTTTCCCAGGTCAATATGTTAAAGTACCGACGTTGCTAGTAACTCATGGGAGATTGTGAAGGAAGGCGACTACCGGGGTGGACTCGGGTGGAGGTTGCTGGCGTTCGACTGGGTTGTCGCTCGCACTCTAACAGAATCTAAATCTAACAGAAAAGGAGGCAACAGTCAAGATGTGGAAGGAATATACGAAGGAATACACATGGGATGACGTGTCTACTGCGCGAGACGAAGGATACTCTGACGGCCATGAAGATGGCTATGAAAAGGGATACTCTATGGGTTACGCCGAGGGTTACGACGATGGCGCCGCTGCCGGTGAGTTCAGTTAAGGAGGAATAGATTAAATATGGATAGTAACCATTTGGTTGCGAAGATCGTCGGTGGCGTGCTTGCGTTCATCGTGCTGGTCGGCGTGATCTCGTTCGTAGGTTGGGATGTGGGCTGGTGGTTCAGCAATCAGAACGTGAACCGTCAGGCGCTTCAGTTCCAACACAGCTATGGTACGCAGAGCGCGTACATTGAAGAGGTAAACCAGGAGATCAACGAGTTTAACGCGTTGCAGACGCAGATCGTTGACCCTTCTACGGCGCCCGCAGAGAAGAACGCGCTAGTTGCACAACAGCAGGCAATCGTGAACCAAGCGTGCGGCCAGGTTGGCGAGATTAGCATCACCATTCCAACCAATGAAAAGTCTTGGGCTAACCAATACTGTTCGTAAAAGAAAGGATTACAGTTGCGATTTAACAGGAGCAAGATTGCGAAGTATGCGTCAGTAGCAGGAGTCGGAGCAGTCCTGGCAGTGGGTATTCCCATTGTGTCGGGTGCAGATTCGATTTCAGCTATTGTGAATGATCAGATCACGTCTGGTCGTGCGTTGACGCAGCTTCAACAGGCACAACCATCGCCAACGTTCAAGTGGAGTCAGGAACGTGAGTCTCTGATTGATATTGAACGTATGCAGGCCAACTCCACGCAGACGACCAGCTTTGGTTTTAACCAGGGTGACGCAACTCCCGTGTGGTCCTGTCCTAGCATCGGGGTGCCGATTGCGGCAGATACGGAACTGACCAACCCCGATCAGGTCTACAACCCTGGTGACGTATACAACGGTCAGGACAACGTGCTTCCACAGGTTGACCCAACTGGTATCTACCAGGGCACCACCACTGGCACCTATGTTGTGTGCGTGGCACCTAACGGCACCACCTACCTTCAATATTGGGAGGGCTTTGTTGATGCCGTAACTGGTGCGGCCACATTCAACACTGCCACCAACTCTATCAGCCTTGTCGGACCTTCAACGATTAACGTGAAGACCAGAGTGGGCACTGACAACAGCAGTCATCTGAAGAAGGGAAAGAAGTAGTCCGTGGCAACATACCGATACCCCACAACGGTTCGTAACTGCACCGGATCTCCCATCACGGAGTATGTGGTGGAGACTGAAAACGGTAATCTGGCAGACTTGCTAGCAGCGGCGAGCGATTGGGTGAGAGATCATCCGAATGACTACGTTGCTGATATTAGCAAGATTACCTGCGCTGGAGAAGGCGAAACCTACTTCCCAGATTACCTGTCGCTTATCGTTCACACTTCCAACCCTGGTAAGTCAGATCGCGTAACTTATCGTTAGGCCGATTTTTCCGGCGAAAAACGAAAGTCTCGCATTCGAACATTAGTTCAGGTATTAAGCCTTGACAAGTGTTCAGAAGTGTGATATAGTGAAGTCATAGGCTCCCCGGAGGGGGTTTCGGAGGAACAGCACACCTAGATACGCAGTTCGGCTCGTCGCAATTCTAGGGTGAAGCGGATCGAAACGTGAGATCCGCCATTCAGGAGTAATATGCCCAAAACGCCAAGCTATTCGCTAGAAACGGCGATGGCCGATATTGATAAGGAGTATGGAACCGGTGCCATTTTTCGTATGGGCGAAGATCCAGATTTCGGCATAGATTGTGTATCGACTGGAATCTTACCTCTCGATATTGCGCTTGGCAAACGTGGCGGATTACCGTTAGGCCGTTTTACGGAAATCTACGGTCCACAGGGATCAGGCAAAACAACCATCGTGCTTTCCGCGATTGCCCTAGCGCAGGCTAAGGGCAACACCTGTGCCTTCATCGACGCAGAACACGCCATTGATCCAACCTATGCCGCAGCGATTGGTGTCAACGTAGATGAGTTGCTTATTGCCCAGCCGGATACCGGCGAAGAGGCGTTTACGGCTATTGAGAAGCTAGCTAGAACCGGCGAAGTGTCGATCATCGGTGTTGACTCGGTGGCGGCTCTTTTGCCAAGATCCATGATTGAAGGCAACTATGGTGAAGCATTTGTCGGGATGCACCCTAAATTTATGTCTCAGTCGCTAGGAAAGCTGAAGGGCGTTGCATCAGGCGGCTCTACCGCTATAGTCTTCATCAACCAGTTGCGTGAATCCATCGGCAAGCAGTTTGGTTCGCCAGAATACACCCCAGGTGGGAAAGCGCTAGGTTACTATTCTAGTGTGCGCCTAGATGTCAGACGCATCGAAACCCTCAAAGATAGCGATGGGGCGTTCGCTAATCGCACTAGAGTCAAAGTTGTGAAAAACAAGGTTGGTATACCATACAAAATGTGCGAGTTCGATCTTGAATACGGTGTGGGTATCCCGAGGGAGGGGTGTTTGATAGACTTAGGCATTACCTATGGCCTCGTAATACAGAACGGTTCATGGTTCGCTACCGCAGACGGAGAGAAGCTCGGTCAGGGCCGCAGTAATGCCATGCACGCTCTATTCGAAAACACTCAACTGGCAACAGAGCTAGAAGGCAACATACGAGAGGCAGCGTTCGGTGAAGGTTCCTGATTTCATTCCCACAGTAAAATCTCCGAGAGGCAAGGGGCCTCGAACAAAGAAAAAGATGCGCGCCAAGAAAGAAGCGCAGCTATGGGAAGCCATACTAGATGGTTATCAGGCCGAGACTAGCGCCATACACAACCAGAAGAAGCACGATGACGACTGAGCGCATATCCGCAGCAGATCAAGTCCTACATGCAATTCGTGTCTACAGCGAACGTCCATATGGACCCACGCGCCGAGAGATACAAGGAATCACCGGATTGCCGCTAGGGACGATTCAGGAGGTAGTGAAGAGGCTTGCAGACGAAGGCAAGATCCACTACGTCGAAAAGGTCGCACGATCAATAAGGATCAAGGAATGATCGACATAGCAGAACGTTGTCACATTATATCGGCATGGCCGGATGCTCAGTCGCGTGACGAATGGGTACAGTCCCGCACAAAGGGACTAGGTGGTTCGGATATCGGTTCCATTCTTGGCGTGAATAAGTACAAGAGTGCCTTAGAGGTATGGGTTGAGAAGACTGGGGCCGTCAAGGCTGAAGAGATTGACAATGAGGCTATTCGCTGGGGCAATCGACTAGAGCGTCCAGTAGCTGAAGAGTTTGCACACCGTCAGAACCTCGCTGTAGTGTCGTGGCCGGTAACGTTACGCATGAAGTTACACGAATGGGCTATTGCTAACTTGGACTTTCTGATCGTAGAACCAAGCGACAGATTCCCAGCGGGTCAAGTGACAGACTGGGAAACGACAGAAGTACCACCCGGTATCGCCGCCATTCTTGAAATCAAAACATCTGGTATTGGTTCTTACGGCAAGCCGGAAGAATGGGGAGATGATGACAATCCGACTTACCCGATATCCTACGAGTATCAATGTAGGCACTACTCTAATGTTTCTGGAATCAGGGAAGTCTACCTTGTTGCTCTCGTCGCGGGGCGGGGACTCACTATTCGTAAGCTACCCGTGGACGCCGAACTATCTAACTATCTCTTCTTACGGGCTGAACATTTCTGGACTGACTGTGTTCTCGCGGAAAATCCCCCCACCCCCGACCACACCGACAGCGCCGCGGAAGTCCTTAAAACGTTATACCCCAAGCCGGTGGAGGAAAAGGAGTACGAAGGCGGCGGATCGCTAGATGGCCTGTGGAGCGACCTACGGCAAGCCAAGGTTGATTTCGATGTTGCCGAGAAGCACAAGAAAGAGCTAAGAAACAAGATCGTCGCCCTTATCGGTGACGCTGAGTACGGCACGGTCTATGGTAATAGGGTTTGCAGTTTCAAGGGTGGCGACTCCATCGAATGGTTTGATGAGAAGTCTTTCGCTCGTGACAATCCGAAGCTATACGCTCAGTACCGCCGCACGCGTCCCGGTCATAGGAGTCTCAGGGAGGTTAAGGGATAATGTTAGTTGCAACAGTCGAAGTCTGGCCGGGAGGAAGAGTTCTAGAACGGAGAGTTATAGGAACCCTCACTCTAGCAAATGTGTCTAATCTAGCGGAGGTTTCGGAGTACGAAGGCTACTTAGATAGTTGCCCCGTTAGTATTCCCCATCATCGTCGTGCCGATGGGGCATGGAGTCTAGTAAAGAAAGCAATAGAAGACTACGAAGGAGCAGTCCAAGAATGAATGAAGCACAAGCAGCGTTGCTGCTGGACCCGTTTGCGCCCGAGAGCGTGGGTCAGAAGCCCAAGAAGAACAAGCAGACCGGAGAAACGGTTTGGTTGGATTACGTTGGTCATGCTGAAGTTACGGAGCGTCTATGTCTGGTAGATCCAGAATGGACCTACGACTTCTTTGCAGTGGGCGACGATGGTGGACCGCTGATTCGCACAAGCGATGATGGAAAGACTGCCGAGCTATGGATCAATCTGACAGTAGCTGGCATCACTCGTCCTGGTGTTGGAACGGTCAGCACCGAAGCCTGGTCAGGTGAGGTTGCAAAGGAACTGATCTCTGACGCTCTCCGTAACGCCGCCATGCGCTTTGGTGTAGCGTTGGACCTATGGAAGAAGCACGCTCCGATTGGACAGCCACAGGTCGCTACGTCTGCTTTTGTCCCAGGTTCCCAGGCATCTCCAGCGCCGTCACAAGATCACCCTGCACGCAATAGCGGTCCGATCACACAGGGTCAGAGTCGCAACCTCTATCGTCTGTGGCACCACGTTCTGAAGTTGGACAAAGTTGAGTACCTAGAGCAGATTCTGATTGCTACCGGCCTGGGGATTCAGGACGACCGCACGCTAGATTCGAAGTCGGCCTCTATGGTGATTCGTCACCTGAAGGAGATGGCTGGCGAGCCGGTAGATGATGTTCAGAGCGCCCCGACAGTCGGGAACAACTCTGATGGTGATCCAGGCCCGCAAGAGCCTAGCTGGAATCAGGAGCCGTTCTAAGATGCCAATCTACCGAAGGAAAGGACCAAAGGTGGAGGCGCGCCAGTTTATTAACGAACCTAGTAGCAATGGTGTCGAATTGGCTCAATGGTGCGGTGGCAAATTTATGGGAGAGATTACCTCTGAGGGTTCTCGTTACTTTATCGTCGTACCCGATTCTTCTCCTAGTCCTAGTTACACAAGTCACGCAGCGCCGGGGGACTGGATCTTATCACAGGATCACCATTTCACTGTTTCAAGTGATGCCCTTTTCCTGACTCTACATGAAGGTCCAATAGCAGATGAGACAGCAAATGGTGACTGAAGTTGGCCGAGCGAAACGCACTGGATGGGTTGTACACAAGTTTGAAGACATCACCCGTGAAGATACCGCGCACAAGCTGGCTGAAGCATGGCTACAGGTCAACGCTGGCAATTTCAAGTTTAAGAGCATGGTAGTAGAGGGCGGCATCGTCTATATAGCGGGAGTATTGTTTTAATGAGTCCAGAAGAAGGCCCACTTACACCAGACCGCATTGCAGCGGGTATCCAATACTACATTCGTAAGCTGTCTGAAGCTACGGATGCCTACTCTGTCGCGTCCGACAAGAAGGCAGAGACTAAGGCCGAGCTTCAAATCCAAGAAGCCAAGAGTCGCACTTATTTCCGTTCAGAGGTAACGAAAGACTGGGAGCGGCGTCCCACAGAGCAGCAAGTCGAAGACTACTGCACTATTGAATGTGAAGAGGAACTGAAGGCCAAGCTACATGCGGAAGCCAGAGAAGAAGCACTGAAGATTAGCGTGCGATCTCTACAAAGTCGCCTTGACGGCACACGCTCTTTGGGTGCGAGCCTCAGGAGTAATCTTGACTGACGGCCGCGGACTACCAGAAGCCTCATGTGATAATCCAATCGCGGCGGTGTACCTAGAGCGAACTGTACAGATACAAGCTGACACCATTGAGAAGCAGCAGGTACTGATTGGCTTGATGCAGCAAACGATAGACGAGCAAGCGCGTATCATAGATCAATTAAAAGAAGAGAAGGATTCCCTTACATGGGAGATCCAAGAGATGAACTAGGAAGGAGAATACAATGAGCATCTTTAGACCTAAGACATTCAATCCGTACCGGGAGGCGCTTAAAATCTTGGACAACGGGAACCACTGGGGTCAAGGCTGGGGCAGAGAGGAAGTGGACTGTATGGTATCAGCTATGGGCTTCGTCAGCGAGAGCTACTACGGTAACGCCAGCCTGTTGACCAACGGCACTCTGCTGCTACCGGAACGTATAGCAGCAGAACTCTTTCCCGATAGATGTGACAAGAGTGCAGCGCTCTGGGTTTTTAACGATCACAAGGATACCACCTTCGAAGATGTGAGAGTGGTGTTCGAGAGAGCAGCAGTTGAGTATGATTCGAGGGTATGAAACGGGGAACACTAAAGCATGGTAATAAGAAACTCCAAACCCGTAAAACGCTAAAGGCATCTAAGCGCCCCATTTCTGGCACATCAAAGCGGATAGACAAATATGAGCGAGAATTCCTCAGAGTCAGACCAGACATACTGGACCGTGACCGAGATAGGTGCAGGGTTAGAGTCGATGGTTGCTGGCGGCGAGCGCAGCACGTCCACCACATTCTACCGCGATCTCGGGGAGGATCAAACGATCCGAGTAATTTGCTATCCATCTGTCTTTGGTGCCACCAATATGTACATGAGAATCGTAAGTGGTCCGAGGAAAAAGGGTTTCTAGCTTGACTTATGGCTCAGACTCTGCTATGATGGTAGGTATGACCGACTTGCCTAAGCTAACCCCAGATCAGGGTTGGCCCTTAACCGAAGAAATACCAGTTCACACCGATGACGATCCTGTCTGCGTAGCTCATACGCGGTGGTTTCCGTGTCTGACACCGGATCACCGCTATGACAGTCCTAACAGGAATTGCATGGTGGTCAGGGACCATCGCTGCGCTGAGATCCTACGCCAGTATCATCAAGGCGAGGCAACTCTTGGTCAGACTAACGTAGCGCTGGCAAAAGAGCTAAAGAGGGGCCTAGCAGTCAAAGTGGTCAAGAATGAAGGAGTGATAGCGTGAACAGCCCATTCCGGTTCAGTAATCTGGTTCTGATTATCGGTTGGATATTGTTCATTGATGCAATCATTCTTGGATTTATCGGCGCAACCTCCATCTTTAATGTTGTGTGGATCATAGCGTTGTGTGTTGGGGTACTCGGCTTTGCTGTCGAGACTCACCAGAACGCCTGGGAAGCGATGCAACTATGGTTTGGCTAATCGTCGGCCTTGGACTTCCGTGTGCCATGATCCTAACTGCCGCTTTGGCGTATGACTATTACAGTCCAAAAGCAGGAGCGCCACCTACGCCGATACCATTCGTGACCATGTGCGTGCTTCTCTTCCCCGTCTTCCTGCCCATCCTGGTAGGTATCGAATTCTCTAGGAGACTTCTGTGACCGCAATCGCTGGTGTGGAATATGACGGAGGGGTAGTCATAGGGGGGGATTCGGCTAGCACGGATTCTCGTTTTGGCAGGATGCAGGCTATCGCTCCGAAGGTCTGGGAATCAGGAGAGTGGGTTTTCGGAGGTTGCGGTAGCTGGCGAATGATGCAACTAGTTCAATACAATCTAGATCTACCTAACATCCCTGACGGTGAAGATGATATGGACAAGTTTCTAGCATCAACCTTCACGGATGCCTTGCGATCTGTCTTGGTAGATTCTGGTGTAGTCTATTCAAAGAACGCCGTCGAGGATCTTCTGGGAGACTTTTTGATTGGGATTCGCGGCTCTCTCTATCTTCTGCAAGAGGATTTCTCGTTTGTGCGAAGTGCTGGCGGTTATTGGGCTACCGGGTGTGGCTATGATCTGGCCCTAGGGGCGCTATATGCCACAGAAGCCCTAGATCCCCATGACCGAGTAGAAATTGCCTTAGAGGCAGCCGCAGAACACAATGGGGCTGTTATGGCTCCGTTCACTATCATAGATAAGCCGAATGGCTGATTGGGATGACGATCTATGCCAAGCCTGGCGTATCCTCAACGGAGACAGGCCGATCCCAGGAAGCGCTGATCGCGAGGCTGACAAGTGTGGCGCAGAGTTACGAAACAGAGCCATCCGAGAGCTTGAAGACTTCCTTGATCTCTCTCGCCAAACAAGTCCAAAACGTTATTGCAAAAGAGTGGCAGGAGAAGGAACCCGACACCTTGGG
>Ga0210386_10004518_pt1 | contig 11494 bp, 10 predicted proteins | sample IncBWH32OmetaG_FD_160091 | JGI IMG/M metagenome (GOLD analysis project Ga0210386, IMG submission 160091) | Forest soil microbial communities from Barre Woods Harvard Forest LTER site, Petersham, Massachusetts, United States - Inc-BW-H-32-O ... | reverse complement strand
GTCGACGGCATCCCGTTTTCCTCCGGCTATGACGGCCATGGCGGCGACCGGGTTCGCTTCATCCGGAGCCTGCACGGTGCTTGACTTGCTCCTCACCCCTCAACGCCCCAGCGATATCTATGGCGGTTAGGTGCTTGCGCCCAGAACATCCATTCCGGTGCGGTAGGAACGACAAGTCATTCCACAAGAAACTGCCGAACTGTCCACGATCATGGTTCGCTGCCTCGTACCGGCCAGGAAATCCAGACGAGACTCGATTACTTTGCCAGCTGACAAATAATTATGCATATCAGCCACGCCCTCAATTTGGCATGTGCGGTAGGCGTGCCGTCAGTGTCCGGTCTGGCTTGCCGACGGCATCGCAGCCGCCATCTACCCGCGACCGGCAAGAGTCACGTAGAGCTGGCGCCGCCGGTTTCTGGTTAGCGGGCATCCGGCAGCGGGAGGCGCTTCTTGGCTTCTTCGTAGAGGTCGGCAGGAAGTGGCCCCCTCTTCGCGACGGCGATGTTGGTGGCCAGGTGGACCGGGTTCGCCGTGCCGACGATCGTGGTCGACAGGCCGGGGTGGCTGAGCGTAAAGCGCAGGACGAACTCCATGTTGCTCATGCCCGCCTCGCTCAGCAGACCGGCCAGGCCGGAGGTCTCCCAGTTCCGCTTGCCGATACCAGGGTCCTGGCTCAGCGGGCCGGTCTGCCAGTTCTTGTCCTCCGCCGCGGCGCCACGCGCCGCGCCGCCTCGGATGAACGTCCCCGCGCCCGCGCTGGCGGCCTGGGTGATGAGCTCCTCGTGGTCGCGCTGGACCGCCGAGTACGGGATCTGGAAGACGTCGAAGACGCCCATCGCGATGTGATCGGGCAGATTCGGCAAGATGCCCGACATGCCGGTGAAGCGGACCTTGCCTTCGGCCTGGAGGCCCTTGAGCGTCTCGACTGTGTCGTTCTCCTCGAGCGTCGCCTTGGCCGGTGACATGTGTACCTGGACCAGGTCGAGGTGGTCGGTGCGCAGGCGGCGCAGCGACTGCTCGACGTCGGCGCGGACATTCCCGGGGCTGTAGTCATGCGGGTAGGGCGGAGGCGCGCCGGCCGAGACCTCGATCGGGCACCCGCATTTGGAGGCGAGGAAGAACTCGTCCCTGCGGTGGCCGATGTAGGTGCCGATCAACTCCTCGCTGCGGCCGTAGTCGGGCGAGGTATCGATCAGGTTGATGCCGCCGTCGAGAACCGCGTTCAGCAGCCGGCCCGCGTCCTGATCAGCGATCTGCGGACCGCGCGGCCGGCCCCTCAGCTCCATGGCACCGTAGCCGAGAATAGTAACCTCCGCGCCGGTACCCCCGAGGGTTCGTGTCACGATCGCCATATCCCCAACGCTATCCCAGGACGATCCTTGGGTCGGCTGGGCGCTCGCCGCCTCCGAACCGGCGGGGTCGTCAAGGACATCCTGATCTGGATGATGTGCGGCCGGTCCCAGCGGCCGGCACTGGCTGCGCGAATTACGTCCATTTCGCTTTAGCGTCAGCCTGCTCGCCGACCGTCCTCGCTGCGGGCGGCAGGGCGACCCCGCGCCTGCGACGTGCCTAGATCGCTCGGTTGCGGGGCCCGGCCGAGCCGTCAATCGCGGCCAGGGACTCGGCCGTCTGCCGAGGGGGGCGGCGACAACGTCGCTTCCGATCGGACCAGGCTGCTTAGCCCACCATGGGATCGCTCGACCTGCGGCATGAGAGCGCGCCCGATCGGGCAGGTCCGGTGATCGCGCCCTCATGGGATATCACGTGGAGGCGGAAATGACTGATGTCCTGATCCGTGATGCGACGGAGGAAGTCATCGCGGCGCTCGATGCCCACGCCGCACGGCTGGGCCTGTCCCGAAGCGAGTACGTGCGCCGCCGCCTCGCTCAAGATGCCGCTACGCCTGGTTCTCCGGTCGGCGTGGAGGATCTGGCGCGGTTCGCCGACACCTCCGCTGACCTGGCCGATCCAGACGTGATGTCCCAGGCCTGGACGTGACTACCTGGCTGATCGACAAGTCCGCACTGGTTCGCCTGGCCGCGAGCCCGGATGCGGACGATTGGGCCGCGCGGATCGAACGCAGACTGGTACGGATCACCACCGTCTCCACGGACAACTCCGATTGGCAAGACGTTTCTGCGGAAGCGCTTTGTGAAACCGCGCACCAGCCGCTTCCGCGGAAACGCCAGAAGCCATAGCGTCCTGACGGTTCAGCGATCTTGCTCCACTCCGGCGGACAGTGTAGAACGAAGCAGTGGGAAGACAGGTAGGCGTCGCGCTGTACCTGCTCGCGCTGGTGGCTGTCGTGATCGGCGCGGACATCCTATTCCTCAGGCACCATTTCTGGCTGCGGTTGATAGTAAACGTCGGAATCGTCGTGGTATTCGTGGCGTTCTATTTGAGGTTCCTGAAGCGTCCACGAGGGCAGCCGCCGCAAGACGGATAACGACGTAGGACGCGGACGTGAATCCCGGGCTGACACTTGAGAGTCGGGTCGGGCAGCGCCCATGGGGACGCTTATCCGTTCGGGTTCAGTTCTGACGCCGCTGACCGACCCTGTCCGCGGCAGAAGCGGACAGTCTCTACGCACGGCCGCAATGCAAAATTACGCACTTTGAGTAAGCCCGATCGTCTACCCGGTGCTGACCGCACCAGACTGCGTTCTGCGGCTCATCGCGGTTGAGGCCGCGCGCCTGGAAAGGCACATCTACCTGATCCTGCCCTCGGCGGGCGAGACCAGTCCGGCAGCACGGCGGTTCGCCGATCAGCTGCTGCGCATCCACCCCGCGGGCGGCTAACCGGCACCGGTAAGCCAACGCATCGCTGCCAACTCGGAAGAGGCGGGCTGCAGGACTACCTACGCTGGCGTAATGCCCACGCCCGCCACCCCGGCGTGCTGGCCGCCCAGCGCCGCGAACGCACCCGCCTCCGCGGCGAACGCCAGCAACGCTGGAGCCGCGCGAAACCTAAAGCTGCATAACCGAGCCGGTGCACGTTCGTGGCCAGCGCACTAGGCGTCACGCAACGGCCCGGCAAGCGCCGATCCCGCCCCCTGTGCGTGACCACGAGCCGTGCGGGTCCCGAGCCGGCACAGGGCATAATTTGACCAAACGGGCTGGCGTTCCCGCCTCCCGCCACCGACTCGCCTCAGATGGTGCATCATGGCTGGCCTGCCAGAAGTAATCGGGTTGCTCTACCGGGCCGACTGGACCCGCCTGTCCCTGTCCGCCGAGGTGCGCTTCGAACAGGACGGTGACCTGGCTCGTCGCCGGGAAGTGGCGGTCCGGGCGGAGTCGATGCGGCGCTTGGGGTTCCGCCCCGGTCCTCATGGCTCGCCGGTCACGGAGCAGGAGCCGGAAGACGAGCGGGGCGGCTATCACCGGTGGCGCGCGGCCTTGCTGATCGCGCCCGGCCGGCGGTACCGCCTGGAGTACGAGGGCGACCACGGCGGACAGGCCGACGGATCTGACGGCGAGCAGGCCTGGACGCTCCGGCCGCCGGACCCGCCGCCGCTCCCGCAGCTCGGCTTCGAGGTCGTCTCGGGGCTGCCGGTTCCGGCCCTGTTCCTCCCGGCCGGCCTGCTCGTCGGGTTCACCCTGGACATAGGTGGCCCGGCCACCGCCTGCGGCCGCGAGGCGATCGCCGTGACGGCCGTGCCTCGGCACGGTGCCGTGGGGTCCGGGACGAGCCTGCGCCCCCGCGCCTGCGACCGCGTCGAGCTGATCGTAGACGCCGAGACCGGCATCCTGCTCCGCCGCGAGGAGACTTTCGAGGGCCAGGTGCTCACCCTCACCGAGCTGACGACCGTGACGATGACCCCGCCTGAAGCAGACGACCCGGCCCGGTTCGCGCCGCCCGCGGGCAGCCGCCCCAGCCCGGATGACCAGGAGGGCTCTAGACCGAGCGGGCTCGGCTGGGAGGTGATGAAGAACGCCGTCAGCCTGGCGGCGGGCGGCCTCGGAGCCTGGGTCCGGCTGGCACCGCACCTGCCCGGCCACCGCCCGGCCGCCGAGGACAGCCTCCAGACCGCGATGCCGCGTCCGGAACCGGGCCCGCTCGATCCCGGAGACGGGGCACCGCCGTCCGACGACCTGCTCGGCCTGCTCTACCGCAGCGGTCTGTACGACGGTGACGAGCCCCAGGTCCGCGACGTCGCGGTGCGGCGGTGGACCGACACGGCACCGTCGCTGGCCCAGGTGGCCGCCCCAGCCCGCGCGGCGGGACTCGACGGCGTCGGCTATCTCTACGATGCGATGTCCCAGAAAGGAACGGTAACCCTGACGACCGGCCGGCTACGTGTCGGGGGCCCCGACCTGTACTACCTCGATTACTCGTCCTGGCAAGGCCGGCCAGAACCGGTCGTGATCGCCTGCGACGGAGAGCAGCACTGGCAGGTCCGCGAGAACGTGACCCTGGTGGGGCTGGCGAGGCCGATGACGGGCGAGTTTGCGAGCATGGTCGGTTCGTCCTGGCTGCTCGGCGAGCGGCTGTCCGGCCGCGCGGAGATCACCTACCACGGCCGCCGCGGCTACCACCTGCGGGTGACCCGCGGCGACGGTGCGCGGCCGGGGGGACCATCGATGTTCTACCCGGCCGACGCGATCGTGGACGCGGAGACGGGCTGCCTGCTCCGGCTGATCGCGTACGACGGCGACGCCCCCGCGGAATGGTGGGAACTGGACGACGTCACCGCGGAGCGCGGCGGTACCGCGGACCCCGCCGGATTCCGCCCGCACATCCCGCCCGGCACCCGCGTCGTCGAGGAATCCGGCGACCCGATGGTCGACGTCACCGCGGTCATGCCCGGCCTGACCGGGACCGCGGCCCACGCCGCCGCGGAGGCCTTCCGCCGCGGCACCGACGCCGTCTCCGCCGCCCGCAGCTTCCTGGACGACCTGCGCGGCAATCGCTAGTGCGCTGGCCACGAATGTGCACCGGCTCGGTTATGCAGCTTTAGGTTTCGGGCGGCCCCAGCGTTGCTGGCGTTCGCTGCGGATGCGGGCGCGTTCGCGGCGCTGGGCGGCCAGCACGTCGGGGTGGCGGGACGTCATCATGCACCGGGAGCCCCGGGTGCGTTCATCCTCAACGTCGTCGTGGGCAAGTGGTCCGTCGACAAGGAGACCGCCGACCAGGTCTTGCCGAACGGACCGCGCGCCCGTGTGTCACGAGGCGGTTCCCGATCGGCTTGGCTCGCTGCTAGAAGGTGCCGGGCGACTTTTGCTGGATGCCGTACTGGGCCGCGACGAGATCCCATACTTGGGTGAACGCCTTCTTAGAAGCGCCGGCCTGCTGGCTAGCGTTATACGCGGCGTTGTAGGCACTCGATTGAGCAGTCGGGGTGCACCCGGGGTTCAGCTGCTGCTGCGCCCAGGTCAGAAAGTCCTTGTCGGCATCCAGCGAGTTGCGCAGGGCGGCGATCAGGTCGGACTTCACTGCCGCGCCATTTGCCAGAGCGGAGGTCGATAGGGCTGACGCCTGGTTGTACTCAGTGCTGCGTTGATTCACGACGTTCTGGATCTGACGGACCGCGCTGGACAGGTTCGTGCAATTAAATACCTCGCTGACTGCGCCTTGCAGTGCCTTTAGGGTGGATGCGCTCGAACCCAGCAGATTGTTCACGGCGGCCGCCTGCCGGGATCCCAGGGTGGACTCCGATGACGGTGCTGAGGTTGCGACGAGGGACGGAACGGGGGAGGACGCGGCGGGGGAGGATACGGCGGGCATGCCCGGTGTCGATCTGCCCGGCAGCGCGACGCCAATGGCCACGGCGGCGGCGATAGCCACTGCAGCGACAGCAAGGGCGAGCGTGATGACGCCGGGGCGGCGCCAGGGCCGGCGAGGGTAAGGTGCGCCCGGCCCGCCTATTGAGTCACGGCTCACCTGGTCCAGTCCGGCGGCAGGCTGGTCCTCCAGGGACGGCGGCTGACCGGGCCTAGACTGCACAGGCATCGGAGTCGGCGTGGACTCATGCTCGAAATCCTGCTGCCTGGCAGGTCGCTCGTCGCGGGAGGCCAGCCGGGATTCTGCGACTGGCTTGGCGTGGACTTGCGAGCGCAGCCGTGCGGGGTTATCTGACTCGCCGGGAACGAGCCCCAGTGCCGTGCGTAGTTCTTCGGCGAACTGGCCACAGGTCGCATAACGGTCTGCCGGGTTCTTCGCAAGCGCCGTAGCCAGCACCACGTCGACTGCCGCGGGCAGGTCAGGGCGCCGCACCGTAGCCGGGGGTGGAGGCGCGTAGAGCTGTGCGTACATTACCGTCAAGCCCTGGTCCTGCCCGAATGGCGCCGTGCCGCACAGCAGCTCGAACCCGGCGCAGGCCAGCGAGTACAGGTCCGCGCGTCCGTCGACGGCGCGACCCTCGATTTGCTCTGGTGCAACGTAATCGAGCGTTCCTGCGGAGCGGACCGCCGTAATGATCTGGTCCGGCGACCAGTCCCTGCGCATCCCGAAGTCAGAGAGGTACACGTGGTCGAAGTGGTCGCCGCCGGCCCAGTCGGGCCTTCTCCCGCCGACCTCGCTGCCGGCGTCGAAAAGCATGTTGGCCGGTTTGACGTTGCGGTGGATTACGCCGTGCGCGTGAGCGGTATCCAGCGCCGACGCGATCTGCGCGATGACCTTCCAGGCCCGGGCAAAAGGAAGCGGCCTGAGCGGGCTGAGCAGCGACCGAGCATCGCCGCCCCGGACGTAGCGCATGACCACGTACACGATCCCGCTCGTATCGCCCGCCTCGTAGACAGGAAGGATGTGGGGGTGGTCTATCTCGGCGGCCGCCCGTACCTGATGAAGCAACCGGGCCCGGAAGGCGGCGTCGCGGGCCAACTCCGGCGCAAGGATCTTGACCGCCACCTCACGGCCCAGGCGCTCGTCGTAGGCCAGGCGGACGACGGCCATGTCACCGTCGCCGACATGCCCCTCCAGCCGGTAACCAGCGATCCTGCCCGGCATTCCTGAGCCCGGCAGGACCGGATCCGTGCCGCGGCTCACGGACACACCGCCGGGCAACACGCTATCGGGGACCGGCCAGCGCCAGCCGTGCCCGCCAGACGGGCGCGACACTGATAACCGTGGTGATTTCCACCGCGCAGCTCACGAACCTCCGTTCGCGGTACGGCTGGCGGACGACAGCAACATGACCGGCTCGAGATCTACTGCCCGGCCGGGCACCCCGAACCCCATCAGCCCGGTGCCCGCAGCCCGAAAATCTCCACGTTAGTGGCATTTCGCCAGGCCTGTACGACCAATAGGAATCAGGTCAGCTGGTCGGCCCTGGGCTCTTCGCGGCTGCCGGGAACTCGGCGGCTCTCACCTTGCCTGCCATGTGCGCGTCTTCGAAGGACCCGCGGTGGGAGCGTTTCGGTACAAGAGATCTGTACCTTCTGGTACGAAGAACTTGTACCACCTGGAAGGAGCGTACGGCTATGGCGATCAGTGCCAGCGAGGCCCGCTCGCGCCTGTTCCCCCTGATTCAGCAGGTCAACGACGACCACGTGCCGGTGAGGATCACCTCCAAGAGCGGGGACGCCGTGCTTATGTCCGCCGCGGACTTCGACTCCTGGTAGGAGACTATCTACCTGCTGCGGTCTCCCGCCAACGCCCAGCGGCTCATGGAAGCCGTCGCCCGCGACAAGTCAGGCCAAGCCGCCGCCGTCAAGGCCATGGAGGAACTAGAGGCTCTGGCGGGCGAGTAGTGAGAAGCATCCACTTCGACCCTGACGCCTGGGAAGACTTCCTGTACTGGCTGGCCGCGGACCGGAAGATGGCGGTGAGGATCACGCGCCTGATCGGTGAGATCCAGCGCGACCCGTTCGCCGGGATAGGTAAGCCTGAACCCCTGAAAGGTGACCTGTCCGGCTATTGGTCCCGCCGCATCGACGACGAACACCGGCTCGTGTACCGTGCCGACGACAAAGACGACAAAGAGGTGAAGATCCTCAAGGCCCGGTATCGCTACAGCGACTGACCAAATCGCAGGTTCCGCCCATAGCCAGCCTTGCCTGACGCGCCCGTCTGGCGGTCCTCCTTGGGAAGCGGCGGGATGCGGCGCTCACCGGCGCAGCGAGTCGTCTCATTGTGGCTGCCTGCTCTGCCACTATGACGCCATGGGAACCCCGGTTCGATGAAATGCTCGCGGTGAACCTGCGCGCTCCGTTCCTGCTCGCCCAGCGCGCGGTGCCTGCCATGCGGGAACAGGGGTTCGGCCGGATCTTGTTCATCTCCTCGGTCGTCGCGTTCACCGGCGGCATCGTCGGCCCGCATTATGCGGCGTCCAATGCCGGGCTGCACGGGCTGACCCACTTCCTGGCCTCCCGGCTCGCCGCTTCCGGGGTCACGGTCAACGCGCTGGCCCCAGCCCTGGTCGCCGAGACCGGGATGCTGCCCGGCGGCCCGGCACAGCTACGCCGACAGGTACCGGTCGGCAGGCTCGGCCAGCCGTCCGAGGTTGCCGATCTCGCGGCAGCGATCCTAGCCAATGCCTAGCTGACCAACCAGGTCATCTCCCTCGACGGCGGAATCCGCCCCAGGTAGATACCGGGCGGTGTCCACCATGGCCCAGCGTCACCACAAATACCAAACGTCAGGTTTCGTAACTAAAGTAGCAATTGAAACTATAAGCGCACGCGCAAATTGTCACCCTGTAACTAGCGACAGCTACATCTCATCACAGCCCGTCGCCTTCTCGCGCTCGTTATCAGATTCCTATTCGATCCTCGGCCGGGATCGATGGAATTGGCCTCGAGGCCTCCCCGGCGCGATGTTCTCTGAGCGGGATTCGGTGCAAATCCAGTACTGATCTGGTGTATCGGCCGACGCTGTGCTGGCTCTTTCTTATTTAGAGAGCTACCATCCGATCCAGGGTTTGGGGGCCAAGATGGGCAGGAGAAAACGCGGGCTCGACCCGGTGGGGCCGTTTGGCAATCCGGACGGGTCACGAGCCGACATCGAGGATCTGATCAGCGAGTTCGTCGACTTCGGCGGCAATCCGGCATACGGCCACCTCGCGACCCGGGCCAACGATTCCATGGTGCGGGTCATCGTGGGCAAGCTCGGGGCGGGCAAGACAGTGTACCTGCGGCGGCTACAGGATTTTCAGGCACATCAGGACTCCGTCTACGCCGATATGCCGCAGCAGAGCTTGCCGAAGACCGAGGTCGTGGTGAAGGCGTGCCAGTGGTTCTCGGATCGTGTCCTGGTAGAGAAGTGGATGCAGATCTGGGATCGCGCGATCATTCGGTCACTGGCCTCGCACGTTCTGCGTCATCCCGAGTTGCGTCAGCAGTTGGACGACGAGCAGATCGAGGAGATTCAGGGGTCGTACGCGCGGCTGCTGGATGACTTCCGCCGGCCTCGGTCGATCTATAGCCAGGTGCGCGACATCATTAATCAGCGCCAGACTGCCCACCAGTTGTCGACCTACCTCGATGATCCGCTCTGGGATGATCTCGAGGATCTGCTGGGCGAGGTGATCGGCCGGTGCAAGCCGATCTATTTCTACCTGGACGCGGTGGACGAGGAGTTCAGCCACGCCCCGATGTACTGGCTGAGGTGTCAGGAGGGTTTGTTCTACCAGGTCATGCGGCTGCTCCGGGACCACAGGCTGGGCGGCCGCCTGCATGTCGTCGTGTGTATCCGCGACATCGTGATGTCGTCGGTGTACCGATCGGAGCATGCGCCGCGGTACTACAACGAGCCGCACATCCGCGTCCTGACCTGGGACCGCGGCTCGTTGCTCTATTTGCTTGAGCGCAAGCTGCAACGGCTGCCGCAGTTTCTGCTGATGCGGCGGTCCGCTAGCAGCCTCACCACCATCCGTGACTGGCTGGGAGTCAATGGCGACTGGCCGGAACCGGATGGCGACGGGCCGATCGGGGACTACCTGCTCAGCCACACGAGGCTGATCCCGCGCGACATCATCTCGCTTGGAAACGAGCTGTCCGAGGAGGTCCTGCGACAGAAGCAGGCCGGTCGCGACGGCATGTCGCCGACAGTCCTTCACGACGTGGTTGGCCGCTGCGCCAAGCGGTTCGGCGACTCCCAGCTCGCCCAGTGCGCCAACCAGATCTCCTCGGACCTGATGCCGAAACACGCCGCCCTGCACAATTACTCCGAGGTGTTCACCAGCACCCAGGCCTATATCAGCGGCGTGCAGGAGGACGTTCGCTCCTTCGTCCGGATGATCGGCGTCGATCGATTCCCGCGGGCGGATCTCGAGGGACTGCAGGAGGTGGCCGATCTGCACTTCGAGAAGGCGACCCACCTAGCCTCCGTCTTGTGGCAGAACGGCATGCTGGGGTATGTCGACGAGACCGGGCGACGCCGGTTCTACTCCATGGGCGACGTCGAGCAGTTTCACTTCCCGCCGGAGGTAGACACGTACGTACTGCACCCGTGCCTGGTGCATGCTATCGGGGGAATCCGCCGTCTGCCGGCGGACTCCGCCTGAGTCGGGACCGGCAGTGAGCACAATCCAAGTCCTCGAGTACAGCAGCTGGCTCGAGCTAAAGCGGGACCTGTTTGTCGAATTGTTCGGTAAGAGCGCGTTCCGGCCCGGCCGTTATCTCTTCCGTGGGATGGGCAACGCCGACTGGAAACTGTCGTCCTCGTTTGACCGGCGATTCTCATCTCTCGGGCGTGACCTGCGGCTGCGGCTGTGGGAAGAACTGATCAAGGAGTGGCGGCGCAGCTGCGAGGAAACGGGCGTGCCGGAGTCGGTGGTGCACAACGACCAGAAGCTTTGGGCACTTGGGCAGCACCATGGCTTGCCAACGCGCCTTCTGGACTGGACCACCAGCCCATACGTCGCAGCGTTCTTTGCCTTCGACGACTGGGTCCTCCGGCTGCCCCAGGAGTTCAGCCACGTTGCAATCTGGGTTCTGCACCTGGAGAACCCGGTGTGGTCAAAGGAAATGGGCGTCGAGATCGTCACTCCGCCCGCGCTTGAGAACATCCGGCTGCGTAATCAGAGTGGCATGTTCACACTATCTAGGACGCCGTTCTCCTCGCTGGAAGAGTATGTGGAAAAGTCCGGGACCGATCTGGCACTGACAAAAGTTGTGCTGCCAGCAGGGGAAGCAGCGCAGGCTCTGCCCGACCTCGATTCGATGGGAATCAACGACTACCACCTATTCCCCGACTTGACAGGCCTGGCCGGAATGGCCACCATGCGACTAGTTCTGGCGTTGGCGGCTCAAGAACGGTGAACGCGACGCTGGAAACGCCGACAAGATGGACCAAGTACTGGTCGGGCAGAGGGCTGCATCGCTCACAACTCCAGGCTGACTTATCTGGCACCGGACTGTCTCCCGGGGCCAGGCTCCGGGAGGCACGGGTTCGCTCAGGTACCGGAGGCCATGTAGGCACCGGGGATGGTCTGCGGCGATCGCGACGATCGGGCCGTCCAGGCCGTCGCCGCCCGTATCAGCGCCGAGCAGGCCGCCTGGATCTGCTGGTCAACAAGGCCTGGGGCGGGTATGAGCAGCTCAATGCCGGAGCG
>Ga0210386_10004513_pt1 | contig 11502 bp, 8 predicted proteins | sample IncBWH32OmetaG_FD_160091 | JGI IMG/M metagenome (GOLD analysis project Ga0210386, IMG submission 160091) | Forest soil microbial communities from Barre Woods Harvard Forest LTER site, Petersham, Massachusetts, United States - Inc-BW-H-32-O ... | reverse complement strand
AGTGGCGGTAGTCGAGAAACCGGTCGTGCGCACGGGCGATTGCGGCCCCCACTTCATCGTCTGTTGCAGGGGTGAAGGTTTTGACCGTCTCGCCGGTGGCCGGGTTGATTGTGGCGATGGACACGCTGGCCTCCTTGATCTGCGTCCGTCGGCGTAGTTTGGAAACGTCAGGTCTCCAGCCTGCCACTATCCTGGCCCGCGGAGGTGGCGGATGACTACGGCTGCACAACTAATCGTTAAATGCCTGGAAAACGAGGGCGTCGCCGTCGTATTTGGGATACCGGGGGAGGAGAACATCCGCTTCGTGCAGGCGCTGGCGGCGTCGGATATCCGCTATGTGCTTACCCGGCACGAGCAGGCCGCCTCGTTCATGGCGGAGATGTACGGGCGGGTCACCGGACGCGCGGCGGTGGTGTCGGCCACCCTGGGGCCCGGCGCTATCAACATGCAGCTGGGAGTCGCCGACGCCACCACCAACAGCACTCCGATAGTCGCGATCTCCGCGCAGGTCGGTCAGGATCGCCAGTTCAAGGAGTCGCACCAGTACGTCGATTTGGTGTCGATGTTCGCGCCGATCACCCGTTGGGCCGCCGGTATCCCGACTGTGAAGGCCATACCGGAGATGGTCCGCAAGGCGTTCAAACTCGCCGAGACCGAGCGTCCGGCCGCGGTCTACCTCGCCGTACCGGAGCACATAGATGCAGACGTCGCCGATTATCCCGACTTGAGGCCGTTGCCGCGCAACGTCGTCCGCGCCGACGCGCCGGCTTTCCGCCAGGTGGCGCGCGCGGTTGACATTCTGCGTGAGGCCAGCCGGCCAGTGGTGCTGGCCGGCCACGGTGCGGCCCGTGCCGATGCGACCGCCGCCTTGGTGCGGTTCTCCGAAGAATTCGGCATGCCGGTGGCCAACACGTTCCACGGTAAGGGCGTCATGCCTGACGACCACCCCAACAGCATCGGGACCCTCGGGTTCATGCGACACGACTACGTCAACTTCGGGTTCGACAACGCCGACGTCGTCATCGCGGTCGGCTACGAGCTGCAGGAATTCGATCCGGTACGTATCAACCCGAATGCCGACAAGAAGATCATCCACATCCATCGCTTCCCCGCCGAGGTCGACATGCACTATTCCGTCGATGTCGGGATCATCGGCGACATCAGTGCCTCGCTCGACGCGCTTACCGAGGCGCTCGCCGGCCACACCTATCACTCTGATCCGGAGATACCAGGCTCCGGTCTGCTTGCCGACGAATTCGTTCGGGGGCAACAGGATTCGCGTTACCCGCTGTCGCCCCAGCGGGTCGTCGCCGACACCCGTGCAGCACTGGGCCGCAGTGACATCGTCCTGGTCGACACCGGTGCCACCAAGATGTGGATGGCGCGGCTCTACCCGACCTTCGAGCGAAATACCTGCCTGGTCTCAAACGGTTTGTCCACGATGAGTTTTGCGCTACCCGGAGCCCTTGGGGTCAAGTTGGCACTGCCCGAGTCGAAGGTGCTGGCCGTGGTCGGCGACGGAGCGTTCTTGATGAACTCGCAGGAGATCGAAACCGCCGTCCGGGAACGGATACCACTGGTCGTATTGATCTGGGAGGACGGCGGTTACGGCCTCATCGAGTGGAAGATGGATCTCGAACTCGGCGATCATTACTACGTGAAGTTCGGCAACCCAGACATCGTGAGTTACGCGGAAAGCTTCGGCGCCAAAGGCTACCGGATCAAGAGCGCCGACGAGCTGTTGCCGACGCTGAAGGCTGCGCTGGACGACGACGGCGTCTCGCTGATCTGCTGTCCGGTCGACTACTCGGAAAATCTGCGGTTGACCGACCGGCTCGGCGAGCTCGACGAGACGCTGTAGCGGTCAACGCAGTACCGCGGCGCCGAACCACTCGCAGAGAATCAGCGCGACTTCTACGTCGAGGCGGTCGTCGCGGATCGGGCGGCCGCGACGCTCCACCGCGCGGTGCACCCGGTACTTCACAGAGTTGATGTGGAGGTGGAGCTCCTCGGCCGCCGCCTTGTTGCTTGAGCCGGTGCGCAAGAACACCCGCAGCGTTTCACGAAGGCGTTCGTCGCTCTCCGTGGGAGACGATAGCGGTCCGAGCACCTCGGCGACCCACGTCGAAGCGGCTTCCAGGTTGTTGCCGACCAGCGCCGCGACCGCGAGGCCGGGATCGCCGGCGGCGACGAATCGGGGAAAGTTCCCGCCGGACGCAGTCGCCACGCCGCGCGCGTCCTGCGCCTGCTGATGTGAGCGGCGGAAGCCGTCGATCCCCGGCAACGGATTTCCGGCAGCGATCCATGGCGCATCGGTTTTAGTCTCGGCAACGGCGCGAATCTGCCCTAGAGCACCCGGTACAGCGTTGGGCGGTAACGGAATCCATGCCCATCCAGTCACGTGGTCAACGGAAATGAACAACGGACTCTCGTGAGCACCAATCGATCCAGCGAGCTTGTGCACAAAGCGCTCCATCGGTGTCAACTTGTCGCCGCTCTCCGATTCTTGGCACCAGACGATCAGCGCGACATGTATTCGTTTGAGCGGGTAGTGGATCGCGGCGACCACCGCATCGACATCGACATCGACACCCTCGAGTAACTCGCGAACGCGTGATGCTCGCATGGTGTTTCGATTCCCCAGCCAGCGCTCACGCTCGTCTTGGTAGGTGGCAACTACGAGCTGCGATATCCGGTCGATGTAATCGAACGAGATCGCTGCAAAGCGCTCGTAAACGCTGAGGCTCAGTTTCGCGTCCAGCTCCGATGCTCGCACCTCTTCGAGCGCAATCTTCAGCACCGCTTGGTGACCCAGCCGGTATGCGCGCACCAAAGCATTCGCGGACACCTCGCGCTGTGCCAAGCGCCGGGCGTACTCGAGTGCGGCCGCGGGCGGCTCGATGTGCTCAATCGGGATGCGGTGGCGAATTGCCGAGAAGAACGTGTCGATATTGCTGGAGACCGTGTCGCGCAACAGCTGCAGCAACAACGCGTCCCCGCGCAGTTCCGCAATTGCGCTGACCAGCAATTCCTGGGTTGAGCGCGTTATGTCGTCGACCTGGTCTGCCAGGCTGCTGACGATCGTTGCCGCAGCTTTCGCAATGACCGCATCGTCGGCGCCTACTCCCGGCTGTCGCGCCGCCGGCTTTTCGCCCGACACCACGCGCCCATCAGATCACGCCAGGGCACGCCTGTCATAGCCTTTAGGACCAACGGTTGTCCCCACTGGACGAGGATCCGCCAATAGTTGGTCCGCCGGGGACGTGGCCGCGCCGAGGCGAACCTCCTAGCGTTTGAAGAGACCCGCCGTTAGATCTCTAGCAAACCAGCCGTTTGAAATCCAACTGCGGAGTGTCCGTCAAATCGATGAATTCCTATCGTCGTCTACGCGCAGAATAGGGGAAATACGATGGTCTATCTGACCCTCTCCGGGGTGCTCATACTGGTGCTTTGGCCGCTGTTGCGCCCAGCGGTGATCCACGGATCCCACGCTGTCGCTAATTCACGGCGGGTGTGGCCAATGATCGCGGCAACCGGTGGCGGGCAGATGCCAGCTAACAGTCACGCCGCCTGATACCAGACTTGGCCGAACAGGTGAGACCGCTTGCCCCACCGTAATTTTGGATGCAAATGCCTCACGTCCGCGTGACCCGCCGCGGCCGTTAGCGCCTTTCAATCATTGTGCTTGAACCACTGACCGTCAAGGCGTCGGCAGCGCACACTGAACCTCGCCGGAACCGACGCATCACGGAAACCCTTGTCGCAGTCATACATATGTTGAAGGAGAAACGATGACAACGATCGACCAACAAGATCTCGACAGCGTCGACTTGGCCGACCCCGGCGTGTGGGACGATGGGCCCCCCTACGACCTGTTCGCCAGGATGCAGCGCGAGGCGCCGGTGCACTTCAGCGCACAGCACAACCTTCCGGATGAAGGGGGATTCTGGTCGATCACCCGCTTCGACGACGTGCGCACGGTGAGCCGCGACCACCGGACCTTCTCGTCCGAACGGCGCGGTATTTTTCACATGGACGACGTCGGCGTTCCATTGGATATGCAACGGCTGCAATTGATTTCAATGGATCCGCCTCGTCACGACCGACTCAAGGCGTTGGTGATCAAGGAGTTCACCCCGGAGGCGGTCGGCACGCACGAAGGGCACGTCAAACAGATCATCAACCGCACGCTCGACAGCGTCGCCGACCGCGAACAATTCGACCTGGTCGCCGACGTCGCCCGGCCGATCCCGGCCCGCGTGATCGGTTCGCTGCTGGGCACCCCACCCGAAGACGACGCCACGCTCGTGCACTGGACCAACGTGTTCACCGCGTTCGAAGACCCGACGATCCGGGAGCAATGGGCCGACACCATGGCGGTCGTCAGCGAGATCGTCGAGTACACCCAAAATAGGATTGCGCAGCGCGACGATTCTCCGGGCGGCAACCTCCTCACCGCCATGGTCGATGCCGAGGTTGAAGGCGACAAGCTCAACGAACTCGAAATTGCCACCTTCTTTGTCTTGCTGATGTCGGCGGGCAACGACTCGACCCGGGCCACCTACAGCGCAACGATGCTGGAGTTGCTGCGCAACCCGGAACTGCGTCAGCAAGTCCGCGAGCATCCCGAGCTGGTCGATGCGGTGGTCGAGGAGGGGCTGCGCTGTTATCCCGCATTTGCTTTCATGGCACGCGCCGCCACTAAGGACACCGAGCTGCACGGCAAGACCATTAAAGAAAACGACCGCCTGCTGCTGTGGTACATCGCATCCAACCGCGACGAGACCGTGTTCCCCGACCCACACAAGTTCGACATCACCCGGCCGGGCCTCGCCGACCAGCACCAGGCCTTCGGCGGTCGCGGCAAGCACTTCTGCCTGGGCGCCAACCTTGCCCGCCTCGAGCTGAAGCTGTGGATCCAGCAGACACTGGAACGCTTTCCCGACCTGCAACTGGACGGTGAGCCAACGCGGGTGCGCGCGCTGTTCCTCAACCAGTACAACTCGATCCCCGTGCGGAGAACACAATGACCCGCGCCACCGACGATGCAGAGCAAAGCGATGAGGTGGGGGTACCGCCCGCTTGCGGGGGAGAGGGGCGCTCATGAGTACGGTCGAACAGACGACCCGAGCCAGGCCCGCCTACCGCGAGGTCGAGGTCGATGTCGAGGTTCGGCGCCTCGAGGCGGTCTCCGACGGTGTCGTCACCCTGACGCTCGCCGACCCAAACGGCGCAGACCTGCCCGAGTGGGCGCCGGGCGCACACATCGATCTGCTGATGACACCGTCGCTGGTGCGCCAGTACTCGCTGTGCGGCGACACGGCCAACCGCGCCGAGTGGCAGGTCGGCGTGCTGCTCGATCCGAACAGTCGCGGTGGATCGCAGTTCGTGCACGACAAGCTGCACGAAGGCAGCACGGTTCGGGTCCGCGGCCCCCGCAACCACTTCCCGCTGGTGGGTTCGCCGCGCTACTTGTTCATCGCCGGTGGCATCGGCATCACCCCGATGCTGCCGATGATCGCGGCGGCCGCGGCGGCCGGTGCCGACTGGTCGTTGCTCTACGGCGGCAGGACACGCTCGTCGATGGCCTTCGTCGAGGAACTGCAGCGTCACGGTGACCGCGTAACCGTCTGCCCCCGAGATGCGCAGGACGGGGCGAACTTCCGGACGAACCTCGACGCAGCGCTCTCGTCCGCGCAGGAGAACACCCTGGTGTACTGCTGTGGACCCGAAGGGCTCCTGACCGCGGTCGAGGAGGCGTGCGAAACCTGGCCCGAGGGCAGCCTGCACATCGAGCGGTTCTCGGCCAAAGAGCTCGACGAACCGTCACCTGGCGCGCTGGCGTCCTTCGAACTGGAATGCCAGCGCTCCGGCATGACTTTGACTGTGCCACAAGGAAAATCGATCTACGAAGTTTGCGAAGAAGCCGGCGTCGACGTGCTCGGCTCGTGCATGGAGGGGGTGTGCGGGACGTGCGAATGCGACATCATCGAGGGCGACGCCGATCATCGTGACTCGGTGCTCAACGACGCCGAGAAGGCAGCGAACCAAACCATGATGATCTGTGTTTCGCGCTCCCGCTCGGAAAGGCTGGTGCTCGACTTATGAGATCGAATTACCCATTCAACTGCTGGTATGTGGCCGCGAGCAGCGACGAGGTCGGGCAAGAGCTACTTCCTCGACGCCTGCTGGATAAGCCTGTGCTGCTGTACCGCCGCGGCTCCGGCGAGATCGTGGCGATGGAGGACCGCTGCATCCATCGGGCCTATCCGTTGTCCGCCGGCCGCCGCGACGGCGATCGCGTGGTATGCGGCTACCACGGCTTCAGCTATGAACCCGACGGCTGCCTGGTTGATGTGCCGTCCCAGGAAAACGTGCCGCCAGGCGCCCGGGTGCGCACCTATCCGGTGTATGAGCAGTCGCCGTTCGTCTGGATCTGGCTCGGCGATCCCGGCGTGGCCGCGCTGCGCCCGCCGCCCCGGGTGCCCTGGTACGCCGATGGGACGGGATGGGCAAGCACCACCGAGGTGCTCCGCGTCGAGGCCAATTACCTGCTGCTGCACGAGCACTACCTCGACCTGACCGATGTGTTCGTCATGCATCCGGAGGTCGTGCCGCCGGACATCGAGGTGTTGCCTCAGCTTGACGAGGTCGAAGTCTCCGAACGGTCGGTCTCCTACTCCCGGACGACGCCTCCCAGCAGGCTCGCGCCGTGGGAGGCTGAGATCACCGGCCAACCCGCCGACACAGCGGGCAGCCGACGTGAAGAAGGAACATTTGTCTCCCCGGCGCTGCATGTTCAGCATTACGCCATTGCTCCCGAGGCCGGAAAAGCATACGAGCTCTTGCGGATTCAGGGCTTCACGCCCGAATCTCCAGAATCGACCCATGTCTTCTTGCAGATGGCCCGCAATTTCGCGACCGACAGCGCACACGTCGCCGAGTTTCTGCGCGCCATGTTCCACGAGTGGGCGATGCGGGATTCGGCTGTGCTGGAGACGATTCAGCGTCGGTTAGGCGAAGAGACGGTGCCACGGCGCGATATCAACGTGAAGGCCGACCGTGCTGCGGTTCGGGCGCGGCGCATCGCGATGGAGATGGTCGACGAGGAGTCCGGCCGGTTCGCGCTGCATCGGATGGTGGTGACGCCATGACCACCGGCCTGTGCGCGCTTAAGCGAACGCCCGACGTCGAATGGGAGCAAACGTGATGTCCAACAATCAATTCGACTACGACGTCGTGGTGATCGGGTCCGGGTTCGGCGGCAGCGTTACCGCCTTGCGGCTGACGGAGAAGGGCTACCGGGTTGGCGTGCTGGAGGCGGGCCGGCGTTTCACCGACGACCAATTCGCGAAAACTAGCTGGGACGTGCGCAGTTTCGTGTGGGCGCCGAAACTGGGCTGCTTCGGTATCCAGCGCATCCACCTGCTGCGGGACTGCGTGATCCTGGCCGGCGCCGGTGTCGGTGGCGGGTCGTTGAACTACGCAAACACCCTCTACAAGCCCCCCACCGCGTTCTTCGGAGATCCGCAGTGGGCCCACATCACCGACTGGGAAGACGAGCTGGCACCCTACTACGAGCAGGGTCAACGCATGCTCGGTGTGGTGCGCAACCCGCACATGACCCCGGCCGACGAGATCATCAAGGCGGTTGCCGAGGACATGGGGGTGGGTGAGACCTTCATCCAGACACCGGTCGGCGTGTTCTTCGGCGAACCCGGAAAAACCGTTCCAGACCCATACTTCGGGGGCGCCGGGCCCGAGCGCACCGGCTGCATCGAATGTGGTGACTGCATGGTGGGCTGCCGGTATGGCGCCAAGAACACGCTGGTGAAGAACTATCTCGGCCTAGCCGAACGTGCCGGTGCCACGGTGCGTCCGCTGACCACCGTCACGTCGCTGCAGCAGCGCCCCGACGGAGTGTGGAACGTCGAGACTGTGCGGACCGGCGCGGTGCTGCGCAGGAGACGCCAAACCTTCACCGCTCCGTACGTCGTGCTGGCCGCCGGCACCTGGGGCACCCAGAACCTGCTGCACACGATGAAGGACACCGGCACGCTACCCAAGCTGTCCGACCGGCTCGGTGTGCTCACCCGCACCAACTCCGAGTCGATCCTGGGCGCCAGCAAGTACAAGGTCGACCCGACCCTGCATCTGACCCACGGCGTGGCCATCACCTCCTCGATCCACCCCACCGCGGACACCCACATCGAACCGGTGCGATACGGCAAGGGCTCCAATTTGATGGGCATGCTGCAGACCCTGATGACCGACGGCGGAGGCCGCCGGCCGCGCTGGCTGAAGTTCCTCGCCCTGGCCGCGAAGAACCCGGCGGCGCTGTTGCGCGTGCTGACCGTGAAGAACTGGAGCGAACGCACCGTCATCACTTTGGTGATGCAGCATCTGGACAACTCCATCACCACATTCACCAAGCGCGGACTGCGCGGGCGCCATCTGTCGAGTAAGCAAGGCCACGGTCAGCCCAACCCGACGTGGATCCCGGTCGGGAACGAAGCGACCCGCAGGATCGCCGAAAAGATCGGTGGCATAACCGCCGGGAGCTGGGGTGAACTCTTCAACATCCCGATGACCGCGCATTTCCTCGGTGGCTGCGCCATCGGCGCCGACCCCCAGCATGGGGTCATCGACCCCTACCACCGGGTGTACGGCTATCCCACCCTCAGCGTCGTCGACGGCTCGGCGGTCTCGGCCAACCTGGGGGTCAACCCGTCGTTGACGATCACCGCGCAGGCCGAACGGGCCGCGGCGCTGTGGCCGAACAAGGGCGAAAAGGACCAGCGTCCCGAGCAGGGTCAGGGCTATCGCCGGATACGGCCGACCCGTCCGCAACATCCCGTGGTGCCGGAAGGCGCGCCGGGCGCTTTGCGGCTCCCGCTCATCGAGATCCGCGCGAAGGCCACCAACGCATCGCAGGCGTCGGGTAGCGGAGTCGCCTGAAAATTTCGAGCCGAATTGGAGGCCTGAATGTCGACTGCTGCGGCGAACACCGCTCAGTCGCCAGACCCGGGTGGGGTCGACGCTGCTTCCGTCAGTGAAATGGGCTGCACGTAGTCGCCTTCCAGCGTGCGATGCCACCAGGCGTGATCACGCCGCAATTCAGCCGCGGTGGTGTAGCGGTATCGGTAGAGCTGGGCGCGCACGTATCGCGGTGGGGACTTCGGGAAGGGATTGTGGCGCAGCAGGCGCAGCGTCGCCGGATCGTTCTGCAAGAGCCGCAAGATAAATGGTCGAAGCCAGGGGTAGGCGTACTGCGGCGAGATGGCCGCAAACCACATCAGCCAGTCCAGCCGCAGGTGATACGGCGCCCATTGCGGCGGGGCTCGGCGCACCGCTCCGGGTTTGCCTTTGAATTCGTATTCCTTCCACACCGTCTGATCGGTGACCTCTGTCTCGTCGGTACCTTCGATCACCACCTCTCGGCGGGTTCGGCCGATGGTGCCGAACGCGCCGTACGTATTGATCAGGTGGAAGGGATTGAACGACATGTTCATCCGCTGCTTGCGGGAGATCATGTTGCGCACCGGCCAGTAGGTCAGCATCGCGGTCATTACCGTGAAGATGATCACCAGGCCGGCGAACCACGGCGGAGCCGCGGCCAGCGCCGGCTGCTTGGGGATGGGCAGCACCGCCGCGGCCGTCGACGCGTCAATCGCGCTGCAGCCCAACAGGATCGTCAACCAGTTCAGCCAGGCGAAGTTACCGGAGATCACCAGCCACAGCTGGGTGATCACGACGATCGCACCGGCGATACTGGCCACCGGCTGCGGGGCGAACAATGCGAACGGGACGATGAGCTGCGCGAAATGGTTGCCGACGACCTCCACCCGATGCAGGGGTTTGGGGAGGTGATGGAAGAACCAGCTCAGCGGCCCCGGCATCGGCTGAGTCTCGTGGTGGTAGTACAGGCAGGTCAGATCGCGCCAGCACGAGTCACCACGGAGCTTGATCAGCCCCGCACCGAACTCGAGCCGGAACAGCAGCAGGCGCGCCAGCCACATCGCCAGCACCGGCGGCGCCACCCGGTCATTGCCGAGGAAGATGGCCAGGAAACCGGTCTCCAGCAGCAGCGACTCCCAGCCAAACGAGTACCACGTCTGGCCAACGTTGACGATCGACAGATAGAGCATCCAGAGCAGCAGCCACACCAACACCGCGACCCACAGCGGCACCACGGCGGCCAAGCCCAGCGCCATCGCCGCCGACAACACCGCCCCCAGCCAGGCGAGCGTCGCAAAGAACCGATCGGAATAGTGCGCGTGGAAGATGCTTGGCGCTCGGCGGAATGATTGCCGGGCCAGATGGCGCGGCACCGGCAGCAGCCCGTGCTCCCCGATCAGCGCCCTGAACTGTCGTGCGGCCGCGACGAACGCGAAGACATAAACGACCGCGATGCCACGCTCGAGTATCAGCCGGCTCAACCAATACTCGGGTGCGTTAAACCATCCCATGTCCGTAGCTCCTCGGACGGCGGACGTCTGGACTCATCCTCCCGCGTGTACGGCCGGCTTGGGTGAAAACGGGCTCTCAGGAGTCGGCTTTGAGGACCACCGGAACGCGTAGGTCGTCTCGGGCGAGCTCACCTGGAAAGCACGGGGACACGCCGGTAATCGTCGGCGGATATCCCGCGGGATTAGCCGCGACGATGTGGAGGCTGTACCCATCTGGCGCATAACCGAATCGGTTCGGCCTTCGGAACCCGTCGCGTTCAAGGACGTACCAGCCCCAGCCCTTCCAGATGTCACCGGTCTTCGCGATCATCGCGTCCAGATCGGTTCCGGGCGGAAAGACCGCGTCGCGCACATCGGAAAATTCGTTCGGCGGTATGCCGGTCGGCTCGTCATTACATGGCGTATTGCCCGAACCCGCGTACCGCGAGCGGTCGAAAACCGTTCCCGCCGGCAATGCCTGGAGGGTCTTCTTCAGATAGCCGATCACGGTGTCTTGGGCTTGTTGCTGGCTGGTGGGGATGACGGATTGCACCTTCCAGCCCGGCGGTCGCGGGGCGGATGACATGGGTGGTCCTCCAAGGGTCGGGCTGTGGTGGCCACAGGCCGTGGCGAGCGCGATGGCCAGAGCCACGCCGGCGATGCCGGCTCGTGGGGCGGCGGCATTCAAGGTGCAACGCCGGCGATGACGGCGCCCATGTTGGCCAGGGCAGTGTTGCGCTGATCCCAGTAGCTGGTGTGGGCATTGACGCTCGGCAGCCCCAAGGGTCCGGCGGGTCCCGGATCGGCCGCCAAACGCCGGGCACCGAATTTCGGCGCGGTCGGATCGGATCCCAGTGTCCACTCGGTGACCACGCCGCTGATGCCGATGATGTCGTTGGCTGCCCTCATCGCGTACACCTGGGCGCCCGGCTCCAGTGTGAGCCCGCCGGCACGTTCCACCAGCATGCCGGGGCTGCCGACCGCGATGACGTTGTCGGCGTCGAGGTGATGTCCACCCGAAGCGGCCGCGCCTATCAGGGTCGAGCCGTAGCTG
>Ga0210386_10004512_pt1 | contig 11504 bp, 5 predicted proteins | sample IncBWH32OmetaG_FD_160091 | JGI IMG/M metagenome (GOLD analysis project Ga0210386, IMG submission 160091) | Forest soil microbial communities from Barre Woods Harvard Forest LTER site, Petersham, Massachusetts, United States - Inc-BW-H-32-O ... | reverse complement strand
TAGATTCGATTCCAGGATGCGTATGCCGGGGAACTACAGTTCCTGCTTCTATTTCCACTTCCATGTTTAGCGTCACATATCCAGGCATCGGACCGTCCATTTGCGACAACATCTTCCGTGTGAGGCCAGGCGTCACTGGGGGCGAAGCACCCTCGGCTGCCGACGCATCGCTCGCAACGAACCCCGTGACCGCGCAGATTGCGCAGGACGCAAAACCAGCAAAGCCTCGTCGTGTCAGCATGTGACCCTCCCTGTCGGATCCGGATTGCCAACGCCCGGAATTCTGTGCCGGCAATAATATGCCGTACACGATGGAGGGCAAGGTGAAGGCGTGAGACGGGTGTTGCGCTGCAGCCGTCAGGGCATCACTGTTGGCACGGCTTGCAATTGCCGACCCCTGTTAGCTCATCCTCTAAGCTCATTGTCGGCGCAACTGATCCCGCCGGCTTGTAGGCGGTCTTGCGACCGCGCCTGCGGCGCTTCGCGCTTCAGTTCGAGTCTATCCAAGCGGACATGGCGGCCGAGTTCGCCTTGGCCTCCTCGGGAACGACCATGCCTTTCCCCTGCGATTTTCTTGGCGTACAACATCTGTGCCGGGTTTGCCGGTTTGGCGGCCTTCTCAAGCGTTTCATCCTCCACCGACCGACGGAAGCTGAAGGCTAGTTTTACCTACCATCCCTGTGAGCCTTGCTTCGCCATCAACGACTTTTGGAGTTGTGCAGTCATGAAATCTTGCCTTTGCGGGTGTTTGCGTTGGGGCGCCTCGTCGTTTCTGAACCCGTGCTTCCGTGTGTAGCACGCTTTTAGCTCGCTGATTTGGCGAGTTCAGGACATGCGGTATGAGGGTCGGCCGGACATCGATTTGCGTGCTGCTTGCCGCAGTTCTCGTAAGCGGAAGCGCCTTGTTGGACACCGCCAGCGCTCAGCAACAACATATTACGGCTACCGTCACCGGTGCCAAGATCCAAAAGGTCGGCTTCAGGGCGTCTGCAAGGCGACAAGGACCGGATCGATCAGACTCTCGCTGCCATTCGCGCCGGCAGCAAGAAATCCTCGCACAACAATACAATCGTTCAGGTCCCAGCCCCATGGGACCCCAATCTGAAGACGTTCACGATTTTCGCCTGGACATCGACCGGCCGGAAAATTACGAACCCCTATGACCTCGTTTTTTCCGTGCGACCGACCAATGACCAGACATCTCATAAAGATGCCAAGGCGATTTGGAACACGATTGCAGAAAACACCCTCAAGGGCGAGGATCTGGGCAAGTTCTTAAAGCATCTAGATGACGACGACTAATCGGCTGGCTCATTGTTGCCGGGGTAGCTGGCGCGGGCGAGCGAGCGAGCGCTCGACGACGGAGCACCCCTACGCCCTCATTCGCCGACGGTTCATTGAGAGCGCATTGCTGGTCAGGGTCGCGAACCCTGCCTGAACGACCGGAAAAGCGGCCCTGCGTTTGATCACGCCAACCACTGAAAATTCAACAGTCGGCCCTTTGCAAACGGGGATGGCGGTCAACCTGACACCGCGCGTGCGGCTACCCGCTGGGCTTCCGGCGATTAGCATTTCGGGCGAAAAACGGACACATAACGCACGTCCACGCCGGAAGTGAGTTGAAGGCCAAACAAGCGTGCTGCTGCGTATTGTGTTAGCTATGGTGGCTTGCGAGATGCTGTAAATTTTGCTGCAGCAATGTTGAACTCGTGCCCGAAGCGGCGCCCCCATCGCCGAGACCGACGTCTGTCAACGCGTTACCATGGAGGTCGGGCGTAACCGCAGCCGTTAACTCGTCAACATCGTGCCCGCCGACGAAGTGGTCTTCACCGACCGTGTGGTGCTGCGGATTGGCGGTATCGAGCGGTTGAGTGGCCTCGCCGGAGTGGAATAAAAAGGTGTCGTTTTCGGTACCGCCAATCGACACAGAGGGATTGGACTTAGCTGAAGTCGGTTCGCCGATTATAATCGTGCCGCCTACCCCATCCGATTCCTTCTGAAAATCACGAAAATCGAAATTATCGATCGTGATCGTCGCAAGGACTGTATGGGCATCCTTCATGATGGTGATGATGGCGTCGCCGTTGGCGCCTGCTGAAAAACAGACGTCGCAACCCTTCACACCAAGAAGATCAATTTCGTCAGATGTCGAAAGACTGGGGCACAATGAGTGCTGCCCATTAAAGCCGTCTATTGTGCCGGAGAAATCCTTCACGTCACCGAGAACCAGCTCGCCGTAGTGACCGCCACGATTGTCGAACGCGACATCAGCGCTTGACGCCGCGTCAAATTGCAGATGGCCGCCCTGGATCGCGGCCGTACCGCCGGCGACGTCCTTTTCGAATACGGCAAAGCCGCCGTCAGATACTTTGATCGAGCCGCCCGCATTGGCAACCGCGCTCTTGACGTCGAGATCGCCACCGTTATCAGCGGCAAGTGTGCCAGAATTGACAACCTGGTTGCAGCCAGTATCAAGAACCAACGCCTGCGCGCAAGAATTCGCATCTATCGTGCCGCAATTCTCGTTGACGAGGTGAAAGTTCTCCGCTCCGTTGCCAATGTGACCGGCCCCGAAGATGGTATTGTCGTTGGTAAGCGTTCCGCCTGCACAGCTTCCGACGATGGCAGCGTCGGCAGCATTGAGTACGATCGATCCCGGGCCGGCCAGCGCAACATCGCCCTTAATAATTAAATCAGCGGCGCTGTCGAAGTGCGGCACGCCAACGACAATCGCGCCTCCATTGTGGATATCGCCGATCAGCGTCAGCGAACTATCCTGATTGACCACAACGTCGCCACCGCGGGCGATTGTTACATCGTAGAGCGTGCTGTTACCGCACACTGTGTGAACAACGCCGCCGCAAGCAGTCTCGATCATACTGTCGGTAATCGTCGCGTGGTCAAGATACACGACACCATCGTGGAGCGCATCGATCTTGCCACCGGCGATAGCCGTATCCGCCAAAATGATCGACGCTGCTAAACCCAGCGTGACGATTAGACCCTCTGTATTGTCGATAAAGGGCGCGTGCACTGAGATGGAGCCACCGTCGGCTGCAATCGTACCGGAATTGGTGCCCCCGTTTCTGACATTGATGACAAGCCTTTCACCGGCAGTGGTTCTGATCGTGCCCTGGTCTTCGAGCGTCCCAAGCGCCAGCGAACCGGCCCCCGTTAATGTGGCGTCGGAATCGGTGATCACCAGCGACTCTGCCGCGTGATCGCCTGAGGTTGTGATCATATAGGCCCCAGGGAAATCAACGATGACGTTCAACTTGGCTGTGGGTACACCGGAGCTCCAATTCGCACCCGTCTGCCAGGTCCCGGTGCGACCTTCCGGGGAGGGACCGATCCATTCATCGTTTGCAAAAACAACCTCTGCCTTGCCCCCGTCATCGACGACGGCAAAGCTATCGTGGCTGTAATCGCCGGCCATTTTGATCGTCTCGACGGTCCTGCCGTCGTAGATTGTTAGAACACCGTTGCACCAGACCGCATATTCGCACGACGAATAAGCAAGATCGTCGAGAACGAGCGCGTCACCCACGCCGAAACCAGTGATCGTGCCGCAATAGGCTCCGCCGAGCGAGTGTCCGAGCTCGAGTGTGCCGGCTCCTGAAAACGCGACGTTCTGGCTAAAGGCGCCGGCAAACACCGCGACGCCGCCACCAGAAATCGCCACCCAGCCATTGCCCACAACGTTATCCAACACGTCGAGGATACCGCCATTGGTTGCCTCCAGCAGCGCGTTGTTGATAAAGGTATTGCCGGTTTCGACGACCAGTCTCTGGCCGCCGAGATCGGCGTCAATGACGCCACAGCCGTCGTTTGTGAAACTCAGTGCGCCATCGTTTTGACCGATCGCGCCTGCACCCTCGATGGTGTTGCCTCGATTATCGAGGTTGACAGTCGTAACGCCCTGGCCAGGCAGACCAGCAATGATGTCCTGCGATCCGCTACCACCCTCCAAAACTACAATGCCGCTACCCGCGAGGATGGCATGGGATTGATCAAAATATAGAACCGTGGCGTGGCCGGTCGAACCCAGCTCAATTGTGCCATTGTTGTCGATGCCGAAAGCGTCAGCCAGCGCGAGCGAGCTATCGTCCCTAACGACAATGAAGCCGCATTTGTCGACCGTGAGGCTAGCATTGACCGTGTTATTGGTCCCGCTTGCGGTGTCGATCTCGCCGCCGGTTCCTACGTGCACGATGCCGTTAACCAGCGCGGCGTTGTCGAGCGCAAGCTGCGACCGATCACCGACGAACACCGTGCCGTCGGTCATATTGCCTTGACCGTCGGCAACTGCGTTGACGATCGTGCCATTTTCGATGGTCACGACTCCGCCGTCGAGGGCCCGGATGATGCCACTGTTGATGCCACTTTCGTCGATCAGCAGCGCTCCGCCCGCCTCTGCCGTAAGCTTGCCCGCATTTAGCAGGCCGCCGCTCGCGAAAATCACCGAGCCGTCTTGCGCGGTGATGGTTGCGCCGCTTCCGATCATGGCTGAGCCCGTGACAATGAACACTGGCGGATCGCCATCCACATTGATGGTGCCGTTGTCGATAAGACCACCCGTGGTGAGCTGCCCGCCAACGACGTCGAGGGCGGCGCCCGATGCGACGGTGAGGGAGCTGACGACTGTATTGGGAAGGTTGTAGGTCGCCGTTCCGGTTTGGATGATCACGGAATCGTTCGGCGAACTTGGCGCCGCGCCACCGCTCCAGTTCGCCAAAGCTGTCGGCCACGCACCGGTCCCGTTCCAGATAAAGACGGTCGATGACTCGACGGATGATGGCGTGGTATTGGCTTCCGGAAGCCCCGCCATCACCGGGATGAAGGGAAGGTCTGAACGAAAAGTGTCACTATCGGCATGGTCGTTCAGCTCAGCAAACTTGAACAAGGGCGCGTTGCCGTTGTCCTGAAAAAGCTCCCTCTGAAATAGATCACTCGGATTATCCCCGCTGCCCGGGTTAGAAGGCGATTGCGGATCTGCGTTATTGTAAGAGTTGATGATTGTCCCAAGATCGTCGAAGAAATGCCGATTCTCGAAAGTCTTCGAACTGGTGATCGGCTCGAGCCGCACATGCGGCGGATGCCCCGGGCCCTGCGGCTCCAAATAGGCGATGTAGTCTGAGCTATCCAACAGATAGATGGTTTCACCAAACGTCGGCGAACTTGGATCTTGATCGATCAGTGCGATGCGGCCGAGATGATGGCTACCGTCGATATCTTCGTGCAGGAACGCCGACCAGACATGCCCGAGATTGGCATTAACGACTGTAGGTTCGCTGCGGAACAGGCCGACCGTGCCGCGAATGCCCATGGTCGCGACCGGCGTATTGATCTTCATGCCCTCGCCGGTGTGCGCGACCTTGCCGGCCACAAACGCGAAGGTGCCTTCCACCAGGCTGAACAGGGCGCCGTTCGAGGCGCTGTCGCCTTGGTAATTATACTCGTTGAGCGCCATCCGCGTGTTGTTCACGAGGTCAAGCGCGGTGCCGTCCGGGAAAGCGATGCCGCAGGACGAATTGGCGCCGGTCTGGACGATGTCGGTTTTGTACACCGGGTCGCCAACATGCAGCGGGCCGGCGACGCCGTTATGGATCAGCGTGACTTGGCCGACGACCTTCTCTACCTTGCCGATGGCTTCCGGCGGTAGGACAGTGCCCGCCTGCGCGTATTGGCCGTGCGTGGGCGAACCGGCCAACAAGTCGACCACGTCGCCGGTCAGGTGCGCACCGTTCGGCGCCACCAAATCGGGATGCTTTTCGCTGGCGAAATAATCGGTGACGATCAGGCGGTGGCCGTCCTGCCCGGTCAGGATCAGGTCGGGACCCGAACGCGCAAAATGCCCGCGGAACAGGAGCTCCGCGTTGTGAATATCGATTCGATCTGTATGAGAGGCGTTCACGTGATCGGTGGCGGCACCAATGCCGTAGCCTCCGTCCGCCGAAGACCGGTAGCTCATTTCACGCCCCCGTCGCGCTCTTCAGAGCACAAACGACCGGCCGACAATTTAGGGCCGGCGCGCCGTTGACCCTCATCGAGCCCCAATAACCAGAACGCGCTCGCAGATTGCGGCATTTCCACCGCTACCGCAAGGTCGTGATTAATCAAATTTGCACCGCAGCGGGCAGTCGCGCCCGGGCCCGCGGGGACCAATATCGACGCAAAGCTGGGCAGGAAGGGCCCCAGCCAGCACGGGTACTGACTGGGGGTAAAGTCAGTTCTTTCGACGAGATCACAGCCGGGTGGGGCTCCCTCGTCGTTTTCAATTCTCCGAACAATTCAGGCCAAGTCAATCGGCAGCAAATTATTACCGCCAATTGCTGAATTCTCGACCGGCCGAACGCTGCGGTCGGTTATGCCGAAGCAAATAACGAAGGGGACTAGCCTGCAGTTATTCGCTCTTACCTGACCGCTCAGATACCGTCCGAATTGATCTTATATGAGCAGGACGGCACGCGTTCATGATATTTGGAGAAGATCCACGGAGGCGTTTAGATGCGACGAATGTTGCTGTGCGTTTTGACAGTTGTGTCAAGTGCACCTGTATGCGCACCAGCCCAATCAATAGGAGCATTTCCAAATGACGTTCAACATTATGGAGAAATAGCTGATCCCTCCGTGTGGCCAATATCTGCTGTCGGTGTTGTTACCATTGGGCTCTTCAGCCGTGTAATGTATTGCACTGGGACGCTCGTTGCGCCAAAACTCGTGCTCACTGCCGCGCACTGCCTGTTCAACGGCGAGCTATTGGTCAACCCTGGAAATGTCAAATTTCTAGCTGGGCTGAATAAGGGTGTGCCCACTGCACATGCGGACGCAAAACGTCTTGTTGTTCCCGCGGAATTCCTGCCCGGACCTCCAACGCCAGAACTTGTTATCAACGATTGGGCGCTCATCGTGCTGCGAGATCCTTTTGCGACAAAGCCTATATCCGTGCGACCCACAACACGCGACGAATTTCGCACTAACGTCGATCCCGCGTCTACTATGCAAATCGGCTACGGAAGAGATCGTCGCTATTTGCCTTCGATCGTTCGGGGCTGCTCCGTAGATGAAAGTCAGGATGGCCGATTATTCAATCACAACTGTCTCGTTAATTTTGGATTCTCAGGTGCACCTATTCTTGCTCAAATCGATGGGTCTATCGTAGTAGTTGCAATCAATTCCGTCGGGAATCCGGAGCGCCGAACGGGTATGGCCTGTTCCGCCACACAATTCGCGAAGGTGATAGCCCAGTTGGCGCAATCAGAATAGCTTCAGCGGCTTATTTCGCCCACCGCCCAACTGATTCTTCACCAGCGGCGCAAGCGCTCTTCCGCGGAGGCCGCTGGGTGAGCTCTCGCCGGCCTCTTTCAGTGACCGCCTGAAAGCTGCATGTTCATCACGACCAGGTCTCCGCGTGTCACCTCCAAGACGGAGATGTCAACTTGAGCGATTTAATCGAGAAGCGAGGCGAGCGCCGGCCCAGCGCCTAGCTGCCGCGTATTCCGGTGCAGAGCTGAGTAAACAGCAGTTCAGTTTTGGCGGTGGGTCGGTAGTCTGCATGCGAGTGTCCGTTTTCCAGCTCGACAAATCCGCTGGTAATTAGGCGATCAAGAGTTGGCTTTTGAGCATCCAGATCTCGGACGATTTTCGCACGGTGTCTGGCAAACATTTTTGGAGTGCCGCGAATCACACCAAAAACGCCCCAGTGCTCTGGGTCGACAATGGCGCCGGGGCTAGTTAGCTGGATGGCCACGTCGCGCTTCAATTGTCTGCTGGCCTCATGAGCGATCATGCGCCGGGCCCAAGCCGACAAAGCAATTTGATCAACGATGCGATCACTCGCGGTCTTCTGGGCGTTTCATCTATTCTCGGTCGAGACCAGCAGTGCACCATCGAATGGATCGATGATACCCACAAAAACGCTCCGCAGGATTCTCAGCCAAGCGTATGGCTTTCAAATCCATGATCGTCGAAACGAGCGTTAGCTTTGCGCCGAAATATAAATTTTGTTTTGCACTTGGGACATTCGACAAGTCGGGTCCGCGAATCGTGTTGTTTAGTCTTCTTCCTGGGCATCACGCCAAACCACTCCAAGGCGGAATACCGACACCCTTCCGTTTTCGGTGTGTGCCTATCAAAGAATGTCTGAGGGATGGCGCCGGAAGGCGAAATAACCTTATCGACCGCGCTGGAAACAAATAAAAGCTCCGGCGCACTGCTTTGGGGACAGGGGCGGCCGGGGCTGGTTAGCTGAGGAACAGTGGCGACGTGTTCAGCGCGCCACCGAGCAAATTAATCTGATTTGAACTGCGGCCGGCGGTGTGATCGTAAGGCCCAGACCACATCACGTTATGCGACTGTCGAGTGAAGAAGCGCACGCTTGTTTGGTGAAAGATTATTCTGATGGGGGTGTGCGGCTTCAGGCCAACCGATTCGAAGTCCCCGACGACTTTGTGCTGGTCTTTGCACCACATGAACCAGCTCAACGCGGCCGATACAGAGTAGTGTGGTGCTGCGGAAAAGACGTGGGTGCGAAACTCATCGATGCTGCGTCATCTTCCAAGAAGCCAAACATGCGCCCCTAATGGCTCTGTGTCGTTGCTTTCAATGCTCCGTCGCGCGCTCGGCGGCGGCCGTCGCCTATCCGCTGTTTTTCTATTGTCTGCGCCTGCGCGAAGAGATGCCCGCGATCGCCGTGATCACGATGCTTGCGCCGATCAGCGCGTCTTCGCGAATCATGTCAGGGGGCATTCCAATAGCATCGCGCGCAATGAGAGCCAGCAGCAATGCTGTCGCGGTGGCAGCCATCATGCTGAGGATAAGATCAACTGTGGTGATTGCGCCACGGTGCAAGGGAATATTTACCGGTCGCTAGAGCATTTGTCGCCGAACCAAAGGGGTCATGCTATCGATTTAGGAAGCCCCGACGCGGCACGGGTACCACGTCCATTCCTCACGCGCCGGGGCCCCGGACGCAGTGGAGGATCCGTCCCCACTGTCCCATCCTAAAAATAGTGCCCAGCGGTTAGCGTCAGCTTAAACCGCTGGGTACTATGATGCCTTGCGGTAGAACCGTCGTACTGAGCTCGCCCATCAATGACGGGAAATGGCCGATCGGGCTGAGGTGCTCCAGCAGCAGCGGCTTGCCGAGAAGCGCGGGGATAAAAGTCGTCTCGTCATTGGGTTTGTAGCCGGCAGCATGATTAGCGGCGTTCGCCGATTTGAACCTAAGCGGATGTTGGCTCGCGCTTTGATCACGCTCATCTATCTGACCAGCGCATTTGCGATCCTTGCCAAGCTCAGATGAGGCGGAATAAACCTCGGTATAAAGATGCCAAAGATACAAAGAACAAGCTGCATTACGATGAACGGACCGGGCGTTGCTTCAGAGGGCGCATTTAGGTTCATCACGAATTTGCAACGAGTCTGACTTAGCGGCGGAGCAGTAACGCGCGTCACATTGCTAGATTCTTCAAAACCGAAGTTCTAAAATCTCAAGCAGCATTCCCTTGGCTTTGTCACGAGTAACGTAATTCGAATCAACCGGCGATTTTCCTTCCATGACCGCGTCATAAGGACCGCCGGCGAGACAAAAGTCGCAGAATACAATTGTTGGGCTAACCGTTTCCGGACTGCGCAAAAGGCTCAGCTTGCATTGCGGACAAGGAACACCAACGAGATGTTGATGAGGCATCATTGGCAACCCATTAGTCCAGCTTTGTCGGATTAAAGAATCATCCGACCTCCAACTCGATGGTAGTCCAAAAATCGAGGAAAGGGCTCGGAAGCGTGGTTTCGCTTATTTAACCGACCTGGATGCCCAGTAGGGGCCGACGCTGTTTCACAATCAGGCCGTGGATTATTTCCTGCAACAGTTGCAATCTTTGTAGGTGCGGATCGCTTTTAGATTCGCGGGCGCCCATTTGTTTGTTGGATGCGAGACAACCGAATCAGCTAGTCTCGATGGTGGCGGCGCTGAACAAACCGCCCCCGTCTGAGACGCGCCCCGGCGTTCTGGAGCCAAAAACTAAGCGCCGGGGCTTCTGTTGTGAGAAGTCGCTTTCGCCTGATACGACCCGATCGAAACCCCGAGTCGTCACTGGACCAAACCAATGAGTCCGAATAACTGAGAAACGAGAGCGTGTTTGTGCTATCATTTCGCATAGGTTGGGAGCGGTCGACCTGATGACGCCGGAACAGCTTCGCCGACATGCTGCTCGAGTGCGTGCGGAGTTCCCAAGTAGTAAAGCTGCAAAACTCTACGAATTGGCAGCGTGTGCTCGGGAGATCGAAGAACAACTCATGTGGATGCGGCTCATCATTAACTCGCCGGTGGCAGCGCCGAGTCTTGTCCCAGAAGAAAATTTTCCTTTTTAATTTTGCAGCGCTTCGTCTGCAGGCGGCCGACGGGAGAACCTATCTGCCGGCGGGCAGAAGTACCCCGCAGGCACGCCCACGAGGACTCGACCGTACGTTTCGTCGCCTAGCAGGCTGCCTTCAAAACGAATCCTCGGGCTTCTCTGAGTCGTCGCGGGCGCAGCAGCGGTTCAAGGAGTTCTTTCGAGACTAGCTCGGTCGCTTCGCAGTTATCACGTCTTACGCTTTTCCTCAGCGCTGATCAGTTCGAAATGGTCGCCAGGGCGACAGGTATAATTCACGATATACCGGAACCCTTGCCGCCTTGCCGAAAGCACGAGAGTCAGCGTGGTGAGTCGTTGTTGACCATCGACGACATCGGTACTCGGAGATGGCTCCGCTTTGATCAAAACGATGCTGCCCAGAAAGTACGGCGGCATGTCCTCGACTTTGCCGTGATGCAAACAGCTTCCGAGTTTCTGATGTCGCCTTAGGGTCAGTTTCGACCGAGGTGGCGAACTCTGCCGGCCGCCCACTTCCGCTTCGCCCAGAAAGCCGACGTCAGGTTCCATATCTGTATAGAGTTCGATCAGCACCTTATCGGGATCATGGTGATAACCGGCTAGGTTGTGACCCGCGGTTAAGGCGAGCTTCTCTTTTAGGCCACTTGATCACGCTCAACGAGGCTAGCTCCGACGTCGCTTGCTCCGTGACTTTTTACTTCGAAGCGGCAGTGCAGCTTTGCCGCAAGCGGCACGTTTCGCTGCCAGAAGGCGAGCTCCTGAATTTTGTCGTGATGCAATACTCGTAACGCTTCGGACGAACAGCCGTGGAGACCTCGTTTGATACTGCGCCAATAGCTGATAATCAAACGTGCCCTCGATTCTCGGCACGAAAGCCCAAGCACCGTCAACATCAGCTTTCGGTGCGCGCGGCAGTTGCCGTTTCCTCAGCCGACGAGGTGCTCCCACCCATTTACGCGGCGGATCGACTGTGACGGGATGGAGTGTCTGCACGTGTTTGTGAAGCGCGATCAAATCCCGACGATAGCTCCACACGATTGCGCCCCGCTGCCTTCGCCCGAAAGAGCGCATGGTCGGCGGTCCCGAGAAGCGCTTCGAGAGCAGTCGTGCTTTCGCTCAATGATGCAA